>ENA-ORNR01001458-ORNR01001458.1-human-gut-metagenome-genome-assembly--contig:-NODE-1458-length-21520-cov-4.729420_pt1 | contig 21520 bp, 18 predicted proteins | sample MGYA00242114_ERZ509020 | MGnify/ENA primary metagenome ERZ509020 (study PRJEB26280, sample SAMEA2338758) | human gut metagenome | biome: human gut; feature: human-associated habitat; material: faeces...
GAATTGTTAAGACGCAAAAATAAGTAGAGAGTTCCGCTGCTCGTGTATGTTGATCACCGTTTGCTCCGAACGAAGTTCCTGCCCCTGTTTGTGCAGCGGCGTTTTCCGGCTCGCTCACGGAAAGTGTGAGGTCATGGCACGGTATCACATTCAGACGGCTCATGAAGTTGTCAAGGTGCGTGTACAAAAATGTAGCTAAATAAATTTAACTACATTTTAGCGATAGCATAGCACAAGAACGATGATGCGTTAAGTGCAAAAAGAAAAATACCGCTCCGCAAGAACAAGCGAAGGATTTTGTCGAGTGAATCAGGCGGCAAAATGAATCGGGTGTGTTGTGGGGCGGTTGAAATCAAAGTGTTGGGAAGTCCTTTGCGTCCTAATGTCTACAAAATATCTTATTCCAAAATCTGCCCATCTTCAATTTGAATGATCTTCCTTTATACGCCGCTATTCCCACGAGAACTGACGCTCATTGGCGGTGTTGCACTATAAAATGCTTTGCCGTTTACGGTGCTCTGCGTCATGCCAATTAAATCGATCAGCTGATCCTCAGAATATGCAACCGGACAGTTTTTCAGTTTCTTGGTGCTACACGAATAGGCTCCATCTGTTAAGGTGACTACACCCATCCGTTCCAGACTTGCCAGCATCTTTCCAAGTTCTTTTCGGTCACATTTTATTCCTTTTTCCGAAATAGCTGTTGCAATCTGGGATGCCGACAATGTTTTTTCAGTTAGCAACATAGCCAATGCAAACTTTGCTCCTTTTAAGTAGTAGGGGATGATTTTATTGCGTATCCAAATTCCCTTTTTCATGTTGCAGTTCTCCTCTCAGAATCTGTCCATCCTCGATCCGAATGACTTGCTGCGCCTTCTGCGCAATTTCCGGGTTGTGGGTAACAACGATAAGCGTTTGCCCGAACTCCGCAGCGCATTCCATCAGAAGCCGCATCGTATCCTCGCCCGTCCGCGTATCCAAATTTCCAGTAGGCTCGTCTGCAAAAACGATGCGGGGTTTTGCGATGAGTGCACGAGCGATTGCCACACGCTGCTGCTGTCCACCGGAAAGCTGTGCGGGGCGGGAATGCAGCTTGCCCGCAATGCCCAAGATCTCAGTCAGCTTGTGAAGCATTTGCTCATCCGGTGCTCTATGGTCCAGATAGAACGGAATCAGAATATTATCCCGCACCGTGTACTCCGGGAACAGGCGGAAATCCTGAAAAATAAAGCCGATCTTTTGCCGCCGCACCTGTGCCAGCTGCTCCGCATTCATCGCATAAATGTCCTGCCCATCCAGCAGAACCTTACCGGTGGTGGGCGGCAAGAGTCCTCCCAGAATTTTCAGGAGCGTGGATTTTCCGCTGCCGCTGGAACCGATGATGGACGCAAATGTACCGTTTTCAAGGGTCAGGTCGCTATTTCTGAGGGCGTGAACCGCGCTTTCCCCTTCCCCGTAGGTTTTGGAGATCTGTACAGCTTCCAGAATTTTATCTTTCATAAAATGTCCCCCTTGGATGCTTTTTTACGAATAAAGGAGAAGATCGGCAGCAACGCTGCGGACAGCCAGAACACCATCAGCAGAATGCTGACCAGGATCTGACTTCCCACGGGTTTATGGAATTCAAACACCCGTCCGCTTGTATGGATACGGATCAGGTCGAGAATGCTCTGGATCGGAACGATACGCGAGACCTCCGCATAGACAACGATATTCACAAGCAGCGTTGTCCCAACGATGACCGGGAGCAGCAGCTTTGCATAGGACAGCACCAGTTTTTTCGGGGAAACGCCCAGCGTCAGGAGAAGCGACAGCCGCTGCTGCTGGATTTCATAAGCCGAAAGGTTCAAAACCACCAGCAGTGCGCACCCCAGAAGGACCCCGAATACCGCAAGGATGCCGACAAGGAAAGCGCTCTGTGTGCCCTCGGTGTAGCTCTGGCTGATCAGGTCGTAGTTATCTGCACGCAGGATACCATTCCTGCGCGTCGCAATGGAGGAAATAGACCGCCGCAAAGAGAAATTGCTGCCAGCGGACAGTTTCACGTTCAGGCTGCTGTATCCTTCCTTTTCCATAAAGAAACTTCCTGCGCTCTCAAACATTTTATGGTAAAGAGCCGTACTGACAAAAATTGTGCCGCTGAAAAGGAGCCGGTCTGTTGTCAGCAGTGTGTAGTTGTTCGCAGACTTTACGACCCCGGCAATGGGCAGCTGGGCTGTATACGTCCGGTAGACCTCATTCCCGGCTTCATCCTGCCCGGTATAACGCTGGTATTGGATGCTCAACTTGTCTCCGGCCGCAAAAACCGGTTCAACCAACGTACTGCCATCCGGTTGGAAGCCCTGATAATATTCATCCGCAGCGGGGTCATAATAGCAATCTCTCCACAGGGTCAAAACAGAATCCCCTGCCAGCAGCGTCTCTATTTCCTCGTCCGAAACGCCGGCATCTGCGGCAATGCGGCGTAGTTCGTCCTCCGGCAAGGCGCAGACTGTCGTGTTCAGCGTTCCTCTTTCTGCATTTTGCAGCAAGCTCGGAATGTCCGTATAGAAACCGTTGTCCTTGACTCGAATATCGGCGAGCATTTGGCTGGACTGGATCTTGTCTGACGTCACGGTATAGGTATCGGTCAGATCAATTGCAGCGGAAACCTCTTCCACACCGGGCAATGCAGCGAGATCCTCTTTCAGAGAAAACGGCATCCCGGAGGTTCCGTTCATCTTGATGGACATACAGGCATACGGTGCATCCAGATCATACGGCAGCATGACACGCCAGCCGACATACAAACAACTGACGGCGATCAGCAATACCGCGCAGCCGACACCGATCTGCGGTGCAAGCGGCAGCTGTGCCAAGCGGAATTTTTTTGCAGGCTTCTCTTTGGGTTTTGCGGTCTGCGGGCGAATCAGTACCGCAGGCAAAAGTGCGCCCAGCAGTACGGAGAGCAGAAACAGCACCGCCAACGGCACAAGAGATGCAGCGGGGACCACTAAGAACGAAAGGTGCTTCTGCAACCCCAGACCGACTGCCGCAGCACCGCAGCCCAGTGCAAACCCTGCAGCAACTGCTGCAAGCCCAGCAAAAAGCGCTTCCCACAGGCACATAAGCCGGAGATCCCGGTTCTTAGCCCCCAGCGTCAGAAAGGTGTTGATGGTATGTACACGCTTGTGCAGAACGATCAGGAAATACTGCGCCACTGCAAAAAAGCTGACCATAATCGCTGCGACCAGCAAAAAGCGCAGGGAGAACGAAACGGTATCCTCCTGCGGGTAGGCATACTCGTTTGCCACTAAAGCAGGGTCGGTCGAAGCGGTCACGGGTGCGGCTGCATTCAGGTAATAAAACGTCTGGAACTTTTGCCCGTCTATGGCAAGCGGCTCTGCTACAATGCCGCTGACGGTCAGATTGCCGTTCAGATTCCAATAAACATCATAGGCAGGCAGAACACCGCACAGGGTATAGGCTTTTTCCATCACTGCGCCGGAGCCTGCCAGCGGGTCGTAATCATTGGCAGCGACCTTCAGCGTGACCGTCTGCCCTACGTCATAGGAGCAGCCCAGCGCATCCAGCAGTGTCGTCGTCATGGCAATCTCATCGGGCTGCGTTGGGAAATTACCGCTGATCGGCACGATACGTCCCAGCTGTGCAAAGGTATCGTCTGCCGTTCCGATACCACCCGCCACACCATCGTCTGCACCGAGAACGATTCCGTTTTGGATCACTGTGCTGACCTGTGCGGATGCAGGCAAGGCGCCTTGTACCTGTGCGGCATCCGCAGCAGTATCCGACAAACGCAGGTACTGCCATTCGCCATATAACTCACAGCGGGTGTCCTGCAATACCTGTGCAGAGCTGACGGAGTAGATCACCGCCGCCGTCAGGAACGAGAAAACCAGTGTCAGCAAAAGCAGCAATAGGCTGGTCTGCTTCTTGCGGCCAAGCATCCCATGAAACGCCAGAATGATAGATGGACTTTCTTTGATTTTCATACGCCGTCCTCCCCTATGTCTTACACGCACCTAGAAAAGGAATTTTTCTATTATAATAACGCTTTTAAAGGAAGTTTGTTACACTTGTTTTAAAACATCGTATGACTGCACATAAATTCATAGAAAATTTGTTGCATAATCACAGTTTTGTTTATCTGCATCGCTATTGAGGACGAATACGGTAACATCCCGGCACAGCGGACAGAACTGGACTGGCTGCTATACAACAATCCCTTGGAGTATGCCCAGCTTGTGCTGATTGGTGAGATTGAGCACTATCTCTCACTTGGTTGTGACCATGGCAGGTTAGAAGATTGACCTTTAGTTAAAATATTCCAAACAGACCAACAGCCCTCTACTTGCAGTCGTTGCAAATAGAGGGCTGTTGTACATTATTGTTCTTTTGCTTCAGAACCGACCTTCTTTAAATCTGAATGACCAGCAGTTCTCTTTGCATAATATCTGAGTTATGTGTAACAACAAATAGCGTGCAACCAAGCTCTTTAAAACGATCAGTTTTCAAAGGAGAAACTATCCAGTAAGGTTAGTAAATAATCGTTTGGAATACCAGCCGTCTCACTTTTTTGAGCATTCTCATTGCGGACATAAAGGGCATAGTCTGTTGCATGGTGTTGGAACATGGTATATTGTGCAATTGTACAGCCAGCATGATCCTGTATTGTGTAGATTGCAAAGCATTTTCCTGACTTCGATGTGTAAAGCTTTTTGGAAATGCTGTAATTCTGTTTAGGAAATGTTTTCGTATACGTTTTCTGAGAACCGCACATTCCATCCACATCATAAAATGTGTTGGCGCAAAGTGAAATACTTACATTTCTGTCCAGCCAGTATCTTGTATATTCCGTCTCCGTGACTTTGGTGGAGGAATTGAAAAAGACATTCATTTGATCTTTTTGGGCAATGCTATGCTCCATGGTATCCAGCAAAGCGTTTTCCACAAAATGAACGCCGAACAGCTGCTCGATCTGCTCCTGCGATTCTGGTGTCATAGAGTAGAAAGTTGCTCCGGTGCGGGCTCGTTCCTTCACGGTTTGTCGAACCGATTTGTCAATTTCCGTATTGCTTATAACCTCATCTATTTCAGAGACATAGCAAATCTGTGTATCCTCCGACCTATACGCAATTGAACTACTCATATCTGCTTCGAGTGCATTTGAGACGGGACTTAGAAGAACTGCTGCCCCCAGTAACATTGCGAAGGAGAAGGTTAAACTTTTCTTCATAAGACACTCCTATTCAACCGATTCATAGTAAGATGAAATATGGAACCCGAATTGAATTCGATTCTAGACGATTGATTCGGGGACGTCCAGCTGATGCTGTAAAGTTTTTAGATGCTATTTACGTTTACGACAGCAAATGCCGTTACAAAGGTGTGTGTGATTCTTTCAGAACAATCAAATCTTTTGAACTTCATCATCTGAATGTACATGCGCGAAATTGGTTAATGCGTTAAGTTCTGCATCGGAATCTCCCTTTCATCTCAAATTCCACTCTAGCTATTATCAATGATATCAAAGCACAAGAACCCGTCGAAGTCCACGATTTTGTATCAAAATAGAGAAAACTTGTAACGAAATCGGTGTGGCTGCAAACAATATGACCCTCAACACTGGGCATCCAGCTATGGTTTTCATATTTGAATCGTGCATCTTATTAATGCCTTTTTCTGCAGTAAAAATAAGAAAGGATGGACGGAGTGCCAATATACAATAGTATTGACCAAATCATGACCGCTTTCGATTTATTGGGCAGAGAAAAAAGAATTGTAATACCTAAAAGTATAGTAGGAAAAGTTAATTCATATAAAAGCATGTGTGCATATCTCCATGTTTGACAATCGTCTAATGTCCATGGTAAACGCAAACCAACATACTTATTGAATGGAAGCTTTTTAGAGCAATTTCCAAAGATAGCCATAAAACCAAACACGAGAATCTCTGAAAGAAAAATTTCCTGCGAATCAGATAGCACAATGACTCGCAACGCTTTTAATATTATATAACTAACAATAATAAATAAAAGTAGAATAACGCTAATACATATTATAGAAATTGAATAATTGTTTTTTCTGTCACTTTCTTCCAAAATTATATCATTCTTGTGCATCAACAAAAAAGCAACACTTATTATTGCAAAAAACAGACCAAATAACATACGAATGATATTATTGGGAATCAATAATTCTCCTGCAATTCCGATTAAGCACAAAATTCTTACAAGGAACAGTTTGTCGTGCTTCATCTTTGCTCACCCCTCAAGCCTAGAATCATTTCATAGAATGTACTTAGCCTTAAATACACGAATAGCTTCTCACGGTTGTAAATCCGAAATAGTAAGCTCGCATGATAATAAAATAGTCCTTCAACACGGTAATATAAATTATTTAGTTCTCCATTTCCACCACTTTACCAGCATTACAATAACGGCAACCACGAAAACGGCTATAAACAGTACCAACGATATTTCATTCAGAACAATATTCCGCTTAAAGAAGAAAAGCACCACCAACCGCACTGCAAGAGCAACTAACAGCAAAGCTCCTATAATTTTACTCATGATTCTTTTCCTTTCGATGTTTCTTTACGGTTCCTAAACTCTCTTGCAACATATGAATGATATGTAACACCATAACCACCCACAGAAGTATAAACCATCCGAGAAGTACTATACGCAATAAGTTTTCTTCATTTTAGTTCCTCACTGTACAACATAGCCAATAAGAGCAACGATCTTTCCATTATCATACAAAAGAGCTACTTCGTTGTTGAGTTCAATCAAACTTTCGTAAGCTCCCAATTGGCATTCATCTAAAATATCTTTATTAACTGCGTAGTCGATTTTATAAGGAGAAACATCTTTTCCATTGTTACTTAAATCGAATAACTCAAAAATTTGATTTGTTGGCAGCTCACTTACCTTTGCATATGAGAAAAAATTCTGTATCTTTTTCATCAGTATCGCTTCACCTCGATAAAATTCTGCGGCAGAAATATATATCAATCTATTTATTTTTGATGCTTTTTATAACAACAAAAACTATTATGAGAACGCAAATGCCTCCACTTGATAAACAAAGTACCTTATCTTCTGCCCTTAGAACACCCACAGCACTTCTCATGTTCCAATAATACAAATCGTAAGACAAGCTCATGATTGCAAATGTAAGGAGGCCATAGTATGCTTTCTTCATTGGCAATCGGTGTCCTTTCAATTTTTGCGTAAAAAACTTAATGGCATAGCGAATCAGATACTTTACAAGAACTACCGGTACGATTCCTACGATTACCGCTATCGAAATAACCAGTAAAAGTTCCAATGGTGAAAACTTCATGCTTATCCTTCCCGGTTTTGATATTGTAGAAACACTGATACTGATTTCAATATCAATGTACCATAGATTTTTCCGAAAGCAAGGTCTTTGGCAAAACTGGTCGTTATTGTGGCAAAAGTGGTATATCAAGCCACTTGTCAGGCGCAAATGCACAGTTTATAATAGTGCCAGAAACATTACTTTGTGGAGGACGACAAAATGGCGAGGTATCGAATTGCAGTCTGCGATGATGAACCGTCAGAGCTTGAAGATATTGTTCAAAGCGTCAAGCGATATGATGTCCATGGCGATTTTGACATTGAGAATTACACAGACGGTGCAGTGCTTTTAAGTGATTTGCAGCTAAAAAAGAACTTCTTCGATCTTCTGCTACTTGATATCGAAATGCCTTCAAACGGATTTCAAATTGCGCAAACCTTAACACAGATGGAAAAGCATCCGTTGGTGATCTTTGTCACAAAGCGGCATGAATACGCTGTGCAGGGGTATGGTATTGCATTCCGTTATCTAGTGAAACCACTTGATAAATCGCTTTTTACTGCTGCAATGGATGCAGTCGTCCAAGAATTGGATTCCAAACACTTTACCGTTGAATATGAAGGAGCTACGCTCTCATTGGAAACATCAGATATTTATTATCTGGAAAGCCATGGGCATAAAGTCTTGATTCATTGTAAAGGTCAAGACCTCACTCTGCGAATGACGATTCCAGAAGCCTTAGAACAGTTGCCGAAAAGGTGCTTTGCTTCACCGCATAAAAGCTATCTTGTCAACATGGAGCATATTGTCTATGCCACTGGAACGACAGTTGTTCTGTCCAGTGGAAATCAATTGCCAATCAGTCGGAGGAAGCGTCAGGAGTTCAATCAGAACTTTAACGCTTATTTGGGAAGATGATATATTATTTTGTTGAATTTGCCGGGAGCTTTGCCAACATTGCGTTGCTCGTACTTTTCGTTGACCGCTTATTCCAGAAAAAAGATTTGTATTTGCGATGGTTCTATCTTTATATTGCGCTTCTAATGGCTGGGCAATGTATATTGAGCCTGTTTCCCACTTGGGTAATGCCGCGAACGATTTACCTCCTTCTGGGAGGGTTTCTTCTTGCGATGCTGTTTTATGAAGTACAATTGTGGCAAGCCATCTTTGCAAGTGCTGCATTTTTTACGTTGATTGCAGTGGTTGAAGTTCTTGCAATGCTCCTTATCGGGCTGTGCATCCCAGATACAGAGATCCTAATGCAAGCGGGAGCAGCCAGACTGATTTATGTGGTGTTCTCAAATCTGATACAGATTCCATTGGTTGTTTTAATCTCGCATTTTTTCAGTCGAAAAGAAAATGTTCTTCGTATTCTTTGGCTGCTGCCGATCATCGCTATTCAGATTGCCAGCATTGCAGTTTGCTATGTGGTACAGTACCATGCAGCGGATGAAAATTTTCCAGACTACCTGATTGGCTTGATGGTAGTGCTCCTCTTAATGAATATCCTGATTGTTTTCTATGTAGAAGCTCTCCGAAAAAATGAGCAGGAAAAATTCAGGGCAGAATTTAACGAGCAGCAATATCGCTTGCAGATGGAGTATTACCAGCAGCTAAAGGAACGGCAAGAAGAAACAAGAGCCCTTTGGCACGACATCAAAAAATATATTCTGGCAATGCAGGCGGTGGCGGGGCGTGGGAATTCCGAAGAACTTCACAAAATCGTACAAGACGCAACAGATGCCTTTGAACGTTCCAAAAATATTTCTACGATTGGAAATCCAGTTGTGGACGCACTGTTGAATCAGTATTTACATACAGCAGAAGAAAACGGCATCAAAGTCACTCTGGACGTAACGATTCCAGAAGTTCTATCTATATCTCCGTTATCTTTAAGCATCCTGATTGGAAACACATTCGACAATGCAATTGAAGCTTGTTGTGGCTTGCCGCCAGAGCAGCGAAAGATCCATTTGCAGCTGCGCAAACAGTATCGAAGCCTTTTCTACCGCCTTGACAATCCATACAGTGATACCTCGCGCAGCCTCCGGGTTGGCAGCCACCATGGATATGGGCTGAAAAATGTAAAACGTGTGGTACGGGAAAGCGATGGCGATTTTTATGCCGAAAAGAAGAATGGAACTTTTACCGTGAAAGTTCGATTGAACTGTGAAAATTAAGAGTTTTTCTAAAACACAGTGTTGCTTTCCACTTGTACTGTGTATGTTTTGCCTATTTCATGTATTCATTCTCCTAAAGTGTTGACACCTTGCAGAGAATATGCTATTATTTCCGAAAGTCCCACTGATTTTGTGGATTGGTTACAAGCGATCCACAAGATGTGGTCGTGTTCATTTTGAACACAGCCACAGAAAGTGGTTGGTTATCACCGTGAGACCCACCACTTCCGTGAGGAAAAGTCCACGAAGAATTTACCGCCCCGCAACACACCCGATTCATTTTGCCGCCGATTCACCCGACAAAATCCATCGCTGCGCTGCATGGGCGGTATTTTTCTTTTTCACAAATAAAATCTTATGTAGTTGTTCAATCTTCCAAAATTCGTTTTTGGTTGTTGACTGCACAACTGCAAAGTGTTATTCTTGTGCTTGAAAGAAGCAGGTTGTAGTGTCCGCACTGCGCCCGGCTTTCTTCATACCGAACCTTGAATCCTTCATAAGCCGTCTGAATGTGATACTGTGCCACGACCTCACACTTTCCGTGAGCGAGCCGGACAACGCCGCTGCAAAACTTCGTTCGGAGCAAACGGTGACCCCATTACATGAGCAGAGCCCAGCTACTTATTTTTTGCGCCTTAACAATTTGGAAATATTTGTAGAACTTGTCGGGGCGAGGCCCCTCCATCTGCTATCGCAGACCGTTCTGCCGCTTAAAAGCCCCACTGGGGCTTTCATTGCTGTGCTGCGCTTCGCAAACGCGGTCTATGCGTTTTGAACGCAGCGGTAGAGGGGGACAAACGTCCGGGCAAAGCTCCCTTTGCGGGTGTCGTATTTTGTCTTATCCGGTAGCCGTCAGCATTCCACTGCCACCTTGATGACGCCATCCCGTTTATTTTCAAAGAGGTCGTAACCTTCTTCAATGCGGCGCAGAGGGTAGGTGTGGGTAATGAGCGGTTCGGTATCGATCTTACCTTTCGCGATAAGGCGCAGGGTCTCTTCACAGTCGCAGCCATCCACGCCGCCGGTCTTGAAGGTAAGGTTTTTGCCGTACATCTCCGGCAACGGCAGGGTCTGTGCCTTATCGTACAGCGCCACCACGGTCACGATGGCGTTGGGTCTTGCGCACTCCCACGCCAGCCGGAAGGTAGTATCCGCCCCTGCCACTTCCAGCACCACATCTGCCCCGCCGTGGTCGCTGTTGGCGCGCACAAAGGCGGCGCAGTCCTCCGGCTGCACCGTGAGCACATGCGGGTAGTGCTGACGGATGAACTGCAACCGGTTCTCGTCCTTTTCGCACACGATGATGCGCTTGGGGCTGTGCAGCATGACGCACAGCAACGTGCAGATGCCGGTAGGCCCTGCGCCCAAAATCAGCACGGTATCCTCCGGGGTGATCTCCGAAATGCGCGCCGCCCAGAAGCCGGTGGCAAGCACATCGCCCACCAGCAGTGCTTGCCGGTCGGTAACGCCGTCCGGGATCTTGTTCAGCCCCTGATCCGCAAAGGGCACCCGGACATACTCTGCCTGCCCGCCGTCAATGCGGCAGCCCAGCGCCCAGCCGCCGTTTTGGTCGGTGCAGTTGTTCACAAATCCCTTTTTGCAAAAGAAGCACTCCCCGCAGAAGGTCTCCACATTCACAGTCACCCGGTCCCCCGGCTTGACATGGGTCACGGCGCTGCCCACCGATTCCACAACGCCCACCATCTCATGTCCCACCGTGATGCCGGGAACGGCCCGGGGAACGCTGCCATGCTTGATGTGCAGATCGCTGGAGCAGATGCTGGCCAGCGTCACCTTCACAATGGCGTCCCGCTCGTGCAGCAGCACCGGCTTCAGCTTTTCCAGTAATGCAAATTTCCCCTTTTCAACGTATGTGTACGCCTGCATTTCCTGATCCTTCCATTCATTTCAGTTGATTGATATATGTTACCACAGCATACCGTTTTCCGCAAGGAGAAGCAGGCCCGATGAGAACGCAGCGGCTTATGCAGCGCTCCGTTTGCGAGCAGGAGTGCTCTCGAACTGCTATTTCGACGCAGAAAAGCACCCCATTTGTGAGGTTGGTACATCTCACAAACGGGGTGCAAATTGGGGCGTACTTATTTCCGCTTTTCCTGCCATTCCCGCAGAGGTTTCAGTTCCTCGAACAGACGCAGATAACTCTGATACCGGCTGGGCTGGAGTTTTCCCGCTTCCAGCGCTTCCCGCACGGCGCACCCCTTTTCCTTGGTATGGCTGCAATCCAAAAACTGGCACTCCCCCAAATAGGGGGCGAACTCCCGGAAAGTCTCCGGCAGGCGGTGTTTCAGTTCCAGATTCAGTTCCTCCGTTTCAAAGGAGGAAAATCCCGGTGAATCCATGATCTCCGCCCCGCAGCTCAGACGGAACAGCTCCACATGGCGGGTGGTATGGCGTCCCCGGCCCAGGGCCGTGCTGATCTCCCCGGTCTTTAGCTGGAACGCCGGGTCCAGCGCGTTCAGGATACTGGATTTCCCTACGCCGGAGTTGCCTGTAAAGGCAGATAGCTTACCAGTGATCAGGGGGATCAGTTCCTCCAGACCCTCTCCGGTCTCCGCGCTGATCCGCAGTGTCGGAAACCCGGCGGCGGTATAGATGCGGTACAGCTCCTCTGCCGGGTCCAGATCGCACTTATTCAGCAGCACCACCACCTCGCAGCCCTTCAGGGCAGCGATGGCCGCAATGCGGTCGATGAGAAAGGGGTCTGTTTTGGGGATGGCGGCGGAGCCGATCACGACCAACTGGTCGATATTCGCCACTGCCGGCCGTTCAAAGGCGTTTTTCCGGGGGAGGATAGACTCCACGAACCCCTCGCCGTTTCCCAGCTCCCGGACCGTCACCCGGTCCCCCACCAGAGGGGACAGGCCCTCCTTCCGGAATTTTCCCCGGGCACGGCAGGTCAGCACCTCCGCGCCGGTATCCACATAGTAAAAGCCGCTGAGGGCTTTTTGAATCCGTCCCTCTGCCATCGTATCAACCAAAGCTCCGCTCATAGGATTGCTTCTGATCCAGCACGCCGTCAAAGTAGACCTTCACCATTTTCCGGCCCGTGCCGTAAAGGGTGGTGCTCACGGCTCCGTCCGCCTCGTAGACGGTCTCGCTGTACTGGGGATTCGGCTCGTCGCCCACATAGATCTCCACCTTGACAATGTCCTTTCCGTTCTGGGGAATGTCCACCGTGATGGGCAGGGCGCTGCTGGCCAGTCCCGCACTGACCCGGAACTTGATGGTCGTCCACTCCGGCACGGTCTCGCCGCTGGCCGGACTCTGCCAGACAATGGTGCCGCCGGGCTTGTCGCTGTCCACTACCTCCACATCCGCAGCGTCGCAGGTCAGCTTATAGCTTTCCAGCTGGGACAACACGCTGTCAATGCTCATTCCCACAAAGGGCAGGACCGTTACCGGTTTGATGTCCGGGCCCTTGCTGAGAATCAGTTTTACGGTATCGCCCTTTTTCAGGATCTCGCCCTGAGCCGGCTCCGTCTTGATGACGTACCCCTCCGTGATCTCCTCGGAGAACTGCTTCAATTCCTCCGGGGCCTCCACGGTCAGCTCCAGATTGTATTCCTTGTTCAGCTTTTCCAGCAGGATACGGGCGTCCTGCTCGGATTTGTTTTCCAGATCCGGCACCTCGCCGGTCTCCTCACCGGCGCTGACCCACACCTGGATCACCAGCTGGCTGCCCTTCCGGGTCTCCCCCTTCTTGGGGTCCTGCCGCAGGATATGGCCCTCCGACACGTCGGTGCTGAATTCCGAACCGGCCTTCTGGATCTCAAAAACGCCTTCGATCCGGGGATCGTTCTCTGCCTCCTCGATGGTCATGTCGTACAGATCCGGCACCTGATACTGGTCCACCACCGCCGGGGCAAAGGAGCCGAGGATGGTCTTGAACAGCACGATCACCACGGCTACCGCCGCCACCGTCACGGCACTCACCAGCACGCCCCGCTTGCCGCTACCGGTGTGGCGGGGCTCCTCGTCCTCGTCCCGTTCCCGGCGGGGATAATTCCGCTCCGGCTGATGGACGGGGATGGTCACCGTATGGCTGGGCATGGTGCGGATGGTCCGGGTAGGCTCGTCATTCTCCTCCGGGCGCAGGTCCGAAAGGTCGAATTTCATCTCCACCTCCGGATTTTTCCGGAAGGCTTCCAGATCCGCGATCATGGCGTCCGCCGACTGATAGCGGTGCTCCAGATCCGGGGCCATGGCCTTCATGCAGATCAGTTCCAACTGCTCGGGAATATCGGGATTGATCTCCCGCGGAGCCAGCGGGATAGAGCTGAGGTGCTGGATGGCCACAGAAACGGCGGACTCTCCTTCAAAGGGCAGCCGCCCGGTGAGCATCTCGTAAAGCACCACGCCGGAGGAATAAATGTCGCTGCGGGCGTCCGGCCGGTCGCCCCGGGCCTGCTCCGGGGAAATATAGTGGACGGAGCCAAGGGCCTCCTGCGTCAGGGTCTGGGCGGAATCCGCCAGACAGGCGATGCCGAAATCGGCCACCTTCACGCTGCCGTCCCGCAGGACCATAATGTTCTGGGGCTTGATATCCCGGTGGATGATGCCACGGCTGTGGGCGTGGCTGAGGCCCCGCATGATCTGGGTGATGAAGTGCAGAGACTCCCGCCAGTTCAGCTGGCCCCGCTTTTCCATATACTGCTTGAGGGTGATGCCGTCGATCAGCTCCATGACGATATATTCCATATCGCCGCCCCGGGACACATCGTACACCGATACGATGTTGGGGTGAGACAGCTGGGCAACAGCCTGCGACTCCGCGTTGAACCGGCGGCGGAACTCCTCGTTCTGCGCCAGATCGCTTTTCAGAATTTTGATCGCCACCAGACGGTTGAGGCGATGGCACTTTGCCTTGTAGACGATCGCCATGCCGCCTGTGCCGATGCGCTCCAGGATCTCATAGCGGTTGTCCAGCATTTTTCCAATGTATTGATCCATACGTCTCCCCCCTTCTTACAGCTTCTGCATCAGGACTGCCGTCACGTTGTCCGGCGCGCCCTGACTTTTGGAAATATGCAGCAGCCGATCCAGACAGGTGTCCAGATCGCCGCCGTGGACGATCTCAAAGAGCATTTCCTGATCGGTGACGGTGTTCACCAGTCCGTCGGTGCACAGCAGGATAAAGTCCCCCTGCTCCATAGGGCGGATATACCCGTCGCAGGCGGCGTTGGTATCCCGGCCCAGAGCGCGGGTGATGAGGTTCCGCCCCGGATGGCGGCGGGCCTCATCAGCGGTGATGTCGCCGTGGTCCACCATGGTCTCCACCAGAGAGTGGTCCTTGGTGATGCGGGTGATCCCCGCCTCCGTGATGTAATAGGCCCGGCTGTCGCCCACATTGGTGATCACCGCGCCGTTCTCATAGGCCACAGCGGCAACCAGAGTGGTACCCATATTGGCAAGCACCGCCTCAGCCTCCGCCCGCTCCGCCACGGCCCGGTTGGCCATGGCCACCGCGTAGGCAGAAGCCTCCCGGAGCTGCTCCGGGGTCATATCCGGTTTCAGGGCCTTCTCCATCTCCGCCGCGTAAGTCTCCGACGCCAGCGTACTGGCAAGCCGGCCGCCGGCGGCACCGCCCATACCATCGCACACCACACAGATGTCACCGTTCCGGGCGATCCGGTAAGTATCCTGATTTTCCTTTCGCACAAGGCCAGTATCCGTAACGGCCCAGGTTTTTATCATGATTCAGCCGCTCCTTTTTTCCGTTCTTCCATTTCCTTCCGCCGCAGCTGGCCGCAGGAGGCGTCAATATCTCCTCCGAGGCTCCGCCGCACCGTGGCGGTCAGGCCATGAGATTCCAGCCGCTTCTGAAACGCCGCTACCCGGCGGGAGGGTTTCAGAGGACTCTCCGCCACATCGTTCAGCGGGATCAGGTTCACATGCTCCGGCATCCCCTTCAGCTTTTTGGCGATGAGATCCGCCTGCCAGTCGTGGTCATTGACACCGTCGATCATGGCGTATTCAAAGGAGATCCGCCGCCCGGTCTTTTTGAAGTACCGGTGGCAGGCGTCAAACAGCTTTTCCACGTCATAGGCCCGGTTCACCGGCATGATTTTGGATCGTGTCTCACTGTCCGGCGCGTGGAGGGAAACCGACAGCGTCAGCTGTAATTCCAGGTCCGACAGCCGGTCAATGCCGGGGATCACGCCGCAGGTGGACAGAGAGATGTGCCGCATACCGATGTTCAGCCCGTCCGGGTGGTTCACCAGCTCCAGAAACCGCAGCACGTTGTCCAGATTGTCCAGCGGCTCACCAATGCCCATCAAAACGATATTGGAAATGGGCAGGCCGGAGTCCTTCTGGGCAAAGATCACCTGATCCAGAATTTCAGACGGTGTTAAGTCTCTCACCTTGCCGGCGATTGTAGACGCGCAGAAAGCGCAGCCCATCCGGCACCCCACCTGCGAGGAAACGCAGACGGTGTTTCCGTGGTGGTACTGCATGACCACCGTCTCGATACAGTTGCCGTCCAGCAGCTGCCACAGGTACTTCACGGTGCCGTCCAGCTTGGAGACCTGTTTACGGGCCACGGAGGGCGCTGTGATATAGCACTGCTCCTTCAGTTTCTCCCGGAGAGGCTTGGAGAGGTTGCTCATCTCGTCAAAGGAGGTGACGCCCTTATGGAGCCAGGTAAAGACCTGCTTGCCCCGGAAGGCAGGCTCCCCCATCTCTTTCAGGGTAGCCGTCATCTCTTCCAGGGTCTGGGATTTCAAATCGATCATAAATTCCTCGTTATGTCCGCTTCATGCGGCAGATGTAAAAGCCGTCGGTGCCGTGGCGCTGGGGCCAGAGGGTCAGCTGCCCCTCCGTCTCCCCTACCGGTGCCGGCAGGGTGAAGCCGTCCCGGCAGAAATCGCTGTGCTCCGTCAGGAAAGCATCCGTTACCTGCTCGTTTTCCTCCGGCAGAATGGTGCAGGTGGAATACACCAGCACGCCGCCGGGGGCCACATACTGGGCGGCGTTGTCCAGCAGCGCCGTCTGGATCACCGGCAGGGTGAACAGATCGTCTGCCTTTTTGTAGCGGACGTCCGGCTTCTTCCGGATGATACCCAGACCGGAGCAGGGAGCATCCACCAGCACCGTGTCAAACCGCTCCGCCCATTCCGGACGGAACACCCGGCCGTCTCCGGCGGAGGTGGTGATGGAGGTCAGGTCCAGCCGGGCCGCGCCCTCCTGAATTCGTTTCAGCTTGTTTTCGTGGAGGTCGCAGGAGACGATCTCTCCTTTGTCCTCCATGGCAAAGGCGGCGCTGAAGGACTTGCCGCCGGGGGCGGCGCAGAGATCCAGCACCTTTTGCCCCGGCTGCACGCCGGCGATCAGGGACACCAGCCGGGCGGCGGGGTCTTGCACCAGCAGTTTACCCTCCCGGAAGGGAGCCAGCGTGGTGAGATCCCCGGCTCCGGTCAGTTCCAGACAGCCGGGAACCCAGGGGTGGGGGGTTGCTGTCACGCCCCAGCCTTCCAGTTCCTTTATCAGGCTTTCCGCATCGGTTTTCAGGGGGTTGACCTGTACCGTCAAAGGCGGGGTATCATTATTCGCCGCCAGGAATGCCTCCGCTTCCTCCCGGCCTAAAATCGCCAGCAGCCGCTTCACCAGCCACTTGGGGTGGCTGTACCGGATGGAGAGGTATTTCACCTCATCCCGCTCCGGGATGGGCGGCAGCGCCGTCTTATTTTGAGCGATCTTGCGGAGCACCGCGTTCACAAGGCCGGACGCCTGCCCTCTGCCGGAGATCTTCGCCAGCTCCACGGAGGTGTTCACCGCCGCGCTGTCCGGTACCCGGTCCAAATATAAGATTTGATATGCACCCAGACGCAGGATCTCCAGCAGCGGCGGCTGAAGATGATCCGGCTTCTGGGAGCAGTACGCGCTGAGGTAGAAATCCAACAACTGCTGGTTCTGGACCACGCCGTAAACCAATCGGCTGCACAGCGCTGCCTCCGGGCCCACCAAACCGTCCCGGCCTAACTGAGCTTTCAGAGCGGCGTCCGCCCAGGCATGGTTATTCCGACAGGACATCAGGACCCGCAGGGCCGTTTCCCGGGCGCCCATCAGTTGTCCCTCCGTCCGCGGTTATTGCGGCCCACAAAGATGAGCACATAGCGCAGCAGCTGCAAGGCGGACATCAGCAGCGCCGCCACATAGGTCAGCGCCGCCGCCTTCAGCACCTTCCGCGCGCCGGGAAGCTCATCGTCATACAAAAGCTGTTCGTTTTCCAGCGTCTGCAAGGCCCGGTGGGAGGCGTTGAACTCCACCGGCAGGGTAATAAGCTGAAAAATCGTGGTCAGGGAAAACAGCAGGATACCCACGAAAAACAGAGATTGGCTGTACAGGACCATGCCCACCAGCAGCAGGATGAAAGAAAACTTGGAGCCGATCTGGGTGGCGGGGATAATGGCCGTCCGCAGCCGCACCGGGCCGTAGTTTTCCGCGTACTGCACGGCATGACCGGCCTCGTGGGCCGCCACGCCCACCGCCGCGATGGTGGGGGCGTTGTAGACTGTCCCAGACAGGTAGATGGTATTGTCCCGGGGGTCGTAGTGGTCTGTCAGATTTCCCCGGCAGGGCCGGATGGGCACGTCATAAACACCGTGAGCCCGCAGCACCGCCTCCGCCGCCTGCGCGCCGGTGAGACGCCGCCGGTTGGCAACACCGCTGTACCGTTTGAAGTTTCCGCTGACCTGCGCCTGCGCCCACAGGGACAGCAGGAGCACCGGGATCAGCAAAATGCAGTAGATATTATTCGCAAAAAAATCGCCGTAACCGCCGTAATAACCGTAGTAAGGCATGGCGTTCCTCCAATCAGATATTCATGGGATGGCCCAGCAGATAGGCCGCCGCGCTCATGCGTTTGCCGCCCTCCGCCTGAAGCTCCGTGATCCAAAGGCTCTGCCCGTCGCCGCAGGCCACCTCGATGCCCTTCTTTCCGGCGGAAAGCAGCGTACCGGGCGTCTTGTCCGTAGCCGTGCCAACGGCTGTTTTGTAAATTTTGAACCGCTGGCCCGCCAGTTCCGCCGTGGCGCAGGGCCAGGGGATCAGTCCCCGCACCTGATTGCGGATGGCCGCCATGGGCTTCGTCCAGTCAATAGGAGACAGCTCACGGGACAGCATGGGCGCAAAGGTGACCTGTGTGCTGTCCTGCGGGGTCCGGGGGGCCGTCCCCGCTGCCAGCAGAGGAAGGGCCTCCGCCAGTGCCTCCGCGCCGACCTTTGCCAACCGGTCCCACAGAGAGGGCAGATCCTCCTCCGGGTCGATGGGCGTTTTCGCCGTGAGGATCACATCGCCGGCGTCCAGTTCCTCCGCCATATACATGATGGAAACGCCGGTCTCCGCGTCACCGTTGAGCATGGCCCAGTTGATAGGGGCAGAACCCCGATATTTGGGCAGCAGGGACGCATGGACGTTCACGCAGCCAAGGGGCGGCACGTCCAGAATGTCCTTGGGCAGGATGCGGCCATAGGCCACCACCACGATCAGCTCCGGGGCCAGCGACTTCACCAGCTCCAGGGCCGTGCCGTCCCGCAGTTTGGTCGGCTGATACACAGTCAGGCCCTGTGACAAGGCGTACTCCTTCACAGGGGAGAAGGTCACTTTGTTCCGGTTCCGGGGTGGCGGCGTTCTGCTCCGGCGGAGTGGTATCCTCCCCGGAGGCCGTTCCCTGCTCATCCTCCAGCAGCTCTACTTCGTCAGGTGCGTCGGGCAGAAGATCCACCTCGGCGTATACAGGCAGGGCCATTGCCATAACCAGGCAAGCGGTGACAAGCAGCGCTGTCAGCCGGCGCGCCCAACCTGTTGTGTTTTTCCCTGTTCTATTCAATCTGCTCACTCGCCTTTCGCGCTGGTTTAATGAAAGCACATTGTTCCACAGGGGATTCCTGTGGAACAATAAAAGAAGCCAGCTTCTTTCGCTTGCGCAACCGTTGCCATGTTGTTTTCAAAAAAAACCGCATCGAATCTTCTCATTGCGCATTTACTTTTTAGTGTTAAAGTATAGCACCTTTATACCAGAAAGGCAATACAATCCACGTAAATTCCTGTTTTTCAGCACTTTTACTGATTGCGTTTTCCTCCAATTATACAATGTATTCAAAGCCTTTGTATAAATTATTCCTGATTTTCTTTTTGGCAGCGGTCATTTTTATATACTTTGACCGCGCGTTTATGATCCTCTGCGCACACAGAGCGCAACTTTGCAGCAAAATTCACCTTTTTTGCTACATTTCCCTGTTTTTGCGCAATTATTTGTTTCGCATGCGCCTGTTTGTGGCGGGGCCTGGCGGCTGGGTGGACGCCTTGTGGAAGGGATGGCAGGTTTGCGGCGCACGGTTCCCGTTTTTTTGCGGCGCGATGGGTACACCGCGCCCCTGCAAACGGTTTGCGGTGTTTGCGGCGGCGGGTGTGTGTTTGCTGGATTGCACGCCCGCCAACGGGACGCCGTTCTCCCTTTACAACGGGGTGCGGGTTTGCTGCAGATATGCCATTCGCTTTTTTGTCCCCCCTGCCCTGCCCCTGATTCCCGGTTTCCCATTGCCGATTTCTATTTGCGCCAGCTCCTGAGGTGCATCTGAGAGCAACGAAAATAGCGGATCTTTCGCAAGCACAAAATCCGGCTGCGTTTACTGAAACAGACGAGCTTTTTGACGTTTCAGATAGGACTAAGGTGTATCTGAAAAGTCGAAAATTTAGTCTATTTCTACAAACACAGCGGGATTTTGCGAAATATCCGTTATTTTCTTTGTTTTCAGATACACCTTAGCTTATGTGATTTATGCGATACCCATTAAAGTCTTTCGCCAAGGCCTTTTTCAAAAAGGCCGGAAAACTCCCGTAAGGAATCACTCCAGTTCAAAATCTCCCGGCAGCAGCAGGTCCAGCGCGGCATCAGCATCCGCGACCAGGCGCTTGGACTGGTTCAGGATGGCTTTTTCCAGCGTGTTACGGGCCATGCGTCCGTTGCCATTTTCGGCGGCGTTCTCTGACTGGCGGCGGTCGAAGAATGCCACCAACGGCATCGCACAGGCATCGTCCAGGCGGTACCCCTTGCTTTTGGCAATGCTCTGGGTGATCGCCAAAAGCTCAGCGCCTGTGTAATCCGGGAATTCAATCTGGTTCGGGAAGCGGCTGGCCAGGCCGGAGTTCGCCGTCAGGAACAGCGCCATCTCCTTGCTGTACCCGGCCAGGATCACCACCAGGTCATCGCGGTGGTCCTCAATACCCTTTACCAGGGTGTCAATGGCTTCCAGCCCAAAGCTGTCCTGCTGGCCGCGGTACAGGCTGTACGCCTCGTCAATGAACAAAACGCCCCCCAGTGCGCTCTCGATGACACTGTTGGTCAGTGGGGCGGTGTGGCCGGTGTAGCGCCCCACAAGGTCGGCGCGGGTCACTTCCACCTCGCTGTCGATCAGCTCATCGAGGGTCTGCACGGCCTTGGCCAGATTGTACAGGGCCACGTGGTCGGGGTAGCAGTACGCCACGTTGGGCTGCGCGCCCACGCTGATGTCGGTCACGATCTGGTCGCGCACGTCGTCGTAGCTGCCCTGCGTGGTATGTTCCACATGAATGTTGGGATAGAGCTTGTTGAACTCCGCAATGTAATTGGCGGTCACTTCCTGCAGCGCGGTGCCCTGCTGGGTGCAGAAGGTGATGGTCACTTCGCTGCCGTCGTAGCCTTCCGCAGGCACTTCGAAGCCAGCGGCGAAAGCCGTGCTGCACAGCATCATCAGAACCAGAAGAATGGGGAGCAGTTTTTTCATCTTGTTTTCCCTTCCTTTTCTTTCATGATGTTCCTTTTTATGTAACGGGCCTTGCGGCCAGTATACCGAAGCTGGGCGTTATCCCTTGATACCGCTGCGGCTGACGCCGGTCAGGCTCGCGGGATGGAACGCGCGCACGCGGCGGGCAAATTCCGTGCCGATGTCGCCCGTGCCGAGGCACGTGACGCGCTTGACCGCTTCAAGATGGAGGCCGCCTCTGAGGTGGGT
>ENA-ORNR01001461-ORNR01001461.1-human-gut-metagenome-genome-assembly--contig:-NODE-1461-length-21504-cov-5.018556_pt1 | contig 21504 bp, 19 predicted proteins | sample MGYA00242114_ERZ509020 | MGnify/ENA primary metagenome ERZ509020 (study PRJEB26280, sample SAMEA2338758) | human gut metagenome | biome: human gut; feature: human-associated habitat; material: faeces...
CCTACGTTTTGATGATGCCCTGAAAGTGTTGTCCCGCCAGGAGTTTTTCATTTCCGAAGAACGGATAATGTCTATTATCCGGCGAAAGTGCCGGGAGCTGAAGGATCTGGAGGTGAAGCCCGTCCCGAAAGTGAAGAAGCCCCGCCTGACAGCCGTCCAGCTCTCGCTCTTTACGGGAGAATAAACCTTGCCGCGCCTTCCTGCATGGCCGACTCGTCATGCAGCGTGAAGGAGTAAACCGTCTCGTACACCTTGATGTTTCCGGGCATGGAATAGTCCCGGTTTTTCACCCTGACCAGCGGGCTGGCTTCTTCCGAACACTGGAAACCCTGGAGTATCCTGTACAGTTCCTTCGCCTTCAGCAGACGTTCCTTTGCTTTTTGATAGGTTCCGGAGGTGTAGTGGGTGTCATCGTAACAGTCGACGGCCAGGCGTATGGTAATGAGTGACTCGCTTTTCTGTACCCCGTATCCGAGGTCGTTCCAGTCCGATTCGGTATTTCCGATCAGCACACAAGGGAACGTGACCGGGTAGTGGTCCTCTTCCGCCCCCGCTTCAAGTTGCCCGTAATCCTCGTCTATGCAGGAGAGTTCCGGCATCATTCCGGCGATGCGTTCCATGATCGCGATGAATATTTCTTCCATATCCTTATAAGTTTAAAATGTTTCTGATTTCATTTTCTGTTTTTTCCGTTATCCTGTCGGACAGTTCTTTGCTTTCTCCGATGAACTGCCGTTGCGGTATTCGGATCCGGAGTTTTTTCTTTTTGGTGAGCGCCAGTCTTTTCCATTTCAGCGCCTCCGGATTCTCCTGCGGTTCGTTACTTGCGGCAGAACCCTTCTTTTTGCCTTTTTTTTTGCCCGTAGCGGCTTTTTTAGCCTTGCCTGAAGCCTGGTAATACTTCGCCCACGCAAAGCGCCGCATTCGTGGCGTAACGGTCGGATGCACTTCTCCTCCCCAGTTGTTGACGGGAGCATATATGAGGTCGTTGGCCACTCTCACCCGGTAGTCCCCCGGCACGTATTTGACGGAGCTGAAGAGGTGGTTCCTCCCGGATAGCAGCGTCCCGTACTGCCCTGCCGCATCGGTCCGTCCCGAGGACAGCCTTTTCGCTTTCGGCCACGGGTGTAATCCTCCGTTTACGAAACCTTCCCGGCGGAAATTGTCCTGGAAATGGTCTTTTGCCATTCGTCCGGCGATGACCGGCATCTTCCGTTTCATCAGGTCATCCAGTTCCTTGCGCTTGGCTTTTATCAGCTTTGAATATTCTTTTATGTCCATAAATGACTGATTTTAAAAAATAATTTTATACTTTTGCAGACAAGGCGTTTTATGTGCCTTTTTGCGTTATGAATATACCCGAACAAGTAAAGAACGAGGCCCGGTGGCTCATAGAACAGTACGGTGATTCCTTCGATTACCTTGGTAATCATGAAGGGGCGGATTATTTTTTGTACAAGTTCCCTGAAGATGTAACGACCGGCTTCCCGTTTGTTTTCCGGTATGGTGACGGTCCGGTCATGACATTCTCCGATTTTGAGGCCCTTGATCTCATTAACCTATTTATCAAAAATTTCGATGAAGTCGGTGTTGAATAGCTTGTTGTCTATTCTCATTATTCCCCTGCAATAATGCGGATTCGCCTGTCCGCTTTCGCACAAGTATTTTACATCTTTCCATTCATTGACGGAACCTTTGGAATTGTCATGCTGCGGTTCGATGTAGCGTAATTCTCCGTTGTTAAACCGTTGCAAGATCGTAGCATGTCCCCCTCCGGATTTCCATCCTATACTCAGCTCATAAACTCCCTCATCCTTGCAGGTCTCTTCAAAGAATTCCCGATATCGTTTAGGAGTCATTTTCATATATTGTTTTGATGCCATCCAGCCGGTGATACTCGTGTGTTTGGCTTGTGTGCCATCTATATTTTTCCACACTTCCCACGCGTTTGTCCCCCTGCTCAGATAGTCCAGTTTGGACCCGGGCGTGTTACCCTTTGCTGTAATGTCAAATCCTTTTAATCTTAAGGCATAGGCCGGCGCACAAGTCTGGCAGTTGATTCCATATTGTCTGTCGGCAGGTTTGAAATCCGGGTTCTTTGAGAATCTGTTTCCCTGTTTGTCCTGGTATAACCCTTTAGGGTCCGGAATGAATTGTTCCTTATGCTTCGGGTTGGCATTCTGTTTGTCCGCTTCCTCTACTGCCATGGGTTTCCCTTTGGTGATTCCAAGTGTTTTTTCCATTTGCAGGTTGTGTCTGGCTATGGCTTCTTTCTCCTCCAGTGTCAGGTTGTCCGGCATTTCCGCTATCATTTCCTTGATACGCTGTGCCAGTCTGTCCACTGTCTTCTTTGCTCCCCGGTGCGCATCCTTCTGATACGGGTGCTTGTCCGAGAAAAGTTTTGCGTCCTTTCCCGGATTGTTTTCCAGTCCCGGTTGCGGCTTGTTGTCCGGTCCGCTTCCCGGTACCGCTGTCGGCGCTTCATCCGTTGACGAGAGCGTACACTTGCAGTTCCACCGGTCCCCCGGCCTGTGCACGTTCCAGAACGGATCATCGACGGGGCGTATGGTTCCCCAGAAAATTTTGTGGTCCGCTCCCGGGTGTACTGATGTCGATGGCATCCATTTGAGGTTCGGCAGGATATCCTTCTCCCGCTCGAACTGTCTCCAGTCGGCCGCCTGATGCGCCCGTATGACTGCCGTGTCATATTCGGTACGCAGCCAGTCTACCATCTGGTGGTCCGCTATGGGCATGACGAGTTTCAGCCACTGTTCAAACGGCCTTAAATTGCCGTTTTCGTCCAGCAGTAGTGCCGCCATGTCGTTTTGTGCCCGATGTACCTTGAACGCGGCAAATACGGCGTTGTTCGTCCGTATTTCGCGGTAGAAGTCATAATCCGGATCATCGGGCTTTCGTACCCCGAACCCCTTGTCGGTGGCTTTGTTCATTGTTTTCCACGTGGCCTCGAACAGGTTCTCCTCGATGTCGGTCATGGGATGGAAGTCCTTGCTGTATATGTTCTTCAGGGCTTTCCCCAGTACCTCCTCATCAAAAGAAAACACGTTTTCCACCTGCTTGTTTTCCAACCGGTAGAGGTTGTTCATCACCACTCTAAAGCTGCCCCGTCTTTCCCCGGGGCTTTCCCGAAAAAACGTTTCAGCCAGTTATACGCGTTTTTAAGTGCGTTTTTCTTCTCTTTGGGAGTCTCTTTTCCGGTCTCCGGTATTTCCTCCTCTTCATCCTCCCGCTTCCCGGCGGTTGCCGCTTTTTCTTTCGCCTCCTGTATTTCGGTCGCTCCGGCTTTCTGCCGTTCTTTCAGTTCGTTGTAGTCTGCCGGTTTCTCGACACCGAATTCCTCGTACAGATAGTCGTCTCCCACCGGCAGGTTGAAGTTCGTGCGTAGCTGTGTGAGGATGGCCATCTTCTTCTCCGGTTCTATGACTTTCTTTTCCGGGTAGCAGAACTCGCCGTCGGTGGTGTCTATCCCGAGCATGGCGAATATGTCTGTCATGTTGTAGTTGAGCACATCCAGGATGTCCTGTCGGTCCGCAAGCGTGACTTTCTCCTCCACGTCCTTGTGTACGGTTCCGAGTGCTTGTGTTCCCTTGTCCGACGCCTCGGTGGTGAGCGTGTTCCCGAGGAACAGTTTCGATATCTCGCTGTTGCACCGTTCGCAGAGCTTGTCGTAGAGGTCTGAGCTTCCGGTCTTGTTCGCCGCTTCCCTGAGTTCCATCATAGTTTCCTGGGCGTGCACGAATACCGACATGCTTCCGGTACTTTCCGCATCTGCCAGCGCCCTCTGTCTTGCCTCGTCGTCATCCGTGGGGTATGTGTATTCCCGGATAGGTGCGCCGAACACTTCCGCGAACTGTGCCCAGTCCGCCACGTCGTTCCGCTTGTATATCACCCATACGGCCGCCTTTGCGAGCATTCCGAGCTCTTCAGGTTCCCCGATGAAGAGCAGGTCGGGATATTCGTCCCAGGATGTTCCGGTGGTATCCGTCTGGTGGCGCAGTATGAGGCGGCGTATAGGGTCCACATGCTTGCGCGGTATCCGGTCGTAGTTTACCCATTCCCCTTTGCGGTAGAACTGCACGAGCGTGAATCCCCAGAATTTCGCGTCCAGGATATCACCTATGAGACGCCGGAACCATGGTGAACGTATCTGTTCGTTTACCGCCTTGTCGGGCTTTCCGTTACGCCGGAACTCGATGACGGAGGAGAGCACGGCGTTTTTCCGTTTCTCGATGACGCTTGTCAGGTGCGTGTCCATGAGAATGTCGTCATACAGGTCGTACAATTTGAACCTTCTGGAGTAATCCACGTTCTCGAAGGCGCGTATGGCCAGCATATAATCCGCTATGTCTATGCCGAAGCGCTTAGGTTGTGTCAGTATGATGGTTGCGGGACCTTTCTGCCCGGGCCTCGGCAGGTTTCCGCTTTTGGTTATCTTTCCGGCCCTTTTCTGTCTTTTACTCATGTTACCAGTGGTTTACACGTTTACGGTTGCTTTTGATGAGGAAATTTGATTTTGTCGCCCTTGTCTCTTCGGGAAGCAGGGGCAGCCCGTCCACGGATAATTCCTCGGCCGCTACCGCCCTGAGCCATTCGACGGCCCTTTCGTAACGTTCCTTGCGCAGGGTTGAAAGGTTCCTCGGGTTGTGGATGCAGAAAATATGGTACACTGCGATGTCTATGGCCATCATCAGCACGAGCTGGCTCCGTCTGTCTCCGGTCTCGGTGAATATCCTGTCACAGTCATAGCGCTTGGAGAGGTAGCACCGCATCTCTTCGATGGCCCGGTCCTCACATATCTCCACGACGGCATTGTCCTCCCTTGTCAGCGCGTCCAGTATTTCGCGGTGGATGCTCGCGTCGTAATCTGTAAGTTCTATAAATTTGCTCATTTGGGTAAAGTATTAAAGTTTACAGTCTGTACTTGTTGTGCGCCCGCATCTTCCTTGTGGAGATGACGGCCGGCTTTTCCGCCTGGTGCGCCTTACGGTCTATGATGCGGTTTCCTCCCTCCACGCAGTCGGGCCCGTCCGCCGGGTATGTCAGCATCAGGTTGAAGAGGCTGAACTGGTCGGTGAGCAGCTTCATGTGCGGGTTGTCCTTTTCCGCCTCGTTGAAAATGAGGTTCCCTTCACTGTTGAGCGGTTCCAGGTTCGTCTCGATACGTGTGGCCTTGTCCGTTTTCTTCTCCTCGTCCCCCTGGATGTACAGGGATATCTTTTTCTGCCGGCGTATGCGCCTGATGATGGGCTGGAACACCTGCTGGAAAAAAGGGTCCTGCAACTTGTTGTTTTCCATGTAGCAGTACACGTTCGTTTTCCCGTTCACGAACTCCAACAGTTTGATATACCATCCGATAAACGTGGCGTTCGTCTCCCTTCCGAGGAACCCCTTGATAACGTAGAGTTTCCCGGCCAGTTTTCCGAGCAGGAACACCGCTTTCGTGGAACTCTTCTTCGTCTTGTTCTCCCCGGGTGCGGGGTCACCGTAGATGACCAGGAACTTGAATTTCGATAGCGCCGGCACTTTCCCGTAGATGATGTCCTTGAATATCTCTCCCTCCGCTACGGGGTTGTTGAAGAATTCCTTCTGGCGTGCCGCCGCGCTGACCATTGAGAGGAAGAGGTCTATATCCTCTTCCGAGTTTTTTTGCGGCCATACGGAGAGTCCGTTTTTGTCACGTATGTTGATGATGTCCACGTGTCCGATGCCCTTTCCCTTCAGTTCGGTTGCCTTTTCAATGGCCCTTTTTATGCAGCAGTCCGCGGCGATGATGTTCCCGTTGAAGAGTATGCGGTAGTTTCCTGATACGGACATGGTCGGTATCAGGGCTTCCTCCAGCCATTTCCATTTGGTTTTGATACGTTCCGGATTCCGGCATTCCTCGTCGGTGTCGATATCGTCCACCAGGATGAAGTCCGGCCGGAAATTCTTGTTACGGGTACCGCGCGGTGACTGTCCGGCTCCGATGGCGCGGAAGGAACATCCCGCCATGATGGTGAATTCCCCCGTTTCCCAATACCCGGGTTTCTTCTGCATCCCGTAGTCCTGGATGATTCTCTGGTTCTCCTCGAAGTTGGCCATGAACGGTAGTAGGAGCCTTTGGGCGTTGTCCTGCGAATTGGATATCAGCAGTACGTTGCGCACCTTTCCGGTAATTGCCAGTTTTGATATTTCCATCATGGACCGTGCGGACTTCGCCAGCTCCCGCGACCACGCGCGCACCTCATACCACCGGTTGTTCTTTATCAACCTTCCGGTAGCTTTCTTGTGGAAGTCCGCCGCCTCGCATGAATAGTACATGGCGAAGTAATACCGGAACCACTCCTCGTCATCCTTTTCGAGCCTTTCCCTTCGTGCGCGTATTTCCGCTTCCGTGTCCGAAGGGTTGATGTCCGAATTTTCGCGTATGGATGCGATCAGCTCCTCCCATTCGACAAGTGCCGTGCGGTCCTGCGGTGTAAGTCTTTTCTTTGCCATGGCTATGAAACTTTTGATTTAACGAACGCGTCAAGCAGCGGCGTCACTTCCTTCGCCTGCGTGGGGTCGGATGCGCGTAGCCATTTGAGCAGGTCCGAGAATACCGATATGATGTCCGAGAGCCCGACTTCCGTCTCCATCTTCTTGATGGCGTTGGACAGTTTGGATATGGTGTCCGCCTCCGCAGTGTTCGGGAACCGTTCCCCCGCCGGTCTGGCCATGATGGCGTTGTTTAGTTCTGCCAGCTGCCTGTACAGGCTTTTCAGTTGCTCCTCGCGTGTGATGGTGATGGATGTCTTGAGCATCTCCCATCCGTTCTTGCCTATCCAGTTGTTCACCGTGATGCGTGACACCCCCACACGCTCGGCTATTTCCTGCTGCGTGAGGTTCTCTTTCAGGTAGAGCGTCTTCGCCCATTCCCTTTTTTGTTGCATGCTTAGTTCGGTCATATTGCCTCCTTTTTTACGTGCAAAATTGATAAGGAAAAGGGGCGGAAAAAAACGCGTGCCGCATGATGACACTTTAAAACTCCATGACAGCGTTTTAAAGGCCGCATGATAAATACGCGGTTTGAAAAACGGCTTTAATCCCCCTAATTTCGCACCGTAAACTTCGCGGGGAATACCCGCCCAAAAGACTCTATAAGCATGAAAAAGTTTTTCAACATCATACCCGGGAAAGACGCCTGTTGTATCCTTCTTTACGGTGACATCGGTGATTATGACGACAATGTGCGCAGCGGGGATATCGCCCGCGAGCTTCTGGAGGCCGAGGCTTTGTCCGGCAGGATCGACGTTCGTATCAACAGCAACGGCGGCGAGGTGTATGCGGGCATCGCCATTTTCAACGCCCTGAAAAACAGCAAGGCTGACATCACCATTTACGTGGACGGCATCGCCGCCAGCATGGCCTCCGTCATCGCCCTTTGCGGCAAGCCGGTGCAGATGAGCCGTTATGCCCGTCTGATGCTTCACAGTGTCCAGGGAGGCTGTTATGGCAACAAGGAGGAGATGCGCGGGTGCATCCGCGAGATTGAATCGCTGGAGGATACCCTTTGCGAGATGTATGCCGCCCGCATGGGAAAGGACAAGGAGGAAATCCGCTCGTTGTATTTCGACGGGAAGGACCACTGGCTGCGTGCCGATGAAGCTCTGGCGCTGGGCCTTATCGATGGTATCTATGATGCCGACCCCCTTCCGGAGGACAGTACCCCCGAACAGGTATTTCAAATATTCAATAACCGGCTGCACAAGCCACAAAACAAGAGTAACATGAATTTAGACGAACTGAAGAAACGTCCGCGGTTCAAGAACTGCGTGACAGATGACGATTTTCTCCGTGAAGTCGGGCTTCTGGAAACGGAGGCCGGGAAAGTTCCGGGCCTTGATGCCGAAGTAACCCGCCTGAAGGGTGAGCTGAAGGAGTTCCGGGACAAGGCGGATGCGGATGAAGCCGCCGCCCGTAAGAAACTGCTTGATGACGCGGAGAATGACGGGCGTATTGACGCCACCACCCGCCCCATCTATGAGAACCTTTTGTCCAAGGACCGCGAGAATGGGGAAAAGGCGCTGGAGAAACTCTCCCCGAAACGTAAAGTCATGACCGACCTGCGTGTGAATCCGACAAATGAAAGTCCCTGGAACAAGCGCATGACCGAGATTAAGGACAAGTTGAAACATTAATAAAAATATTTGCTATGGCAATAGTAGTAAGAAACACCAACTACAACGGTGAGGTACTGGAGAAGATCCTGGTACTCGCCTGTACCGGGAACGACCTTGTGGAAAAAGGCCTGATCATGGTGATCCCCGGCGTCGAGAAGAAAATCAGTCTGCCGCGTATCAAGACCGGCAAGATGCTCCAGAAACGTAAGGAGAACCCGGGCCTGGAGGATTCGAAGGGTAACTTCAATTACTCGGAGAAGTCCTTGGATCCGGAGGATTTCATGGCGTTCACCACTTTCAACCCCCGCGCTTTCGAGCATATCTGGCGCAAGTGGCAGCCGAAAGGCAACCTTGTGTTTGCCGAACTTCCTCCCGAAGCCCAGAACACGTTGCTTGATGAACTCAGCAAGAGCGTGAAATTCGAGTTGGGCTGGCATTACATCAACGGCGAGTTCGGGAGTGATGACGACCACCTTTTTAACGGTATCCTGACACAGGCTGCCAAGGACTCGGACGTGATAGTGGTCCCGGCTCCTGCCGATACTTCCATGATCGGCAAGTTGAAGGCTGTCCGCAAGGCCATTCCGAAAGCCCTGCGCGAGAACCCGAACCTGCGTATCCTGATGAGCATCGACGACTTTGACAAGTACGATGACGAGCTGACCGAACGCGAGTACAAGAACACGAGCGAGACGGACATCAACAAGAAGCGTTACAAGGGTATCACCATCGAGACGCTGAACTCCTGGCCTGACGATCTTATCGTGGCCACGCTCTGCTCGATGAGTGCCGACGGCAATCTTTTCGCCGGTGTGAACCTTCAGGACGACGAGGAGGTGATTCAGATTGACAAGTGGATGAACTCCAGCGAGCTGTACTTCTTCAAGTTGCTTATGAAGGCCGATACGGAAATCGCCTTCGGTGAGGAGTTCGTGGTGCTCGACACCCGTACCGACCCGGCGTTCAAGGCGGTGGAACGTAACATTTCAGCCGACCCTTCCGCCCTTTCTTTCAAGGCCGCGGGTGAGAGTAAGTATGTGACGGTTACCGCGTCCGGTGATTATAGTGTGACATCCGTCCCCGCCGGTTTTACGGCGGTCGGTACCGATGACGGGCTGAAAGTTACCGCCGGTGTGAACAGTAGCGGCAAAGCAGTATCCGGCACGCTTGTGGTAAGCCTGGACGCTGATCCGGAAAAGAAGGTTGAAATAGCGTTGTCCCAGGCGGCCGCTGATGACGAGGAAGGCGGTGCGTGATGGGTAGGCTGAAGTATCTGGTCATTCATTGCACGGCCACGCCTGAAGGGCGCGAAGTCAGTGGCGCGGAGATTCGCGCCTGGCACACGAACCCGGTATCAAAGGGCGGCCGCGGCTGGAAACAGGTCGGATATACTGACCTGTTCCATCTGAATGGCGGCGTGGAGCGTCTGGTGGACAATAACGAGGACGCGAACGTAGATCCCTGGGAAGTCACCAACGGCGTGGCCGGCTACAACTCCGTGAGCCGCCATATCGTGTATGCCGGCGGTTGTGAAAAGGACGGCCGGACTCCCAAGGACACGCGTACGGTGTGCCAGAAGCGTGCGCTTGAGAAGTACGTGAAAGACTTCCACCGCCGTTTCCCTGATGTCCGTATCGTGGGGCATAACGAACTGGCGGCCAAAGCCTGCCCCAGTTTTGACGTGCGTAAGTGGCTTGTTTCAATAGGTATCAGACAATAATAAACGGCAAGAAGATGGACACCCTGATAAATTTTTTAATGTTCGCCCTCCCCGGCGGTTTTGTCGGAAGCATCTTCACCTGGCTGTTCGGCCGGCGCAAGCGTGACAACGACATGCTGTCCCAGCTTCAGGCGTCCATCAACCTGCTGAGTGAGGAGAACCGCAAGATTCTGGAGGAGAACGTGCAGCTCCGGCGTGAGAATGCCGACCTGAAGGCGAACCAGGAGGAGATGATCCTGAAGCTGTCGTGCCTGACGAAAGAGGTCGAGCGGTTAAGAAAAGTAATAAGTAAACAATCGGTAAATGATGAAAGACAGAATCCGGGGGTGGACCCCCGTAATCCTATTATTGCTCGCCGTGTTCCTGCTGGCAGGATGCGGCACGTCCAAAGAGAGCCGGAACCTTCAGAGACAGGGCACGGTGCGGACGGAGAGAATGACAGACAGCGCCGCCGTGTCCGCGGACGTGGCAGTAACAGCGGCGCGCAAAATGCAGGAGCTTTTGGCGGACCGTCGGAGTTCGACCCTGATGCAGGAACCGGTTCCGGCACAGGAGGCAGCTTTGACGATTCCCTTCCAGAACCTCCTTGACCTTCCCGAGGGTGCCGGTTACCGGCACCGGGACGGGCGTGCCTCGGTCGATATCCGCAGGCAGGGGGATTCCCTGACGGTCACCGGGCATTGCGACTCGCTTATGCGCCGCTGCCTGTTCTATGAGGAAGAGGTTTTCCGAAGGCAGGTCCGGGAGGACAGCCTGCTGCAAACGGTTGAATTCTATAAGCGGGAACTGGTGCGTATCCGTAACGAAACCGAACAGGACATAACAGAGGTTAAAACAGAGTTCAAACAGCGTTTTTCCCCCGTTAAAATCGCCCTCATTGCCTTTATCGCCGGTGTGGCATCCGGCATATTATCAACCTTTTTAAAAAAGAGACGACTGTATGAAAAATAATAAGAATTTCATTTATGGCATCGCTGTCGTTACGTTCGGCGCCATGACTATCGGCTGGATCGAGAAGGGCAGCTGGGACTGGGGCGGCACGAAGCCCGAGAGTGTCGATATTGAAGCCGAGCAGGTTCCCGATGCTCCCGTGCTGACGCTCTTGCAAAAGAACGGCCAGGTATCTCCTACGTTCAACCTTATCCAGCTGGACTATAAGAATATCAAGGCCGTTTTGGGCGGCACGCTTGTAGGGCCGGCGGATGCCCCGACCGGATGGAAGGCCCCGACCGAACTGGTAAACCTTTCCGGTCCCTGGACCATCAAGTTCGTATCCGGGCAGACGATGTCCATCCCGAACGGTACTATCCTTGCGAACCTCGGCGGGAAGTTGACGCTTACGGAGGTTTCCAAGCTGGAATGCCAGCTGAAGGTGAACAAGCCCGAGGACGGCTCTTCCCCTTACGAAATCAATGACACCGCGGCAGTGGAGGGCTAACGCATGGACGAGCGTGAAGCGAGAAAGGTGCAGAGGGAGGCGTCCGAGGCATTGCTTGACCTGGGTGTCTCCCTTCCGCTGAAGGAATGGCGCCTGCCTTTCATGAAACGCCCCGTCCGGTGGAGGGTGACCATGCGGCGCCCGCGTCTTGCCGGCCAGATATGCATCGTGCGGCTCTACCTCTCGATGGGCGTTTCCCCCGAGGAGGTTTCCGCCTTTTCCGGGCGTGAGCGTCTGGAGTTCCTTGCACGGAACGGCGTCAAGGTTTCCCGGATGGTGGCCCATACCCTTTGCCGCGGCCCGGTGAGCCGGCGTCTTCTTGTCCGGCCCGTGGCATGGTTCCTGCGTGAGGCTGTGGAGCACCGTTTCCTGATGGGCGCCCTGGAGAAGTTCATCAGCCTGATGGGCAGCGAGTCTTTTACGAGTATTATCAGCTCGATCGATCGGGCGAACCCGATGAAGTTGAGAATGAGCCAAAGAAGGAAGGGGAGTTAAGGACCGAGTTTGAAGGTTCCCATAGCCCCTTCGGTTTTATCTGGAACATCGCGAGCGCCACGGGCTGGACGGTGGAGTACATCCTGGAGAAGGTGAACTACCAGACGCTTATCCTGATGCTGTCTGACGCCCCGCGTTATGTCCGCCGCCGGGTGAAATCCGGTGATCCTGAAAATACCTCCCGGGGTGAGGTCGATCCTGAATCCGCCGCCCGTGAAGCCGGTGACATAGTGAATTTTTTTCAAAGCAATTTAGAACTGTAAACGATGAAGCCCGTAGAAATCGAATTTCTGATGAAGGACAACCTGACCGGGGGGCTTGACAAGGCCGGCCTGGCGGTTGATATCCTTGCCGAGAAGTCGGAGAAGGCCGCCGCTGCCATCAATGCCCGCATCTTGGAGCAGAGGAAGGTCATCGACCGGGTGAATTCCGACCTGCACCGGATGGAAACGCAGCTCCAGAACATGAAGCCGGGCCCGGCGCAGGCGGAACTTGCCGCCGATGTGACAGCCTGCCGCAAGGTCCTGGAAGAAGAGCGTGCGGCCCTTGCCGGGCTTGAAAAGGAACACCGCGAGGCGGAGAAAAGCGTCCGGAACCTCCGTAAGGAATACGAACGTATCTCCCTGGAGGAAGAACGCGCCGCGGCCGGTAGCAAGAGCCTGACCGACAAGATCCGGGAACAGAAGGAAGTCATCGGGCAGATTGAAAGCGACATCAAGTCGCTGGAGAAAGCCTACCAGGGTGCCGCTCCGGGAAAGGCGAAGGTGGCCGCCCTGGATGAACTGAACGCCGCGAAGAAGGCGCTTGAGGAGGAAAAGGGCGTCCTTGCCGGGCTCCAGGCTGAACAGGAGAAGACACGTGCGGGCAGCAAGCGTCTTTCCATGCAGCTGCGTGAGCTCCAGGACAGCATGGCCCGCATGCGCCTGGAAGGGAAACAGGACACTGAGGAGTACCGGAAGATGGCGCAGCAGGCCGCGCTCCTTTCCGACACGCTCGCCGACCTGAACACCCAGACGAAAATCCTCTCGAACGATGACGCGAACCTCCAGGGCTTCATGTCCGGCGTGAGCGGCCTTGCCGGGTTGTTCACCACCGCCACCGGCGCGCTGTCGCTTTTCGCCTCGGAGAACGAGAACCTGGCAAGGATACAGACCCGCGTCCAGAGCGTGATGGCCATCACGATGGGGCTCCAGCAGGTGTTCAATACCCTGAACAAGGATTCCGCCTTCCGCCTGGTGACGGTCGTGAAGATGAAGAACCTGCTGACGGCCGCCAATACCCGGCTGGCTGTCGCCCTGGGTATTTCCACCGGTGCCGCGCAGGCCCTGATGGCCACGCTTACGCTGGGGCTTTCGGCCGTTATCACGGGACTTGTCGTCGCCTGGGACCGATATTCCACCGCGCAGGAGAAAGCGGCGGAGAAAGCCCGGGAAATGGTAAAAATCGAGTCCGACGGTCGTGCACAGATGATCAAGACCCGTTTCGAGATCGAGAGTACGCTGGCAAGCCTGAAAAAGTTCACAGGCACGAAGGACGAGGAAAAGTCGAAGGTGGAGGAACTGAACCGCAAGTACGGCGAGAGTTTCGGGTATTACGATACGGTCGCCCAGTGGTATGACATCCTCCAGCAGAAAGGTGAGAAATATATCCAGATGCTTTTCCTCCAGGCCAAGGTGCAGAGCCTGGTGAACAAGGCCGCCGAGGCGGACGAGAAGGTGAACGAGATCAAGGCCAGCAAGCCGGAAGATGTGGACGGCTCCATGGGCTGGTTCGCGCGCATGGGGCTTTACATGGCCCAGAGCGAGTCGTACGGGCAGGTGGACGCGCAGTCCATGATATCGAAGTATAATAAGGAGGCGAAGGAAAAGGCCGTACGTGAGGCCGAGGAAGTCCGCGACGGCTATCTGGCCGAAGCCCGGAAGCTCCAGGAGGAGTATCAGAATATCGGCAAGGAGTTCGACCTTGGCGACCATGCAAAAACCGACCCGAATGCCGCCAAAAAGGAGAAACAGTCCGAAGAGCAGCGCGCCTCGGAACTCCTGAAACTCCAGATGAAGAACCGCCAGGCAGAGATCGACCTTCTGAAGGAGAGCGGCGAGAAACGCCGCCGCCAGATCCGTCTGAACTACGACAAGGAGATCGCCGAGCTTGCCGCCCAGGAGAAGAAGTGGAAGGACGCGCAGAAGGGCAAACTGACCGATGAGCAGGAATCCACCCTGAAAGAGGCGCGGGAGAAGGCCGCGGCGGCACGTGACGGCGACCTGGCAAAGGTGACCCGGGAGGAAAATGACGCCGCCCGCCAGTCGATGCTCGACTACCTGAAGGAATACGGGACATACCAGCAGAAGAAGCTGGCTATTGCCCAGGAATACGCGGAGAAAATCCGCAAGGCGCAGGAAGCGGGCAACTATGGCGAAGTATTACGTCTCGGTCGCCAGCAGAAGGAAGAGACTGCCGCCGCCGAGATTGCCAGCCTGAAGGCGGATATCGACTGGGACGGCCTTTTCGGCAACTTCGGCGGGCTGCTTGAAGAGCAGCTGCGTCCCACGCTGGAAAAGTTGAGGAAATATGCCGCCTCCGATGAGTATAAAAACGCTTCCGCCGAGGACAAACAGGTGATCAGCGAACTGATCGCGAAGCTGGAGGACCGGAGCGCGGGCGGTATCAACCGGAACATGTTCAGGGATGTCTCCCGTGACCTTGCCGCCTACCAGACGACGCTGCGTGACCTGACGGATGCCAAGGAAAGGGAGAAGGCCGCCGCTGATGAACTGGCGGCCGCCCAGGAGAGACTGAAGAAAGCCACGGAAAGCAGTGACCCTGCCGCCATAAAGGAGGCGGAGGAACTGGTCGCCACCGCCGGGGGGGCTTTCGACGCGGCCTCGGCGAGCGTGACCGTTCTGACGGAGGCGAACGACAAGGCGGCACAGGACCTGCGCACGTCCAGCACGAACGCCGTTTCATCCCTTACCGGCCTTGCCGAGGGTCTCCAGAGCCTGAAGTCTGGTTCCCTTGCGGGAGTGGCCCAGGGGCTGGGCAAATTGGGTGAGGCGACGAAGAACATGGGCGGTGGGATGGGCAGCGTAGGCAGTACCCTTGCCGAGACGTTTTCAAACGGCGGCATCATCGGACAGATTATCGCGGCGGTGCTTTCCATCCTTGACGTGCTGAAGGATGGAATCGGTACCCTGGTAAGCGGTATTCTTGATTCAGTGCTCGGTGCCGTGAACGGCATCCTGAAGAATATCCTTTCCGGTGAACTGTTCACGCAGATCGGCAGCTCCCTGTTCTACGGGGTGAGGGATATCCTGGACACGGTGACCTTCGGCCTGTTCTCCTCGCACGGCAACGCCAAGGAGGTGAACGCGCTGGTGGACCGCCTGACCGAATCGAACAAGTACCTGACCACTGCTATCGAGAAGCTGACCGACGAGATGGCCAGCTCCGGCGGCGCCCGTTCCACCGAGTACTACCGGAGCACCTATGACAAACAGAAGCAGAAGATCGAGAACGACCGCCAGATGCTGGAGGCGAAGATGGGGTATCACGGTTCGCACCACTCGAACAATTACTATATCGGCAAGGCCATGGGCAGCGGTGACTGGGACACGGTTTCCGCCTACCTGGGCAAGTCAGTGCGGGATACCGGTTCCCTTTGGATGCTTTCCCCCGAGGAACTGGCTCGGCTCCAGGAACTTCCCGACATCTGGGAGAAGCTCCATTCGGGCAAGTACGACCAGAGCCAGTGGCTTGACGAATACGTCTCTGACGCGAACACGCTGCTGGAACTCCAGCAGCAATGGCAGGAAGCCATCACGGACACCTCTTTCGATGGTATCCGCGGCGGTATGAAGGACCTCCTGAAGGATTTCGAGACGGACTCCAAGGACGTGATCGCGAGCGTGGACGAGTTCATGGAGAACGCCATCCTGAAGTCCATCGTGAACGGCACCTATTCGGACGAGTTGAAGAAATGGCAGGAAACGTTCGCGGAGTTCATGAGCGACGGTATCCTGTCAAAGGATGAAGCCGACACCCTGCGCGGACGTTACAGTGATATTTTCGAGCGTGCCCGCGCCAAGAAGGAAGAGATGTTTGACACTGCCGGCATTACGGAGGAAGGGAAGTCCACGACGCAGACCGGCCGTGCCGGCGGCTTCGCGGCCATGTCACAGGACCAGGGCACGAAGCTGGAAGGCATGTTCACCTCGGGGTTGAACCACTGGGTGAGCATTGACGAGAAGACCGAGGACGTGGCGGGCCGCATGGCCAGCGCCGAGGGACATCTGGCAAAGATCGCGGAGAATACCGGTAAAAGCGCCGGTTTCCTCAGCGAGATAAAGGAAGATATAAAACGAATCATACGTGACGGACTAAGAATGAAATCATCATGAGCATGGAACCAATCATGGGCGGCCTGTTCCTTGTGAACGGCACCGATATCTGGACGGAATACGGCGTATTCCTGACCGAAGAAAAGCGCGGCGGGCGTGACAACCTGAAGGCCATCCTTGCCGCGAGCAAGACGAAAGCGCACACTGCCGTGGACATACGCGAGGAGAACGGTGAGAAATATTCCGACTGCCTGGCAGTGGCCAACGAGGCGCGCGACATTACGCTGACCTTTGCCCTTTACGCCCCGGACAAAGGGGAGTGGCTGAAGAAATACATGTCCTTCATCTCCTTCCTGAAAACCGGGGACAAGGGGTGGCTCTCGCTGTATCTCCCGCAACTGGATCTGACGCTGCGCGTGCATTACCTGGAGTGTCCCGGCTTCACCCCGCTGACCTACCTTTGGAGGGAAGGGGTGCAGGCCGGCCGCTTCAAGGTGAAATTCCGTGAACCCGAACCTATCATTTAACCAACGTTCAAACATCATTCGAACATGCTTTTAACGGTATATGACAGTAACAGGCAGGCGAAGGCGGTCCTTTCCCCGGACGACAGCTCGACGCAGGTGAAGGCGATCCAGTCGGACAACGTGCTGACGCTCTCCTTCACCCTGTACGAGTATGTGGCGCTGGAGGTGAACGACTACGTGGATTTCGATGGCGAGCGCTACTGGCTCCAGGAACGGTACCTGCCGGACGAACGCAACACGCAGGAGTGGAAATACGACGTGAAGTTCTACGGTATCGAGAGCCTGATGAGACGTTTCCTCGTCCTGAACATGGTGGACGGCGACCCGGAACCGGTGTTCACGCTGACCGCCCCGCCGCGGGAGCACATGGCGCTGATTGTGAAGTCTATCAATGACGGCATGGGCGGTGTCACCGACTGGAAGGTGGGCCGCGTGGAAGGCACCGAGAACGTGGTGATCGACTACGAGGGGAAGTACTGCCCCGACGCGCTGAAGGAACTCGCCGGCAAGGTGCCGGGCGCCGAGTGGTGGGTGGAAGGCCAGACTGTGAACCTCTGCCGTTGCGAACATGGTGAGGAGGTCTCCCTGGCATACGGGAAAGGCCTGACGGGACTCTCCCGCGACAAGGCCGACGGCGCGAAGTTCTACACCCGCCTGTTTCCGGTCGGCAGTTCCCGGAACATCGACCCGGAAAAATACGGCCATAGCCGGCTACAGCTTCCGGACGGTGCCAAATATGTGGATGTGAACACGGAAAAGTACGGCATCCACCATCACTACGAGAAGGACGCCTTTGCGGATATCTATCCCCGTCGCGTGGGTACCGTGACCTCTGTACGCAGCGCGCAGGTGACGGATGAGGACGGCCACCCGTTCGTGATCTGGTATTTCCGGGATGACACGCTGAACTTCGATCCCAACACTTACGAACTTGCCGGCAAGGTGAAACGCGTCTCCTTCCAGGAAGGGGGCGAACTTGCCGGCCTTGGCGAGGAAGAGGACGGCACCTACTATTTCGAGGTGGACTTCGACAGTGACACCCGCGAGTTCGAGATCATCACCATCTGGCCGTATGACGACGACACGCAGCTTCCCGGTGGAAACCTCATACCGAAAACCGGTGACAGGTATATCCTCTGGAATATCCGCATGCCTGACGAATACTACGCGCTTGCCGAGGAGGAATACCTGACTGCGGTGAACCAATACAACGCGGAGAACGCCATCGACGTTTCCGTGTACAAGGGCCCGACGGACCACGTTTATGTCGAGCGTAACAAAATAGACCTTTATCCCGGCCGCCGTGTCCGTCTGGAGAGCACGGAATATTTCCCGGAAACCGGTTTCCGTTCCAGCCGTATCACGAAAATCACGCGTAAGGTGGCGCTTCCCTCGCAGGTGGACCTTGAGATTGGCGACGCGCTTTCCACCGGCGTGATGGAAAGCCTGAAGGGCAGTATCGAGGAAGTGAGGAACTATACGAAAACGGCCGGTTCGAACCTTCCCGACATCATCCGGAGCTGGGACAATACGCTTCCCACCGACAACAACCTTTTCTCGGCCCGCCGTAGCCAGGCCGAACACCTGAGCAAGAAGAAGGCTGACCGTGCGAAAAAGAAAATCACCTTTGAGGAAGGCATCGGTATCGGCCAGGAGGAGAACGGCGGCATCGATGGCAAGGGCAATGCCGAACTGCTGACGCTTGTCGTGCGTGAGTTTCTGCGCAGCCCCCAGTTCGTGGACGGTCTTTTAGGTGAGGGCTGGCGTCTGTGGATGGAGGACGCACTATCACACCTTACCATCGACAAGCTGACGGTGCGCCAGGTCATGGTGGTACTGGAACTGCTTATCGAGAAGGTGCGCAGCGTGGGCGGGCAGCTTTGTGTGAGTGCCGCCAACGGGAAGATAAAAACCGCCCTTTTGGAGGACGGGTACTGGAAAATCACTTTTGAGCAGGACAACAGTTTCCAGGCCCATGACCTGATGCGTTGCGCCACGTTCAGCGGCGGCAGCCTGAAAGGGTACTGGGTGGAGGTTGCGGCGACAGAGGGTAACTCCATCCTCGTGGGTGAGGATGAATTTTCAGGATCCTTTCCTGAACCCGGTGACGAGTGCGTGCTGATGGGCAATACGGATAACCTTTTGCGGCAGAACCTGATCCTGATATCCGCCAGCGGGGACGGTCAGCCCCGTCTGGACGTGATGGACGGCGTGAAGGCTAAAAACTTCACCGGCTGCCTTCGCGCACGCCTGGGTAACCTGGACGGTATCAGCGATGACTGGTTCCCCGCCGACAACCAGCCGCACGGCAACGGCCTTTACAGTGACAACGCCTACCTGCGCGGTACGTTCCTTCTGGTGACGGGCGAGGATATCAAGACAAAGTTCGAGATCGTCGAGGGACGTATCACCAGTGCGGTGACCGCCCTGCGGAACGACTTCGCCACGGAGAAAGGCTACCTGAACAATCCGTCGTTCGATGCCGGTCTGGAGAAATGGAACACGGAAAACGAGACGGTGTTCTTCCTTGTGGGCAACCGGTGGATTTGGGCGAACGGTAACGTCCTGACAAAGAAGGGTGACAGCGCGAGCGTGACCGAGGATGACGGCCGTACGGTTGTCCGTATTCGGAACAAGTACATCCTCCAGAAACGTGAGAACCTGAAAAGTATCCCCTCCATGCCTGAGAACGACAACGGGGAGAAGGAAGCCGTCCCGGTGTTCCTGACCTTCTTTTACCGTTGTGCCAAGGCCGGCACGTTGCGCGTGACGTTCGAGAACGTGGACAAGACGGGTTTCGCCAACTTCAACTCGATGGAGGTGGAAGAGGAACTGTCTGCAACTGATGGCTACGTACAATATACCTGTAACGGCCTTTGGAACGGTACGGGAGACTTCAAACTGTCTTTTACCGGTGACATCTACCTGTATATGCTTATTCTCTCGACTGACCGTGTTGAATCCCTGGCGCACCGTTATAAAACTCTTTTCGAGCAGTCGGAGCGTCTGGTAAAAATTTCGGCGGCTGTCTTTGATAAGGATGAGAATATGTTGGAAGAGACAGGGCTGATGGTTACTTCCAAATATTCCGGGTTGTACGCCATTGACGGTGACGGAAATTTAAAATCCCTTGTAGGTGTTGTCGGTGACGGTATAAAAATCAAAGGTGACTACATTACCCTTGAGGGGCTTGTTACGGCTAACAACAATTTTAAGATCCTGCAAGATGGTAGTATTGAGACTCGCAATGCAAAAATATACGGGACCGTTTATGCCCAGGATGGTAAAATTGGCGGTTTTACGATAGAGTCCGGCCGTTTGTTCTGGAAAGCAAGCGATTACTTTGGCAACGATTCCCGCAGTTTGAAACTTGGAGTGTCCCAGACCAATACGGAGGGGATTGTGGATGTCGCTTTCAATGCCGCCACTCAGGGGCGGTTCGGAGTGAAGGTTGTCGGTTCCAATATGGGCGGCGCCGCCATTTATGCTTCCAGCAAGTCATCCGGGCAAAGTTATCCGGTAAGTTCCAATTCTTATGCCGGCTTTTTTGACGGGGGCGTACATGTGAATGGTGCGGTATATTGTGGCGACATCCTTTCAAATAATTATGGTACGGAATGGACTTTGGGCAGTGACGGGACCTATACTTACCGGAAGGGTGTTTCCGGAACTTTCAAATGGTCTGTGAAGAATGATTTTCTAATTAATAATTATACCCTTGAAGTTGTCAATGGTATTGTTGTCAAAATGTCGGGTATTTAATATCATGTAATTATGAAGGTAAATTTTAATACGGATTTTAAGGATTTTAATGGTGAACCCCTGCTGGTTGATGGCAACCCGCAGGTAATCGGTCATATCGTGGCCCAGTGCCTTTTCAACGGGACAGGTATTCGTCCGAGTGGCAATATGCAGACCGACAACGGCAAGAAGATGCGTGCGTATCACCTTTGTATGCGGATAATGGATACTGGCGGTGAGATTGAAATCACGTCGGAAGATGCCGTTTTGATAAAGGAGGCTGTTTCCGGACTGACTCCCGGCTGTTACTCACAGGTTGTACAACTGATAGAAGGATAAGGAGGAATAATTTATGGGACTGACAGAATCAGAAAAGAACGAACTAAAGAAGGACATCCTGAACTCCATCAAGTCGGAGAGCCAGAGTGTCGATGAACTGCTCGAGGTCACCTCGCTGGACAACATCAAGAGCCTTCCGGCGCTGGGCGCCAGCCGCCGCGAGGAGGCCGCACAGGTCGCCAAGGGCGGTTATGTGGTGCTTGACTCGGCCAAGCCCGAAGTTGTGATGGTCGCCACCGGCTCGGAGGTCTCGACGCTCGTTGAGGGCGCCGAACTGCTTGCCGCCGAGGGTATCGCCGTTCGGGTGGTGAACGTGCCGAGCGAGGGCCTTTTCCGCGACCAGCCCCGTTCGTATCAGGAGAGCGTGCTTCCGGTGGGCGTCGTGCGCTACGGCCTGACATCGGGACTTCCTGTGAACCTGATGGGTCTTGTGGGCGAGAAAGGTATGATCCACGGTCTGGATCACTTCGGCTATTCGGCTCCCTATACGGTTCTCGACGAGAAGTTCGGTTACAACGGCAAGACCGTAGCCGAAGAGGTCAAGAAATTGCTCGGAAAGTAGTCGGGACGTTTGGACTCTTCGGCAACGGATTCTTCCGGCCGAAGAGGTCAAGAAGCTGCTCTGAAAATAACGATACCCGATAATGGATAAAATCCCCGAAGTGTCGCTTCGGGGATTTTTTTGTCGGATGAGTTGCGTTGTATTATTATTTTAGATTTTTCTCGGTTTGACTTAACCGATTGAGAAATA
>ENA-ORNR01001462-ORNR01001462.1-human-gut-metagenome-genome-assembly--contig:-NODE-1462-length-21502-cov-4.843055_pt1 | contig 21502 bp, 19 predicted proteins | sample MGYA00242114_ERZ509020 | MGnify/ENA primary metagenome ERZ509020 (study PRJEB26280, sample SAMEA2338758) | human gut metagenome | biome: human gut; feature: human-associated habitat; material: faeces...
CCCCAGCAATTTAAAAATCACAGCATAGCCCCCCCCTTCCTTAACCGACCTTATGCAAGGTCAATAAAAAAAACCTCAGTTCACAATATGACCCAACTCCCCCAAACAACTCACACTTCTATGCATCACCCCTACACAATACCACCTTATTTCTCTAAAAAAACTTGTCAATATACATAAAACACCACTTTGTTAAATGAAAGAAAACAAAGGCCTCCAAATAACAGATAATAAATCTCAACTTATAACGATTGCAGTACTGCAAACAAAACACACAGGAAGAAGAAACTATAAAAGAAAAAAGGAGAACAATGATTGTCCTCCTTGAGCCGCAAGCCGGAATCGAACCGGCGACCTTTTCATTACGAGTGAAACGCTCTACCGACTGAGCTATTGCGGCGTCTTCTGAAAAAGCGATGCAAAGATAATGTTTTCCCCGATATTTTACAAAATATCAAGGATATTTTTTCAGGAAGAATAAAAAAAATACGGCATTCCCCCTCATAGAAACGCCGTATTTCCTAAATTATAATAGCTTCTGCTTCAATAAATTTTTGTACTATATACGACCTGTATTTTTATATTTTCGTTGTCGATATCGGCATATGTCAATCCTCCCAAATAGGGAATAATATTGGTATCGGACGAATAAGAGCTTGTCGTTTTCGATACCGTTACCGGAACAAGTATCATATCGGAATCATAGGCATAATCGGCTGCCGGATTCAACGAATGATCGGGATTCAATATATTGTTAGGATCGTATTGGAAAATATTCATGATATAATTTTGCAATCCCGTAAAAGTATAACTATTCGACGTCGAATCATAAGCCGCATAGAAATAATTTTTATCATCATTTATCAACCGATCGGCAAAAAATTCTTTCTTATCCATCGGAATAACGGCATTTGTCGACGATGTTGCATTCCCACCTTTCCTCATCAACAAAAGATACGGAGGCGGTATGATTCCAAGTGCTTTCAACTCGGCAGGCATCGTCTTCAACGGAATCGTCAGGTTTATGGTATTAAGGACTCCTACGGTATCGGTACTATTGAGACTGCGTGAATTATTGAACGTTTCTATGATTTTTGCCGTAGGGAAAATAATTGCACCATCGTACATTTGGGGCGATTGAATGATCGCCTCTCCTTGCGCCCGCAACGCATCGACCGAAGCGGCCGGCGTCGCCTCGATATGATTGATCGTAGGCGCCTCGTACGAAGTCATCAGATAGGTCGTCGAGGTATTTTCTACATAAAGAGAATCGGACTCATCGCTAATAGTCCTCAGCCCCCCGCTACTATTATAGGCATATGTACGATGATATACGACCACCGCCGTCGACACGATATACAATAATGTTCCTCGCCCGAATGTATTGGTTATATACAGTCCTTTGAAGAATTCGTTCATGGCCGTTGTGGTTATATTCCCTCCATTCTTGATATAAAAATCATAGAAATTTGCAGCCCACTCTTTTTTATCGGCAACTGAGCTCCCGAATGTCTGTTTGATAAAACGATACCCGTTCTCATCGAGAAGAGAGTCGGGATAAGACTGCATAGAAGCCACATAAAAACTACTTCCCAACTTATCGGCCGGGTCGTAATAATCCGCCGGATCGAGATTACTATAAATGGGCACACGCACATTACCATCTTCTCTCAACAACTTATTCAACTCATATACGGTAAGTTGCATGGGCGCCAAAGAATCACCCAAAAAGCTATTGTATTGGAACGCGATTTCGACACCCACGGAATCGACCATATCGGGCTTTACCAATACCGTATCGAAATCGGCCACAGGATAGAACTGGGTCAGATAGTCGGCTTTCACCGTTCCGTAACCGGGAATGTCCACATTGCCCAACATCTGCACAATCGTACGGTTGGGCAAGGAATCGACACGACAAGTAGACACCGAATCGCTATGCTGTGTATATACAAACGACGAGTCGATATAAATAGTAAGCGAAGTCGTATCAACCGAAAATCCGATCGTACCGGAATCGTCATTACACGAGAAAAAAAGCGCTATAAAGAGCAAAGAAAAGGGGAATATCCGTTTACTTTTCATATAGAAATCATTTATGGGCAGCCTCCCATACTTCATCATAAAAGTTATTGTATGCATCGACATAGGTGTCGGAATCCTGATAAGTCAGAAATGGTTTTCCCGAAGCCTTTGCAATAGCCGCAACCTCTTCGTCGATTTGGGAAGAAGCTTGTATAAGACCGTCGGAATATCGTATGGCCAACTCGGAGAGTCGGGCAAAATCGACTTGTTCGTTCAGCCCGAAACCGAGATCTTTTTCCTGAATGTTTTCCCACAAAAGTTTAGCCGGGAAAGTCTCGGAGAACGGCTCATCGAATTTGTTTTCATAAATCGAATAAACGATTTTCGCATCTCTGAAAGAGGGATCTTCGGCATACGCCTTCTTTATGTAAAGAGGGGCGAGAGCGGTAAACCAACCATGACAATGAATAATATCGGGTACCCAACGGAGTTTTTTTACTGTCTCCATTACCCCTCGCACAAAGAATATGCTACGCTCGTCATTGTCATCAAAATCTTTTCCCTCATCATCGACAAGGACATTTTTCCGCTGGAAATAGTCGTCGTTATCGATAAAATAGACCTGCATACGAGCCGGTTGTATCGATGCCACCTTGATAATCAACGGGTGATCGGTATCGTCGATAATCAGGTTCATTCCCGAAAGACGAATTACCTCGTGCAACTGATTACGCCGTTCATTGATATTACCGTACTTGGGCATAAAAGCGCGTATCTCTCGCCCTTTTTCCTGAATACCTTGCGGCAAGTTCCTACATATCGTGGCAATTTCCGAATCGGGAAGATACGGGGTCATCTCCTGAGAAATGAACAAAACCTTTTTTGCTTCCATCGTGCAGTTCTCTATAAAATTTGTCTTGCAAAGATACTAAAAAAAATATCGGAAACAGCCATATCCCCTTCGGAGATTAACAGTTTTTGATAATATATTCTTCTAAACAGGCATTTCTTACGAAAATTCTCATGAAATTTCCACACGAAAACTTCTTTGTTCGAGTTTTATTTACTTCTTTTGCACCGTTTTTTCAAAAACTGATCATGGAAGTCATTTCTAAAATTTCGGATTTACAAGCGCGTATCGCCGCATATCGTGCCGAAGGGAAACAGATAGGCCTCGTTCCTACGATGGGGGCATTGCATAACGGGCACCTTTCGCTCGTGAAACGTTGCGTTAGCGAAAACGGCTGTTGCGTCGTAAGTGTTTTTGTCAACCCCACTCAATTCAACGACAAAAACGACCTGATACATTATCCCCGCACTCCCGAAGCCGATTGCAAACTTCTCGAAAGCGCCGGTTGCCATATCGTATTCATGCCTTCTGTCGAAGAGATGTATCCCCAAAAAGATACTCGCGTCTTTGACTTAGGTTCTGTTGCCGCCGTCATGGAAGGCAAATACCGCCCGGGACACTTCAACGGCGTGGCTCAAATCGTAAGTAAACTTTTCGACACCGTAAAACCCGACCGGGCATATTTCGGAGAAAAAGATTTTCAACAAATCGCCGTCATCAGAGAAATGACCCGACAGCTGAAATTTCCTATCGAAATCATCTCCTGCCCTATCGTGCGAGAAGCTGACGGTATGGCCCTGAGCAGCCGGAATACACGCCTTTCGCCCGAACAAAGAAAAAATGCCGTAAACATTTCGCAAACTCTATTTAAAAGTCGTACCTTTGCCACACAACATACGGTAGCCGAAACGATAGCGTTTGTCATCGACAGCATCAACCAAACGCCCGATTTACAAGTAGAATACTATGAAATCGTAAACGGCGACACGTTACAACCGGTCGATTCATGGGAAGATGCTCCTTATATCGTAGGTTGTATTACCGTATATTGCGGAGAAGTACGTTTAATCGATAATATCTCTTATCGTCCTTAAAAGCAGAAATCATGTTGTTAGAGGTACTGAAATCGAAAATTCATCGCGTAACCGTAACGCAAGCCGATCTTAACTATATCGGAAGCATCACCATAGACGAAGAATTGCTGGAAGCCGCCAATATCATCGAAGGCGAACGGGTGCATATCGTAAATAATAATAACGGAGAACGTTTCTCGACCTACGTCATCAAAGGAGAAAGAGGTTCGGGTACGATATGTCTCAACGGCGCGGCCGCCCGCAAAGTACAACCCGGCGATATTGTCATCATCATAGCCTATGCCATGATGGACGCAGAAGAAGCCCGCAGGTTCAAACCTTCTGTCATTTTTCCCGACACACAGACCAATCGCCTGATACAAAAATAAGGGAAACCATAGTTTATTCCCGTTTTCCATAAGGACATACGTCCGATAGAAAAGGGTTCAACACTCCGGAGTGGCGCTTACTATCAACACCTTCCGGATTTGTTGGTTACATGGGGAGGCAGAAACAGTGCTGTATAAAATGTAATTTTTTTAGATCGAAATATATGTTTGAAAATTTAAGCGAGAAACTCGAACGGTCGTTCAAAGTACTTAAAGGCGAAGGCCGTATCACCGAAATCAACGTAGCCGAAACTTTGAAAGAGGTACGTAAGGCCCTGCTCGATGCCGACGTCAATTATAAAGTTGCCAAACAGTTTACCGACACGGTAAAAGCCAAAGCTATGGGTATGAACGTGCTTACCGCCGTGAAACCTGGACAACTCATGGTGAAAATCGTACACGATGAACTCGCCGAACTCATGGGTGGACAAGCGGTCGACATCGAAACCAACGGGTCGCCAGCCATTATCCTGATGTCGGGTCTACAAGGTTCGGGTAAAACCACTTTCTCGGGTAAATTGGCGCAAATGTTGCGCACCAAACGGGCCAAGCGCCCCTTGCTCGTTGCCTGCGACGTTTACCGTCCTGCCGCCATCGAACAACTGAGAGTGCTCGGCGAGCAAATCGGTGTACCCGTCTATACCGAACCCGAAAACAAAAAACCGGTCGAAATCGCTCAAAACGCTATAAAAGAAGCCAGGAAACAAAACAACGATTTGGTCATCATCGATACAGCCGGACGCCTCGCCGTCGATGAAGAGATGATGAACGAAATCGCAGCACTGAAAAAAGCCGTCAATCCGCAAGAAATACTTTTTGTGGTCGATGCCATGACAGGACAGGATGCCGTGAATACGGCAAAGGCCTTCAACGATCGTCTCGATTTTACCGGTGTCGTTCTCACCAAACTCGACGGCGATACCCGAGGCGGAGCTGCCCTCTCGATACGTACCGTCGTAAACAAGCCCATCAAATTCGTAGGTACGGGAGAAAAAATGGAAGCTCTCGACGTATTCCATCCCGAACGTATGGCCGATCGTATCCTCGGCATGGGCGATATTGTTTCTCTTGTAGAACGTGCGCAAGAACAATACGACGAAGAAGAAGCTCGCCGGTTGCAGAAAAAAATAGCCAAAAATCAGTTCGACTTCAACGACTTCATCGGGCAGATACAGCAGGTAAAGAAAATGGGAAACCTCAAAGATCTCGCATCGATGATTCCCGGTGTAGGAAAAGCCATCAAAGATATCGATATCGACGACGATGCATTCAAGAGCATCGAAGCCATTATACAATCGATGACTCCGACAGAACGCAGCCACCCCGAAGTACTCAACAGCAGTCGACGCCAACGTATCGCACGCGGTAGCGGCACATCAATACAAGAGGTAAACCGGCTCATCAAGCAGTTCGACGATATGCGTAAAATGATGCGTATGATGACGCAAGGGAAAAATCCGGCCCGCATGATGGGACAACTCAAACGCAGATAAACATCGATACATCTTATTTCAAAAAAGGGAAAGCATGCTTTCCCTTTTTTATTTTTTATAAACTTTTCGGGATTCCTCTAATTTACAATTCTCGCCCGAAGGAACTATTTTGAAATCGACTTACCGGGAGACAGCATGATAGATTTTCGTAGAAAGAAATGTTACAAAAATAGCCTCCCTGCCGTTTTGGTCTACGGCTATTTTTTCATATATGAAAAACACATTTAGTAACAAATCTGCATAAACTTTTTGCTATATTTGTACCATTCTATTTCCAACAATTATGAAAAACATTTTTTTAGGAATGATATGTTGCCTTCTATTGTTTTGCTCCTGCACAGCAACACCAACGGCATATCATGTAAAGGGAGAACTCAAAGATTCTACATTTGACGGACGTACCATTTATATCGTACAGAGGGACAATCGTGCAAAAATAGACAGCACCCGCATAGAAGGGAACCGATTTTCATTCAACGGAAAAATAGATACAGCGGTATGTTGCGAAGTCTCTATCAGTAAAAATGCCTATGCTTTTTTTATTCTCGAAAACGGCAACATCACACTCGACCTCTACGGACATATTTTTCCACAAGGAAGTCCTATGAACGAACAAATATCCTACATCAACAGAACGACAGATAGTCTACAAAACATCTTCACAATCAAACTCGACTCTCTCATCGACGCTTATTTCCAGGGAAAAGGTATAGAGCCGCCTCAAAATAGGAATGGAGAAATTCCCTCAGAAGTATTATATGAGCAGCTTCCTGCCATAGCTGCACAAAAAAATTTTGTAGAAGACTCGATATGTCGGGAAATTTTTTCCCGACACAACAACGATGCATTGGGACAATATCTCATCATGTACTCATACATTTATCCCTCCGATGTAGATAAACAAATAGAAATTCTCAATCATATAGGCCCGTGGCTGAAATCTCGAAAGAATATTCAAAAAAAGATAAAGACGGTCAAGGCCCTAAAAAACACAGCAGTAGGACAACCTTATATCGACATCAAAGGTCGGGACATAAACGGGAATGACATCGCTTTATCCGACTTTTTCGGTCGGGGAAATTACGTGCTGATGGACATGTGGGCCAGTTGGTGCATACCTTGCAAACAAGAAATACCCAACCTCGCCTACCTGCACGATAAATACAAGGACAAAGGTCTTACCGTTGTCGGCATCTTCGTATGGGATAAAGAGAAAAATATGAAACGGGCCGTGGAAAAAGAAAAAATCTCTTGGCCTCAAATTTTCGATGTTCAAAATAACGTCCGTAAAAATTACGGTGTAGAAGGTATTCCACACATCATATTATTTGCTCCCGACGGGACGATTCTAAAACGAAATTTGCGGGGGAAAAGTATGATTACCGATGTCGAATACATTTTACAAAATAAAAGATAAATTCGACAAGCTCTTATAAGGTACGACATGAAAACACTTTATTTAAGTATAGTTTGCTTATGGGCTGTTGTTTTAAGTGCTTGTAACTCTGCACAACATTCCAACACATATACGGTACAAGGAGAAGTAAGCGACAGTTCCCTGAACGGAGAAACCGTATATCTTATGAAATACGAAAACGACAAATACATCGATAGTACGATAATAAAAGATAATAAATTTTTTCTCAGAGGAACTGTTGATAGTGCATCGTATTGTCGTATCGTTGTAAATAACAGTATAGAATTTGCAAATATAATTTTAGAGAGCGGAAATATAAATGCCAATCTGAAAGAATATGATAAACCATCGGGTACAACTCGAAATGAAGAATATGCCCAAATAAAAGCAGAAGAATCCTCTCTATATAAAATCGCTAGTGAAAAAAGAGCTGAATTGAAAAAACTCTACCCCGAACCCAAAGAGTTTGACCGCCAGTGGACTCTTTACATGGACACATTTAAGCAAAAGTTGGGAGAACGATGCATAGAAATCTATAAAGGTCATAATGATGATATCATAGGATATACCCTCCTATTCACACTTTTTATGCGAGAATCGAGTCTCGACATAAGAGATTCCGTTCTCAATAATCTGGGTCCGTGGCTGAGATCAACAAAACCAGCTCAATCAATCATATCCAATACCAAAGCTCAAAAAGCGACGATAGAAGGAAATCGCTTTATCGATATAAAAGGGGCAGATATTGAAGGTAATTCCTTATCATTATCGAATTTCATAGGAAAAGGCAATTACGTACTGATGGATATGTGGGCCAGCTGGTGCGGCCCCTGTAAAAAGGAGACGCGTAATCTGGCCAAACTGCACGAAAAATATAAAGATAAAGGCCTCACCGTCTTAGGAATCTTTGTATGGGACAAAAAAGAAAATCTATCAAAAGCGATAAAAAAATATGATATAACATGGCCACAGATACTTGACACAGATAATATTGCCTGTAAATCATACGGAGTGTCCGGCATCCCATATATCATATTGTTCGCTCCCGACGGAACGATTCTAAAACGGAAATTGCGCGGGGAAAAAATGATTCGAATTATAGATGAAATAATGGATAAAAATAAACCGAAAACTGTATGCAACTAATTGACGGAAAAACCATCTCGGAACAAATCAAGCAGGAAATCGCTGCCGAAGTTGCCGAAATCGTAGCAAATGGAGGAAAACGCCCGCATCTGGCCGCCATCTTGGTAGGACATGACGGTGGTAGCGAAACCTATGTCGCCCACAAAGTAAAAGCCTGTGAACAATGCGGCTTCAAATCGACGCTCATTCGCCACGAAGACGACATCACCGAAGAAGAACTTCTGAAAGAAGTGGAACGACTGAACGACGATGCCGACATCGACGGCTTCATCGTACAACTCCCGTTACCCAAGCACATCTCCGAACAACGTATCATCGAGGCCATCGATTACCGTAAAGACGTAGACGGCTTCCACCCTATCAATGTAGGACGCATGTCTATCGGATTGCCGTGTTTCGTCTCGGCTACTCCTGCCGGTATCATGGAACTACTCAAACGATACGATATCGACACAAAAGGCAAACATTGCGTAGTCTTGGGTCGCAGCAATATCGTCGGCAAGCCGGTTGCCACGCTCATGATGCAGAAAAGCAACCCGGGCAATGCCACTGTTACCGTCTGCCACAGCGCATCGAAAAATCTGAAAGAGATGTGCCGTCAGGCCGACATCATCATTGCCGCCCTCGGACAACCCAATTTCGTTACAGCCGATATGGTGAAAGAAGGTGCTGTCATCGTCGATGTGGGAACAACACGTGTACCCGACGCATCGAAAAAATCGGGTTTCCGACTCAATGGAGATGTTCTCTTCGAGGAAGTAGCCCCCAAATGTTCTTACATCACTCCCGTCCCCGGAGGTGTCGGCCCTATGACCATCGTATCGCTCATGCGCAATACCCTGTTGGCCGGCAAAAAAGCTATATACAAATAACTAGCCGAGTATGAGAATCTTTTTATTTCTCATACTTCTGTCTTGCAGCGTAATCCTTTCGGCACAAAAAAGGATTACGCTGTTCTTCGCCGGAGACCTTATGCAACATCAGGCGCAAATCGATTCGGCATATAACGAAGGCACCTACGACTACTCCGATTGTTTCTCTGCCGTGAAACCCCTTGTCTCGAAAGCCGACATCGCCATTGCTAACCTCGAAGTTACCCTCGGCGGGAAACCGTATCGGGGATACCCGGCTTTCTCGGCCCCCGATGCATTCCTATATGCCATAAAAGAGTGCGGTTTCGACATTCTGCTCACAGCCAACAATCATTGTCTCGACCGGGGAAAGAAAGGTCTCGACCGCACCTTATCGATGCTCGATTCGCTTTGCATTCCCCGCATAGGCACTTACCGCAATGAAAGCGACCGCTCGCGCCGCTATCCCATGATTATAGAGAAAAACGGTTTTCGTATCGTCCTTCTCAATTATACTTATGCAACCAACGGCCTCGTCGAAACGCCACCTCATATCGTAAACCGCATAGACCGCCGTGTCATGCGGCAAGATATAGCCGCAGCCCGAGCCATACAACCCGATGCCATCATCGCCTGTATGCACTGGGGTACGGAATATAAACTACTCCCCGATCAAAGCCAAAAGCAACTGGCCGACTGGCTTCTCGGCCAGGGGGTAACACACATCATCGGCAACCACCCCCACGTCGTACAACCGATGGAATTACGTACCGACAGCACCGGCCGGCAACATGTCGTCGTATATTCACTGGGAAACTTCATCTCAAACATGAGCCGTACCCACACCGACGGCGGAGCAGCATTTACGCTCGTTCTGGAAAAAGACTCGACAGGCCATACCCGTATAACCCGTTGCGGATATGACTTGGTATGGACAGGCCGTCCGCTTCTCACAGGCGGCAAAAGATTCAGACTCTATCCCGTATCGACCCCGCCTGATTCACTCTTGCCGACCGCATACCGACGCATGCAACTTTATGCCGATCGTACCCGCAATCACCTTCGCACTTATAACATAGGTATTGGAGAGAATAGAAAAGAATAAAAAATCGAGAAAATATTTGCAAAGTCAGAGAAAATACCTATCTTTGCATCGCTTTTGCAAAAGCAAAGCGACATGGTGAATGTAGCTCAGTTGGTTAGAGCGTCGGATTGTGGTCCCGAAGGTCGTGGGTTCAAGCCCCATCTTTCACCCCGAAGAGCCGTTGAAAATTCAACGGCTCTTTTCTTTTACTCATTTTTTTCGAAAAATGTCGTACAACGACACGTTTTGTCGCCCTTAGCCTCTATATTTGTCGCAAAAGAAATAAATTATGGCTAAAGTAAACCCCATAAGACGGCTAGCAATCATTATCAACAAACTGCGAAGTTCGGAGTATATCCCGACCCAAAAACTTATCGATGAGGTAAACCAAACCATGCAATGGCGTTACTCCGAAGCAAACGGTTGCACACAACGTACTCTGCAACGCGATTTCAACACAATAGAAGAGTTATTCGGACTCACAATAAGCCACAATAAAAACAAAGGCTATTATATCGTACAAAACAATGAATATACCGATTTCCATGAAGAACTACTCCGAAACTTTGAAATGCTAAATGCCATCGATAGCGATAGCGTACTGCAACAATATGTACTTGCCGAACACAGGCGACATGCTAATTCTACACACGCCAATATCGCCGAAATACTTGATGCCATACGAAATAGGCTTACAGTGGAATTTGATTACACATTGTTCCGCCAAGGCAACAAAGTCATTCCAAAACAGGTGGAACCATACTACCTCAAAGAATCACAACAACGCTGGTACCTCGTGGGGTATGACACCGATAAACGGCTCAAATGTTTCGCACTCGACCGCATATCCCTTTTTCGTATCGCTGCCGATAAGCCATTCACCCGTCGAGAAGATATCGACATTCCGGCGTTATTCCGAGAAAGTTTCGGCATCTGGAACGATCCACAAACACCAATCGAAGAAATCATTTTACGATACGACGCCCTTGACGGCGCATTCGTCAAAACCCTTCCGTTGCACACTTCACAGGAAACAATATCGGACAACGATGAAGGTCTCATCATAAAACTGCGCTTGCGAATTACCAACGACTTCGTCATGGAACTATTATCCCGAAGCCGTTCGGTCGAAGTCATCAAACCATACTCTTTACGCAAACGCCTATATGACACTTATGTAAAAGCTGCTGCACATAATACCCCCGAAAACCATGAATAAGCAATCTTCCCGGGAAGCAGCTACATCGTCTGCTCCGAAAGCCCCCCGAAAAACGTCAAGAAACGACACTTTATCGAAAGACATGTGCCAAAAGAAAAAAGTTCCACCCGACGAAAGAATGACAAAAAACAAAGTTGCATCCCACAAAACAGGTAAAAATTCCGTCACCAGAAAAAGAAATCCGAACAGAAGCTGTAACACGCTCAGTCCCATTCACGAATATCTCAATAATCCGAAAAATGAGTATATTCCCAAGTGCACCGACAAGAACAGTATTTTTTACTATCTCGATGAACTGAATGAAGCAGATAAGGCAGATGGCATCGACAATTATACTCATGCCAACGGCAATTCCTCCGATAAGCAGATAGAACAAATAGAATATGACGAAGATGAGAACAATTACATAACCTATTACGACAACGGGGAATTCGAATACGGATATCCCTACGAAGACAATAACTCCGAGCGCCCTGATGTGAAGCACGAAAGAAACAGAAAAATTCTTTCCCGAGACACGGAATATAAGAAGAATTACATATCAAAGTCTTCCATTGATTGCCCAACACCTTCACTTCACTTCGGACGTTTCTACGGGGATTTATTGTGCTGATTTTTCTCTCATACGCCGCCATGGACTACTTCCTCATAGAACCGTACGAACAGAAAAGGAAAGAATTATGGGCACCTCGTAAACACAAGTCCCACTTCAATATCGACCCCAACAGATCGCCAAAAGAAATCAGCGACATGGACTATGTAAACCGCACGGTAACCTATATTGCTCCAATGCCCAAAGATACGATACTCCCTCCGTCGCCCGTACCCAAACTAAGCAAAGAAGATTATCTAGAAGAGCCGCTCAACCTCTATGAAGACTATTCGAAACATTCTACGACTATTATCACGACTAAAAAATCGACTCTTGCAAAAGTTGCTCTAATAAAATGTCTTACCCACCCAATTTTATGCTTATGAAACCCACAGATTATGAACACCTCGTAGGCGAATATTTCAAGAAATCGGGCTATCACGTTACAGTAACCCCTGCCAGTAACGACTACGGCATCGACATCTTCGCCACAAAAAAGGATGAAAAAATAGCCATACAGGCTAAAATGTACGGTGAAAGCTCCCGAAAGATAAATCGACAAATGATATTCGAACTTTACGGGGCTGCCGCTTATGCCGATTGTAACAAAGCAATCATCGCCACCAACGGCCGCGTTCTCGATGACGCCCGGGAAGTCGCCGAAAAACTGGGGATAGATATTCTCCCAATCAACGCACAGAAAAATTTCGAGACAACAAAAAGAAATGCGATAACAGACGATACATACACAAGTTCTATCGAATCATTCACATATAAGACCGATATTTCTCACGAGGAAACTCCCGGAGACGAGACAGACGCAATGTTCGAAAACCTTTGGGAAAAATATATTATGCCGCTGGAAGGGAAAAGACTCTCCCGACCCAACGGAAAAGGCAATGACATCGTACAAGTCGATTGGGGCGGTATAAAACGCATTACATCCAACGGTAGGCAACAGACCATAAAAATAGAAATATTCCGATATGCCATCAAAAAACTGCTGACCGAAGGATCTGTTTCACGCAACGACATCAACCAACACTACATCGGAAGAGCCTCCTCGGGCATAGTATTGATACTTTCGCAGATTCCCTTATTCACACTCACAGCATCACCTTCGGGGCAAAGGCTGGTCTTAAAAAAAAGCAGCCATTAAACCATCATAAACAAACCGATGATTTTCCCGATATGACCTACCACCGTTCCATACGGCAAAATTATTTCCACTGCCGCACCTCTACACCCCGGCAAAGAAAATTACATATACAACAGATATTCAATAAGATACAAACTCAACACACCATATAACCGATAACAATACCCCACGTTTTGTATTTTCGAAAAACTTTTCCTATCTTTGGTGCGTAGCACAGCGGTGCCATAACATGTGAACAGACGAAAGTGTTTCGCCATTCTCGAATGGAAATCTGGTAAATTTGCAATTAACAAGGGTTTTACACATACAATTTATTTATAATCAGTATTCTAATATTTTCAACCCCCTGATTAAGAAACAACACAGAAATAAAACCATCGATTAAAGCAAATTCAGACCTTTTCTATTTTCATTAGGTTTCATTCCCTTCACTTGTTTGCACAAGGAGTCCGAGCTTTACAGTGAGCAGTTATTCTCTCTGCTCCAAGAAACATTTATTGAAAAACATACTTGCAGCCAAAAAAGAAAAACTCCCGATCTTTCGAGGTCTGCGCTTCCTTTTTTATCAGCAAACTGCTCTTAAATAGTCATAGGCATACTGACAAGCAAATATGCCTATCTAAATATAGTTTACTTTGGTTTAGCTTATATATAGAGCTAATAAACTAAAGTAAACTGAATTTTCGTAGTCTTTACCTGTTCAACAGAGTCGCAGCCAAACGAAAAAATAGCTGACGCCAATAAGTCACATGGCGCAGTCATCTCCTTTCTTCCCCCTCGTTTGACTTTACTTTAATGAACGTATATATGAAACGGGAATAAAGTAAAGCTCATATTTCTCTTTTCGCTGTAATCAGAGTCCTGGCGAAATTAACACTTCTATACCATACATGAACAACTGAAAATCTTAGGATAGTAAAGTTTAGTACGGACAGATGATTGTACTTTCAGAATCTCGTTGTTTTTATCTTTTTATCGCATTGTATTTTATATCTTTGCATCAAAGATAAACGGATTAGCATGGATAAGCCAAGAAATCGCATAAAAGAGGTGCTCGAAGAAAAAGGCATCAAGCAAACATGGTTAGCAGAAAAGCTCGGAAAGAGCTTCTGCATCGTCAATTCTTATGTTTGCAACAGACGACAACCGAGTTTGGATGTATTATTCGAAATAGCAATTATTCTCCAAGTAAATCCGAAGGACTTAATTGAGTAAAGATAAAATAAGATATGGCAAAAAAGAATATACAATCTGTTGAGCCCAATATTGCCGATTTGGCTAATAGCTGGCTTAAATCCTATAAATTGGATTATAAGCTCGAGCAAGAACCTTTGAATGAGGAGATCGACAAAGCTCTTGAGGATTATTTCTCTAAAAATGGTGGTGTCGGAGGTAACCGCCCCGATGCCAAATTGCTTTTACAGGATAAGCGGTTGAACTGGTATCCGATACTTATTGAATACAAAGGATATAAAGACAAATTAGAAAAGCTTGATGCTCAGGGTCAAGTGGAAAACAAAACAGCTAAAAACGAACCGAATTTCAAACATATCAACTCATATGCCGTAAATGGTGCGGTTCACTATGCGAATGCCATACTTCATCATACCAGCTATACCGACATTATCGCTATCGGTATGACGGGATATAAAGATGAATTCGGAGTGTTGCAACATCAAATAGGTGTGTACTATGTTTCCAAAAGCAATTTTGGTATCGGCCAAAAGGTTGGGGAATATTCGGATTTCTCATTTTTAGCACCCGCTAATTTTGACAAATTCATTGAAAAAGTCAATGCTCTTAGCCTAACCCAAGAGGAAATAGACAGGATTAAAGAGCAACGAGAGAAAGAAATTACTACGAGTTTAACCAAGCTCAATAATGAAATTTACCAACACGAGAAAGGACTTGGTGAGAATGACAGAGTATATCTGGTTGCGGCATCGATTATCGCAACACTCGGTATCCCCAACAAAGTCTCTCCGCTTGAAAAGTCGGATTTGAAATCCTCAACAGAGCAAGGTAACACGGATGGCGATATAATAGTAAGAAAGATTCGTGCATTTTTGAATGAGAAGCACTTACCTGACGAGAAAAAGCAACTTATCATTCGAACTCTGGAGAACACCTTAACAACGGATAATATCAATCGACCGGAGAAAGGGGAAAGCCAACTTAAAAGAGTATTTGTCAAAATTGTAGATACCTTGGGTATTTACTATAAAATCGGATTAACTACCGATTTTACAGGGAAACTCTTCAATGAAATGTACAGTTGGCTCGGCTTTACACAGGATAAATTGAACGATGTTGTCTTGACCCCATCTTATGTCGCAACATTGTTAGTGAGATTGGCTCGGGTTACTAAAGATTCTTACGTTTGGGATTTTGCCACCGGTTCCGCGGGATTGTTGGTTGCAGCGATGAACGAAATGTTAGTTGATGCAAAAAATAGCATACACTCCCCGGAAGAACTTATAAGGAAAGAAGCAGAGATCAAGGCCAATCAGCTACTTGGATTAGAATTGCTCTCGAATATTTATATGTTGGCCGTTCTCAACATGATTCTGATGGGAGACGGCAGTTCGAATATTCTAAACAAGGACTCGTTAAAAGACTTCGATGGCCATTATGGTTTTGGTGAGGCCAATGTAAAATTCCCCGCCGATGCTTTTGTCCTGAACCCTCCGTATTCCGCCGATGGTAACGGAATGAATTTTGTCGAAAAGGCACTTGGAATGATGAGTAAAGGCTATGCAGCTATCATTATTCAAAATTCTGCCGGCTCGGGAAAAGCCAAAGAATACAACAAAAGAATATTAGAGAAGAATACACTTTTGGCAAGTATCAAGATGCCAGTTGATTTGTTTATCGGCAAATCAAGCGTACAGACAAACATCTATGTGTTTCGGGTTGGAGAAGCGCATACGAAAGATGATATCGTAAAGTTTATTGACTTTTCGAACGATGGATATACCCGTACCAATCGCAAAAAGGCCAGTTGCAATCTGCGGGATACCGACCATGCCAAAGAACGTTACGAGGAGGTTGTGAACTTGGTGCGTTTCGGCAAAAAGAAGTTAAATTATCTCGCAGAAACAGATTATTACGAAGGCACTATTGACCCCAATAATGGAGCAGACTGGAATCAATCCGCTCCTATTGACACCAAACCCACCTTGCAGGATTTCAAAAAAACGGTTGCTGATTATCTTGCATGGGAAGTGTCCAATCTTTTGAAACGCCTAAAAGATGGGGAGGACGGCCTGGGAAAATAGATGCCCCGCTTAACAAAAAACTATCCGAGGTTAAGTGGGGCGATTTTAGAATCGGGGATTTGTTTGAGGTGCGTCCAACCAAATCTTATGGACTTACAAATACTAAGTTATTTGCTACAGCAGGCGATACACCAGTAGTTACCAACACAGGGGCCAATAATGGCGTTAGTGGTCGAGTTGCTTTACCACCAACAGAGAAAGGGGGAATTATAACATATAGTGATACGACAACATCCGATGCTATCTTTTATCAATCAGAGGATTTCATTGGTTATTCGCATGTGCAAGGATTATATCCAAAACAAACTGTTTGGAATAGATTTCGGTTACTTTATTTCGTCGCAGTTTTTAAGAAAGCTGCGGCAAATAAGTTTGATTATGGGAATAAATTCAATCGTGCTATTACGACTGAAATGTATGTAACACTTCCAGTAACCATAAACTCTGAAATAGATTTTGAGTTTATAGATAACTTTATCGTTGAACTGGAAGCCCAACGTATCGTTGAACTGGAAGCCCAACGTATCGTTGAACTGGAAGCTTACTTAACAGTAGCAGGCCTTAAAGATTATGTTCTAACAGAGACAGAGCGTAATGCCCTTTATAACTATAAAAATTGGGAGTGGAACACATTTAATCTTGAAGACTTGTTCGGTAAATCGACTCGAGGCAAACGTCTTAAAAGTGCAGACCGAATTCCAGGAGAGTTACCCTTTGTAACAGCAGGTGAAGCAGACGAGGGCATATCTGATTTTATCGGGAATGATGTGACTGTCTTCTCTGAAAATACTACCACGATAGACATGTTTGGTTCTGCAAAATATAGAAATTATAGATATGGAGGGGATGACCATGTTGCAATCGTGCACACAGAAGCTTTACCCAAATTGGCTTCAATTTTCGTTACATCTGCAATTCACAAATCATCTCACAACGGACAATTCGATTATTCCAAGAATTTCTATGCAAAAGATGCGGATGCGTTGAATATTCAACTACCATCTCAAAACGGATTGCCCGATTATGATCGTATGGTAACATTGATTTCAGCTATTCAGAAAGAAGTTATAAAAGATGTGGTTCTCTTTGCCAATCGGAAAATTGAAGCAGCTAAAGAGATTGTGAATAAATAGTTAGAGTATGAGTAATAAGAAATATGCTTTTATTGACGAATTCGGAGCTTTCGGATATGATTTCGACAATCCAGGATGTACTACCCATTTCTTGATTGGTGCTGTTATCGTAGACGAAAGTAATCTTGCGTTTGTATCAGAACGTGTTGAGAATATCCGAAAAAAATATTTCCAACAAGGAGAAATAAAATCCAGTAAAATTGGAAGGAATCACAAAAGGCGTATTTCTATACTGAATGAACTAAAACAACTCCCGTTTCATGTATTCGCATTTGTATGTGACAAACGAAAGATATATGAAAATTCCGGACTCAGGTATAAACCATCGTTTTACAAATTCTTGAACAACATCGTACATCAAGAATTAAGGATTTCGTATAATAACTTAACGATTACTGCAGATGAAGTTGGAGGTAATGATTACCTTCAATCTTTTGCAGCGTATGTTAGGTCGAAGGAGATCCCTCTTGATTTATTCGATAATAGCTTGTTTAGGTTCGAGAATAGTCAACATAGCATTATTATACAAGTTGCTGATATTGTATGTGGTTCCCTTGCATATAATTATGATACAAGGAAAATATCGGAATCTGACGGCTATAATTACAAATCAGTATTAGGAGATAAGATACTAAGGATAAAAGAATTTCCTGAGACTTTTGATACATTCAATGTTTCTCAGAATGATTTAAATCCTGAGTATAATCCACAAATTGCTGATATCTGTTATAGAAAAGCTAAATATTTTATAGAAACGCACAATAATACAGATGATAACGAAGTCAAACAGCAAATTGCAGTGTTGAATTATCTCTTGTTTAGATTCATGAATAAATCGCCCAGGAAATATATACCCACACAAGAACTTATTAACCAATTGGTATATTTAGGATATGATAAATTATCACTTCAGACATTTCGGAATAAAATTATAGCAAAACTTCGAGATAGTGAAGTAATAATATCAAGTAGTTCTGGTGGATATAAAATACCATCAACAGAAAAAGAATTGTATGACTTTGTCAATCATGGCAAAAGTATTATCATGCCAATGTTAGCACGATTAAAAACTTGTAATGATGTTATTCGAATGGGGACAAATGGCGAAATAAATCTATTTGAGAAGGCAGAATATCATTCACTTGCAAAAATGTTTGAGACAAATGAATAATAATATGATTAACTTCGATGAATACATACGCCAAGGAGAACCGCATCAACGGGAAAAGGGGTACGCATGGCAAACCGCAATAGGATTACAGGCTGTCGATGGCTTGAAGCCTTCCGACTACTTGATTGAGACTGCACGTAAAGATATTGAAGGCGAGATTACAATCGACGAAGCCGAACAGCTTATTCGTAGCTATTATCAATCGAAAATAGCACATACACCCGAAGATGCAGAAATCCACGAAGCGGATATGGCATCGACCAACATCCGTCGACTTCTTACCGAGAAAACATTTGCCTTTACGCTTGTTGGACTAACATCGATTCATCGTCGAATATTTGATGGCGTATTCGAATTTGCAGGACAAATCCGCGATTACAACATTACAAAAAAGGAATGGGTACTACGCGGAGATACGGTGCTGTATGTTTCCGCTCCCGATCTCCGCAAAGCGATCGAATACGACTTGGAGCAGGAACGCCAGTTCGACTATTCCAAAGTGGACAGATACGGTCTTGTAAGGCATATCGCCCAGTTTGTATCGGGACTGTGGCAAATTCATCCGTTCGGCGAGGGGAATACCCGAACAACGGCCGTGTTCACGATTCTCTATCTACGTTCTATGGGGTTTGATGTAACAAACGATCTGTTCGCTAATCATTCGTGGTATTTCCGTAATGCGTTGGTACGTGCCAACTACCAAAACGTGCAAAAAGGCATTATGCGTAATTCCGAATATTTGGAACTATTCTTTCGTAATCTTCTATTGGGTGAAACGAATGAATTGCGGAATCGATATATGGTGGTTAATGCCCCTGAAGAACTGAGAGCAGAACAAGTGCAGCGAATCGACCGTACAAGTACCGAACAAGTAACCGAACAAGTTCGTGCTTTATTGTTTACCTTATCAAATGAGCAATTATCTTTGAAAGGGCTAATGGAGAAGATCGGCTTAAAGCATCGCCCAACATTTGTAGAAAACTACATAACTCCCGCTTTAGAAGCAGGTATTCTCAAAGTACTATATCCAGACAAGCCGAATCATCCTCGACAGAAATATTTGTTGACGGCAAAAGGATTAGCATTATATAACGAAGTCAAGTCAAAGTAATAATCCTGATGGTTACATTTGTTGTGTATATTTCGCTTCTGTTGTGATATTTCTACTGGAAGGTTCTCGATGGTAGGCCACATTGTAGGAGTATGATGTCTTCCAATGCTATTTTAGCTCGGGCTTGCCCATCTGCCACGAAATCTCTTTTGGGGTAGCCTAATACCCCTCCCACCGTTCGGCGGCGGGAGGAATGCCACACAATCTGCAAGCAGGGGCGATCTAGTTGTCCAATGCTGGACTGATTATAAAGTGGCAAACAGGTTGGTATGGTTAGACATAGTATTGCCATCGGAATTTCTCCTGCGACACGCACATCTGCCAAGCAATAAGAGGGAAAAAGAAAAAAAACGAGAACCGTTATCCGAGTCGGGCAACATATTCCAGCAGCCTATTCAGAGATATTTTTCATTGGAAGGAGGTCAACAAATGTTGTACGACTGTCCCTTTATACAGGGCAGCAAAACCCGTATTTGACTCAAACGTTCACCGCCGGTTTTCTTCAAATTGTTAACTTGAAAACGGTTTAGTTTAGTTTTTCTCCCTTATATATAGATACTAAAGTAAACTAAAATATATATGGCCGCTCCGGTACAAAGGACCATTCATGTTTCAGTCGAATAATCCGTTTACCAGATTGACCGCATCATCCTTTTTCTGATTGATGATTTTGGCGTACACTTGTGTCATCTTCACGTCGGCATGACCGAGCAACTTCGAGGTGGTATAGAGGTCGGCGCCAAGCGTCAGCATCATCGTCGCAAACGTGTGACGGGCGGTGTGAAATGAGAAACGTTTGTCTATGCCGGCCGCTTTCGCCCATGGTTTGAGCAGCAGATTTATCATCGTTGGACTCGGTAAGTCGAAGACGTGGTCTTCCGCCATCTTGTCTCCTCGCTCCGGCATCCACTTTAACGCTTCCGGTGAAAGCGGCAAATAAATCGGCTCTTTGGTTTTCTGCATGGACACAGCAAGGCTATATTGACCTCTATCCACAAAAACATCTTTCCATCTCAAACCGATAATGTCGCTTATTCGCAATCCACAGAAGCAAGAAAACAAATAAGCCTGTTTTACGGCCTCATTCTTTATCGGAGTAGCAATCAACGCCCGGACCTCTTCAATGGTCATATACGAGCGTTTGCTCTCCGGCAAGCGTATCTTATCCGAGTTGTTGATCTTTGTAAATGGGTTGGACTTGATAATATCCGCACGAACGGCGGCATTCAAAGCTCCGTTCAGAATACGGTAATAAGTGTGAAGCGTAAAGTTAGACACCCGTTTCCCTTTGGGGCGATACTCCGTCAGCAGATAGTCGATATACTCTTGGCAGAACGTCTTGTCAATCTGGTCCATCGTTATTTGTTCACCCGCATAATCCTTCAGTATGCGGATGGTTACCATGATTTGGTTCCCGTCCTTTTTACCACGCTTCGCCTGATTCTCTTTGTAGGTGTTCATCCAGTCAAGCAGGTAAACTCTCTCTTTGGTTTCTATACCGGCCTCGCCGT
>ENA-ORNR01001477-ORNR01001477.1-human-gut-metagenome-genome-assembly--contig:-NODE-1477-length-21428-cov-9.627100_pt1 | contig 21428 bp, 17 predicted proteins | sample MGYA00242114_ERZ509020 | MGnify/ENA primary metagenome ERZ509020 (study PRJEB26280, sample SAMEA2338758) | human gut metagenome | biome: human gut; feature: human-associated habitat; material: faeces...
CGTCGTTGGCTTTCTGAAGGCTGCGGCGCTCCTCGTCGAGAGCCAGAATTTTCTCCATAGCTCATGTCCGTCTCGGCGTAAAGCCTGAGAACTTCCTCGCGGATTGCCTGACGCTTTTGTCTCGGCAGACTTTGAAATTTGATCATTCTTTTGACTCTTTTATGAGTCAACTTTTTTCAGGGCAAGACAGTCGCTCGGCCATCATTTGCCTCCTTTAAGATTTTTTGCAGCTGTAATGACAGTAGCAGCTGCAGCCAATATTTGACCGGCCTTAACTGTTATATCTATAGCCGTATCTAGCCCTGACTTGATGGAATCAGCACTAATTCCTTTTTTATTCTTTGCCATATCAATATAAATTAGTCAAGTTTGATGTATTCGAAATCGTTTTGGTTGCAACAGGCCTTCTTATAGTCGAAACCATAGAGGCGCATATATGCTTCCTGTATCTCCTTTGCCCCGTTTGTAAACGGATTGGTGGTATGTATGGCAGTGGTTACCGTCACCGCCATTTCCGGAGTGAGCATAGTGCCGTTGCTTCGCTTGATGCGTTTTGGAGTTACGCGAAAGACATTTGACATAATTCCCTTGATTTATTTGTCAGTCGCCTCACTCGCCTGACGGGTTAGCTCATATATACGCCAAAGACGTGAGGCTTCTTTGCTCCACGTCCTTGTATATCAGGTATCGCCAAACACCTTATGAGAGAACTTGAAGAATACGTCACCCCACGTCCGGTACGGATATGACGATGACGTAAAATACGCCTTGTCAAAGCGTTGCCGGAAATGGGCATCCTTCACCGTGTGCTCCCTCATATATTCTTAATTTGGCGATTTAGATATACGGAACATCGGGCAAATTGCCTTTGGCGCGATTTCAAGACTCGTTCCGACCTCTGTCGGAATGCGACCATTTGGACGAGATGCCTCTCAATCAAATGCAAAGTTACAAAATGTTCATGAAAGATACCCTATTTCCTGACAACTATTTCATTAAGTCAAATATGTTTTACAACATATTATCTTATCAAAAGTACAGCCTGTTCAGAAATGGAATCCTCAAGTCCTTTGATGCCGCAAAGATAAAGACACACTATGCCGGATGGCGACAGAGTGGATAAAAACTGCGCGACTCTTAATGATTAAGAGCCGCGCAGGAATCCGAGGTCGGATATCGTTGCTTATATCTTACGATATATATTTGTGTTCTGATTATCGATTTCGTAGACACCGGCTTCTGGCTCTTCTCCTTCATCGAACTCAATGTCGAATGGATAGCGGTCGAGAGTGAAAACCCAGGAGATGTCCTCGAAATCATTGTCGGCGGCATCTTCGATGTTCTCTACGAATCGGATTTTCTTTCTTTCATCAGGAGAATTCTTATGCGTGAATGCCCACCAATACAGTTCTCTTTTGTAATGTTCTTTTCAATAGCAGTCTTTGAAGTCATTGAAACGTGCCATCCAGTGGGCCACCTTTTCGCGGGCCAGCCGCAGCAGCGTCAGTGCCGCCGGGCCCCCGCAGGAAGAGAAAGCCGCACAGGCCATCCCTGCCATGAAGCTGTGGAAAGCCCTGCTGTGGGTCGTCGGCGGCCTGGCAATGCTCATCTCCGGCGGAAACATCTTTGTGCGCGGAGCATCGGGACTCGCCTCAGCCTTCGGCGTCAGCGAAGACATCATCGGCCTCACCATAGTGGCCGCAGGCACCTCGCTGCCCGAACTCGCCGCCTCCGTGGTGGCGGCACGCAAAGGCAAGACCGGCATCGCCGTGGGCAACGTCATCGGCAGCTGCCTCTTCAACGCATTCCTGGTGCTGGGGACCTCGGCGCTTGTGCGGCCTCTCCCCTTCGGCGACATCGGCGCCGTGGACCTGCTCACACTCACCGGAGCATCGCTGCTCTTCTGGCTCTTCGGCTGTTTCTTCGGGAAGCGTGTAATCAACAGAGCCGAAGGCGCATTGCTAACCCTCGGCTACATTGTCTATATTGTTTACCTTTGCTGTTGAGCGCCTGCCCGATCAGGCCGCTCGGCGCTTACTTACCCAAGCTGCTTCCGGTAGGCTTTGCGGCGTCGGTGCTGCCGCGAGGTAAAATATTTCCATTGCTCTTGCACGGAGGCGTTCTCGGCCAGCTCCGGGTTTGATTCCGCCCATTTGAAGCCCCGCTTCTGATATTCCGGAATCAGGTCCTGAAACAGCAGCGCGTTCACCCCTTTGCCCTGATATTCCGGCTTTATGCCCACCAGCATCAGGTCTACCCGGTCGTTGTGGCCGCGCAAGCCCTTCAGCAGCGGAATCCACCCGAACGGCAGCAGCTTGCCCCTGCTGCGCTGCAGACCGCGGCTCAGCGACGGCATGGAGATGCCCACACCCACAAGCTGTTCATCCTTGTCAACAATCAGACTCACCAGGTCCAGGTCCAGCAGACCCAGATACTCCTTTATATAAGCCTCAATCTGGCGGTCTGTGAGCGGCGAATAGCCATAGAGCTTGTCGTACGTCTCATTGATTAGCTCAAACAGCGCCCGGCCATAGTCGCGTTTTATGGCCTGTTTATCCTTATATTTCTTTATTTTCAGTCCGAAGCGCCGTTTCACGATGTCGGCCACCCGCATCATCTTCTCCGGGATGGCGTCCGGCACATCCATCACAAACTCCAGCCACTCCGTATCAGGCTCATAGCCTGCCTTGAGCACATGCCCCTCGTAATACGGATAATTGTAGTTTGTGGCCATAGTGCTCAGCTCGTCGAAGCCGAACGTCAGCAGCCCCTCGCGGTCGAGGTCGGTGAAGCCCAACGGGCCTAAAATCTCCACCATACCCTTTTTGCGGGCCCATTGCTCGGCAGCCTCCAAAAGCGCCGCGCAGACCTCAGCATCGTCGATGAAGTCGAAGAAGCCGAACCGAGCCGCCTTCACCCCCGTGCGCTCGTTGACCTGCCGGTTGATGATTGCCGCGATGCGCCCTGCCGGTTTACCGTCCTTGAAGGCCATGAAATACTCCGCCTCGCAGAACTCGAACGCCGGGTTCTTGGCCGGGTTCAGCGTCTCCACCTCGTCGAGCACCAGCGGCGGCACATAATACTCATTTCCCTTGTAGAGCCATATGGGAAACTTCACAAACTCCAGGAGAGCGCGGCGCCCGGTGCCGATAGCTTTTACCTCAATCATAACGTCAGCATCATCTATTTAAAAAAATAAGCAAAAGCAATCATCAGCACCACGGCCACCGCAATGGTTGCAATCAGGAAGAGATACAGCTGCGCCGACGACCGCTTCTCCACAGCCAACTGCAGGTCAGTAACAGTGTTGTAGCCCCCTTCGGCAGCCTTGTTGGCTATGCGGCGCAGACGCGGCATCTTGGCCGGCAGATGGTCGAGCACCTCCCCGAGCACCAGACCGTAGCTGCGCAGATCCTCTTCCGTGTCCTGATGCGTGAGGTGCGACGCCTGGTCGTAGCCCACATTTATCAGCTTCAGATTCTCGTTGTATTCCGTAAAGATTATATTTTCGGCCGTAATGGGGTAATGCACCAGATGGTTTTCCTGGATATACTCCATGGCGTCAATGAGCTGCGTCTGCAGCCGGTTGAGGATACGCGGCGTGAGCCGTTTCTCGTCGATCATGCGGCGCAGCGAGTAGCCGTAAACGTCGTCGGTGATTATGGCGCGGCCAATTCCCGGCACCTCCTCCAGGTCGTTGACCATGACGATGTTGGGGTGAGCCAGGTTATAGCGCGTGTCGAACTCCCGGTCGAGCATCTCGCGGCATTTGGCGTCGTTGCGGTAACGCTCCTTCAGAGCCTTGAGCATGACCCATTTGCCATGCTTGCGGGCCGTATAGACATTGTAGAACTCCTCTTCCCATTCAGGAAGCAGTGTCATGTCCGACCATTTGCCGCTCGGGTCGGATATAGGTATCTTCTTCTCTTCCTTGCTTACGTAACTCTGCGCCATCGCCGTGATGTTTTGGTATAATATGGATTGCGGAGGCGGCTGCGAGACAGTTTTGCCCGCTTGCCGCCCCCGTGTGATTGGTTATTTTATCATGTCGAAGCCCGTGTAAGGCTGCAGACACTCAGGAATGCGAATGCCTTCCGGCGTCTGGTTGTTTTCCAACAGAGCGGCCACGATGCGCGGCAGCGCCAGGGCAGAGCCGTTGAGCGTGTGGCAGAGATGCGTCTTCTTGTCGGCGCCGCGGTAACGACATTTCAGCCTGTTGGCCTGATACGTCTCGAAGTTCGACACCGAGCTGACCTCCAGCCAGCGCTTCTGTGCCGCCGAGAACACCTCGAAGTCGTAGGTGATGGCCGACGTGAAGCTCATGTCGCCGCCACACAGACGCAGGATATGCCACGGCAGACCCAGCCCCTCGAGCAACTTCTGCACATGGTTCTTCATCTCCTCCAGAGCCGCGTACGAGTTCTCCGGCTTCTCAATGCGCACAATCTCCACCTTGTCAAACTGATGCAGACGGTTCAGGCCGCGCACATCCTTGCCGTAGGAGCCGGCCTCGCGGCGCCAGCAGGGCGAGTAAGCGCAGTTTTTACGCGGCAGAGAGTCTTCCGCAAGGATGACATCGCGGTAGATGTTCGTCACCGGCACCTCTGCCGTGGGTATCAGATAGAGATTGTCGAGGTTTACATGATACATCTGCCCCTCCTTGTCGGGCAGCTGACCTGTGCCGTAGCCTGACGCCTCATTCACCACGAAGGGCGGTTCCACCTCCGTGTAACCCGCCTCGGAGGCCGAGTTCAGGAAATACTGAATCAGCGCACGCTGCAGACGCGCACCCTTGCCGATGTAGAACGGAAAGCCCGCGCCCGTTACCTTTACGCCCAGTTCAAAGTCGATGATGCCGTATTTCTTGGCCAACTCCCAGTGGGGCAGCGCGTCGGCGCCCAAGTCGGGAATCACGCCACCCTCTTTCACCACCACATTGTCGGCTGCCGTGAGACCCTCGGGCACATCGGCGCACGGAGTGTTGGGGATGGTGAGCAGAATGTCGCGTATCTCCTTTTCGGCCTCGGCCTGACGGTCTACCCGTCCGGCGGTGTCGGCTTTCAGGGCAGCCACACGCTGTTTGGCGGCTTCGGCCTCTTCGCGGCGGCCCTCCTTCATCATTGCCCCGATGCCCGAGGCGAGCTTCTTCAGCTCCGACGCCACCGCGTCGTTGGCTTTCTGAAGGCTGCGGCGCTCCTCGTCGAGAGCCAGAATTTTCTCTATGGCTTCACGGCCGTCGAAGCCTTTCACCTTCAGCCGTTCAATGATATGTTGCGGATTTGCCTTTATGTCTGCTAAAACAAGCATTTTTCTTTTGCTTTTTTTGAGGCTGAAGCCTTCGCCACGACGGGTTCGAGGCTGAAGCCTTCGCCTGCACCAAAATTATAGTTACTTAATGGAGAGAATTAGTTTTGCTGAAGGAGGCGCTTTACGGCGGCGGAGATTTCGGCGCCGGGCGCTTTGCCGGCCAGTTCCTTCGAGGCCACGCCCATCACCTTGCCCATGTCGCGGGCAGACGTGGCGCCCACACGCGCTATGATGCCCTTCAGAGCCTCTTCAAGCTCCCCGGCGCTCAGCTGCCTGGGCAGAAATTCCTTTATCACCTCAGCCTCCGCAAGCTCATTGGCGGCCAACTCCCCGCGGTTGTTGTCGGCATAGATGCGGGCGCTTTCCTGACGCTGCTTCACCATCTTGGTGAGAATCTGCACTGCCTTGGCGTCCGTCAGCTCGCCGTTGGAGCCCTTGGCTGTCTTGGCCTCCAGAAACTCCTTCTTGATGCCCCTGAGAGCCTCCAGACGCACCATCTCACGAGCCTTCATGGCCCGTTTGATTTCCTCGCTTACTGTATCAAATAGATTCATATCGCAAAAATACACAAAATTTTTTATATGTGCAAAACGTCGGCCTCAGCGTCCTTTCCCTCCAGTATCATAGTCAGCTTCACAAAGCTCAGCGGCGATATTTGCTCCGGCCTCAGGGGGAGGAAGGGTTTGAGCGCCGGCGTGTCCAAGCCCTGCGGCAGCGTAGAGCCTTGCAGCGAGCCGATGAGTCCGCCCAGGGAGTTGCGCATCGTCTTGCGCCGCTGCCCGAAGGCCGTCTTCACCACATTCTTCAGCAGCGCCTCGGAGCAGGGCAGCTCCGTGCGACCGTTGCGCAGCAGACGCAGAACGCCGCTCTTCACCTTCGGCATGGGGCGGAACACCGTCTCGTCGACGGTGAACAGATACTCGCAGTCGTACCACAGCTGCAGCAACACACTCAGAATGCCGTACGTCTTCGAGCCTTCGCGCGCGCAGATGCGCTCGGCCACCTCACGCTGCAGCATACCCGAGCAGAGAGCCACCTTGTTGCGGTGTTCGAGCACCCGGAAGAAGATTTGCGTCGATATGTTGTAGGGGTAATTGCCTATCAGCGCTATCTTTTGCCCGGGGAAGACGCTGTCGAGATTCATCTTCAGAAAATCCTCCTCAATGAGCTTCACCCCCGGATACGCCTTGCGCATGTATGCCGCCGCCTCCGGGTCCAGCTCCACGGCCACCAATTCGCGTCCTGAGGCATCTAACCAGCGCGTCAGCGCCCCGGTGCCCGGACCTATCTCCACAATCGGCAGCTGCCCTAACGGCGTATCTGCCCCGTAGCCTAACACCGTGTCGGCGATGCGCTCTGACACAGCCTCATCAACCAGAAAATGCTGGCCGAAACTCTTTTTTGCTTTTACCTTTGCCATGTATTTATAAAAGCGGAGGCTGCGCAAAAGTTTTCACAGCCTCCCTCTTCCGACCGGTCAGACCAGTCAGGCCAGTCAGACCAGTCTGACCAATTCCTCTCACTTAAACTTCTTGGCAATGGCGGCGGGTACAGCCTCTTTGTTCACCATAATGCCCATCGTCTTCATCAGGAAGTAAGGTTCCGAGCAGTAGAAGTAGCCGCCATATTTCTGGTTCGTGTCCCACGAGTTTTTGATTTTGTAATAGCGGTTGCCCTTCTGGTCGGTGGCGATGCCCACAATCGTCATGCCGTGGTCATCCGTTGTTTCGTGGCGGTCGAAAGCCTGCTGACGCATCTCCTGCGTAGGCACTATTTCCTTCACCGGCCCGTCGAACTGGAAGCGCTTCTTGGCCCTTTCATTGTCGCTGAGCTGTACCCAGCGCGACAGCTCCGTACCCTCGAGCGTGCCCGGGTCTATTTCCTCCGGTATCACGGCCACGCCCTCACGCCATTTGAAGCCACCCTCGCTCACGTCGGCAGCCCAGGCCACCGAATAGCCGTTTTCAAGAGCATTGTCCACGATGGCCTTCATCTCCTCCATAGGCACATTCTGATAGTCGGCCCACAGCCAGTTGTCGGCCACCTCCAGCGGGAAAGCCTTGTAGAACGGATGGTGAGTGAAGCTCGTAACACAGATATAGTCGTTGGGGTTGAGCTTGAACTGGTCGGCAAACGTGCGCGGAGTGTACTGTTTGCCCTTGTAGGTGAACTTCTCGGGCAGCGGGCCGAGGTAAGCGTCGAGGATGCCGTCCAGACCCTTCTTCCAGGCCGTGGAATAGCGGCGGTTGGAGTTCTTCAGCACACCGTTGAGGTAGCCCGTAAGGCCGTCGCTCAGCTCATAGTGCGAGTGTTTGTCTTCCCCGTAGTTCAGCCCCGAGTAAGCCTCTTCCGGCACCAGACCGTAGTTGTCCAGCACATAGATGATGTCCCACAGGCCGCCGCCCTGGGCGAAGTTTATCTTGCCGTCCATGCGCAGATATTTGTCGGCCTTGTCGTCGTAGCAGTGGCGCACCGTGAACATCTCGCTCAGGTCAAGCTCCGGGCCACCCTTGCGCATAATCTCGTCTTCAATGAACGATGTGCCCGAGAATGACCAGCATGTGCCCGACTTGTTCTGGTCCTTCACAGAACCCGTCTTCACCGTTTTCACGTCAGTGAACTGAAAGCCCTTCACCGTGTCGGTGTCGGCCTTTTTGGCATCCTGCGCCATTACGCCAAGCGGCAAGGCGGCAGCCATGGCCAAAAGAAAAAGTTTTTTCATGATGTTTATGTTGAGTTTTAGAATTCAGTAAAAGTTAGCGGCAGCAACTGCGCCACACTCTCCACGATGTAGATTTTGTCGGCGCCGTAGAGGATTACCTCCATCGGTCCGTGCAGATTCTCATACTCCATCAGCGCCTGACGGCAGGCACCGCAGGGCGCTATGGGCGAGCGCTGGAAACAGTCGGCGAAATCGCGGCCCTCATTGCCCGGCAGGTCGTGCGTGTTGGCCGCAATGGCAATCTTCAGCATCCGTTTGCCCGGATTGTTGGCGCCTGCCCAGTAGGCCGTGGTGCGTTCGGCGCACATCGACGACGGAAACGCCGCATTTTCCTGATTCGCACCGCTCACGATAGAGCCGTCGTCGAGCAGAACGGCCGCACCCACCCGGAAATGCGAGTAAGGCACGTATGAGCCGCGAGTAGCCTCCTTGGCGGCATCTACCAGAGCGCGGTTTTCGCTGCTCAGCTCGCTGTAGAGGCACTCGCGCACCCGCGTATGAACATTGAACTCCTTCATGGCCACAAAAATAGCAAAAAAAACTCGCCCGGCAAAATGGAGCGCAACTAAGGAGTTTAAGGAGCTTAAGGAGTTTAAGGAGCTTAAGGAGCTTAGGGGTGGCGCATTGCCGCGCTTTCAAAAAAAAATTGTTATCTTTGCCACATCTAAACAATCACTCAATCAAATCAATCAATGAAACGTTTTTTCCTAACGCTCCTGGCGTTTCTGCCTGCGTTGCTTCTCAGCGCGCAGACCGAGCCGCCGGCACGCGGCACCCATCAGCTCGGCTCCTATGTGGAAGCAGAGCCTGCTGAAGCACCCTCGCCGCTGAGCCTCAGCACCGCGAAGCCCTTCTCGCAAGGCACCCTCGCCAAAGTGGCTGAAGGCCTCCCCGTGCGCATGGCGCCCGCCAAAGCCTGGCAGTTGACCGACATCACCGGCGCCCGCCAGCTCATGGCAAACAACCATTCCACACACGTCTGCTACGGCGGCAACGCCTCCGTAGATGCCCTCGGCACAGACTCCGTCATCATCAACCGCTTCTGCTTCGGCGACGTCTCCATACGCGCCAAAGTAGACCTCTCAACGGGCATCGTCACCATTCCCACTCAGTTCATCGACTCCGTGCAGGGATTGCCCGTGTATCTGTGCAAGATGGACTTCCGCAGCCAGGTTTACGACAAAACCACACCGCTGCGCGGCCACCTCTACAAAGGCAGCATTGTGATTGACGACGGCTTCGGCTTCTTCGTTACAGAAGGTCCGCAGGCCGGCGCTTACCTCAACATCGGTCTCATGGACTATGCCGCTCTGGCACAGCCCAACGCCGCCATCACCGCTCGCCGAATCACCTTCAAGGACAACACCATGACCGTGGCCAACCGCCAGGTTACCGAACAGACAAGCAACGGCTTCGCCTACCCCGTCAGCGACGGCAAACTGCGCCTCATGCGTCTGCCCGTCACCACATCCTTCTCCGATATCGACCTGACCCTGAGCCCCGACGGCGCCATCGTCATCGACCCACAGGCCATTGCCAACCTCAGCCTCTACGGCGACTTCTACCTCTACCGCCTCACCGAGACCACCGAGGGACAGAACGTGAAATTCTCCGTCAATGTGCTCAACCCCGTGGAAGCCTCCTACACCACCGGCGACACGAAGCTGACCTGGGGCACCTGGGGCGTGGCCCGCACCAACGCTCTCATGGGCACTTACGAAGGCACCTCTGTGGTGCTCAGTGACGGCATCACCTTCCCCACAGCCCCCACTCTCAACCTTGAGGGTCAGGGCACGCAGGAGAGCCCCTGGCTCATAAAGACTCCCGCCGACTTCGAGGCGCTGCGTTACGACATCGTCAACAACCCCACTTACCGCGGCACCCTCACCTCCGACGGCAACGACCATAACTATTACCCCGTTTACGCGGGCAAATACTTCAAGCTGGCCAACGACATCGACTTCGGCACCGACGCCCCCGGCGTGGAGCCTATCGGCAACACACAATACTGGTTTGCCGCCAGCTTCGACGGCGACGGCCACACCATCTCCAACTTCTACATCAACAACTACGCATACGACTATGCCGGCCTCTTCGGCCATCTCGCCTCGGGCGCCTCGGTGCGTAACGTCAAGTTTGCCAAACCCGTGGTAACCTCCATAGGCTATACCGCAGGCGTACTGGCAGGTTACAGCTACGCACCCGTAAGCGACGTCACCATCACCGACGCCCGCGTCATCGTGTCGGCAGGCTACAACGCCGGCACCTTAGTGGGTTACAGCTCCGAACCCCTCACCAACATCACCGTCACCAACAGCTATGTGCAGGGTCTCGGCTACCTCGGCGGCATCGCAGGCCGCAGTTACAACAACATCACCAACTGCCACGCCACCGGTACGGTAATCCAGACCGGCGGCCAGGTCTTCGCCGGCGGTCTGGTGGGTCAGCAGAGCAAACGCACCACCGCCTCACCGGCACCCGTCATCACCGGCTGCTCCTTCACCGGCACCGTGCAGGCCACCGGCGACGAGATTGGCGTGGGCGGCCTCTTCGGCGCCTTCTCATACTCCAAACTCAACCAGAGCTTCGCCTCCTCGTCGGTGTTCAACTCCAGCTCCCGTTCCGCTTACGTGGGCGGCCTGGCGGGCGTTACCTACGAGGCTGAAATCGACAACTGCTATGCGGCAGGCTATGTGCGCAACCCCGAATCGCCCCTCTGCGGCGGTCTCGTAGGCCACAACACACAGTCGCTCGGCACCCCCGTGCCCACACGCATCAGCAACTCATACTCCTCGGTGATGCTCATCACCAAATCCACCTCATCGACACGCGGCATTACCGGCGACTCCGTCAACTTCACCGTCACCAACTGCCTGTTCGACAACCAGCTCACCCCGGCGCAAGGCGCACAGTGGGGTGCCCTGACCTCCACCCTGACCTCCGGCACACTGCCGGCAGGCTTCAGCGCCGACGTATGGACAGCCGCCGCAGGCTGTTACCCCATGCTCAAGAACAACAGCACCGTTGACGCCGCCAAAGCCTCCGTGGCCGCCATCGTGCTGCCCGCAGAGCAGAACATCAACGACGTGCAGACCAACTTCACATACGCCGCTCCCGCCGGCGTTACCTGGGCTGCCATGAAGAACGGCGAGCTCGACACCAAGGGCGGTTACGCCTTCACCTTCGCCGACGGCACGGGCATGCTCAACTATGAGCAGTACACCGACACCGTATTCGCTCAGGCAGGCCGCGCTCAGCGCTTCTGGTTCCTCAACATCGCTCCCGCCCCCTTCGACGGCAAAGGAACTGCCGCCGAACCCTGGCAGATTAAGACCCGCGAGGACCTGAAGAAATTCTCCGACATGAGCAACAACGCCCGTATGTCGTTCACCGGCCGTTACCTCGTCCTCACCGCCGACATCGACTGCCAGGGCGACACCCTGATGCCCGTCTGCAAAGACCCCTCCGCAAAACTCGTCTTTGAAGGCAACTTCAACGGTCAGGGCCATCAGATTGACAACTTCCACATCCTGGCCGTGGGCTTCTTCACCGAAGACAACGTCAGCGGCACTGCCGTGCCCGGACAGGTGAACCCCAAAGACCCCAACTCCTACTATTTCAGCGGCCTTTTCGCCAACGTAGGCAAGCAGGGCGTCATCAGCAACCTCAACATCGGCCCCAACGCCGACATTGAATCGTTCCAGCATGGCGGCGCCATAGCCGGCGGCTGCGAAGGCCTCATCACCAACTGCCGCAACTACGGCCGCGTGCGCACTTATTACTCCAACGCCGGCGGCATAGTGGGCAACCTCAAGGCAGGCGGCATTGTGCGCGGCTGCTACAACAACGGCTTCATCGCCACCAACGCCAACACGGCAGGCGGCGTTGTGGGCGTTGCCACCCAGGCCACCGTGGAGAACTGCGAAAACACCGGCACCGTAAAGGCTTACTTCTTCAACCCCTATCAGAAAGAGGGCAACCAGTATGGCGCCGGCGGTGTTGTCGGCTACTCCGACCGCTCAACCCTGCGCAACCTCGTCAACTCGGGCTTTGCCTCCTCCTACAAGCAGGTAGGCGGCATCGTCAGCAAAATCTATGCCACCGCCGCATTGCCCGCCCATACAGAGGCTTGCGTCAACTACGGCCTGGTGGAAAGCACCGTTGAACAGACCTCCGTGGGCAGCATCGCCGGTCTTAACACCCTCGGCACGTTTGCCGGCTGCATGGCCGACAAGCAGCTGCAGAAGGTGGGCACCGTCAGCAACGGCCTCTGCGAAGGCACACAGATGCTCCCCACCCTCAGCCTCGCCTCCGCGCAGGGCTATCCCGCCCAGTATCTCGCTGACTCCGTATGGAGCCTGACGAACGGCAAATACCCGACCATGAAGTACAGCGGCACGGCACCGACACAGTCCACCCTGAACGCCACCGCCGTGATACGCTTCCCGGCCAACGACTTCGCCCAGGCCATGGTGGCCGACGCTCCCTTGAGCAGCGGCGTCAACTGGTCGCTGGTAAACAACGCCGTCTTCTCCATTGCCAACAACACCCTCAAGGTGCTCGTGCCCAGCGCAGGCTGCTTCACCGACACCATCGTGGCAACCCTCGACGGCAACACCCGCCGCATCCCCCTGGCAACGCTCAACTCTGCCCTCACGGAGGGCGAAGGCACCTTCAACAAGCCCTTCCTCATCCGCGAAACAAGCGAATGGCTGGCCGTGGCACGCTTCATGAAGCAGTGGAACTACGACTATCAGGGTCAGTACTTCAAGCTCATGAACGACCTCGACTTCAAAAACGACGACTTCCTGCCCCTTGGCAACGGTGTACAGTTCAACGGCTCCTTCGACGGCAACGGCAAGAAGCTGCTCAACGTCAACTACATCGGCTCATCCACGGATAAGACCTCGGTCAACTACGGCCTCTTCGGCACCCTTGGCTACGACGGCATGGTCAGCGACCTCACCCTCGCCTCGGGCACCATCAGCTGCTTCCAGTATGCGGGCGGCATCGCTGCCATCAGCTACGGCAACATCGTCAACTGCACCAACTCGGCTGCCGTAAGCACCCTGGCGAACCCCTACGCGGGCGGCATCGCCGGTTACGCTTATCCGGGCGCCCAGTTCCTCAACTGCCGCAACAACGGCCAGATAACCTCCAAGACCACCTACGGCGCCGGCATAGTGGGTTACGCCCCCGCAGGCTCCAAGCTGGTCATCACTGACTGCGTCAACGACGGCGTCATCAGCGGCACCTCCAAAATCGGCGGTATCTGCGGCGGCGCCTCGGCCACCCTCACCAACTGCCGCAACAGCGGCCAGGTGAGCACCACTGCCACCGGCACTTACGCCGCCGGCATCATCGCCGAGGCTCTTGTGCCTTCATCCATTACGGGCAGCAGCAACAGCGGCGAGGTTCACGCCAACCAGTACGCCGCCGGCATCGTGGCCCTCACAGTGGCGCACACCTCCGCCACTCCCTTCCGCGTCGACAACTGCTTCAACACGGCCGACCTCACCTCGGGCAACAAGGGCTACCTTGGCGGCATAGGCTGCCAGGTGAAAGCGGGCGCGCAGATTACCAACTGCTACAACACGGGTACCATGACGGGCACCAAGACCTCGCAGATGCGCATGGCCGGCATCGTGGCCGACATAGCCTCTAAGGCAGGTGCCCGCTCAAGAATTGAGAACTGCTTCAACACAGCCGACATCGAGTCATGGTCGAACACCGGCGGTATCGCCGGCGGCAGCTCGGGCGACTCCCTGATAATCACCAACTGCCACAACACCGGCAATGTGAAGGCTTACTTCACCTCGGCCGGCAACGCGGGCGGTATCCTCGGCAACGGCGCCGCCGAAATCACCAACTGCTGGAACTCGGGCAACATCGTCAGCCTCGGCACACAGGCCGGCGGCATCAACGGCACCAACACGTCGAAGGGCATGCGCATATGGCGCTGCGTCAACCTCGGCAATGTGGAGGCCGCCAAGAACAACGCCGGCGGCATGATAGGCCTCGGACGCGCCACCATGACCGACTGTTACAACATGGGCAGCATCAAGGCTCCCACAGCTGTGGGCGGTCTCTTCGGCCAACCCGGTCCGGCTGCCGCCGCCTCTTACACCACAACCGTCGACCGCTGCTACAATGCCGGTAAGATTATCCCCGGCAGCGACGACGCAAACTGGGGCAACATCATGGGCCAGAACACTTCGTGCAAGTACCTGGTAATACGCACTGTCTACGCCGACACCGACACCACGGCGCTCTCGGCCTACGACAATACCATCAATGTGCAGGGTCGCTCCACGCGTCAGCTGATGTCTACGGATATGGGCGACTGCTTCAGCCTGATTCCCTACACTTTCCCCACGCTGAAAATCTTTGCCGCCAACGACACGCTGAACCTGGCCGCCGCCACGGTACTCCCGTCGGAGGGCGAAACGCTCAACGCTGTCAAGACAAGGGTTTACCTCAGCATGCCGCAGGGTGCTTCGTGGACGTCCTCAACGGATATGCTGCGCATCAACGGCGACCACGCCTCCAACAAGTCGCTGCAGGACAATCTGGCCGCCACGCTGACGCTGAAATTAGGCTCGCTGACGCGCACCTTCGCTCTTAACCTGATGAAGAGCAACAGCATCGACGGCCTTGATACGGACGCCAAGCCCGTGGCAGGTTATGAATATTACCGCCTCGACGGCACTCGCACCAACGCCGACGACAACGCGCCGGTATTGCTGCGCCGCACCGTTTACACCGACGGTACCTTCACCGTGGCCAAGATTGTAAACCGCCGCTGAACTCGTTAGAGAGTAGGGTTTATAAGTTTTATAAATCTTATAAATCTTATAAACTTATAAGGCCAGCTCTGCTAATAGGCCCAATTAGCCCCCGAGGCTAATTGGGCCTTTGATTTGCGCGGGCGCGAAAATAATATTACCTTTGTAGCTTAAAAGGAAATCAATATGGCAGAAAGAGAGTTGAACGAACAGGAAATAGTGCGACGTCAGTCAATGGAAACTCTGCGCTCAAAGGGCATAGAGCCTTATCCGGCAGCTGAGTTCGCCGTAAACGCATACAGCACCGAGATTAAACAACAGTTCAGCGACGAGCAGGATCCGCCCCGCCAAGTGCGCGTGGCAGGCCGCATCATGAGCCGCCGCATCATGGGCAAGGCGTCGTTCATTGAGCTCCAGGACAGCAAAGGCCGTATACAGATATACATCAGCCGCGACGACATCTGTCCCGGCGACGACAAAGCGCTCTACAACGAGGTCTTCAAGAAGCTCCTCGACATAGGCGACTTCATCGGCATCGAAGGCTTCGTGTTCCGCACTCGCACCGGCGAAATCAGCATCCACGCCCAAAAGCTCACGGTGCTCAGCAAGAGCCTCCGCCCGCTCCCCATCGTCAAGCTCAAGGACGGCAAGGCTTACGACGCCTTCACCGACCCCGAACAGCGCTACCGTCAGCGCTACGTTGACCTCATCGTCAACCCCGGCGTCCGCGACATCTTCATCAAACGCACCAAGATGTTCAACTCCATGCGCGCCTACTTCAACGAGCACGGATACATGGAGGTGGAGACACCCATTCTGCAGTCTATCCCCGGCGGCGCCTCGGCACGCCCCTTCATAACGCACCACAACGCGCTCGACATACCCCTCTACCTCCGCATCGCCGACGAGCTTTACCTCAAACGCCTCATCGTGGGCGGCTTCGAGGGCGTCTACGAGTTCTCAAAGAACTTCCGCAACGAGGGCATGGACCGCACACATAACCCCGAGTTCACCTGCATGGAGATTTATGTGGCCTACAAGGACTACAACTGGATGATGACCTTCACCGAGAAGATGCTCGAACGCATCGCCCTCGACGTGAACGGCACCACAAAGGTCATGGTGGGTGATAACGAGATAGACTTCGCCGGCCCCTACCCGCGCATCACCATGGCGCAGGCCATCCTCGACAAGACCGGCTACGACATCACCGGCAAGAGCGAGGAGGAACTCCGCGCCGCCGCCAAGGAAATGGGCATAGAGATAGAACCCTCCATGGGCAAAGGCAAAATCATCGACGAGATGTTTGGCGAGAAGTGCGAAGGCACCTACATTCAGCCTACCTTCATCATCGACTACCCCATAGAGATGAGTCCGCTGACCAAGAAACACCGCAGCGACGCGGGTCTTACGGAGCGTTTCGAGCTGATGGTCAACGGCAAAGAACTGGCCAACGCCTACTCCGAGCTCAACGACCCCATAGACCAGTATGAGCGCTTTGTGGAGCAGATGCGCCTTGGCGCCAAGGGCGACGACGAGGCCATGATTATTGACCACGACTTCATCCGCGCCCTGGAGTACGGCATGCCGCCCACCTCCGGCATGGGCATCGGCATGGACCGCCTTGCCATGCTCCTCACCGGCCAGACAGCCATCCAGGAAGTGCTCCTCTTCCCCCAGATGCGCCCGGAACTCTAACTACTGTGGTAGCTATTTTAGCTATTTTAGCTAATTTAGCTACTGTAGCTACCAACTCACCCTCGCAAGCCAAATTGAGCAAGCTAATAGTCTTTTTGTTGTGCATGGCAGGCTGTGTGCCGCTGTTAGGCGGCATTCCGGCGCTGAAGCCGCTGCTGCGGCAGGCCGAAGCCGCCATGGACAGCATGGACTATGACCGCGCCCAGGCTCTTTACCGCCGGGTGGCCAACAGCTATGACGTGGCCCTGCCCGACAGCGACAGGCTGCTCTGCCTCGACGGCATTTACGGCTGCTGCGACATAGAAATGAACAAGGGCAACTACTCAGAGGCTCTGGAAAACCTGAACCTGGCCGAGAAGATTGTGGAGCGCGAGAAGACTTCTGACATGAAGCTGCAAGTGCGCTACGGCGCCATGTACATCATCATGGCGCAGCAGACCCTCAATGCCAAGTTTCTGCAAAAGGGAATAACTTTGCGGTGGAAAAAGGGTGTCGGCACTCTCCGTTCAACCTCGAAGCCCCACTATGGTACAAGTAACCTCGCGACCTCGCCAAGGCGATGCCGGCAAGCACGGCGCCGCCGACAACTCGCAGGGTGTCACGATGCCCCTCCAACGCATGTGGCCGACACCTAAGCCAATCTCATCACTTCCCCCAAGTTGCCGCCGACCGCGCCGCCCACTACGCCGAGGAACAATGTTCGGTCAGCGGCTCTCACCTGCGCCACATCCCCCAAACGGCAGCAGCCACACGTTCCCGCTGTCGGGATCGCGTGGCTGCGTTATGTCTGAGCGGTGGAAGCCGCGAGTGCGTTATGCGATTGTCATCGGCTTGCCGCTTGCGCAGCAAGAACCCGTATGGCCGAGACCAAGGCTCGGTTCACGAAAGCGCGGCGGCGGTGCCGCAACGCCCAAAAATGTCAAACTTTATTTGGCGAGATTAAATTCTCTTTGGGCTTCCTTTTTCTTACCAAGTTTAAGGAAACTATTTCCTCTAAATGAGTGCGCTCTATTATCATAATCTCTCTCATCTGATTGCAAGCAATGTGAGAATGCGTCTATGCAATCTTCATACCGACCGAGATTATAGTATATTTCACCTAATGTATCCCAAGAATATAAATGTTCTGGATTTAATTTCACAGCGGTTTCTGAATAAGACAATCCTTCTTGATACTTCTTATTTAATGTATAATGCCATGCTATATTGTTATATATAGTGCCAAAATCAAACAATACAGGCTTATATTTATATTCTGAATCCAAAATACGCAAAAGATAATCAAGATGTTCATTAGAGGACTCATCAGTACAATGTGAGCAAGAGTAAAGAAGTTCCGGGTGATTGGGGAATATTTCAAGGCCCTTATTAAGCACTTCAAGGGCTTTAGAGAGAGAACGGGGATTTTTCCCATTTACAAGGTATGCTGACGCCCAATGATTAAAATCTTGAAAAGTCATTTCCTTGGTTAATCCCGGAATCTCAATAAGCTGCTCATAATTCGTTATGGTTTCGGACGGTTCGGTAGTAAAACGAGCAATCCACAATTGAGCTGTAAATCCAAGATAAGTGTTAAATACTGCCGTGTTTTGCATTTCTTCATCATCTGAATGAATAGCAAAACCTATTAACTCCTGATTTGCAGCCAAGGCACTTAAGCAATTTCGATAGGCATTAAGAGCCTCCGTCGTTTTATTTAAGACACCATAGCAATAGCCTAATTGATGATGACGTTTAATATTACTTAGCCTATTTGGCTCATATTCCAAAGCTTTTGTATATAAGGGGATTGCATCAGCATATCTATGCGTATTTAGATACAAGTCTGCAAGCCCGAGCATAGGTTGTGTATTTTGTTTCAATAAAAGGCTTTGCTTATAAGCATTTTCAGCAGCTATAATCTCTCCGTTGCCACTGTGACAATCTCCCTTATAAGCATATGCCGCTGCTAGCATATCTTTATTGGAAGAATCCTTGAATCGTTGGACGAATATATCTAATGCTCGTAGAGCTTTAGATTTTTGCCCCATTTCAAAATAGTAAACTCCTAAATTGTATGCCGGTTGCTCACAAGTAATATCTTCACCTATGGCCGTATTCAATGCACTAATTGCTTCTTCCTTTCTGTTTGAATGATAATAAGCATAAGCAATGTTATCATACAACATTGCACGAAGATGTATATCGGTTGAAATTTTTAATGCTTGTTCTGATAAGGTAATAGCGTTATCAAAATTACCAGCTTCTGATTCTTGATATGCTTTTTGATATAATGAAAAAGCATTTTCGTTAGGATACGAATTTGAACCATTTTTGATAATCAGTTGATTACCACTAATCTGAATAGGACCAAGTTCCTGAATGGCAGACTGTCCAAAAAGAAGAGGCGCATTTAAAGAATTACTAACATAAGCTTTTATATTACGAAGCTTAATCCCTCCAACTTCAATTTCACGAAGAATAACCTCTGTGTTTTCTACAATGGAACCATCAGCAACCTGTGCGTATGATGTGCCACCTAAATCTTTTTTTGAGATATAGTCGTTTTTCAGCATGAATAGAGCCTCTGTAAGAGAAATGTAAACGTTGCTTGCGCCAGTGTCAAATATAAACTGGAGAGGCAAACCATTTACTTTGCCAGGGATGTAAAACACCCCATCTTTTTTCTCCATAGTAATTGTAACTTGAGCGATTGATGATAAAAAAGAGAATATCATCAAAAACATTAGAATAAGCCTTTTCATCGTGTGAAAGTTTTATTACTCGTGATAAAAATGTATTTGGTAGCCACCATTACCAAAGGATTCTTGAAATATTGCGTAAATTCCAAGGCTATCGTTAAAAAAACAGTAAGCTATAGAATTAGGGAAAATATTTGTATCTTCCTTGTAGAACGTATAACCATAAGAGGATATTTGTGTTTTGATTTGATTGAAATACTTTCCATCGGAAACTACATACACAATGCTTTCAGAGGAATTTTGAGAGTTATTGTAAAGCAACTTAATAGCAGAAAAACTACCACTATAAGACCAACCATTAGATGACGCTACGTAAGAAGCATTATAGCTCCATGCCATATCGGTCATGTCATAACCCTCCCATCCCCGAGCTCCATTATGCTTGTAAGCGAGTTTATAACCATTAGAATTGGCAATAGAACTAACTGTAGAAATAGATTTAGCGTTGGCAAGTTTCACCAATTGAGCAGTATTAAGATTGCCGGCGAGAACTTCACCAACAACCAACAAGGAAAAAACTATTGCAGAAATAAGATGTTTCATATTATAATATTATGAATTATTTGCGTTATGCGATTGAAGCCGGAAGGTCAAGACCTTGGGCTTGATTCACGAAAGCGCGGCGGCGGTGCCGCAACGCCCTTATTGATTATTGTGTTTGATAAGCCATTTAATGGCTCGTTCTGAAACATTGAAGTAAACGTTGGGAGAATTGCCGTCTCTTTGAAAACGGAAACCTGCATCAACCATGGCAAGAATTAAATTGCCATTCGAGATGTAGTTGATTTCTCCGCATGATACTTTTTTAGCCCACCTTTCGGCGATATGTTTCAACCCGTATGAGGTGTGCTTCTTATTTATGGTTTGAATTGGTTCCCCACAAGCAGAAGCAAAGGACGAAGCCCAGTCTAACTGTTCTTTATCGAAGTCGGCGATGTTAAGGTCAGAGTTGCCGTTGAATCCTCCGGAAGTAAGACCGAACAAATCGGGTTCGCCATTGTACGAATCCCATTTTTCGGATAGATATTTTTCTATTGCGTTCATAGCGAGAGATTTTAATGAATGAGGAAAATATTGCGGTATGAAAAGAGTTAAAGGGTTTTGACTTTCGGACGGAAGAACTTACTGAACTTATTTACGGTTTCGAAGAACCATGCAAATTGTTCGGTGTGCGAGGAAGCATCAAAAAAGTTTCCGCTCGTAGAAAGAGAAACTTTGGACATCTTTTTCTCGTCTAAGCGCGACCAAACAAGATTTTCAGAAATGGCGGTGGTTGCTTGTGCTTGAAAATTTTCTTTGAGTGTATCAAAGTATTGCTTATTGGTTTCGGCGTTGTCTGTGTTAAGTTCGAGCGACACCGTCAAAACTTTTTTAACAGAGTCCACAGTCATACACAACTGAATGCCCGATTTTCCAAGAGCAATGATAGACCAATGTTGCGGTGACGGCTTTTGCATCTTGAAAGGATTGCCGTTGTCAGCAACATATTGTTTGAGCGCAGCCCAATATTCTTGCTGCTTAACCTTAGTTTCTGAAAGTTCAGAATCAGCAGCGGCTTTCTTTACGCTGCGCGTCCAATCATTGGGTTTGGCTATAACCTTGAATTGGGGAGCTTTTTCACTATTACCGATTTGCAAAACTTCAATTTCGATACCGAAGAAATTGATTTTATCATCGGTAATGCGATTGAGCCAATCAATGGCAGCGCGGTGCTCCTCTGTGAATTGCTTTGCAATCCAAATAATAGTGAAAGCATCAAGACCGGCAGCGTAAGTCATTATTTGACCAAGATGCTTATGGTCGGTGACTTCAAGTTGATTCTCAATGAGAACGTAGTGGTTAGCTGAGGTGTCACGAGCGAGAATGTCTGCACGGAAAGGGCCTACATTTTTCTCCTGTGACTCAACTTCAAGGTCAATGCCGATGGCCTCGCCGAGTTGAGAAATATTTTCGTCCTCCGCAAGCCATGGAGTAAAGTGTTTGTCCTCGGTTTCCCATACTTCGCGGAGGTCAACCTTTTCTATTTTGCTTAGTTTCGGTTTCATGAGTTGATGTTAGATTGGGGTTAAGCACTTTACATAATTCGATGTAAGCCAATGAAAGAAGTTCGATATTCTTATTATAGTACTCCCCGTTTTTCGACAGGGGTTTAAACTTAAATAAATTTCAGAACAA
>ENA-ORNR01001493-ORNR01001493.1-human-gut-metagenome-genome-assembly--contig:-NODE-1493-length-21285-cov-2.957372_pt1 | contig 21285 bp, 21 predicted proteins | sample MGYA00242114_ERZ509020 | MGnify/ENA primary metagenome ERZ509020 (study PRJEB26280, sample SAMEA2338758) | human gut metagenome | biome: human gut; feature: human-associated habitat; material: faeces...
TCGGGAACAGACGGCTGCGGTACGAAGGTTAAGCTTGCCATTATCATGGATAAGCCGAACTGAAGGCAAGGGCTGATAATGAGCCGAAAGGATGCACGGCGGAGCTGAAGCCGCCCAAAACGCTATCAAAATCAGCGAAAAATGAGTGGAAACGAATTGTGAAGCTCTACAGGCAACTGGACGCTGAGGTTATCAATGATTTGGACTTGAACACGCTTTCCGCATACTGTGAGAGCGTGGCCATATACCAGGCGGCGCAGGCCGCCTACCCGGAAGAACCGCTTGTGGATTTCGACAAAGACGGAAAGCCAATCGAAAATCCATATCTGGCTATCATGCGCAAAGAGGGCGTGAACATCGCCAAATATGCCGAGCAGCTCTGCCTTTCGCCGGTGGGACGCGCGCGAATGGGCGTGCTGGCGGCAAAGAAGAACGAGAAATCGGACATGGCGCAATGGATGGAGCGCAAGCGGAAGAACAAAGGCTGATACGACCGTTTCGCGGGAGTGAAAAGGCGTTTTAGCAGGCATGGCGGCGATTGCAACGCCGTAAGGCGGGACCCGTCCTCCCGCCTTTTCCATGTCTATATTTACCAAGGGCGGAGAAGGACGGAATATGAATGTTTTCGCAGGAAGCGGCAGACGAACACATCGAGTTTCTCGAAATGCTCAAACTGACAGGCGACTTCTGGGGAAAGCCGTTTCGCCTGATGGAATGGCAAAAAGAGGTGATCTCCAACGTCTATGGGACGCTGGATGATGCGGGAAACCGACAGTACAGGTATGCGTATCTGGAAATTCCGAAGAAAAACGGAAAGACGGAGACCATCGCCGGCCTTGCGCTGGATCACTGCCTGAACGATCCTCCGAGCGGACAGATTTACTGCTGCGCGGCGGAACGCGAGCAGGCGTCGCTTGTGTATATCGCGACGAAGCAGAAAATTGAACAGGATGCATATCTTGAGCAGATTTTCCGCATCGTGGACAGCAAGAAGGAAATCCATAACCTTGAGACGGGAACGTTCATCAAGGTGCTGTCGGCGGAGGCATACTCAAAGCACGGATTGAATCCGACGGTGATCATATTCGACGAGCTGCATGCGCTGCAAAAACGCGACCTGTGGGATGTTATGACGTTCGGCAGCGGCGCTGCGCGAAAGCAGCAGCTGGTATGGATCATCACTACGGCGGGCGACGACCCAGACAGAAAATCCATCGGATGGGAACAGCACGAATACGCGAGAAAGGTGCGCGACGGAGAAATCAACGACCCGACATGGTACGTAAAAATCTACGGCGCGCCCGAGGATGCGGACATATGGGACGAAAAAACGTGGTACGCGGCGAACCCGTCGCTGGGAATCACCATCGACGTTGAAAACGTCCGAAAGGAAGCGCTGGCGGCGAAGAACAGCGAGGCGGCGGAAAGGCTATTTCGATGGCTTCGCCTGAACCAATGGATTGCGATTAAGCGCATAGGATGGCTGCCGGTGACACTCTGGGATCAGACAGAGGCGAAATGGACAAGGAAAGCACTGCTCGGGCAGGAATGCTATGTGGGTCTCGACCTTTCGAGCGTGGGCGACCTGACGGCGATGGCGGCGCTTTTCCCGCCGAGAGGCGACGAAGAAAAATGGCGCTTTTTCATCGACGCGTTTATTCCGGAAGAAAACATCGCAGAGAGAGAAAACCGAGACCATGTGCCATTCAGACGATGGGTTGACGATGGGTATGTGCACGCAACGCCGGGAGACTGCGTGGATTACGGATATGTCGCGGAGCATCTGGAACAGATGATGAAGGACTACAATGTGATATACATCTGCGCAGACCCGTGGAGAATCGAGGCGTTGGAAGCGCACATGACGCAGGAGATCGCGGAAGAAAAAATCATAAAAATTCCGCAGACCATTGAGGGAATGTCTCCGGCGATGAAAGAAATTGACCGCATGATGCACAACGGCCTGATCGAACATGAAAAAAACCCATGCGGAAGATGGACTTTCGGAAACGTCGTGGTGGCGATAGACGGCAATGAGAACCTGAAACCACATAAGGGCCGGTCTATTGATCGGATCGACCCGGTGGTAGCGCTGATCGACGCAATGGCGGCGGCAATCAAGCTGGAAAATGCGCGCTCGGTATACGAGGTGCGCGGTATACGCGCACTGTAAATCCGCAGACGCATGCGGAAGCAAAACGAGGGGAAGCAGAAACGAACATGAGAATCAGATTGTTTGGGAAAACCATTGAAATTCGCGCAGGAACGGCCAGCGCAATGCCGGCAGTGAGCAGTGACGCAGAATGGCGAAGCTATATCGCCGGCGGAGGGATGACGAGCAACCCGATGACAGCGCTGAGGGTAGGCGCAGTATACAGATGCGTGGATCTGCTCTCGAAGACGATGGCGTCGCTGCCGCTGCACATGTTCAAAGACACGGGAAGCGGCAAGGAGAAGGCCAAGGGGCACAAACTGTACAATCTGGTTTATATTCTGCCAAACCGATGCACTACGGCCTATGAGTTCTGGCAGATGTTCGTGGCAAATCTCCTGCTGACGCATGGAGGATATGCGAAAATCAAGCGCAATGCAGCGGGATTTATCACGGAGCTATGGAACATCCCGACAGGCAGCGTGACCTATCGGGGGACAAACAAGATCAGCGGAGAACGCTATATCATCATCACGGACGAGGAAAGCGGACTGAGCGAAACCCTACGGGAGGGCGAGTATCTATTTGTGCCGAATTTTCGATTTTCGGATGACAGAGATCCGGAAGACCCGATTCGGATTGCCGCGGATATTCTGGGGCTGACGCAGGACGTGAACCGACTGGCGGCGGAAACCTTTCGCTCGGGAGTGAACCCGGGTGGCTTTCTGGAAACGCCCGGCGGTCTTTCAGACAAGGCCTATATGCGCCTGCGGGAGGACTTTGAGAAAAAGTACAGCGGCGTGGCGAACGCGGGCAAATGGATGTTTTTGGAAGAGGGCATGAAAGCCAATCTTCTGACGCGCGATCTGGAAAAAACCCAGGCGCTGGACAGCCGGAAATTTGCCGTATCGGAGATATGCCGTATCTTCGGCGTGCCGCTGCATTTATGTATGGATCTGGAACATGCAACTTTTTCGAACATCGAGCAGCAGTCCCTTGAATTCGTGCGCGACGCGATCAATCCCCTTTCGGTGCGGATTGAGCAGGCGATGTTTCGAGACCTGCTGACGGAGAGAGAAAAGCGGAGCTACTTCTTCAAATTCAATACAAATGGGCTGCTGCGCGGCGATACTGCGGCGAGAACCGCTTATTACAACACGATGCGGCAAAACGGCGTGCTCTGCGCGGATGAAATCAGGGAACTGGAGGACATGAACGGATTGCCGGACGGAATGGGGCAAATCTACGCGATCAACGGAAACATGATCGACCTGAAAAACGTGCCGCTGAACATCCCAAAGGGAGCACAGAAGGGAGCGACGGGGAAAGATGAAAAATAAGTTCTGGAAATTCCGCAACGACGCGGAAATGAAGGCAAATACGCTGGACATCTACGGCGACATCTCCGACACGAGCTGGTGGGGCGACGAAGTAACGCCAAAGGAATTCAAAAAAGAACTCGATCAATGCAGCGGGCCGCTGGAAATCTTTATCAACAGCGGAGGCGGAGACGTATTCGCCGGCCAGGCGATTTACTCCATGCTGCGGCGCTACGAGGGAAAAAAGACGGTATACGTCGACGGGATTGCCGCATCCATCGCAAGCGTAGTGGCGATGGCGGGAGATGAGATTATCATGCCGCGAAACGCGATGATGATGATCCACAACGCATGGGCCATTGCTTGCGGAAACAAAGAGACAATGCTGAAGCTCGCGGGCGAGCTGGAAAAGATAGACGGCGTGATCGCGGCGATTTATGCGGAAAGAGGCAAATACAGTGCGGAAGAATACGCAGAACTGATGAGCAAAGAGAAGTGGTTCACTGCGGAAGAAGCGCTGGAAGCAGGGCTGATTGACCGAATCGACGCGGACAAACAAATCGCGGCGCATGTTGAAGACGGGTTTTACTGCGCGAACGGAGTACAATTCGAAATTGGCCGCTACATTCACGGCGACAGACTGCGGATGAACGCAGAGGACGCGCCCGAGGATCATTACAACAGGGGCGGAAGCCAGCCTGTTGATGATAAAAAAGAGCTGCTGAAGAAGCAGCGGGAGAAATTCAACGAAGTACGCAAAAAAATCATGGAAGGGATTGAAGGAGAATGAACATTTTTGAACTGAAGCAGGAACGCGCGAAAGCGGTAGCGGCGATGCGGGAAATCATGGATCGCTGCGGCGCAGAGCCGATGGGCACGGAGGATCAGGAGGCGTTCAGCCGCGCTGAAGCTGAATTCGACAGGCTCAATGCGAAGATCGAAGCCGAGCAGAAGCAGATGGAGCGCGAGCGAATCGCGGGAGAAGTGCTCCCGAAGGAAGTACAGCCCAAGCGCGACGAGCTGGGAAAGGCATTCAGCGCACATCTGCGCAGCGGCGAAGCAGCTACGCTGACCGCGTACAACGCTCTTCAGCAGGACGTGCCGAGCCAGGCAGGCTATCTGGTGGCACCGGAGAAATTCGTGAACGACCTGATCGCAGAGATCGACAACGCCATGCCGTTTCGGCAGTTTGCCAAGAAATATCGCCTGACCGGCGCGCAGAGCCTCGGATTCCCGAAGCGCATTGAGCGCATGAACAGCGCCGCGTGGGGAACTGAAATCGGCGCGCCGACCCCCGACCAGGCGCTGGCATTCGGCAAGCGCGAATTCAAGCCGAATTTTGCGACGGCTGAAATCGTCGTTTCGAGAACGCTGATTGCGAACGCGCCGGACGTGGACGGCATCGTGCGCGCAGAAATCGCCTACGATCTTGGCGAACTGCTGGAGAACGCGTATATGACCGGCGACGGAACGAACAAGCCGCTGGGCATCTTCACTGCCGACGCGAACGGAATTTCGACGGCGCGCGACGTTTCCGAGGGAAACACCGCGACGGCAATCACCTTCGACGGCCTGATGGAAGCGAAGTACGCGATCAAGGCGCAGTATCAGGCGAATCTGCGCTGGCTTTTCCACCGCGACGCAGTGAAAATGCTGGCGAAAATCAAGGACGCAAACAACCAGTACATCTGGCAGCCGTCCGTAGTGGAAGGTACGCCCGACCGACTGCTGGGCAAGCCGGTGACCATGAGCGAATATGCGCCGAACACCTTCACTGCCGGGAAGTATGTCGGCATGCTTGGCGATTTCCGCAACTACTGGATCTGCGACGGCATGAACGTCGAAGTGCAGGTGCTGCGCGAGCTGTACGCGCGCACGAACCAGATCGACTACATCGCGCGCCTGAGCACGGACGGCATGCCGGTGCTTGAGGAATGCTTCAGCCGTGTGACGCTGAAGGCGTCCTGACGGGAAGGAGACGAAGAATAATGCAGAATTGCTTTGCACTTGAACATCTGCTGACGGTAGCGAAGGCAGAAGTTGCCGCCGCGTCCACAAACGTGACGGACGCAGCCGTGGTGGACATGAAGGGCTACAACGCGGTGGCGTTCGTGGCGATTCTGGGAGCCGATACGGCGGCGACGGCAAAGGTGACGCTGAAGGCCGCCGTGAGCGACGCTTCGAGCATGGCCGGAGCGGTGACGCTGGACAAAACGGCGGAATATACGGCCCAGAGCGCGACGGACGCAGACGACAAACTGCTGGTGCTGGACGTGATCGAGCCGGGGAAGCGCTATGTCCGCCCGCTGATCGACAGAGCGACGGCCAACGCCGACATTCTGGCGCTGCTGGCGATTCGATACAACGGCATGGGCGTGCCTTCGGAGATGGGCGACGTGCTGGCGCGCAGCGTGGCGACGGCATAACGAGAGAAACGGCGCGGCCATGCGGAAACGCTGAGCCGCGCCGGCAGGGAAGGCGGTGAAGAGGTGCGCTACAGAGTAATAAAAACGGAAGAAAGCGAACTGCTGAGTTTGATTGAAGTGAAGGAATATCTGAAAACGATTCCTGGAGACGACAGCGAGGACGAAACAGTTCTGCGACCGCTGATTTCCGCCGCAAGGGAATACTGCGAGAACCTTACGGGATACGCGCTCATTCCGCAGACAATCATTGCCTATCCCGAGGGAACGGGAAGGTTTGAAAATCTGCCGAGAGTGCCGGTGACGGAAATCACGCGGGTAACCGCCGTTCGCGACGACGGAGAAAAAATCGCTCTGAACAACTTTGAGTACGACGAAGAGGACGGGCGATTCTACCTGCCCACCACGCCGACGGGACTGCGCACCGTAAACCCCATAGAGGTGGAATTCACCGCCGGCGCAAATACACTGCCCAACGCGGCTCGTCAGGCGATGCTTTTGCTGATCGGTCACTGGTACGCGAACCGGGAGAGTGTGCAGGTAGGCAACGTCACAAGCGTAGAAATCGCGGAGACCACAAAGGCGATTCTGAAGCAATTCAGAAGGTGGTGGTAGCGTATGGCCAAGTGGGCGGCGGCGGGAGAACTGAACGCAAAGGCGCGATTCGTATCCATAAAAGCCGGGATCAATGAAAACGGATTCAACACACTGGAAGAGCTAGACGTTTTCCCGAAGCCATGCTGGGTGAAATGGACATGGGCGCACGGCTGGAGCAGAGGCAGCGAAGTATTTGCCGGGCGAAGGCTTGAGCAGAATCAGTCGGCGACGATTACCATGAGGTACAGCGCGAAGATCAACACCCGATGCAAAGTCTATCTGCTGAACGAGGGCGAACAGGCGGACGCATTTGAAGTCGTCAGTATCGACTGGGTGGACGAAAAGCGCCGATACATGGAAATTAAAGTCAAGAGGGAGATCAAGGCATGAGCATTGCGGCAAAAATTCGAGAAGCCGTGGCATTCACGGGTTTTCCGTGCGCGCAGGTTTCCTACAACGGCGAAGAAAAAACCTATTTCTCGTTCAACATGGACACGCGGCCGGAAATGTTCTGCGACGACGAGCCGGATGCGGGCGTGTGCGAAGTCCAGCTGCATCTGTTCGCGCCGTTCACGCTGGACACGACGAGCCTTCGGAAGAAGATCAAAAGAGCGATCTTCGACGCGGGTTTTACCTACCCGGAAATGGTGGACGCCAGCGAGCATATCCGAAGCGGAGACGGAACCGAGCAGCACATTGTGTTTGAATTCGAAATCGAGACGGGAGCGGACGAAGAATGAATCTGAGCATGCAGGCCACGGGGATCAAAGAGCTGCAAAGAGACATCATGAGAGCCGGAGCGATCCCGACGAAGACCCTGAAGAAGATGGTGAGCCGACAGGGAAAGGTAGTAAAGAAGGCTATCGTGAACAATGCACGGAGCATGCTTCAGGGGCCATATTACAAGGGAGATGTGGCGAGAAGCGTCCGGCAGAAGCGCGCGGGCGTGTCCAAGAAGAGGGGCGCGTACTGCTACATCAAGTTCGAGGGCAGCTCTCATGGAAACCGAAACGGTGAAATCGCCTTTGTGAACGAGTATGGCACGAAAAAACAGAAGGGGCGACCATTTATCAAAGAGGCTCAGAAAAATTCCGCAGATGAAGCGGCGAAGGCTGCCGGTGCGGTATTTTACGAGCACATGCGACAGCGCAGACTGTGACAAGAGAGGAGAATGACATATGGCAAGAATGGGTTTGAAACTGATGCTCTGGGCGCCGATCCAAACGGAGACGGCGACGGCGATCCCCACCTACGACAACGCCAAGATGATCACGGTGGGCAAAATGGTGAGCCTGAACGTGGCGATTAACAACGCGGAAGGCGAACTGTACGCGGACGACGCGCTGACGGAATACGCGGGCGAATTCTCCAGCGCCGATCTGGACGCGGAAACGGACAACATCTCGCTGGAAAATCAGGCGAAGATTTACGGCGCGACCTACAGCGAGCAGGACGGCTTTTCCGCAAAAGCGGACGACACCGCTCCGTACGGCGGCGTGAGCGGTTATCAGGTGCTCCAGATTGCCGGCGTGCGAACGTTCCGCGGCTGGCACTACGCCAAGGCGAAGGCGATCATGCCCGACTTGGAGGGCAACACGAAGGGCGACAACATCTCCTTCGGCACGCAGCCGGTGAAGATGAAGATCACATCGCCGAGCTACGGCCCGTGGTACCGCGCGAAGGACTTCACGGACGAGGCGGAAGCCAAGGCGTGGTGCGAAAAGATGCTGGGCAAGACGGGCGGCTGACCGAGGCAGGGAAGCAGCCAATAAAAAGACGAAGAATGGCGGAGGGGGATTTCCCCGCCGCCATTTGCTATGGACGGACGGGAGGAAACAGAAATGAAGCTGAAGGGAATTCGATTTGCCTATACCGCGGCGGCGTATTTCGCCTCGCTGGACAAGTATCCCGAGGGACTGATCGACGAACTGCGCAAGCCGGGGCAGGCGGGCTTTGAGGCGCTGTGCTGGACGCTCGCGGAGATGGCCAAGCAGGCGGAGCTGATGCGCCGGCACATGGGCGAAACGCCCGAGGAGCCGCCGACGGAGGAGGACTTCCGAATCGGACTGCGGCCGGGGCAGATCGGGGCTGCGTCCAAGATCGCGCTGGAGGCCATCGTGAAGGGAATGCGCGGCGGCGACGACGATGAGAACGCGGAAATCGACGAGGTACTGGTGGAGCTGCAGAAGCAAAAAAAAACAGACGAAGCCTGACCCGAGGACGGTACATGTCCGCCGCGCTGGAGATGGGGCTGGACTATAAAACGGCGATGCTGTGCGAAATCGCCGACGTAAACGAAATGTGCGAATGCCGTGAAGCGGCATTCAGGGAGGCGAAACGGCATGGCTAAGGTCGAACGCGATATTTCCGTAAAGGTAACGCTACTCGGCGCGGATAAATTTAAAAAAGGGATGAAATCCGTAAGCTGGTCTTTCGGAGCGCTGAACAACTGGGTGGAAATCACCAAGGGAAATCTTGCGTCGAAAGCGATTGAACAAACGCTCGAAAAAATCAAGGAGCTGTTTGTGGACAGTTTCAACAACGCAATTGAATTCGACGACGCGCTCGCGAGAATCGCAAAGACCACGAACATGTCCGAAGTGAAGCTGAAGCAGATGGGAAACCAGTTGATGGATCTGTCGGAGAACACCATTCCGATGACCGCAATCGAGCTGGCCGGGCTGGCCGAAAGCGCGGGACAGCTGGGCATTGCCGAGGACGACATCCTGGACTTCGTGGAAGTCGTAGCGGCAATGGGTGTATCCACAAACATCAGCGCGGAAGATGCGGCGACGGCGTTTGCCCGAATTGCGAATATCTTTGGCACGAGCGCGGAGGATTACGATAATCTGGGCAGCGTCGTCGTAGACCTGGGCAATAAATTCGCCACAACCGAATCTGAAATTGTGAGCATGGGCTACAACATGTCAGGCATGGGCGCAACCGTAGGCATGACAGAAGAGGACATATTCGCGTTCGCGGCAGCCCTCTCATCGCTGGGCATTGAAGCGGAAGCGGGCGGCACCAGCATGCAGAAGCTGTTTCAGATTTTCGAGAACGCCGCAATGCGGGGAGACAAAATAGAAGATTTGGCGCAGGTCATGGGAGTGACGACGGCTGAATTCATCCGCATGTGGGAACAGGATCCAGCGACGGCAATTCTGAAATTTATCGGAGGGCTCAGCGAAATAGACGAAGCGGGTGGGAGCGCAGCTGTTACGCTACAAGAAGTGGGAATTAAAGAAGTGCGACTTCAGCGAAGCGTTTTGGGATTGGCCCAAGGATACGATACGCTTGAACGCTCGATGAACACGGCCGATGCAGCGTGGGAGGATGGCAACGCGCTGGCCGAAGAAGCGAACAAACGCTATGGAACATTGGGAAGTCGACTGGAAATGGCAAAAAATGCCGCAGAAAACACAAAAACAGCCATCGGATCAATATTTGCCGGAGCTGTTATACAATCTTTAAGCGCAGCTGGGGAAGCGGCAACAAAAGTAAGAGAAGCCATAACAAATATTGACGTGCCCAAAGAAATCCAAAATGCAATGGATGTAATAAGCACAGATTCAGATAATATGGAAGATACAGTGCTTATGGCAAACAGCATTATTGATGCAATGGATGCGATGGGGGACGTAGAAAAACTGGACGCATCTGGATTATCTGAATACAATGCAAATCTACGAGCATTGCAAACGCTTGTCCCGGGAGTAAGTGTGTTAATCGACGAAGAGACGGGAGCAGTAAAAGGAGGGACGCAGGCGCTACGCGAACAGGTCGAAGCGTCGGCAGAACTGGAAAAAGTTTCAACGAGATATGAGCAAATGCGGAATGCAGCAGATGCACTGGCGATTGGATGGGAAAATTTAGGGAAAAAACAAGAAGAATTGGTCCTGCTGGAAGCAGAAATAGTAAAAGCAAAGCAAGAATGGGATGAATATGCGGCATTACGAGGCGTGGAAGGATCTGACTATGTAGCGGCCAGAGAAGAAGAAATGGCCAGAGCCTATGGAGAAATGGAATCGAGAAGAGAGCAGCTACAAGCAGACATCGAATCCGACAAGAGAATGCTAAATGGATACAACTATATAATAGACGAAGCCGCGGCAGCGGCGAATGAATATGCAGAGATAGGAAACCGAGTTGTTGACGGCGCAGAGGCTATGAGCACGGGTCTGAGAAAAGCCCAAGGACAACTGGAAGAACTCGGAGCACGCCTCGACGAGTACAGGAACCAGTACAATGAAGCATACGTGGAAATCCTAGGGAATTTGGCATCGCAATACGGCGGGTTTACATATGTGAATCCGATTGAGATCGACGAGGAAGCGCCGGGCCTTGTAGACAGCCTGCAATCACAGATCGACTTTTTTAGAGAGTATCAAGCGCTGCTGGAAACCGTGCAGGGAATGGGATACAACGAAGATATTGTATCGCGTTACCTGGACGGAAGCGAAAAATCTGCGGAAATGCTCACAAGACTGGCAGAGGCATCACCGGAAGAGGTTGCGCAGATCAATGCGGCCTATACGGAGGCAGCTCAGGCCCGGGAGAAGCTGGCGGCAGATCTCGCCGAAGCCCAGACCGATTTTACGGCCAACGTGCAGACAATCGTAGATCAGGCGAATGAGATTGTGGCGGGTACGGATGTGTCCAACGAAATGTACACAAACGGCGTGAACAACATCCAGAAGCTGATCGACGGCCTCAACGCGAAGATTGGAACGCTGCGGACGACGGTGGGCACCGTGAACAGCATCATGAACAGCGCGGGAAGCGTGAGCGGCGTGTCGGTGAAGCGCGGGAGCAAATACAACCCGAAGGGGATGAACGCCGTACCGCATGCGGCGGGACTGGCCTACGTGCCGTTTGACGGCTATCTCGCCGAGCTGCACCGCGGAGAAATGGTGCTGACGGCGCTGGAAGCGAAGGCATACAGAGCGGAGAAATTTGCGACGGACGCGATGCTGAGAAGGACGGAAGGCAGCACCACGAACATCGTCCGGCAGGGAGGGAACACCACGAACAACATGCACGTGGAATTCGGCGGAGTGACCGTGAAGGACGAAGCGGATGTGGGAAAGATCGCACGAGGGATTACGAAGCTGAACCACAAGAACGCGAGAGGGGTAGGCGCACGCTGATGCTTGAATTTACGTTTAAGGGAGAAAAGTCCTCCCAATACGGGGTGTATCTTCGCGATATGCCAAACATTCCGAGCGCGGAAAAGGACGTGGACGTCATCGACGTGCCTGGAAGAAGCGCGCCGGTGGTCATGGATCGCGGAGGCTACAAAGCGCAGCAGATTGAAATCGAAGCGTATGTGACAGACGCGACAAAGCTCAACGCGGCGAGAGGATGGCTGACGGGAACGGGAAACATGATCTTTTCCGGCAGCTCCGGCGTGGCGTACAAGGTGATGATCGCTGGAAAGGTGGAGGATGAAAAGGTCGGGCGAACGGTAAAAAGCCGGACGTTACAGATTCCGTGCACGTTTTTCCCCTTCCGCTACGTCTATCCCGCGCCCGCCGCGCAGGAGATCGCCGCTTCCGGCGAGACGATCACCAATCCCGGCACCGTGTTTTCTCAGCCGGAGATCAGGCTGACGGGCAGCGGCGACATCACGCTGGTGGTCAACGGCTACTCCGTCGAGGCGCGGAGCCTGACGGATGGGGCCATCATCGACTGCGAGCTGATGGAGACGTTCAATTTGGCCAAAACCGCGTCGCTCAACAGTAGCTTTGTGATGGACGAGTTCCCGGTGCTGCGGCCCGGGGCGAACATCATCACGTGGACGGGCAGCGTGACCAAGGTTGAGATCACGCCGCGATGGAGGTATCTATGATTAACATCTACCCGGCAGACACCGAGGACTTTTCCACGCTCGGTTTGGCCGTGCTCCAACCCACGGAATGCACCGTGGAGGAAAAGACCGGCGGCCTGATGGAACTGGAGATGAAGCATCCCGTGGACGACGATCTGAAATGGACGTACCTGCAAAACGGATGCATCATCAAGGCTCCATGCGCCGTGCGGGAAGCGCCCATTGTGCGCATCCTCGACAACGTGCCCAGCGGAGCCACGCAGACCGTCACCCGCGCCATCTACAAGGTGCGAACCAACACCGGCGCGCGCCTGAGACTGCGGGCGAAGCCCAGCACCTCGGCCAAGATCATCCGCGCCTACAAGGTCGGGACGGAGGTCGTGCAGCTCTCCAAATCCGGCGACTGGTCGCGCGTCGTCATCAAGAGCGGCGGCGCGACGGGCTGGATGTACAGCCAGTATCTCAAATTCGACCACAACGAGACGGAGACCGTCAAGGGCGACAACGACCAGCCCAGCACCGTCATCGAGAGCAAACAGACGCGGGATCAGCTCTTCCGCATCTATTCCGTGGGTCGCGACGCGGAGACTGGCATGGTGGAGGTCAAGGCCTCACACATATTCTACGACCTGTCCGGCGTGATCTGTACCAGAGACTATAAGCCAGAAAACGTCGCCGCCGACACGGTTCTGAGCACCATTCTGGCCAGCGCCAGCGCCGAGCATGGCTTTACCTTCCACTGCAAGGTTACCAAGGCGATTTCGGGCGACTACACCGGTGCATCCATCGTCAAGGCGCTGCTCGACCCGGACATCGGCATCGTGCCCCAGACCGGCGCGCGGATCATCCGCGACAACTACGACGTGTATATTCTGCCGGACGAGGTCATGGATCGCGGCATGGAGATTCGGCATCGCAAAAACCTTCTGGGCGCTGTGCTGACGATGGACGTGTCCGGCGTGGTGACGCGCATCCGGCCCGTGGGCAAGGACAAGGACGGGAACCGCCTGCTCATCACCGAGAATAACGGCTGGGTGGAGAGCACCAACAAGGCCCTCTACCCTACCAGCCGGGACGCGGAGATCGAATACGACGTGAGCGTCTCCACGGCCAAGGACGCGCAGTTCAAAAACAACGCGGCGGCCCGGGCCGAGCTGAAGCGCCTCGCCCAGCAGGATTTTGCGGACGGCATGGACGCGGCCGCGGTGAGTCTCGACGTGCAGCTCGCGGCGCTGGAAAACTCGGCGGAATACGCGGACTACGCGCCGCTGCTGACGGTGTTTTTGTACGACAGCGTGCGCGTCGTCGCCTCCTATGTGGGCATCAACGCCAAGCTCCGCGTCAATGGCTATGTCTACGACTGCCTGCTGAAGCGCTATCAGGACGTGTATGTGGGCGACATCTCGGAGCTTGAGCAGACCACCTATGGCTACGAGATCGCCGACGGCAGCGTATCTGGCGTGAAGCTCCTGCCGGGCAGCGTCAACGCCAACAGCGTCATGCGCAACGCCACCATCGGCTACGCGAAGATCGCCCAGGCGGCCATTGAGCAGCTGGCGGCGGACAGCATTGTGGCCATCCGGGCGGACATCCACGAGATCGTGGCGGGCAGCGTGACGACGGATCAGCTGTATGCCGACCTCGCCAGACTGGCCGTGGCACAGATCACCACGGCGAACATCAAGGAGGCCAAGATCGACTGGGCGCAGATCGCCGAGCTGACGGCGCAGATCGCGAATATCTCCAAGGCGCAGATCACGACGGCGAACATCAATGCGGCCAATATCAACTGGGCGCAGATCACGTCCCTGTCTGCGGCCATCGCGGACATCGCGACGGCCAAGATCGGCGAAGCGGAGATCAAGTCGGCGCAGATCACCGATCTGGAGGCGGAAGTCGCGCGCATTGCGGCGGCGAAGATCGCCGTGGCGGACATCGACTGGGCGCATATCAAGGACTTGGTGGCGGGCACGGCCATCTTTACCGCGGGCGTGGGCGATAAGCTGCATATCGCGCGGCTGGCCGTCACCGAGGCGAATATGGTCAGCCTGAGCGTGGGCGAGCTGCTGGTCAAGGGGCAGGACGGCTCGTTTTACTCCGTGTCCGTGGACGCGGATGGGAACATCGTCACCGAAAAAAAGCAGGTCGTGAACAGCGACGTGAAAGACCTTTCCATCAACGCCGGGGAGAAGATCATCGAGGGCACGGTTACGGCGGCATGTCTCAATGCCAACGACATCTTTGCCAACAACGCGACCATCAAGCAGCTCATCGCGGCCAACATCGACGTGGACACGCTGTTTGCCCGGGAAGCGACTATAAATTCGCTGAACGCGATGGATATTCGCGGAAACAAGTATTTGCAGCTGTATGTGACGGACAAGGTTGATGGAATCGCTGTTGGTGGAAGGAATCTCTACACCGGCACGCGGAATTTTGACGGCGATGCATGGATGTTCAAGAGTATGTGGACGGCGGACGGCAGCTACAACGGCTGTATGGTCTACAAATATACCGGTCAGTGGTACGGCCTTGGACAAATGATTACTCTTGAGGCGAACACACAATATACGTTGTCTGCATGGATGAAACAGACCGATGGCGGTACGGTGACATACTTCGACAGTAAGGCAAACGGTGCTGCCTCAAGCGATAAAGGAAGCGGCAGTGTAGTCAATGTGGGGACGGATTGGAGCAGATGTCATGTCACGTTTACCGTTTCGACAGCCGAGACGTATTTCCCAAGATTTGAACAAAACGTTGCCGGAGCAACGCTATGGATCGCAGGGCTAAAGCTGGAAAAAGGCAACAAACCCACCGACTGGTCGCCCGCGCCCGAAGATATTGAGGAACGAATGAGCGCGGCGGAGCTGAAGATCGAGCCGGACGCAATTGTATCCACCGTCACCAGCTCGGCGAGCTATAAGACGCTGAGCAGCAAGGCCGACGACAACGCGACCGATATCACGGGACTGAAGACCCGTATGACTACGGCGGAATCGAAGATCGATCAGAAGGCCGACAGCATTACGCTGAGCGTGCTGGAGACGAAGGTTGACGGCATCTCTGTGGGCGGTAGGAACCTGCTTCGGGGTACAAATCAGGGTACGGCCAACTGGGACTGGTCTATGCAGACCGGTGGAAGAACCATTGAAGAGTATCTGGATGGCGGAGTTCGGGCAGTTAAGATGACGAGGGACGCGGTGGAACAGGCGGGCTGGAGCGTTATAACCTACGCGGTCAGCGAAGACGCATACGCCCTGCTGGAGCCGAACACGGAGTATACGCTGAGCTTCGATTACAAGCCGTCGGTCGCGACGACAAACGGAGTTATGTTTTCCATCCGAAGAGCCGACGGCTCGAACGCTGCAACGAATGACGGCGGCTACTGGAAAGAGATTCCGGCGAATGAATGGACGCATGTCTCGGGTACATTCATGACGGTTGAAAACATTCCGGATTTCTCACTTAACTCCACCGAAATCTATATTACGAGACTGCCGACGACAGTCAATTCCGTCCACATCTTCAAAAACTTGAAGCTGGAAAAGGGCAACAAGCCCACGGACTGGTCGCCCGCGCCGGAAGACCCGGCGGGCAGTCTGAGCGTCAACAGCGACTACAGCAAGGTGGACATCAACACCGAGCGAGTGAGGATTGTCTCGAAGCGCATGGAGGTGGCCGTGCCTTCGGAGGATGGCGAGGACGATGTGCTGCGCGTGGACGCGGACGGCGTGCATGCCGAGGTGGTTGAGGCGGATCGGATTGTGTCGGATTCGGTTGTGCATACTCATGGCGCGGCGAGCTATACTCCGGCGAATGCTGGCGAACTGGCGGCGATTCTGGAGGAGCTGAGCGGGAAGACGCTCACCGGAGCAGTTGTGATTAACTGCGCAAATGTCACCGGCGGAACCGTTGCATTGAGCGGTATTCAGGCGGCAGGCGGACGGCTCGAAATTGATAATGGAACCTTCGGCGAAGTTACGATTACTGACTGTCAGGCATCCGTGTATTTTTACGGGAGTATAGTGGAGAACGCAAACCTATGTATCGGGATTTACAGATCGCAATACGTCCATTTCCATGCGGTAAAAATAAGCGGGGACTTGGGGTTGCAATTGGGCTACGAAAGTAATATCAGTGGAGTATTGGGCGGAAATGTGATTATGATTTCGTGCACAGGAAACTGCTATTCACTGGCACGATTGGGGTATTGTTCAGTCTTGCGAATGATGGGCAGTTCGAAGCCGAGCGGAATTATCCAGTGCGCGGCGGGTAGCGAGGTGTACAATGCAACGCCCGATCCCACGTTCACGGCGGCAAGTTCGCCCAGCATCCCCACAACCCAGACGGCAACGGTGAGCCTGTCTCCTACGAGCACGTCTACCAGCGGCTACGGCAGCAAGCTCTATCAGGGCCGCTACAGCAGCTCTCAGTCGCTGCGCAAGGGCGTGATGCTGTTTACTCTGCCCAGCGATCTGACCAGCGCGGACAAGATCGACTCTGCAACGCTGACGATCAAGCGAATTGGCGGCGTTGGTCAGGGCGGCGGCGTGAACGTGCATGTGCGGTGCTACGACGTGCCGGGCACACTCTACGCCAGCAAGACGGCGTATGAAAACCAGACAGTGAGTATCGACGTGACAAATGCGGTCAAGGCCATGAAGACCAACGGATACGGCGGCCTGATGCTCTACAATCCCGACACGACGACCGTGGGCAACAAGAGCTATACGGCGAGCTACTCAAGGTTTGCTGGCAATGGCGAATCTGGCGCGCCGGTGCTGAAGATCAGCTATCGCAAGTAAGGAGGCAATAAGCGGTGAAATATGATGTGACCAAGGGCGGATACATACTGCTCGGCAGATGTGGTGAGAATCTCGCGCGGACAGTCGAAATTGATGTGTCCGAATACCTCGTGGAGTACCCCGGTGCGGTAGTGACACTGCTGCACCGGAGGCATGGCGAGAGCGGCATCTACCCAGTGTCGGCAGAGCTGCGGGACGGATGTCTCGTCTGGCAGCCCACCAGCGCGGACACGGCCATTGCTGGGAGCGGCGAAGCGGAAGTGCGCGTGACGGTGAACGGCGTGCTGGCCAAGTCAAAGATACTCTCCACAATGGTGGACAAGAGCCTGACGGGGCAGGAGACGGACGCACCGGAGCCGGGCATGGACTGGGTGGACAAGATTACCACCGCCATCGGCAGCGTCCAGAATATGAAGGCCGAGGCCGAGAGCGTGGCCTACGGAGAGCCTGCCACGGCGGAATACGACGGCAAGACTGGGACGATGCACTTTGGCATCCCGGAGGGCAGGCCGGGCAGAAAGGGCGACACTGGAGGGCAGGGGCCGAAGGGTGATTCTGGCAGTGACGCAGAAGTGACGGCGGCGAATGTTGAAGCGGCGCTGGGGTACGTACCCGCAAATGAAATACTCCAAGCCAAAGCCGATATGGCTATACTTGGAGACGAACTTGTATCCGCCGAGGGGTGGGTGCTTGGTGAGGGATGGAGCGGAACTGCGCAAAATGGCATCACGCATGCTTCGGGCACGGGTCACTTATCCTATTCCATGCCAGAGAGCACAAAAGGCAATTGCTACCAAGTCTCTTTCAAATCTTCTGTTGCAATGACGGATAGTAATTTGTTCGTAAGTGTCGGCAATAGCCCATTATTTAATCTGTATTATGAGGAGCATCATGACGGTACGATCAGTGTTGGAGTGTTGGCGGCGGATAATGGAGATTTGGTGTTTGTTCCGGCGAATGATTATGCTGGCACGATATCGAATGTGTCTGTCAGACGTATCCTTGGCGCGTATATGCCGATAAAACAATTGCTCGACGCATCTGGGGAAGTGAGCACAGAAATATATGCGTCGCCACGCGAACAAAATAATCTATACGTTGGCACAAATGCTGGGCGAACAAATACAACAGGGAATCGCAACGTTGCAATCGGCGCAAATGCGCTCTTGGCTAATTTAAGCGGTTGGCGCAATATTGCTATTGGTTCGGGCACGCTCAAAACAAATACCGCTGGAAGCAGAAACACCGCAATAGGCGAAGATGCATTATCTGCAAACCAAAGTGGCCAGAGGAATATAGCTATTGGTACATCAACACTTACCAAAATCACGAACTCGAACCGAAATATTGCAATCGGAGCAGATTGTATGTTTGAAGCTAACAATTGCGACGATTGTATTGCGATGGGGTTTGCCGCGATGAACCGCAACAAAGGAAGCAGAAACTATGGCATAGGAACGACGGCGTTATACAATGCTACAGGAGCGCGAAATATTGCGTTTGGCTATAGTGCGGGATACGGAGTGACCACAGGCGAAAACAATGTCGCAATCGGTGCAAACACGCTATATCGTACCAAAAACGGGAAAAACAACGTTGCAATTGGTGCAGATGCTTTGCAAGGAGCAACTGATTCAGACTATTCGAATTATAATGTTGCGATAGGCTATGCCGCAGGAAAAAATATTGGGAGATATGGAAGCAACAACGTCATGATTGGTGCAAATGTTGCCGCTACGCTTAGTGGCGCAGATTACTGCATTATAATTGGCTCTAATCAAGATGCAGATGCCAGCGTAAATCATCAACTTAATATCGGTGGATTGCTCAAGGGGTCATTAGACAATAATGCAGCCTATCTGCAAATCGATGGCGGACTCGAACTATCCAAAATCCCAACGGCAGACCCTCAGATTGCCGGACGTGTATGGAACGATAATGGAACTCTAAAAATTAGCGCAGGAGGTACGGTGTGAAGATCATCTACGAAGAATAAAAGGGGTGACTCCAATGGCAAACTGGAACACGGGGCACAACCATTTCCCGGCGGACGTGGGGGTGCAGTGCGGGCGAGTTGCATCCGTTACAGTATCGCATGGCGGATATGAAGACGTAAGCGTTACGTTTCCCGAGGCGTTTTACGCTGCGCCCATCGTGGTAGTCGGATTTGAGACGGAATCAACCGCAGGGGCGTTTGGCAAATGCTCAGTGGCAGTTATGGGCACGGTGACTCCTACTGGCTTTACGGCGCGCATTTTTAATGGCGATTCAACAAATCGAGCGCCGCGGGTAAGCTGGATCGCGGTGGGAACACCGAAGTGAGAAAGGATGGATGAAGAATGGCAACGGTAAGAGTAGGAAGCGCGAGAATCGATGAGCGGGGCAAGGCCTACGGCGGCAAGGCGGGCGACCAGACCGGGCGCGAGCTGAGCACGCAGAAGTGGTATCTGCACAAAAAGGGCTGGCGGGTGTTCCGCGCCAAGGATCGTGCGGCGGCGCTGAGGATCGCGGCGGACATGGAGGCGGCGTGCAAAAACAGCCACATCGGCTACGACCAGTGGCAGCGCAACACGCTGTACAAGGTGGCCGAGCCGCTGGGCTTTGACTGCGCGAGGGTCAAGACCGACTGCGAAACGGACTGCTCGGCGCTGGTGCGGGTATGCTGCGCCTATGCGGGCATCATGGGGCTGCCCAGCGATTTTCGCACGGGGAACATGCCCGCAAATCTGCTCAAGACGGGCGCGTTTGTGGAGCTGAAGGGCGCGAAGTACACCGACCAGAGCGCGTACCTCGGCAAGGGCGACATCCTCGTGACCAAGACCCACGGCCACACGGTGGTGGTGCTGGACGACGGCGCGAAGTACGAGGGGACTGTCGAGGCCAAGGAGTACGCGCTGGGCGAGCGGCTGCTGAAGCACGGCGCGGAGGGCGCGGATGTGAAGCAGCTCCAGCAGTACCTCATCCAGCTGGGCTACGATCTGGGCAAGTGGGGCGCGGACGGCGAGTTTGGCGACGCGACGGAGCTGGCGGTGAAGCGTTTCCAGCGCGATCATAAGCTCGGCATGGACGGCCAGTACGGCCCCAAGAGCCATGCGGCCATGCTGGAGGCGCTGGAAGCGGACGAGCCGGAGGTGGAGCATCGCTATGTGGCCATCGAGGGCGGCAATTGCTACGTGCGCACCGCGCCCAATACCGACGGCAAAATCCTCGGCGTTGCCCATCGGGGCGACGTGCTCCCCTACGGCGGCGAGAAGGCCGACAACGGCTGGCTGCTGGTGGATTATGAAAACCAGAACGGCTGGGTGTCCGGGAAATACGGCAAGCTGAAATAACAGGATTGGAGGAAACGCCAATGAACGACGAAAACCATCTGAATGCAATTGGAGAGGAACTCGCGGCGCTGAAGGCCCGCAACGAGGCGGATCACAAGAGTTATCAGCGCCGCATCGGCGCGCTGGAGGAGGCTCAGTCCAGGCAGACGGAGATGTTGCTGGCCATCCAGAATATTTCTAACGCACAGCAGAACATCGTGACCAAGGTCAACAGCATCGACGGTAAGGTGGACAAACTGGGCAAGCGCATCGACGTGATCGAGAAGGAGCCGGGAGACAAGTGGAAGAAACTGGCCTTTGAAATCGTCAAATACGTCGTGCTGGCCGCCGTCGGCGTGGCGGTGGGCTACATCATCAAAGGGGTATAACGAGAAAGGAGAAAAAACATGAACATCAATCTGACCCCCATCATTCAGGCGATCATCGCGCTGCTTGCGGCGCTGATTACCTACAAGCTGATCCCGTGGATCAAGGCGCGGACGACCAACGAGCAGCAGGCGCTACTCAAAGCGACCATCAAGACGATGGTCTTTGCCGCCGAACAGCTCTACGGAGCCAAAAACGGCTCCGAGAAGCTGGACTGGGTAATCTACCAGCTCAGTCAGCGCGGCTACAGCGTGGATCGAAGCGAAATCGAGGCAATTATTAAAGAAAACGTGGATGCCCTGCACACTTACTCCCCCAGCGAGACGAAGGCACGGGAGGAGGAAACCGAAGCCGAGGACGAAAAACCTCCCGAGGAATAACCCCGGGAGGCCGCGCATATGATGAAATACGACGAGTATCCGCAGTTTGACGGCGTGACCTCGTCGGTGATGTCGCGCCTC
>ENA-ORNR01001502-ORNR01001502.1-human-gut-metagenome-genome-assembly--contig:-NODE-1502-length-21212-cov-10.283547_pt1 | contig 21212 bp, 7 predicted proteins | sample MGYA00242114_ERZ509020 | MGnify/ENA primary metagenome ERZ509020 (study PRJEB26280, sample SAMEA2338758) | human gut metagenome | biome: human gut; feature: human-associated habitat; material: faeces...
TCATGTACCGTTTGTCGATCATCTTCGGATAGCTCTGCCACGGAATTACGCCGCTTCCCCCTTAGCTGCCCTCGGAGCTGTGCTGACAGCCTTTTCCGCCACGGCAGCCCCCTTTATCCTCACATCACCCGACGGCAAAATCTCAGCCGAGATAACTGCCGGAAAGAACCTCAAATACTCCGTCAGCTACAACGGACAGACCCTTATGCAGCCCTCGGAGTTAGGCATGACGCTGACCGACGGCACCGTTGTAGGGCGCGGCAAAGCCAAGGTTATCAAACGCACCTCGGTTGACGAGATGGTGAAAACGCCCGTATATCGTCACGACAAAATCCGCGACCATTACAACGGCCTAACCCTGTCGCTTGGCAAACAGTGGAGAGTGGAATTCCGCGCATACAACGACGGAGTGGCGTATAGGTTTGTAACCACAGCCGCCAAACCGCTGCGGGTGGAAGATGAAACGGCCGAATATACCTTCTCAGGCGATGTTCCGGCCATAGCTCCCTACGTTCGTGCCAGACACAAGAAACCTGATTTCGAGAGCCAGTTCTTCAGCTCGTTTGAGAATATCTATACCACCACAAACGTCGACGGACTTGACCCCGGTAAGCTGATTTTTCTGCCGATGGCAGTGGAGCCTGCACCTGATGTCAAGGTGCTGATAACCGAGTCAGACCTGGAAGGTTATCCGGGTATGTATCTGAACCGCAGCGACTCGGGCAAGCTGAGCGGCGTGTGGGCTCCTTATCCGAAAATGAGGCAACAGGGCGGCCACAACAACCTGCAGATGCTGGTGCAGGAACGCTGGCCTTATATCGCCGACTCCAAGGGCGCACGCTCTTTCCCCTGGCGAATCATGGTGATTGGCGATGACAAGACTCTGGCAACCTCCGACCTGTCGTATTTGCTGGGCAAACCGCCGCGCATTGCAGACACCTCTTGGATAAAACCGGGTAAGGTGGCCTGGGACTGGTGGAACGCCTGGAACATTCGCAATGTGGATTTTAAATCCGGCATCAACAACGACACTTACAATGCCTACATTGACTTCGCGTCAAAAAACGGCATTGAGTATGTGATTCTCGACGAGGGCTGGGCGGTGAATAAGAAAGCTGACCTGATGCAGGTGGTGCCGGAGATTGATTTGCCTATGCTGGTAAAAAATGCAGCCGACAAAAATGTGGGTCTTATTCTCTGGGCCGGTTACATAGCCTTCGACCGCGACATGGAGAAGGTGGTGAAGCATTATGCCGAAATGGGCATAAAGGGCTTCAAGGTGGATTTTATGGACGCCGATGACCAGATAATCAACGATTTCCTCTACAGGGCCTCGGAAACGGCAGCCCGCAATAAAGTGTTGCTCGACTTTCACGGCACAGCCAAGCCGGCAGGTCTGAACCGCACTTACCCCAATGTGATAAATTTTGAGGGTGTGAATGGTCTGGAGCAGATGAAATGGTCGCCTGATACGCTCGACCAGATGCTTTATGATGTGCAGATACCTTTCTTGCGTCAGGCTTCAGGTCCGATGGATTATACTCAGGGTGCCATGCGCAATGCCACCAAGCGCGACTATTATCCTGTATATGATGACCCCATGAGTCAGGGTACAAGGGCGCATCAGTTAGCTCTCTATATGGTATTCGATTCGCCACTCAATATGCTGTGCGACAGTCCGTCGAACTACACCGACGAACAGGAATGTACCGACTTCATAGCCTCTGTGCCTACGGTATGGGATGAGACTCGCGTGCTTCAGGCCAAATTGGGCGAATATATAGTTACGGCACGCCGCAAGGGCGATAAATGGTATATCGGCGGTATCACCAACTGGACTCCTCGCGACATTGTTCTCGACCTGAGCTTCCTGCCTGAGGGAACGCAGCTCGATGTATTTACCGACGGCGTGAATGCCAACCGCAACGCCCGCGATTACAAACGCACAGTGATGACGGCTTCGCCCTCTCTGAAATTACACCTGGCACCCGGCGGAGGCTTTGCTCTTAGAGCTAAGTAATTGGGCCGAGATCGGCCCAACACACGACGAGGCCAACACTGAACGGGCCCAACACACAACGAGGCCAACACACAAAGATTAGAGAGCAAAATTAAAGGGGGATATGTGAGCCACCGCCGCATATCCTCCTTTGGTTTTCCTCCTTGAAAAGGCGTGTTATTTCAGCTTGTCATATTCTTGGTCAGACACCGGTTCAAGCCATACATTTTCTGTCTTTTCGCCGGGCACCGAGAAGGCCAGGTGCGCAAACCATGAGTCCTTTGCAGCGCCATGCCAGTGTTTTACGTTGGCAGGTATGTGAATCACTGTGCCGGGCAGAATCTCCACTGCAGGCTTTCCTTCTTCCTGATACCAGCCGCGGCCTGCCACTCCCACAAGCATCTGTCCGCCGCCCTTGGCAGCTTTATGTATATGCCAGTTGTTACGGCAACGGGGCTCGAAGGTAACGTTGGCAAACGGAATCTGTTCGCCTGAAATTGGCGCGAGGTAGCTGTTGCCGGTGAAGTATTTGGCGTATGCGGTGTTAGGCTCGCCGATGGGGAAAATCATCCCACGCTGGAAGGCAGCCTTGGCGTCATCTCCGGCGGTATCATCGGCCCAAACCTCTTTGGCTACGCGGAAGCCTGCCCAGGCGTTTGGCCATCCGGCATAGAAGGCTGCCTGAGTGAGCAACGCGGTAATCTCAGCCCGCGTTATGCCATGCTTCTTACCCATTTCAAGATGCGAGCGGAACGACGAGTCAATCATTCCTTTTCCAAGAAGAATGGAGATGGTTATCATGCTGCGGTCGTGAAGACTCAGAGTGGGGTTGTTCCATACATCCGGTCCAAACAGAACATTGTCGTTGAGTTCTGCAAATTCAGGCGCAAACTCTCCAAGCTGAGTGCGACCTGCCGTTTGATTTATTTTTTGCTGTCCCATAGCGTTAAGAGTGAAGACACTCGTCAGGATTAAGATTATTATTTTTTGTGTCATAGAGTCTGTTTTTTTCCGGTGCAAAAATATAAAGGAAAAAATTTTCCCGGTTTGTTGCACGGCTCAAATATGTTTGCTGACAGCCTCAGGAGCATCTTTCAGGCCATTCCGGGAGTCAGGCCGTAAGTCTCCTTATACAGCCTGTAGAAATGCGACAGGTTTTTGAACCCCACCTCATAGCAGATGTCGGAAATTTTTTTACCACCCTTCTGCAGCAACTCATGAGCTGCTTCCAGACGGCGTCTGATAATCCATTTCTGCGGCGTCAGATTGCTGTATTGGTGGAAATCGCGCTTGAAGGTCGACAGGCTCCGACCGGTGTAAAGCGCTATCTCAGCCATCGACATTTCATTCATGTAATTCTTTTCCATGAAATCAATGATGTTGATTTTCCAGGGGTCTGCAAAATCAAACAGCGACGCATAGAGATTTACGTCGGTGTTGAGGATGGTGTATAAGCCTTCCGTCATTTTCAGCCGCAGAATCTCATCGGCAGGCTTCACACCGGCATCGAAATAAGGCAACAACGACTCAAACAAACTGCGTATGTCGGGCCGGTTGTGAGGCAACACATAGAGGCTCGAAGTGTTGCGCTTGGCCTCTTTGGGAATCTGATTGCTTTTCAGGTTGCGGTAGAAGTCTTTTAGAAAGTCGTTTGAGAATTTCAGAACTACTGACCGATAGGCCCCTCTTCAGAGGCGTGTTTGTGGAGCAGCATACGGTTGTCGCGCCGTAGGAAAGCACACTCACCGGGCCGCAGGGTAGTGGTGTGACCTCCTTCCGTGATGTCGAGTTCGCCGGAGTAGATATAGATTAACGTATGTTCGCGGTTGCAGTGGCTGCAAGCCTTGTCGGTGGTGAAGTAGCATGCTATGAAAATGTTCGAGCAATCGAAAACATCAAGTTTTTCCATGGGTCTTATTTCCCGCAAAATTAATCAAAAATTCGGAGTAAGAAGATTTTTCCAACTCCGAATTATGCTTTCCCTTTCAGAAAAAGAAACTTCTGTGTGATTATAGCCCCGTTGCAGAAAGGGGCTCAAAGCCAACTATTTACCCTTCATCTTGTAGTCGGGTTCGAGGCAGTGCTTCAGACCGTCATATTTGAGCGGTGCCACCTGATTGCCGTTTTCGTCAAGCGAGTAGATTTTCACATTCTGGCCCTGAGCATTCATTATGCTCTCTTCGTTATTGCGGTAATATTCATGGTTCTTCAGGGCTTTCATGCGGTCTACTTTGGAGTATTCCTCCTGCCGATACATGGGCGTTATCTGCCGGTTAGTGCGTTCTATGCCGGTGGCGGTGAAAGAGAACCCTCCGTTAGCCTCGGCTTTGAGAATAATACCCGGCAGCCCGTGCAGTTTCCATGGGCCGTAAGGCATTGGAATTTCGGGAGTAAACCATGCTTTCCAATGGCGGCCGTGATAATCACTTTCGGCCATGACACATTCATAGCCGAGAACGGTGGCGGTAGAGTCCTCCCTCAGAGTCCATTCCAATTCCTTCAGCGGCTCGGTGTAATAGCCAAGATCCTCGCCATATTTATTATATAAGGTCAGATTCCCTTCGGCGGGATTGGTGAAGACGTATGTATAGATTGATTTGTAGGGGCCTTTCGACATGTTCCACACAGTAGAGCCGTCGGGTTCCGTTGTCATGCACGCCTTTTTCAATATGTCCATATACTTGGCTTTCCCGTCGGGGGTGGATTTGAGCGAGTCAACCCACAGACTCAGGTCGTTGAAGTATTTGGATTCGGCAGTCGAAGCCAGCAACGACATTTTCTGAGTCCTCTCTTTGCCGCTGATGCCGGGGTATTTGAAATTGTAGCTTACAATTATTTCAGCGTTGTTCTGAGCCAAAGAGGCAAGAGCCATGAAGCAGCCAACGGCAGCTAATAAAGTCCTTCTCATGCTGATTATTTTGTTTTGTAGTCTGTTTCTATGAGGTCGAATCCGGCGGGCAGCGGAGAGTCCTGCATCTGGATTCCATACTGAGCCTGAAACTGAGCTGCGCTGTTGTTGTAGAAAGACCATTCCAGCTGGCGCATTTTTTTGCGATCCGTTTTCTCCGACATGTCATGGCCATAGACGTTTTTCGGCAACGGCATATTGACATTTTCTAAGCCTTTGGCGGTGAAGTTATAAGCCCCGTTGTCGGCTGTCGCCTTAAGTATCATGCCGGGCAATCCGCACAGCTTCCACGGACCGTCGGAAAGCGGAATTTCAGGTGCGAACCATGCTTTCCAATGGCGTCCGTGATAGTCTGCTTCCGCCAATACACATTCATAGCCGAGAAAGGTTGTTGTAGAGTCGGAGATTATCTGCCAGCTTTGTTCGCTGAAAGGCTCAGAGTAATTGCCGAGTTCACCAGCAGCCTCCTCAAAGCAGCGCATATCTTGCTTTTGCGGATATTTGATGATGTAAGTCCTGCTTTTGGGCAACAGCGACGGGCGTTGTCCGGCGGCGTTGGCGGCTTCAACCATACTGTTGTACTGCACCGTGCCCTGAGGAGTGGAGAGCATAGAGTCAACAGTCTGAGTCATCGGATTGAAATATCTCGATTCCTCGATTCCGGCCAGCAACAGGAAATCATTCGTTACGTTGGCATCAGTCCAGTTGCGGTAATTTTCCAGATATTCCACCTTTACGAGGGCTTTTTGGGCGAAAACCGGGCTGACAGCCATTGCCGCAAGCATCGTTAAAATAACTGACTTTTTCATTTTCTGATGGTTACTGAGAGAAGCAGCTGACGGCCGCGGAGAGAGCGCTGACTCTCGAAAGACGACAGCTGAGAGTATGTGGTATAGTTGTATTGGGTCTTGTTGAGAATGTTGGTAAGTGAGGCCGACAGCTCGATACGCTTTGAGGCTTTGAACGTCAGTTTGGTGTCGAACATCATTATGCATTTGTAGTTGCCTTCGTTAATCTCATTGCGATAATGTTCGCCGCTGACCTGCCATTGCCATTTTGAGCCAAGAATGAAGTTGAGACTCAAATCATTTGTCATCACCGACAGCCACGGTGCGGAGGCTCCGTTCATGGTCAGGCGACTTTCAGCATAACGCAGGTTGTAGTCGAAACTGAACCAACGCCATGGAGAGCCGTTGATTCTTGCCCCTACGCTCCAGGAACTGCTGACGGTGTTCACCGCATTTTGCTGTGAAAGCATATGCGATTCGTTGCGGTTGAACGAACTGTTGACGTTGCAGCTGCCTCGCATGAAATCGAGCGTTTTGCCGATGTTGCCCATGGCCATAAAAGACTTGCCGTCGTTCTTGGCGTCGGAATAACTGTAAACCACATAGTCGCCGAAAAGCTGCTGTGCCAGGGTGTAGGGAATGTGATTCCACGATTGCATAAGCATGCCGTTGGCAAACAGACCGTAGCGTGTATGCTTATACTGGAAACTTGCCGACACATTCTGCGATGAGTAATTATAGAAATTGTCTACACCCGATTGCAGAGTGCGGTAATTGGTCATTATCAGCCCCGGATGAATCAGATTAAGACTCATGGGCGAGCGTCCCAGACTGCCGCGTATAGTGCCCGAAAAGCGATTGTTCGGTTTCCAGCTGAGCTTTAATGAGGGGGAGAAATAGACCTCATCGCGGTTGGCAATGGCCTTGTCGAAAGAATAATGCGCATAGCTCACCGGCAGATTCAGAGTGAAGTTGACCCGCCTTACCCAGTATTCCAACTTGGGAACCGCATAGACGGTTAATGAATTGGTGTGTATGAGATTGGTGAATTCATACTTGTCAGGCAGCTCCGTAAGTCCGGGGAGTTCTGTGAGGTCGCATGAAGAGCGCATTGAACGCCAGTAGCCCTTTATGCCCCCTTCCAGGCTAACAGTGATGCCTTTTACCGAAAACGCGTATGCCGCACTCTCGTGAGTGTGGAAAGCATGGTCGCTCACACTCTGATGCAATGACAACGCCTCCGTGCCCTCACCTCTCTCTCCTCTCTCTCCACTTACATGAAGCGTCTGTGGCAGAGATTCCCATTCATTATTACTTTCAAAAGTAACAAGGTGCTTGCCCTGGAAACGCTGTATCATCTTGAAGCGGTTGCTGACGTAATAGTCTGGTAAATCGGCCTTTTGAGTGTTGGGGATAGAGCCGGTCATGCCCAGCCGTATGTCGTGCCAGTCGATGTTGGTCTTCAAAGTGTTATTGATGAAAGCAGTCTTTTGGTTCAGCTCATAGATGAACTTGCCGCTCAGAGAATGGGAATGTTCCGTTCCCCGGCGATTTTCGGTGATGATGCGGTTTCCCTCGTCGAGAAAGTATGTGGTTGTGTTCGAGGCATCCGCAACGACCCGGTCAAACGAATAATCAACATTAGCTTTAAACTCGCCCTTGTTGAGTTTCCACAGATTGTTGGTTGAAACAAGAAAAGAGCGGTTGAACAAGGTGCGTTTGCGTTCCAGCGACGGCACGCCGGGCAACCCCACACTCACATACTGTTCCAGCCCTGTGCCCCGTCTTTCAGCAAAGAAGTCGGTGTTTGATGCCGAGATGTCTTCGCCGGTGTTGTTGGTGCGGAAAGTGGTGATGTTCTGGAAACCGGGCATTGCGCACATTGCAAAGAGCTCGCCGTCCCACAGCGGGCCCTCCGGCTGCCACGACCAACCGCCGCCGGCGTCGCCATATAGATATACAGCAGATTACCCTGCGTCAGCTCATGCTCCCGCATCTCGTCGCCATCCCAGAACGAAACAGTTGCCTTGGGCATTTTTGACTCCATGCGGATGACGCTGCCCCACGTCTTCCCTTTGCCAAACAATTCCTCCGCCTTCGCATCCAGCTGCGCAAATTTCTCCTTAACACCCGTCAGTTCCTTATTGCGGCAGTCTACCCAGCCGCGCATAAACCGGTTCCACAAATAACCCTCCCCGTTGGCACTCTTGTTGCCAAATACGCGTAGCACCTGGTCAAACGTCGCCAGCGGAGCAAGTGCACCCTGCACAAATTCGTTATTGGCCATCTTGTCCTTCCAGTCATCTTTGTGGTGTTCGTTCGTAGGCCGCCCCTCCATGTCCGAGTTCGCATTGTGGTGTATCTCTTTCACTCGCGCCTTCTCCGACTCCCGGAATGCCTTCGCGTTCTCAATACTTCCTCGCAGGGAGTCCGACAACCGGCCTACGAGATTGAAATACGCCTCCGCACGTTCAATCCTGTTCTTGCGTATAGCATCATCCGTCGCCTCAACAAACTCCTTATACGCATCTTCCGTCATGCGTCCCGCTTCTTTATCTTCCTTGGCATTTACAAGTGATTTTTTTAATCGCTCTTCCTCTTTTTTACTATCGGCTATATTCGTCGCGTATTCATAAGCGAAGTTGAGACCAGCATATTTTATACTTGCATTGTCTGCAATAGTTTTGTTCGGGTCGCCCATGCGGTCAAGTGCTTCGTCCATAGCATAAGCTATGCAATCCTCCTTTAATTTACCATCTTTATCATAGACCTCAGCTGGAAGCCCCATGGCTTTCTTAACGACTTCCAATGTGCGCTGCCCGTCCACATCAAGAGCGCCTTGCACCTCAACACCGCGGGCATCAACCTTGCTGCCTCTAATGGTGAGAAGTTTGTGCAGCGTCCCCTCGCCGTTGCGCAGCTGATTGTTGACCATGATGTCCATAATCTTCTGCACACTTTCCTTCACTGCTGTATGGCCTACCGAGTTTTTGACGGCCGAGATGAGTCGTTGCATTTCCCCACTCGTCATGCCCGTCAGATATCCGTTCTGCATGAGGATGCGGGCGAGGTCGGCCACGCGCTTCACCGTCGCCTGGTCGTATCGCTTCTGCGCTGCCATTGCGCGACGCAGCGACGTCAGATTCCCGCCGATTGCCCGCATTGCATCGTTACGCAAAGCAAGGTCCTCACTCTGATTGTTGCTCAACCGTATTTTCGTGTTCGTCAGCCGTTCCTCCAGACCAATACTCTTGTCCTTCCATATATCACCCGCCTCTCCGTCTCGCCAACGATACTCATAAGTGGGTTCTTCGGCTAAACCGCTCTCGTCCAAAAGTTTTTTGCCCGCATCATAGGATTTCTCAACATTTTCAAGTAACTTTGTAGTCCCAAGCCTACTCTCCCGAATGGAGGATGCAGACCCTTGGGCTTCATCAGAGTTGTTGGAAGTCATTGCCAAAGGTTGGCCGCTACCGTTATCGGTACTTGCCGAGGGCGCTTCCAGCAACTCTATTTTTGTTACCTCAAAGCTATGCGGAGTGTTTGGGCGATTGTCATCAACAAATTCTTCCATTGTAGTCTTCACCCGATATATCTTGCCGTCAATCTCTGCCGCGCCATAGAAGCGGTGGATTAAAGCGGCGTTGTTTACTCCGTTCTCGGGCTTGCGCTGGCCGTCAGCACCCTTCTTGTAGTCGGGGTGTATTTCGGCTTCAATGCTTTCGCTGATGATTTCGGGGAGTTTAGTGAGTGCGGCAAGATGCACGCCGAGGTTTTCACTTCGGTCTACTGCAGAAACAGACAATTGCTTTTCTATCTTGTTTTTTGATATGCTATACTCAAATTCATCTCCGCGGCTATCGGTGGCGGTGTGGAGGCCAACAATGTTAGCCTTTGCCCACGCTTCGGCTTGCTTGATGGGCTTATCGCCGCTGAACAGATGCTGACCTACGCGCACAATCCGTACCTCTCCATCATTGAGACCCGGCGTAACAATGCCTTTCTCGCGGATAGCACGGTCGCGGGTAGACTCAAACTCCCGCTTACTGCGGCTCATTGCGCGGGCACGTTTCTCGCTTTCGGTCGGTTCGGGTTTGGTCTTATCATTCAAGCCCAATTCCTCACGCTTCACGGCATCACGCGCCATGTCAACGTAGTCTCCTTTGGAGCGCAGACGTTCATGGCTGCGCCACAGTATGTAGCGCAACTCATTGTCGCCGAGTTTTACCCACTTCGGGAGTTTCAGAGAGCCGAGGAATTTGTTGATGGCTTCGAGCACTTTCTTCTTGAGTTTCTTCCAAAGACCGCGCTCGGCCTTGGTAAAGTCCTCAAAACCTTTTTCACTCATACGTCCGAACATTTCATCCACGGCTACGCGGCGGTGATAGTCGTGTCCCTTGGCAGGTCGTTCATGAAGCGGCGGGTGGTTTCCTCGTCAATCTTCTGTTTCAGTTCGTCCTCAAGGTGGTCGTAGATTTCATCGCAGAAGGCATCATAGTTGTCTTCGCCAATTATCTCACGCAGTCCCTTGTGGGCTACAACCTCATGGAAGACACTCTCTGCAACGTCTTCAACATCGGCATTGTTGGGAACGACAACAACGACTTCACCCGTCCTAACGTCATAGAAACCCTTATGGCGGCGCATGGCTGCTTGTATTTCGGGGTTCTCATGAGTCAACTCATTCACATCGGTAACGATGCGAATTGGGGTGTTGAATTTCTTTGACAGCCTTTCCGCATATTCCTGCTTGGCCTCCGGCGATGTCTGACGCTTCTCTGCCTCGCGGGCATTGATGCGCTCAATCTCGCGGTCGGTAATGTATTCGGCTTTGCCAAAGTCAGTCTTATCACCGACAGTGCCTGTGGCTTCTTCGCTGATTTCCACACCCAGACGCTCCAACTCGGCGCGAACCTGCGGAGTAACCACGTTGTACGGAATTGCAACGTCTGTTCCAGCGAGCTGTTCCGCAATTTTCTGAGCGACTTCGCGGTTGGTGAGGATGCGCACAGGCTTGTCGTAACGAGAGAGGATGACACGGCGCGGTCTGCCGACTGCGGCCAGCTGACCGCTGACAGTACCGCTGTGCCACGACATTTCACCAACAGAGTTTTTAGCGTACTGTGCGCGGTAAGGATTTGACAATTCGCTCTCGGGTATTTCCACCTCTACCGTTACGAGGTTCGGGCGAATGTATGCAGACGAGAATTGGTCGTTGATAACACCGCGCGATGTGTGGATGTAGGGGTTGTAGGAAATGTCGGAGAGAGTGCCTTTGCCGAGACCTTTGTTGAGCGTGATGTATCCCACCTCAACGCCATCATCGCCAATGCGAGTCTTCTTGACGATTTCGGGGTGTTCCTCGCTCTGTTCGGGCACACCGAGTTTGATTTCCGGGGTTTCCACGCCGTTGACCTTGGTAGCCATGGGCGAATAGAGTTTGCCGTCAATCAGCTGCATGGTGCGGTAAACTTTCACGGTCTTACCCTCGGCGAACTCCGAAAGCACACCCTCGTCTTCCACTTCGCGGAAACGCAGGTCGGGTGCACCATAATCGCTTCCCGGCTCTCGAAGCAGACCCTCTTCATTGGCACTGCGTGTGTGGTTACCCTCCACACGCACCACGTCCAGCAAACGGGTCTTGCCAACATCCGCCAACTCCCTCCTCAGTCGCGTATAATCACCCCCTGCACCTCTCTTTATCGCAAAATCTCCATACAGAATAACACTCTCGCCACCAAACTCTATTACACGCTCCGAGATGTATCGAGCCACCTCGCGCGCATCGCTGCTTATCTCAGTAAACGGCGTGTGGATATTCCCTACTATCCGCCCAGATCGAGTCAGTATCAAAAACGACACCTTCGCACGGTCCCCCATTCGCTGAGAGTTCAAAAAGCTCGCTACATCCTCCGGCCCTCGCACAAGCGGCTGCAACATCGGGTCATAGTCAGGCGAAAATATCTGCTTGTCAAGCGTATATACCTTCAGCACCTGCTCGCTCTCCGGCGCACGCTTCGTCCCAACTCCCGTCTTGCTGCTGGTGTCAAATGTCCCGTACTTGCCAGTCCTCAGATTGATGATAACGCCATGAACCGGAACGTCGCTCATCCGCTCGAACTCCCGCAACATCTGTACATCCTGCGCCGAACATACCAAATTACCGCTCGGATGATTATGAACAAAATATACCTCATCCGGCCGTATCCTACTATACGCCAACGAAGACGTTGGTATATCAACCGCTGTCGCGTTAAACGTGCCCATCCCAAGCTCTATCACAGTGGGACGGCCATCTTTTACAAAGACTGCAAACGAATGTTCCTTGGCCGCATCTTCAAGCGCCGAGAAGATATATGCCACATCATCGGCATTTTCTATCCGTTCACTACCGGTAAAGTGAAACGAACCTGTCTCAGTGAAAACACGCTCTACTTTGCTGAATTCTCCTTCAGCACGGTTTAGTCCACCACTATGTCCGGTGAGTAAGGAATCTTCTTGCCGTTGTAATACGCCGGCTCCGGTCCCGTTGTCGCCCTCATCGCCTCTTCCAGCTTCTCTGCTGAAGTCATAACTGAATAGACCGCCGTATTCTTCTTGTCGCTCGGAGGTATAGTTGACTGTTTTTCCTTCCTTTGTTTCATAACTGCTTGCAAAATTAATGTTTTCTGCCGAATAATCCGCTAAAGGCTCTCCGGCACTTTCCTCGCTGTCTTCCTCTGTGTATTCAACGCCGGTGGCCTCCTCAATGCCCTTATCCATTTCGGCATACTTCGCTTCCTTGGCCTCCATCTCCTTTTTCATCAGAGCTTCGTACTCGGCAAGTTTTTGTTCCGCTTGTTGTAATGCCTCTGTGTGTTCAAAGGGTTTGCCGTCGCGTGCTGCCATGGATTGCAATTCAGCATTGTTGCGTTCAATTAAACGCTCAGCATTATCAATTCTCTGCTGAAAATCCTTGCCGCTTACAACATTCTCCATAATGTCTATCACGGCATTCTTTATCAGGTTCTTTGTTACCGGAGTATCTTTTATACCCAACTCCGGACAGCTATATGTCATCTTTCCGGAAGCAGAATAAAACAAATCTCCGGTTTGACCCGACCTCGTTTCTCGCTGGATTTCCGTATGTATGCCAAAATCAAAACCTCCAACGCTTATTGTTATATCACTCGTGGCAGGCTGCGTGCCATACGATGTGCGCACTTGTTCCTCAATAGCGGCCTTCTTCTTGTTCTGTTCCTTAAAGAAGTCATCCATGGATTCAATCGATGGATAAGAATGCTTGCCAACTGTTATGTTGCCTATTGTTGCAGACTCCACTTTTTCAAGATACGACTTATTGTCGGCAATTCGCTTCTCGGCCTCTTTGTTCTGTCCGGCAATCTGACGCTTGCGGTTGTGGATATAGGTTTGGTCAGCCTCCCAATTCTTCAGTGCAGCATGCAATTTGCGAACTTCTTTCTCAGCCTGGTTTTTCAACATGGCATATTCCGAGCCGGAAAGCTGGGCGGTGATGTCGCCAAAGAGGTCTTGGTCTTCTTCCATAGAGCGGCTCTCCATGGAGTTTTCCATGAGTTGCTTGCCGTTCATGATAGAGTCGGCAATCGCTCCCTTGGTTTTCAGACGCTGATATGCGGTTACGTCAAGCGAGTCCTCAACGCCGAAGCGCAGGATGCGGACGGGCAGACCCCAATCATTGTGCATGTTGCCCTGACGCAGAAGACGGCCATTGCGCTGCGTGTAGTCCATAGGACGGTTGGGCGCGTCAAGGTGGATAAGAGTGTGAAGACGCTCCTGTATGTTCACGCCTGTACCGAGTGTGAACGTACTGCCCATGATGACGCGAACCTCGCCGGAGTTGACTTTGTCGAAGATGTCAAGTTTCTTCTTCACGGTCATGCCCGATTTCATTACTACAACCTGTTCCTCCGGCACACCTGCGGCAATCAGCTTCTTGCGGATGTCCTCATAAAGATTGAAGCCGGATGCCTTATTCTGGTAATTGTCGGCGAAGATGACCACGGTTCCCTTGTAGTCTTTGGTTTCTTCAAGGGTTCGGAGGGTCTGACGCACGGCCTCATTGGTCTTGCTGTTGGGGTCGTCCTCGGCATCTGACTGAACGAGGCGGGCATCTACGGCGGCTGCTTTGGCAATGCCGTACATCACAAGGGGAATGTGGCTGTCGGCTTTCTTCTCCTTGCCGCTCATCTTGTCGTATTTGTCAAGTTGCTCCTTGACATATTTCATGATGCTGCGGAGGGCGCGGGTCTGCGGCAGGTAGATGTCCTGCGCCTTGCCGCCCTCCAGCTGCGGGATTTTGTCGCTTACGCCTCCGGCCTCGCGTGTGAGCACGGTGTCGGCGACACTCGCCCAAATGCGCACGAGTTCGGGCAGGTTGACGTAACCTGCAAAGCGGTTGTTCTCTTTGTATTTGCCGCTGGTGGTGAACTCAAGCATCTGCTGAATGTTGCCGAAGTTGCGCACGAAGTCGTCAAAGTAGTAGATGCCGTAAGCTTTCATCTCGTCAGCTGGCATCAGATAGCGCATGAACGTCCATATCTCGGCTGCGGTGTTGGAGATAGGTGTGCCAGTGGCAAAGACCACGTTCTTGCCGCCTGTCTTCTCCAGAACAGACTGCACTTTGAGGAATACACCCTGCGACTTTTTGCTGAAAGATGGGTCAACGCCTTTCACGCCGCGCTGCATGGCGGTGGCAAAGCCGAGGTGTTTGTATTCGTGAGCCTCGTCCACAAGCACAGCATCAATGCCCATGCTGTCAAAATCTTCAATGGCATCGGTCTTGCGGTCAAGCATTTCACGCGCCTTTACCTCGGAGTTCTGCCTACGCACGGCGGCTTTCTTTGCATCTTTCTCTTTCTTCTTGGTGGTTGGCGCAATAGAACCTGTTTCGTGGAGTTGTGCAATCTCTGCGCGGGCTTTCTCAATCTCGCGCTTGGCGGCATTGACAATGGGGTTTCTGCCGTTGTTGGGGTCGGCGGCTTCCATCTGCTCCAGCACAAGTTCCTTCTCGGCAATCTTGTCTTCAATGAACTTGGTCTGACGTTCAACACTGTCGGGGATGCGCTCAAATACCGACTGAGGCACGACAATCATATCCCAATCGTTGTACTTGATTTTGGCGTAGAATGCCATGCGGCCTTCCTCGTTGCGGTCGGCGTCTTCAAGCGTCAGTATCTTGGCGTTGGGATAAAGTGCCTTTGCGCTGGCTACAAACTGACCGACCGTGGCGTTCTGTACCACAATCATAGGTTTGCGGGCAGTGCCGAGGCGGCGCATCTCCATTGCCGTTGTAATAAGGGTGTAGGTCTTACCTGTTCCGACCTCGTGAGCCAACAGAACGGGCTGCGTGGTCGCACGGATGACGGCCTTGGCTTGGTGGGGACGCAGCTGGAACGGATTGCCGTTTACAACGGTTGCCGCGCCGCCGAAGTGCGAGGGGACAAAGTCATCGGGAATGGTCTTGGGCACGGAGTTGTTGAACTGCTCGTTATAGACCTCCTCCATGTGCGTTGACATATCGGGGTCTGACTGCATCTGCACTCGCGCCCAATCCTTGAAGTCCTGCCTAATCTCGTCAACCTTTGCGGCGCAAGCGGCGGTGGCCATCGGGTCAGTCTCGGTTACGCTCTCGCCGCCGACCTTTGTTGTCTTGCTGACGGTTATGGTCTTGTTGGTGATTGCTGCTGCTATGAGTTCATGACCAGAAATAAGAACGTTAAGCTTCTCACTGCGCACACCCATGGCAGTGTTCTTGTCATTCTTTGTGTAATACGGCTCATCCATGTGCCATGTGCCGCCGACATTCGTCAGCTTGACCTCAAGGTCGGTGCGCTCCTTTATGTAGCGTTCATAGAGTTTGGGGTCAATCCATGACGAGCCGAGGGTAAATTCAATGAGGTGGGCGGGGATGTTCATTGGGATTACAGCCTCCAGAGCCTTGATGTTCGGAGTGTATGCGCCGCCCGCGCTCTCGTTGGCTTCCTTCGCCTGACGCAGTTTTTCGCGCACATTGCCGCTGAGGTATTCATACGACACCTCCATCTGCCCGGTCATCGGGTCTTCAAAGCCCAGACCGCAGCCTACAATCTCACCTTTGATAGCTTCGGGCGATTTGCCCAGCTGCTCTGCAAGATATTCGGTATCAATGCGGCCAAACTTGTAGATGCTGGCAATAATACCGTCCTTGACATTCTTGGGCGCAGGTTCGCTCTCCTTGTCAACCACACGGCGGCTGAAAATATCAGTCTTGCCGTATGTAATTTCCTTTGTACCGTCCTGCAAACCTTTCTCCTTGACGGTTTCAAGTGCGGCGATGCTCGGATAGTCTATGTCATTGTTGCGCAGCCATGCAATGTTCTTGTTGCGGTTGAAGTTGCCGTAACGCTGCACAAACTTGTCGTATGCCGCATTGAGACGGTCAAGCAATGGCTGGAGTCCTGCATCGTCATCGTGCTCGGTCTGATACTTCAGAACGTTTGCAAGCGCGCTCTTAACCTCGTTGTAGTCATTGAAGACCTCTGTCTTTGTATGTCCTTTGACTTTGTTGGAGTTGATGCCGAGAGGAACGGCGCGACCCATGCGGGCAACGCAGAGTTCTCCGTTGCTGTCAAGTACCATACTGCCTTCCTTAACACCCTCGCCGAGGGCTTCATTGACGCGCATGGTCTCATCTTTAGTGGCTTCAACGCCCTGCTCACCCGACCAATCTTTTTCGGCAAGACTTTTGACCCATGCGGCCATACGTCCTGCCTGGTCGGCAGTACGAGTGGGAAACAGACCCATAGAGGTAGGTCTGTAGCTGTCTCCCTGCTCAAAACCGAAAAACATCTCGCCGCCCATGTGTTCCGGGTGCTCAATGAAATAGCGGTTAATCAGCAGGGGCAGGTCTTTGGATTTGCCGTAGTCGTCTGTGTATGTTACGACCTTGGCGGGCATTACGGTGCTCACGTCAATGGCATGGGCACTGCGGCGACCGTTCACGCGCTTGCGGACAACGATGATGTCAGAAGTTGCGGCTGTGTCGCCGAATGTCTGATTGTGCATACGGAACACGCCGACAACGTCTGCATTGCCCTCCTTGCTGCCGATGAGCCAATCGCGGAGTTTCTGCGACTTGTCAAGTGTGCCGCTTGATGTGATGAAGATGCCGATGCCGCCCTCACGAAGTTTGCGCACATTCTTCGCTATGCAGAAATCATGTATGTCTCTGAACTTCTTGCTCAAATCCCGGTCGCCGCTCTCGTCCATCACGTGCAAGCCCGTAACAAACGGCACATTGGTTATCGCAAGGTCTACACTACCGTTCGCTATCCTCGTCTTCTCAAAGCCCTGCACATCCACCTGCGCATCCGGATACAGCAACTTCAGTATGCCGCCCGTAATGTCATCTATCTCCACCGCATGCAGGTCGCTCCGGCCGCTCAGCTCCAACGGCATCTGCCCAAGTATCTTGCCAATACCGGCAGAGCCCTCAAGCACTTTGCCACCCTTAAAACCAAGACCCTTTGCTATATCCCACATAGCATCTATCACTTCCGCCGGTGTAAAATAGGCACTGTTGCGACTCATTACCGCCGCATCATATTCCTCTGGCGTCAGCAACTCCCGAAGCCGCTGGTTCAACGGATTCCGTGCCCATGAATCGCCCTCCTTAAATACCGAGCCAAGACCGCCCCAGCCGCTGTATCGGCGTAGCACCTTCATCTCCTTCGACGTGGCTTCCCGACCCGTCGACAGAAGCTCCTTCGCAAGCTCTATTGCCGCCAGGTTAGCCTCTATGCGTGCCTTCTCTCCCTTCGGCGCAACCTCCTCGCCCCGCTCCAAATGATTGTTCCGGCTGTTGCGTTTGGGTTCGGCAGATTCTCCTAATGCCTTTCTAACCTCGCCAAGGGCAAAGTTATCCGTCATGCTACCACTCCCCGTCAGAGCCCGCTTTGCACGCTCCTTTACCGCATCCGGCACAGACGCGTTGTCAATGTCGTTCGCGGTTATGCCCCGCTCGCCCGCAGATACTCCAGATACTCCCGTGCCTCCCACGGCGTCAGATACAGTATGCTCTCCACCACGTCCAGCCACTCCTCGTCCGTCAGGTCGCGCAGCTTTATCCCCTGCGCCCGCTCCCAGCGGTTCATCACGTCTCGGTTGCTGTCCCCCTCGCCCGGCGCCTTCGGTGCCAGATTGTACCTCAGTTCTCTCTTCATCTTTGTTGTTATTTGGTGTTTTTTTATTATCTTTGTGGCCAGAAGAGACATCTGACGGAAGAGCAGAAAGGGCTGCTGCCGAACCCTCTACGGGTGAAAGTATGAGGAATTGCCCGCCCTCGCGTTCAGCTTGTCTCTTCATTTTTTCTAACCCCTTACCATCTATCTTGCGCCAACCCACAATCTCCACATGGTCTTTCCCTGCATATACATCCAATACCACTACGGCATTTTTATCTCCAGTTTGTATCGCCACTTTGTAATCCGGTCGGCTGATATGGTGCGTCTGTCCTATTATATTCGGATTATACAGTGCCCGATTTAAAATATCGCGATTTTCTTCCGTTGATAGTTCAGGATGATTTTTACGGTTTTTCTCAAATACATTCTTCTTGATTATTGCTCTACGCCCATTGGCTCCAATTGCCTTGTCAACATTCTTTGGCAATGCCGGTAAACCTATAGTGCGCTTTGGATTTGTAAAATCTTCATTGGTAATCTCCGAAACGGACTTGACATCTTCAACCAATAGGTTTCCATCTTTATCCAACGGATTTCCCTGCTTATCCTCCTTGCGCTCAGCTGTCTCATCCGTCAGCCCCGCAAACAAATCTCCCATGGTCTGCTCCGGCGCTACCTGCGGCTGCTTCGTCTCGTTATCCTTTGCAACCCGCTCCGCCATGGCAACATAATCCTCCCCGGGCTGCGCTGTCAGGCCTTTCCCCGGCTCTATGCGCTCCTCCGGCAGCAGGTGGCGCGTGTCGCGGCGTATATCAGCCAGCAGGTCATCATAAGTAACCTCCGCTGTGAAATGTCTGTCGTCTGTTACATAGCGCTTGTGTCCCGTCGCCTTCGGATTCTCAACGCGGAAGTAGCCGCCCCTCACCTCAAGATTATCCGCATAGCCATAGTACGGAATACGGCTATTGCCGCCCCGCTCGGCTGCAGGTTCAACGCTGATGTCCATGTAGAGTTCGGCGTCCTCACCCAGTGGCAAGCGTATTGAGATATCCCCGCAAGCCGGGGCCAGGTTGCTGCGTACAGCATAAAACGTATCCTTTTTGGCCTTCCCTCGTGTGGGCAGGCTCTTTATCTTGCCCGGGTCAATACCAAGGTCTTTAGCAAGTTGCTGCGTAAGGCGCGTGGCATCTGCCAACGCTTTCTTCTCAGCGGTGAGCATGTAGCCGTAACTCTCATGAAACTTGCTCGGGTCGCTCGTGTCCGCCTCATAATAACCCAGCAGAGCCAACTGCCCGTTTACCTTCTCTATTTCTTTGTCAAGTCTATCAGAGAGTCCTGCCGCTCCCTGCTCAGTTCTTGCAGCTTCAAGTTCACCTTCTGTTTGGCTTGCAACAGCCTCTGCTTGGCTTGCAACAGCCGCACTATCTGCTGATGTCGCGTCTGCCTCTTTCCTTCGTTTGTCATTACGTTTATCTTTGAGTGTTTCAACTATTTGGCTCGTCTGTTCCTGCGAAGCCTGCTCGTCTACCACATGCTGCGCCGTAGCTACAATATCCTTGGCTCCGGGCTTGTCGAAGTTGTAAACGTCAAAGGCCTTGACGGTCTTTCGGTCGTCCATTTCCTCATCCCATCCGAGTTCTATCACCTCTTCCATGTTCTGTGCGGCGGCATACAGAGATTTGAGGTGCGGCCGCATATCATCGAAGATGTCGGGCAGTTCGTCCTTCATGGCCTCGCAGTAGTCGGAGAAGGAGCGCAGACCGCCTTTCATCATAAGATAGGTCATGCGGGTGCCCATGCGCAGCACCTCGGCATCCATCTGTTTGGGCTTGGGCTTGCCGTAGTCGGCTCCGGCCTCCTGCACAATGTCACCGTCTTTGCCGAAATGATTGCGCAGGTCTTTGCGGAGGCTGTCAAATTCATCGGCATCCTCATCGCTAATCCATCTGCGCTTCTTCGGCTTGGGAGCCTCCTGTGCGGGTGTGGCATGTTCGTTCAGCTTGGTTTCGCCTTTCGTCTTGAGTGCATCGAACACACCCTCAACGTCAACCTGCTTCATCGGGCTTTCGGTCGGCTTGGCCGGTGCCTCAGCCTTCTTGGGTTTGGCCGCAGGTTTCTCCATGTCGGCCATTGACAGGGGAGCCTCGTCTGCTACCTCGTCCTCGCTCTTGGCTGTTACTTCCTCGGCAAAGGCTTTGGCATCCTCACTGCTGCGCAGCATCCAACCCTTGCTCTCGCGGTCGTACCAACCTTTGAGAGCCTTGGCTTTCGCGCGTAGGGCCGACAATTCCTCTTTGGAGAAATCGCGGTCGAATGTTACCAGATAGGTGTCAAGGGTCTTGCCCTGCTTGTTGGTGTAGGGGTTGGACTCTATCTTATATCCCTCGCCAATGTTGGCCTCGGTCTTGACAGGTGCCTCGTCAACAACCTTGCTGACGGTCGTATAGTCGGCAAAGGGTTTGGTCTTGCGGTGGCTCGACTGCACCCACTTGTTGAAGTCCTCGATGTTGGTTTCGGAGATACGGAGGCCGGGGTGTGTATCGGCCCACGTCTTATCATAGTTGGCGAGGTAGGCGGTCATGGCCTCGTCCTTATCGTTGAAGCCGAGCATTACCTTATGCTCATCAAAGGAACCGTCCCTGTTGGTCTGGTCAACGACAAAGACCTTGCGGCCATTCCATTGGTCCATATCGGAGTGCAGGAACACGTCTATATGGTCACCGTCAACACCCTCGGTTCCCTTGATGTAACCGTAGGTGTTGGCCATGGTGTTGCTCCATTCCTTGCCGTCAGCGTCAACGCCTTTGCGTACACTGCCCGCAGGGTTCTCTATGGTGATGTCAAACTCACCGATAGTGACGTGACCTTTCTTGTAGTTACCGGCCTCGGCCTGTGCAGGGGTCGGTGTGGTGTTCACCTGTGCAGATGCGGCCTCGACTGCGGTCTGAACAGTCTGCTCACCCTTGCTATCAGAGGGTTGCACAGAACTTTCTTGACCGCTTACTTGTTTTTCTGATGCAGAGTTATTAACTTTGCGGTCAGAAACAGTCTTTTCAGACGTTTCTAAATTAGCATCGCTTTTCCCTTGCGTAGGAAGGAGGTCCGGCACATCCGTAGGATGTTCAGCTAAGTGCCATTCAGAGCTGTTGGGGAGAAGCGATTGTTTTGTATATGCTCGCTCCATACCTTGCAGCTTCTTCATAATTGCGGTCTTGCTCGCAATATGGCTGCTCACAGACACCTCCATGCCGTCTTTCAGCACCGAAACAGAAGTATAATATTTTATTACTGTCCGCTAAAAATTTTTTGAGCAGTTGAAAAATTAGGGCTGAATC
>ENA-ORNR01001505-ORNR01001505.1-human-gut-metagenome-genome-assembly--contig:-NODE-1505-length-21189-cov-5.743399_pt1 | contig 21189 bp, 14 predicted proteins | sample MGYA00242114_ERZ509020 | MGnify/ENA primary metagenome ERZ509020 (study PRJEB26280, sample SAMEA2338758) | human gut metagenome | biome: human gut; feature: human-associated habitat; material: faeces...
TCATGGGGAACAACATTAAAGATATCCAGCAGATCAAGAGCCTCATCGCCAAAGGCAAAGAGATGGGCTTCCTCACGTTCGAGGAAGTGAACAAGGCTGTCCCGCTGGAAATGAATACGCCGGAGCAGTTCGAGGAGATCATCGGAATCTTCGATCAGCTCGAAATCGCCATTGTGGATCTGGAAAAGGACGGCAAGAAAATCCCCGTCACCTCGGCGGAGACGGACGGAGCAGTCCGAAGAACGCCTTGAGCTGGTAGACAGCGAAGACGCCGCCGACTTTTCCTCCCGCAGCACTGACCCCGTCCGCATGTACCTGCGCGAAATGGGGGCGGTGCCGCTGCTCGATCGTGACGGTGAAGTAACCATCGCCAAAAAGATCGAGCAGGGGGAGCAGGATGTGCTGTACGCCCTCGTGGAAGTGCCGGTCGCGGTGGAAGAGCTCATCAACGTGGGCGAAGACCTCAAGCTCAACCGCATCAAACTGAAGGATGTGGTCAAGACCATTGAGGAAGACGATCCCACCGAAGACGAGATGAACCAGCGTACCCGCGTCATTCTGCTGCTGGAGGAAATCCGCCAGACGTTCAAGAAAAAACGCAAAATCTACGCCAAGCTGGACGAATGCTGTACGCTGGAGCGCCGCGTCACCGCCATTCAGAAGGAAATCATGGCGTTCAAGGAAGAGATCGTCACGCGCCTGCGCGACATCAAGCTGGAAAAGACGCTCATCGACCGGATCATCGAGACGGTGGAAGACTACGTCCGCCAGATGCGCAACTGTCAGCGCGACCTGTCGGCCTACCTCCTGTCCACCGGCAAGAATCAGGAAGAAATCAAGGAACTGTTCCGCAAGCTCGATTCCCGCGACATCAGCCCCGTGCTCGCCGCCAAGGAATTGAACATGAGCGTGGACGAGCTGTTCTCCTACAAGGAAATGATCCTTGGGAAGATCGAAATCCTCCAGCGCCTTCAGGAAAAATGCTGCCACAATGTGGGCGATCTTGAAGAAGTACTCTGGCGCATCAAGCGCGGCAACAACGCCGCCATGCGCGCCAAGCAGGAACTCATCCGCTCGAACCTGCGCCTTGTGGTCAGCATCGCCAAGAAGTACACGAACCGCGGCCTGCAGTTCCTCGACCTGATTCAGGAAGGCAACATCGGCCTGATGAAGGCCGTGGACAAGTTCGAGTACCAGCGCGGCTACAAGTTCTCGACCTATGCCACCTGGTGGGTGCGCCAGTCCGTTACGCGTGCCGTGGCTGACTACGGCAACACCATCCGTATCCCGGTGCACATGACCGAGTCCTACAACAAGATTCGTCGCGTGCGTCAGCGCATCCTACAGGAACGCGGCCGCAACCCGACCGATGCCGAGCTTTCGGAATTGTCCGGCGTGCCGCTTGCCAAGGTGCAGCTGCTTACGCAGGCCATGCGAGGCGTGGAATCGATCGATGCTCCGATCGGCGACGACGAGGATGCAAGCCGTTTGGACTTTGTGAAGGGTGACGAATCGGACGATCCGCAGCGCAAGTTCCTTCGCATGGCGATGGAAGAAGAAATCAAGCGATCGCTCAATGAACTGATGCCGCGCGAAGCCCAGGTTCTGCGCCTGCGTTACGGCATCGGCACCAACCATGACCACACTCTTGAAGAAGTGGGACAGGCCATGGGGCTGACGCGTGAACGCGTCCGCCAGATTGAAAGTGCAGCCATTCGCAAGCTGCGCAGTCCTGACTTCCAGGAACGCTTGCGCGACTACCTGCAGGTAGCCAATTCTCTCGACTAATCGCATCGGCCCAAAGCTGATCCGAAGAAGGCGGTTTCCGAATTCGGTGCCGCCTTTTTTTGCGCCTGTGGACAGTCTGACAAATTTGTCTTTAACCGCTCCGATTTTTGCTGAAAAAGCGGCAAAAATTAGTGAAATTTCCACGAATGCGCTCTATTCAGTCGTTAAACTTATTCCTTAGGCTGCAGCGTGACAACAATCTTTTTGTCGCGCATGCCGCACGTTGTTTGAACCCTCTATCTGTCGCACCGCCCAATGGATCACTCCCTTCCGCTTCTTTTTACTTTGGCACTAGCCTTCGTCTTGGCGCTTATCTTCGGTTGCATTGCCGAAAAGCTGAAGTGTCCGGCCTTAGTCGGCTTTTTGTGTGCGGGCATCCTTTGCAGCAGTAATACGCCGGGACCGACGGCCGACATGGAAATCGCCATGCAGCTCTCAGAAGTCGGCGTCATCCTGTTGATGTTCGGAGTGGGGCTTCATTTCTCGATTTCCGATCTCTTAAAAGTCAAGGGCATTGCGGTTCCGGGGGCGGTCTTACAAATGACGATAGCGACCTTGTTGGGGTTGCTGTTTGCCGTTTATGTCTGGGAGTGGAGCCTTGCTTCGGGGCTTATCTTCGGCCTGTGCCTGTCCTGCGCATCGACCGTGGTGCTGCTTAAAGCTCTGGAAATGGGTATGAACGTCGACAAACGCATCAAACAGTACAATGATGTACAGAAAATGACTCTGCAAGACGTTATCGGTTTCCAAAAGAAATGGATGAAAGACCGCACCTATACTTATTGCATATTGGGTGACAAGAAAGAGCTGGACATGGAAGCACTGAAAACCATAGCTCCAATTGAGGAACTTACTCAGGAAGAGATTTTCGGATACTAACCCAAGGTGACTCTGTTCCGGTCTAAAAACGAGGAGTTAAAGAATAACCTTTAAAAAAGGGGTTGTGTCAAAACGTTGATGATGCTGTCGTTTAGTTCGTAGGGGCGAGGTTCGCTCGCCCGAAAACAGTTTGCTTTGTGTCTTCGGGCAGGCAAACCCTGCCCCTACAGCTGACGATGGGATAGGTCGGTTTGGTTTTGACACACTCCCTTTTTTAATGTGTTGTGTTGTGCTGTTCCTAGCTCTTATTTCTTATTCATGTTCATTTCGACGACAAAAGCCACCAATAAACCTACACCTCCCAACAAAAGGACACAGGCTCCATAAATAAGTGAAGCGACATCATTCATTCTGTAACCAATATCTACAGTTCCGGTATAACCGTTTATAGTAGCGGCACAAATCACATAACCGACCAGTAGTCCCAGTCCCATTCCTGTAAGCAAACATCCCAACTTCAAAGCCGAAAAAGAGAAGTTTCCAATCGAAGAAAAGTTAATCTTATGCTCCAGCATATCGGGAGTAAACTTCTCTCCCATCTTTTCAATAATAGTCAAACGTTCCTTTTTGCAGACAAACAGTTCAAACAGCTTGTAAATTCCCAAAGTGATAATGGCCAGAATAGTAGGCACCATAATAAAATCCATCATAATCGTTTCTATTTAAGTTATTAATTTTGTTCCTTGTACCCTTTAGACGCCGCATCTCCGGTCAGGTTACAACTTTATGGCAAAAAATATTTTTTATTTCAAAAGTGTAACCTTATCTATATGCATGCGTCTAAAGAAGTGAAATGGAATACGACGAAGCACATATCATTCAAGATGTATTGGAAGGAAAAACTTCCCGCTATGAATATTTTCTGGACAAATACGGTCAGCAGGTATTTACCTTGATTGTTCGTATCGTTGCCAGCCAGGAAGATGCAGAAGAGCTTACACAAGATACCTTCCTCAAAGCCTTCCGGCACTTATCTTCATTCAAAGCGGAAAGCAACTTTTCGACGTGGATATACCGCATCGCTTACAATACTGCAATTTCAGCCGTACGAAAGAAAAAATACGACTTATTTGACATGGATGATACGCTGCTTGCCAACATTTCGGACGAACAAATAGATGATACGCTGAATGATGAGAGCGAGGTACAGATAGCCAAACTGAACAAAGCCATGAAAAAGCTTGATGCAGACGAACGGGCCGTCATTACCTTATTTTATATGGAGGACAAGCCTGTCAGCGAAATTGCTCTCATACTGGGAATGACAGAAAGCAACACAAAAGTGAAATTGCACCGTATACGCAAAAAATTGTATGTACTTATAACCAATGAAAAACTATGAACGAAGGACTAAAAGATAAAGGATTGAAAAGGGCAATAAAGGAACAACCTCAGTTTCGGCTGTCCACCAACTTTACTTTCCGCACCATGCAGAAAGTAGAAGAAGCCGCTCGACTTCATGAAAAGAAAATAGAACAAAGAACATTATGGGCAACCATTATCGCCTCCTTGCTCTTACTGGCCAGTGGCATCGCAGGAGTGATTTATTATTTGGGCGATAGCCTGACAGAGTTTATCCAAGCAATGCTTCCTTCGGTAACTCACGACATACAGATTCCTTTTTTCTACTTCTTGTTTGCCATAACTATTTTCTTATTTCTGTTATTCGACAGATGGATGAGGAAGCAGTATTTCAAACGGCATTCTTCCTGAAAGAATTTCTTTATACAGGAAAAAAGACCTTGGAGTTTTCCGAAAATACAAAGGTCTTTTTGGAAAACTCCAAGGTCTTTTCTGAAAAGATGAAAGAGTTTTTTTAGGACTATTCCTTATGATAAGTAAGATTCACATCCTACGTTTCACACCAAGCTATTGTAATACAGATTATTACCTTCCCGATAAGTGTGAAACATACTTTCTCATTACCAGTCAGTAGGAATGCCCGTCATTTATAATCGGTTATTTCTCAAGTAAATCTTTCAAAAAGGCATCCAGTTCTTCGTCTAATCCTTTAAGCAGTTCATCGTTTAATAACAATGTGTCTTCATCATCCACCAATAAAAGTTCGGCTACCGTTTCTCTATCTTCATCTACCAACACAAAAGAATACGGCTTCATGATACAAAGATTATCCAACTTTCCAGATTCCTGCAAGCAATTGAGCTCTCCTCTCAGAATCCGTTCGGCAATGGCATAAAAATCATCTCCATCATAATCCACCCACTCTTCGATTATGGTACGCGACAATTCCTCGTCATCATCATTAAATAATACTAGTTCACCGCTATCCTGTTTAGGCTGCAAATGAATATCGGTAACTACTGTTTTCTCTCCGTCAGCAATAAATTTATCGATTGCTTCCTGAAGGGATGATACAATAGAAGCATGTGACTGTGCACTGAGTTTCATACCAAAATCAATTTTATTTAATTATTTATATTCAAAAGTACAAAAAAAATCTTTCCTGCAACATTTATTCCTTAAAAATTATCTTTGAAACGATTCATTTGTATGTTTAACTGAGGCAATTGGACCTGACGCTCCTTCAATTTCAATAAATAGAAAGCAATAACAGTAGCTTCTGTCGTACCGGCTTTTGCCAGTTTATCTGCTTTTTCCACCCATTCTATAGCAGTTGCAGGATTGTCTTTCATTTCATAATATAGCCCTATATTAAAGGCTGCACGCATTTTTTGGCGCCCTTTACCCTTATCGTATATCTGCTTCCACAACTCAAATGCACTATCCCAATTATTCTCGCGTACATACACTCCGGCATCGCGCATCCTCACATTGCCTCCGTCAAAATAAAAACGGGATACCTCCCTCCAATGCGGAAGAAGATAATTGACAGGCATGGTAGCAGCGTATTCCGAAGCCTCCTTTACGATTTTTTTATCTGATAAGGTAGGCTCAATTTCCCATGAAATAGTATCTTGCTTACTAAAACTGAGCATAGGACGCTCCCGAGAAGGTATATATATTCTGATAACGGGAGCCACAATGCCATCCACAGCATCTACCGAAAAACCTCCATCAAATGTATCTATGAATAAAGCTCCCCGTTTGGTGTGAATATCCAATCTGTCGAAAGAGAATATTAAATCAACGCCCAAATCGGCAGCCAATTTCTGTACCTCATCCTGAGTCAGCATCACATCTTCACGAAGTTCGGTATCCTGCCCGCGCAAAGCAGAGTCGCAAATAATGACTTGCTCAAAGTAATTAGCATTCGCTATTTCCTCCGCCAAAGCTTCGGCAGCTGTTTTGCCATCTCCTTTCAGTTCCATACTAATCACATCATGACTGTCTCCCACTTTATAGGCAGGCATGTTGTTCACCACAGCCACATTCCGCACTGCATCAGGAAAACTGACATCGGCAGCCTGCAACTGTTCAAAAGAAATCGTTTGCAAACTTCCGCATGAAGTCAAAACCAAACCGGTTACTATCGCTATTAATGAAATCGTTTTATTCATATCTGACCAATATTACTTGTTAGGACAAAAATAAGCTATTTGCAGGAACTTATTAGTTAAAAGGAATAAAAAAACGTCTAAGCAGAAAATTCTGCTCAGACGTTTCTATGAAATTGTCTATTTATCAGTCATTTTTTCCGTGGCAGTTCTTATACTTCTTGCCACTTCCGCACGGACACAGGTCATTACGGCCTACTGTCTTTTCTGCACGTACCGGCTCACGCTTTACTTCACGAGTATCGTGACCGGCTGCTGCCTGCTGATCGGGGTCACTTAAGTCACGCTTTTCCTCTCTATATTGCTGACGGGGAGCTGCCGGTTCGGGAGCTGCTTCACGCACTTGCTCAGGCTCCTGTACAGGTATCTGTCCGCGAGTCAATACGGAAATGGTATTGTTATTAATCTTATTGACCATATTATCAAACAGGTTCACTGATTCCAATTTAAAGATTAACAACGGATCTTTCTGCTCATAGCTTGCATTTTGCACAGAATGTTTCAACTCGTCAAGTTCGCGCAAGTTTTCCTTCCAGGCATCATCGATGGTATGCAGCAGGATGGCTTTCTCGAATGACTTCACAATTTCCTTACCTTCTGTTTCATAAGCAGCTTTCAGGTTAACAGAAATATTATACAAACGTTTACCGTCTGTAATAGGAATCATAATATTTTCATACATGTGTCCTTGCAATTCGAATACTTGTTTGATAACAGGGTTGGCAATCTGTGCCATACGTTCTGTCTTGCGTTTGAAGTTGGCCATTGCTGCCTCGAAAGTCAGTTCTGCCAAATCTTCCTGCTTCTTCGCATTGAATTCTTCTTCTGTGAAAGGAGGCTCCATTGCCAAAATCTGCAACATTTCCATCTTCACATTATCATAATCGCCCAATTCGACTGCATACACACAACGATCCCAAATCATATTCACAATATCCATACCGATACGTTCACCCATCAAGGCATGGCGGCGCTTCGTATAGACAGCGACACGCTGCTTGTTCATCACGTCATCATATTCAAGCAAACGTTTACGGATACCGAAGTTGTTTTCTTCTACTTTCTTCTGAGCACGCTCGATGGAATTGGAAATCATCTTGTGTTCAATCATTTCACCTTCCTTGAATCCAAGTCTGTCCATGACACCGGCAATACGGTCTGACGAGAACAAACGCATCAGGTCGTCTTCCAATGAGACAAAGAATACAGAAGATCCCGGGTCTCCCTGACGACCTGCACGACCACGCAACTGACGGTCTACACGACGGCTCTCGTGACGTTCCGTACCGATAATAGCCAAACCTCCCGCAGCTTTCACTTCAGGACTAAGCTTAATATCGGTACCACGACCCGCCATATTGGTTGCAATGGTCACGATACTCTTCTGACCTGCCTGAGCAACGATGTCGGCTTCCTTCTGGTGCAACTTTGCATTCAATACATTGTGCTCAATCTTACGCATTGAAAGCATCTTGCTCAGCATTTCAGAGATTTCTACAGAAGTAGTACCTACCAGAACAGGACGTCCTGCCTTTACCATTTCTTCAATCTCTTCGATCACAGCTTTATATTTTTCACGCTTAGTCTTGTAGACGCGGTCGTTCATATCTTTACGTGCTATCGGACGATTGGTCGGGATGACAACAACATCCAATTTATAGATATCCCAAAATTCGCCAGCTTCCGTTTCGGCTGTACCGGTCATACCCGAGAGTTTGTGGTACATACGGAAATAGTTCTGCAAAGTAATAGTGGCAAAAGTCTGGGTTGCCGCTTCCACTTTCACCCTTTCCTTAGCCTCGATAGCCTGATGCAAACCATCTGAGTAACGACGACCTTCCATAATACGACCGGTCTGTTCGTCTACAATCTTCACCTGTCCGTCAATCACCACATACTCATCATCCTTTTCGAACATGGCGTATGCTTTCAAAAGCTGGTTGATGGTGTGTACACGTTCCGATTTGATAGCATAATTAGTCATCAACTCATCCTTCTTGGCCAATTTCTCTTCTTCCGACAGTTCGGTCTGGTTTTCTAAAGCCGACAACTGAGAAGTGATATCAGGCAACACAAACAATGTAGGATCTTCAGCATTTCCGGTAATCAAATCAATACCTTTGTCTGTCAAATCCACACTGTTCTGCTTTTCATCGATTACGAAGAACAAAGGATCGGTAGCTTCAGGCATACGCTTGTTGTTCTGCTCCATATAGATTTCTTCGGTCTTCAGCATACCGGCCTTAATGCCCGGTTCACTCAAGAATTTAATCAACGGCTTGTTCTTAGGCAACGCTTTATGACTGCGGAACAAAGCAAGGAACCCTTCTTCCTGATCTTTCTTGTCATCGGATGCAATCAAGCGTTTGGCATCGGCAAGGTATTGGGTAGCCAGCTTTCTCTGAGCTTCAAACAGACGTTCAACCAATGGACGGAGTTGTTCAAACAATTGATCCTCACCTTTTGGAACAGGACCGGAGATAATCAACGGAGTACGCGCATCGTCAATCAAAACTGAGTCGACCTCATCGACAATAGCATAATTATGTTTACGCTGCACCAAATCCTTCGGGCTGACAGCCATATTGTCACGCAAATAGTCAAAACCAAACTCATTGTTCGTACCGAAGGTAATATCGGCCATATATGCTCTGCGGCGTGCGTCAGAATTAGGCTGATGCTTATCGATACAATCGACACTCAATCCGTGGAACTGATAAAGTGGTCCCATCCATTCCGAGTCACGTTTTGACAAATAATCATTGACTGTCACCACGTGCACACCGTTACCGGTCAAAGCATTCAGGAATACCGGCAGAGTAGCCACCAACGTCTTACCCTCACCGGTTGCCATTTCTGCAATCTTACCCTTATGCAAAACGACACCACCAAACAGCTGCACATCATAGTGCACCATTCCCCATGTCATATCGTTACCACCGGCAAGCCAATGGTTCTGCCAGATAGCTTTATCGCCTTCGATACGCACAAAGTCTTTTCCTTGCGCAGCCAAGTTACGGTCGAACTCAGTAGCAGTCACTTCGATTTCAGGATTCTCAGAGAATCGGCGGGCTGTATCTTTTACGATGGCAAAAGCTTGAGGAAGCACATCATCCAATGCTTTTTCATACTTTTCAAGCACTTCTTTTTCCAACTTGTCAATCTGCGTAAAGATGCCTTCACGATCTTCTAACTCAGTAGTTTCGATAGTAGCTTTCAGCTCTTCTATCTTTTTTTGTTCTTCCGTAGCCGAATCGTGGATATACTTTTTCAGTTCCTCTGTTTTGGCACGAAGCTCATCATTGCTCAGTTTGGCAATTTCCGGATATACAGCCTTGATTTTGTCTACCCACGGCTTTATTTCTTTCATGTCACGGGTGGCCTTGTTTCCAAACAATTTGCCGATAAATTCATTAAATCCCATTGTATTTTTGTTTTTATTATTTTCTAATTTGGTTAATTTTGAAAGTGCAAAGTTAAAATAAAATGCTGATTTATTTGCACTTCTCTCTCTAAATATTATTTGCGGATGTCAGTCATCGGAGCCAAAGTAGAGGCATTGGGCGCCCGAATGCGCATGAAATGGGCTACAGTAGGTGCAATATTGCCAATCTTCACAGGGGTGTGAATAATTTCGGGCTTCATATTCCATCCCACTAAAACGAGGGGTGAAGAAGCATAAGCTTCACGCACTACTCTTTTATCTAAAGAATGTTCACGGACAACCGACCAGCCGGGCAAAACCTCTATCCACAAGTCACCGGAACACGCCGGATTATAACTGTTCTTTATTTTATCGATAGTAGGAGTCCAAGAGCCCAACTGCAAGCGTTGTGAAGAATAGACGTCCTTCACACCGCTAAACTGCACCAGGAATTCCGACGAACGAGCCAAAATCTCGGTATAGTTAAGTTGTTTCTGCTCAATAAGCTTATGATTCAAATAAATTTCCTGTTCGTGATGAGCTTCCACATACTGGCCTTCGCCATAGATCGCAGCCAGATAAAGATTCAACAATGCAGAACAACGCTGAATATAGAATTCTCCACTGGGAATCTTATATTGAGGAGGATCAGCCGGTTCGGGATCTGTATATCCGGTGGAGGTAATGAAGAAAAGAGTGTTATGTAAACCTACTTTTCTATCAATCATATCCAACAACTCGGCAATACTATTATCTAAACGGACATAGGTATCCTGCATCTCCAAAGGTAATTCAGACGGAGATTTGTGATCATAATTTCCGGCATAATAAGCCAAAGACAATAAATCCGGCACATTATCCTTACCGATGGAAGTAGAATTGAGACAAGCATTTACCAAACGATTCACCTCGTCATTGGCATAAGGACTGGTTTTCAGCCTTCTGTATTTCTGCTTCCTTTCATCATCAAAATTATGTTTGAAAGTCAGCTGCTTGGTTTCTGTAGTCAGATATTTATAAGCGGTAACAGGCAGATAAGGTCCCCACACCATATCACTGATGCGAAAATCAAGTCCCTGATAATCGTTATAAGTAGAAATCCAGGAAGGAAAAGTGCCATAATATGTACTTCCACTCCATTTTCCTGTTTCATCATTAATCCAGAAAGCACCTTTGGCTGCATGACCGGCAGCCAACACTGCCATTTCCCGGGTAGGAGCAATGGAATAAACTTCTGCTACGCCTTGTGTGGCCACTGCCAGCTCATCTGACAGGTTTGATACTTTCAATTTGGCAGGAGAGGTGGACTCGGAAGTATAAATCCCCATAAAGTTATTGTCGTCCACACAATTGATAACGCGCAGAGTTGCACGATCCATCCAGTTATCCCCTACAATACCATTGGTATAAGGAGTAGTTCCCGAATAAATAGCGGCCACAGACGATGATTTATCAACATTGATAAAATCATATTCTGCATTCAGGTATATTCTGCCTTCCTTCCACAACCGTTTGAAGCCCCGTTCTCCATACAAAGCCGAGAAAGCTTCAATGTAGTCTGTCCGCAGTTGGTCGATGGTAAGCCCTACCACCAACTTAGGAACCGCAGGAACATTTTGTGCCTGAAGCCCCGTTAATACTATAACGGTCAGAAGAGAAGTTAAGATGCGTCCTTTCATTTACTGTTTTGTCTGTAATATAAAAATACGTGGCCTGTAGAGCATACAAGCAAACACAGTGCCAAAGGTAATACCGTTACGTTGAATTCTTGCTGTATAAATGGCATTATCATTATAAAAAACGTTAAATAAGCCATATTTATTAAATGATAGAGGTCTTTTCGACCTTTTATCGCCTTATAAATCATCACCGGCAAGTAAATAAGGGGGATGGGATTGAACAAAACAATCAGCCAATTGGAGCCGACTGTCGGATGAATGGAAAAGAAAAACAAAAAAGCAATGATACATCCGGCTAGCCCCTGCGCTCCGAACAAGAGCAAATCCCAAGCCCAAATCACCTTCTTCCATTTCAATTGAAGCCATACAATAATGCAAGTCACAACCAACAATATGCATACACACGACAGAGGAGACAATGGGAAACCCGGTTCTGCTTCTTCCGGCTCTACATCCACCACTTTCGACTCACTGAGTACCAACGGACGAACACTGTCTCCTTGCATAATGACCGCGCCCCTTGCCGCTTCCAACATATTAAAAGGAGCAAACATTTGCTTTCGTCCGTCAATGGGAACATCCGCCTCGCTGCCAAGACAAAGATCAATTCCTAACTCATCCCATTCATTCCCTTTCGTGCACCGGTGAACAATATCCCTGAAAGTGACCCCTTCTTCCGCCTGCGGATAAACTACTTTTCCATCGATACAATCTTCTATCTTGTCACGCGCACGCGTAGTACAATTATCATAAAAATAATTATAACGATAAATCCGGTTCCCTGGACGATAATTTTCTTCAAGCAAATCCCATATCTTTTGTTTTTCTTCGTCGGTAAGATTCAGTGTTTGCTGATAGACCGAAGAGCCGCGCACGGCATATTCTCCTTCAAAATAAGAATAAGGCACCACTCCCAACCGATAATCAGTTTCACCTTTCACAAAGCGCAGCACAAAATTAGGAGTATTGAAACTGAAGATACCATAATTAAAAACCAAGTCCTTCCCCTCTGCCGGATTTTCGTAACGAATAGCCGTATGACCGAACAATTCATATATCTCGGTTCCCGGCGCACAAGTCAGCAAACTCACCCTTACACTATCCTGCTGAGCACGAACACTCCAGGAAGCCAATATTAAATAAAGTAGAACAAGCAGTTTCTTCATATTAATCAATGTTTTGATACCACTGAATCATTGTTTATCCGTATCAAAATTACAATTTACGCTGCAAAAGTACACCTAAATATTAATTAATACCTCACAAATACCGTTTTTTATTGCAATTCCTATTTATTTTTTGCGTTACTTTGCAGCCATAAAAGCAAAGTTGTGAATTTAATAATTGATATAGGAAATTCAGTAGCCAAGCTGGCTATCTTTGACAAAGACGAGTTGGTAGAAGTATTCCGTGGCTCCAATCATTCATTGGACAGCCTGCCGATGCTTTGCTCCCGATACCCCTTGGAACGAGGTATCATAGCCTCTGTCATCACATTAAGCAACACGATCCGCCGACAACTGGACAAGTTGCCCTTTAAAATCATAGAGCTAAGTCACGAAACTCCGGTTCCCATCACCAATCTGTACAAGACACCTCAAACACTGGGAATGGACAGACTTGCCGCCGTTGTAGCCGCCACATGGCTGAAACCCAATAATGATATACTGGTTATTGACGCCGGAACATGTGTCACATACGATTTCATCGATGCACAACACCAATACCACGGTGGCAATATATCTCCCGGAATGCGCATGCGCTTCAAAGCACTCAATATATTTACGGACAAGCTGCCTAAAGTCAGTGCCAAAGGAGACATCCCCCTTTATGGACAAACGACAGAAACTGCTATCCGTGCCGGAGTTATCAGAGGTATGGAACTTGAAATGAGCGGATACATCTCCCTTATTCAAAAGAATTACCCCGGAGTTTTGGTTTTTTTAACAGGCGGAGATGATTTTTCTTTTGATACAAACTTAAAAAGTATCATCTTTGCAGATAGATTTTTAGTATTGAAAGGTTTAAACAGAATATTAAGCTATAATGATAAATTATAAAAGACTGATTAGTGCGTTAATTATACTCACATTCACTGGGCTGACCATAGCCCAAACAAGCACAAACTCACCTTATACGCGCTATGGATTTGGTTCATTGGCCGATCAAGGCTTCGGTAATAGCAAAGCGATGGGTGGAATAGCCTATGGATTAAGAAACGGTTATCAAATCAACGCATCTAATCCGGCGTCATATACGGCAGTTGATTCTTTGACGTTCTTGTTTGATGCCGGCATGACTTTGCAAAATGCCAACTTTAAGGAAGGCAATATAAAGACTAACGCTAAAAATTCAAGTTTTGATTATCTGGCCATGCAATTCCGTTTATGGAAACGTATGGGAATGGCTGTGGGATTTCTCCCTTTCTCTACAGTAGGATACAGTCTGAGCAACACTTCCGAATTGACTAAGGACGAAGACGGAACCGTTATCAATAAGACTGCTTCTTACGCTGGTGACGGAGGTTTGCAGCAAGTATTTGCAGGTGTAGGTTTCAAAGTCCTCGACAACTTGTCAATCGGTGCAAACATCTCTTATATATATGGTGATATCACACATTCTGTAACAACTGCTTTCAGCAACTCAAGTTCATTTAGCAGTGTCAGATTGGACAAGATATCCATCAATGATTATAAACTGGACTTTGGCTTGCAATATAGTTATAAATTCAATAAAAAACACGTTTTGAACTTTGGTGCCGTATATTCACTGGGACATTCAGTGAATGGCAAAGGATATAAATACAATCAGAAGTGGTTGAACGGAGCTGATTATCCTTCTACCCAGACAGGTGATACGATTACCAACGCATTCAGTTTGCCACATACCTTTGGAGCCGGTTTGACTTATGTATATGACAACCGACTGACTATAGGGGCCGATTTTACCTATCAACAATGGGAGGATGCAAAATTCTATAATGAGAAAAGCTATTTCAGCAACCGTACAAAAATAGCCGCAGGTGCTGAGTTTGTTCCCAACCCCTACAGCCGCAATTATCTGAAACGTGTCCGCTACCGTGTTGGTGGATATTATTCAGATCCATACACCAAAGTAGACGGTCAGGACGGTACTCGTGAATATGGAGTAAGTGCCGGTTTCGGCTTCCCGCTGTTCCAAAGCAAGTCCATCCTGAATATCTCGGGACAATATGTAAGAGTAAGTCCGAAAGTAAAAGGAATGCTGGAAGAAAACTATTTAAAAATCAACATCGGACTGACCTTCAACGAACGTTGGTTTATGAAGTGGAAAGTAGATTAACAAACAACAAGATAGAGTTTTAATAATAATAATAACTAAATTTATATACGATGAAAATGAAGATGGTAACAGCGCTGTTCGCTCTTTCTTTAAGTGCAACAGCTTCTTTCGCTCAAACCGGAGCGTCAGACGGTTCAAGGTATGGTCATGGTCAAGACAGTATTAACTGTCTGCAAAACATCAGTATCTATTCTGAGTACGTAAAAACAAACAACTTCAAGGATGCTTATACCCCGTGGAAGAGTGTATTCAATGAAGCTCCTATTGCTCAGGCAGGTACTTACACAAACGGTGCAAAGATTCTTCGTTGGTTCATTGCCAATGAAAAAGATGCAGCTAAGCAAAAGCAATATTTTGAAGAACTGATGAAAGTACACGATCAACGTATTAAATACCTGGACATTTTGAACAGCTACGTTAAAACCCCTGTAACTAAAGGTTCTATTATCGGAATGAAAGCTCACGACTATTTCACAATGGGATGTCCTGACCTGAATACTGCATATAATTTGTTCAAAGAAGCCGTTGAATTAGAAAAAGATAACGCCGATTACTTTGTACTTCAAGAATTTACCGATGTTTCCGGACGTAAGGTTAAGGCTGATGAAACACACAAAGAACAGTTCATTCAAGACTATATCGCTGCTGCCGGTTATGCAGACGCAGCATTCAAAAAAGAGACTAAAGCAAAGACCAAAGAACTGTTGAAAGTTGCCAAAGACAACATCGATGCATTTTTCATTAACAGTGGTGTGGCTACTTGCGATAATTTGCAATCTATTTACGCTCCGAAAGTTGAACAGAACAAGACTAATCTGGATTATTTAAAACAAGTAATCAGCGTAATGCAAATGTTAGGATGCACAGAACAGGAAGCATACTTTGCTGCATCCGAACATGCACATGCTATTGAACCGACTTCAGAAACAGCTATCGGTTGCGGATATATGTATTTCAAGAAAGGCGACTTGGACAAATGTATCACATACTTTGACCAGGCAATCGAACTGGAACAAGACCCTGTGAAAAAAGCAGATTATTGCTATAAGACTGCTGCCATCCTGTTTAATAAAAAACAATTGAGCAAAGCTAAACAATATGCACTGAAATCTATCTCATTGGATGGAAGCAACGGTAAACCCTATATCCTGATAGCTAATATGTATGCATCAAGCCCCAACTGGAGCGATGAAAATGCATTGAACAAATGTACATACTTTGCCGTTATTGACAAATTACAGAGAGCTAAGAGTGTAGATTCAAGCGTAGAAGAAGAAGCAAACAAGTTGATTGGCACTTACTCACGCTATACTCCGAAAGATGAAGACTTATTCTTCCTCGGATTGAAGAAAGGTGACAGTGTAACAATCGGCGGATGGATTGGTGAAACAACTACTATCAGATAATTATGTCAGTTGTAAAAAAACGAAATTCACACCTTATATTTATGAACATAACAGTTGTCGTTTGGACAACTGTTATGTTTGTTTTATTCCCCGCATGTTCGGGAGACAATAAGAACTTGGCAGAAGCCATAACCGAACGTGATTCTCTCCCTACCATGAAAACGCTGGGAGTGACTACCTTAATATCCGATTCGGGCATCACACGCTACAAAATTATTACCGAAGAGTGGGAAATATACGATAAAAAGAACCCACCTTATTGGGCTTTTGAAAAAGGAGTCTATTTGGAGAAATTCGATTCTCTGTTTCACATCGATGCCAGCATCAAAGCCGATACAGCTTATTATTACGAGAAAAAGAAACTTTGGGAACTGAGAAGCAATGTGCACATCCGCAACCTTCAAGGGGACAAATTTGATACACAACTTCTGTTTTGGGACGAAGCAAAAGAACAAATTTACTCTGACAAGCCTATCCGTATCGAACAAGCGGACAAAAGCATTATAAATGGACAATATGGATTCAAGTCGAACCAACAACTGACCGAATACGAAATATACAACAGTGGCGGTGAGTTTATTGTAAAAGACACAACCCCGGCAGACAGTACAAAAGTTGCTGCTTCGGACAGTATCAAGACCGACTCGGTACATTAATCAATTTATCATTATGGGCATCATCATAGAAATACTTATCACAATGGCTTTTTCCGCATTCTTTTCAGGTATGGAAATAGCCTTTGTTTCCTCAAATAAACTACGCTTTGAGATGGATCGTAACAGCCAGAGCCTTACCTCTCGAATCCTTTCCATCTTCTTTCATGACCCGAACAATTTCATTTCTACCATGCTGGTAGGAAACAATATAGCCCTTGTCATTTACGGTATATTGATGGCTCAGGTCATCGAACAAAATATCTTGGCAGGCCTCATCGAAAACGAGTTCCTTCTGGTACTGATTCAAACCATCATCTCGACATTAATCATCTTGGTAACCGGTGAATTTCTACCTAAAACACTATTCAAAATCAATCCCAACTTAACATTGAATATATTGGCTGTTCCTGCATTCATTTGTTACATAGTCCTCTACCCTATCAGCAAATTTGCATCAAGTTCATCCAACCTGATATTACGCATTTTCGGCATAAAAGTGAATAAAGAAGCAAGTGACAAAGCATTTACAAAAGTAGATTTGGACTATTTCATTCAAAGCAGCATCCAAGACACTGACAATGGAAAAGAAATTGACACCGAAATCAAAATATTCCAAAATGCACTTGACTTTTCCAATATAAAAATCCGTGACTGCATGGTTCCTCGTACCGAAATAGTATCCATCGAATACGGCACTTCACTCGAAGAATTAAAAGCACGTTTCATAGAAAGTGGAATCAGCAAAATTATTGTATACAAGGAAAATATAGACAATATTGTCGGTTACATCCATTCATCAGAAATGTTCCGCGAAGTAACAGATTGGGCTGAACATATCCGCCAGCTTCCCATTGTTCCCGAAACGATGGGCGCACATAAGCTGATGAAGCTATTCATGCAGCAAAAGAAATCATTGGCAGTGGTAGTCGATGAATTTGGCGGCACTTCGGGCATTGTGGCACTGGAAGATTTAGTAGAAGAAATTTTTGGCGAAATAGAAGACGAACATGATACCACATCTTACATAGCCAAAGAAATCGGCGACAATGAATACATCCTTTCAGGACGTCTGGAAATAGAGAAAGCGAATGAACTTTTCTCACTCGATTTGCCCGAAAGCGATGAATATCAAACTGTCGGCGGTCTCATCCTACACCATTACCAAAGCTTTCCCAAAATGCATGAAGTGATAAAATTCGACAATTTCCAGTTCAAAATAATTAAAGTTACGGCTACTAAAATTGAGCTTGTGAAGCTGAAAGTGACCGAATAACAGATTTTTTTCACAATAAAATAGATTGTAAACCGCATTTTTTGTATCTTCGTGCGCTAAATCTATAAAGTATAGAAAAACAATAAACAAAATAGTATAATTTAGAAATGGCAACATTACAAACAATTAGAAGTAAAGGCCCTCTGTTGGTCGTTGTAATCGGTCTTGCCCTTTTCGCATTTATTGCGGGTGACGCATGGAAAGTACTCCAGCCACATCAGGGAAAACAAGACGTAGGTGAAATCAATGGAAAAACACTCACCGCACAAGAGTATCAGAAAATGGTTGATGAATACGCAGAAGTTATTAAGCTCACTCAAGGCTTGAACTCTCTTAACGATGACCAACTGACTCAAGTGAAAGACCAAGTATGGCAATCTTACGTAAACAATCAATTAATTGCAGCAGAAGCCAAAAAGTTAGGTCTGACTGTAAGCGATGCTGAAATCCAAGCAATTATCGAAGAAGGCACTCACCCGTTGTTAATGCAGACTCCATTCCGCAACCCGCAAACCGGTGCTTTTGACAAAGACATGCTGAAAAAGTTTTTGGTAGACTATGCCAACTTGGGCAAAAGCCAAATGCCTGCACAGTATGTAGAATACTATCAGAAAATGGGTGCTTTTTGGAACTTCATTGAAAAGACTTTGAGACAAACTGCTTTAGCTGAAAAATATCAGAACTTGCTGGCTAAATCATTAATTTCAAATCCTGTTTCTGCCGAAGACGCATTTGCTTCACGCACAAATCAGACTGATGTATTGCTGGCTGCTGTTCCTTATTCTTCTATCAACGATTCTACAATCACTGTTTCAAACGAAGAAATCAAAGCGCTTTACAATAAGAAAAAAGAAACTTTCGAACAACCGGTAGAAACTCGCAACATCAAATATATCGATGTTTTGGTTACTCCTTCTGACGAAGACCGTAAAGAAGTTTTAGACGAAGTTACAGAATATTCTACTCAGTTGGCTAATGTTGCTGATATGAGCACATTCGTTCGTTCTACCAACTCTGTAGTACCTTTCTCTGAAGTGGTTGTAAACAAGACAGTACTTCCCAACGACATCGTAGCCCGTTTGGACTCAGTGAAGCTCGGTGAAGTTTACGGTCCTTACTACAACCAAGCTGACGACTCATACAACGCTTTCAGAATCTTAGCAAAACAAACAGCTCCTGACTCAATCCAATTCCGTCAGATTCAGGTATATGCCGATACAGAAGCAAAGACTAAGACCTTGGCAGACAGTATTTTCACAGCTCTGAAAGGTGGTGCGGATTTTGCCGAGCTTGCTCAAAAATATGGTCAGACAGGTGAAGCAAGTTGGTTGACAGCACGCAATTATGAAGGTGCTGCTCTTGATGCTGAAAACGCTAAATTTATCAATACCTTGATTAACAGCGGTATTAAAGAACTGAACAATTTGCAAGTCGGTCAGGCTAACGTCATCCTTCAGGTAATGGACAAGAAAGCCATGAAAGATAAATATCAGGTAGCAATCATCAAACGTCCGGTAGAATTCAGCAAAGAAACTTACAATAAGGCATACAATGATTTCAGCCAGTTCGTAGCACAGAACACTACTATGGATAAGATTGTAGCCAATGCAGAAGACAACGGTTATCGTTTGTTAGAACGTGCTGATTTCCGTAGCGGTGAACACTATGTAGGTGGTGTGAAAGGTACTCGCGACGCATTGAAATGGATCTTTGCTGCTAAAGAAGGTGAAGTATCTCCCTTGTATGAATGTGGTGAAAACGACCACTTGATGGTAGTTGCACTTGAAAAGATAAATCCTGCCGGCTACCGTAACATCAATTTGGTGGCAGATATGCTGAAAGCCGAAATTATCAAAGATAAGAAAGCTGAAAAGATTATGGCAGAATTGAACGGTGCAGACATTAATAAAGCCAAGAGTGCTGCAAATGCAGTGAGCGATACTGTAAAACACATCACTTTTGCAGCACCCGCTTATGTTTCTATTACTCGTGCCAGCGAACCTGTATTAGGTGCTTTTGCTAGTAAAACTGAGGTAAACAAGACTACTGCTCCCATCAAGGGTAATGCAGGCGTGTATGTAATGCAGATTATCAATAAAGACAAGAGTGCCGAAACATTCGATGCTAAAACAGAAGAAAGCAATTTGGAAAATATGGCAGCACGCTATTCAAACAGCTTCATCAGCGACTTATATAAGAAAGCAGAAGTAAAAGATGACCGCTACTTATATTTCTAAGTCTATCCTCGTCTAAATCATAAATGGAAAGGGAAGTGTGTCAAAACTCCCTTTTTATCGAAATCACCCTCGCCACAGGTCGTTGTGGCGAGGGTGATTTTTAGTTTATGAGAGCTTCGACATACCCTCCTTTTTTGAGTTTACAAGAAACACAATCATCACACTATTATAATATAAAAGGGGATGTGTCAAGGTCGTTTGACACATCCCCTTTTCCACTTAAGGCGGAATATATTAATTATTCTCAGGGCGAAGTTTACGAACTGTAACGGCAGTCTGCCACATTTCACTTTCGCGCAATGCTTTCAACTCTTCTTCCAACTTTTCGCGATAATCGGGTTTAGAGTTAGAGTCGATAGAAATCTGAGCTTCGTTACCGGTCTTCACGCTGTGATACAGTTTTTCAACCACAGGCTTGATAGCATCGTGGAACGGAGTCATCCAGTCCAATGCACCGCGCTGGGCAGTAGTAGAACAGTTAGCATACATCCAGTCCATACCATTCTTTGCAAACAGCGGCATCAATGACTGAGTCAGTTCTTCCACAGTTTCGTTGAATGCTTCAGAAGGAGTATGTCCGTTTTCACGCAACACTTCATACTGTGCCAGCAACAATCCCTGAATAGCACCCATCAATGAACCGCGTTCACCTGTCAAATCCGAAGTAGCTTCACGCTGGAAAGTAGTCTCAAACAAATAGCCGGAACCGATACCGATACCCAAAGCGATAGTACGTTCGTAAGCCTTACCGGTTACATCCTGATAGATGGCGTATGAAGAGTTCAAGCCGCGACCTTCGAGGAACATGGTACGCAATGAAGTACCCGAACCTTTGGGGGCAACCATGATTACGTCAACATCGGCAGGAGGAACCACACCTGTACGGTCGCTCCAAGTAATGGCAAAACCATGAGAGAAATAAAGAGCCTTACCCGGAGTAAGACAAGGTTTAATAGTGGGCCATACAGACATAACAGCTGCATCAGACAACAGACACATAATAATGCTTGCTTTCTGGCAGGCTTCTTCAATGCCGAACAGAGTTTCTCC
>ENA-ORNR01001515-ORNR01001515.1-human-gut-metagenome-genome-assembly--contig:-NODE-1515-length-21004-cov-6.583274_pt1 | contig 21004 bp, 20 predicted proteins | sample MGYA00242114_ERZ509020 | MGnify/ENA primary metagenome ERZ509020 (study PRJEB26280, sample SAMEA2338758) | human gut metagenome | biome: human gut; feature: human-associated habitat; material: faeces...
GCCACTTTAGATAGCAGTATCTATTGGGGTTAAAGGTCGGAGGTGTAAACCGTTAGTACGACTGGGCAGTTACAAGCCCATGACCTTTAGGTCGTGGGTAGTTGACGAATTACACCTCATCCGTATCGAAGAATATTTTGCATGGCTTCCGTTTCGAACAGACACGCCAACCGCGCCCTGCAGATAAGGATGGTCCGTATCCTCATATTCCAGTACAGCAGTCTCTGTCTGCAGCTGTTGGTTTTGTCTACATCCAACCGGCACTTCTTTGATCTCTGCATGCAGTCTTGCTCCCTGTGCGCAAACAGAAACCTCATAATCCCTGCCAGCTTTCCAGTCAAAGGCTGTCTCTGTCAGAACACGATATCCATTTTCATTTTTCAGGAGTGCAATTTTAGAGTCCGCAAGGAGTGCAACTGCATAAGAACGGATTGCCCCCTGTACGCGCACATTTACCATATTGTTTTCGCCTGTCAGGGGAGTCATTTCAAATACCGCCGTATAGTCTTTCCAGTCATATCTGCCGGTATACGCTTCTCCAAAATCTGCGCAGGACAGATGTAATGCTCCCTGATCCAAATACAGATGTCCCTTCAGTCTGGTAAACTGGCTGACCTCTTTATGTAAGCCAGTCCATACTTCTGTCGTTTCCTGACAAAAATCGATCCGATAATCCGGTGTTCCATCTGCCCACAGATCATCCAAAAGTCCTGCAAAGGTCTGAGTTGCTTGCGTTCCCATCAAAAGATCAAAGCAGACTCCCATCTCACCGATCAGCGCGCCCTCCCAGGACGGAATCCGGAAGCTCAGCTCCTGCCAACAGCCCTTTTTCAGACGTACGCTTTTGCCGGTAAAAATTTTTCCACTCCGCAGATCCCGCACATACAGGCTGCAGTCCGCTTCCCCGGCATACTCCGGAAGCATTACGCTTCCATGTACCGTCTGCCCCGGGTAAACCAGCGGGGAGAAACAGGGATCATATCTGCTGTCGTGAAAATCCTTCGGCTCATAGTAAGTTTTCTGATATACAAAAACACGTTCTCCGGAATTTACCGGAACTGCCGTCGCTTTCAGGCTTCTGCTGCCGCTATGTGCAGACTCGTCTGTATTGCAGACACAGCATTCTCTCGTGATCGGATCCTTCTCATCCGTCACGCTGTCCACCCGAATCTGCATGGAATGCGTAGATCCCGGAAATTCAAAATGACAGCTGTGAATTCTTTTCTCTGCAAGCTCCTTCCACGGCTCCGGAAGCTCTTCCCCTGCAAGCTCATATGCCATTTTCCCGATATACAATGCTCCATAGGGAATATCCATGATGTTTAAGGAGCCCATGACACTGGAGCAGACCAGCAGATCATGCACAGGTTTTCTCCAGCGGTCATAATCAATCCCCTCCAGACCATTTCGGACACCGATAATGGTTGCCACATTACCACCGTTACAATCGGTATCCCATCCACACATTGTAACGATAGCGATGGTATCTGAAAAATCGCCGTTTCCATATAACAGCGCCAGAATCATAACTGCAATATTCGGAATAATATGACAATTTCCCGGATATTTATCATAACCGTAGTTTGCATGAATGTAGGCAAAGCAGTCTCTCCAGTTCTGCGGATGCTCTTCATAAAACTCCATTACTGTCCGTACGATCTTCGCATATTCACAGTCTGACGGAATATAGGAAAGTCCTGTTTCCAGAATCTTTTTGATCTCTTTTTCCTCAAATGCGACACTGATGCACACAGCCACAAAAATACCGCCGTATAACGCATTGCCATCATGCGTTACACTCGCAGCCTTGCTGGCCAGCTTTGCAGCCAGCGCTGGATTGCCCGGTGCAACCAGTCCCCAGGTATCAATAAATATCTGTCCGCCGATCTGCTCCGCTATTGTACTTCCATTCTGCGCAATACTGCCGCTTCGCGGCGCGGGTATGCCGCTGCGCAGGTTCAGATATGCCGTATGCTCCGTACTCGTTCCGTAACCGCCCCACCAGAAAAAACCATGCTCATAGGGTGCGTAATTTAACAGCGCATTTGCAACATCCTGCGCTGTCATTTCTGCTCCATGTCCGCCATCCTCAAGGCCTCTCAGATAGAATAACGGTCCGTTGCTGTCGTCATCCGCTGCAAACTCCCGATAGTCCACCGGATAGTCTGTCAGTTCTCCATAGATATTTTTTATTTTCTCATATGTCCAGCCTTCTACCGGCGCTCCATAACGGATACCTATGATTTTGGCTAGCCAGCCTGCGTAAATACGCTCCAGATATTCTTTTTTCATACCTGTCCCTCTTCAGCCAAAATTCGCCAGCTTTGTAAACAGATCCGAAAAAACTTTATCCCTGTTTACATGATAAACATAACGCATCAGATGTCGCTTCGGATCCACAGAATAATGCCCGTCGTATTCCGGGATCAGGCTGGGCATCAGATAATCCTCCATGAAGCGCTCATCCAGCAGCCATGCGACGGTTGTGATATCCCAGATCACACGAGACCATGCCAGTTCGTTACTGCACCGGCGTCCCTCCGTCTTTGTCGTGCTGACCAGATAATCACAGAGTCGGTTTTTTCCCTTCAGATAGGCATCCAGCTCCGGTCCTGTCGTCGTAACCTCCGATACAACGCCAGAGCAGGGAAGCTGCACCAATGCGGCTCCGCACTCAAAAATGATCCTTGCCGCGGCAACGTCCTGATACAGATTAAATTCTTTGTTTTCCGGCCAGTGCAGTGCATTGCCGCCCAGCCATACGATCACAATCCGGTCGATAATATCCGGATTTTTCAAAATTGCAGAAGCCACATTTGTGATGGCGCCGATCGCAAGCACATACAGCGGTTTTTCCGGAGTATAGTTCATTGCACGGACCGCCAGATCTGCCGCTGCAGGAGATTCTACCGCCGTCTCTTCATCCGGCAGGTAGCCTGTCGAGCCTTTGTATACACTCTTTTTCAGCTCGTCCTTTCCCATCAGCGTCAGAATATTTAAGATCTCCTGATAGCTTTTCTCCATTCCATCTGCAGGGCCTGTGGATTTTTCATTAAAAAACGGCGCTGCATAGATTGCCTGTAAATGGAGTTTTTCTGCAGAGCAAATCAGATACGAAACAGCGAACTGATCGTCAATTTCATTATAGGTATCGGTATCCAGGACAACATCTACCGGTCCCGTCGGTCTGCTCAGACGGGCAAGAAGTCCCGGATCCTCCTGTTTTTTGGGTACCCATTGTGTTCCTTTTTTCTGTTCCATACGTAATCTCAGCTCCTTTTTTTATTTCTGCCCGCCCTTTTTGCTCCGCAGATTTTTTTGTAACTGTTCCGTACCCTCACAGTTACATTTTTTTCCTTTATTCCTGAGGTGCCTTTTCTCCGGTTACGCGATCCATTGTATAAAGAATGGATGCCTTTTTATAAAATGCACGATATGCGATTTGATCTGACATGTGATTTTTCTCCGGTGTGCCATACAGCGGATTCTCCAGGATTTTCTCTGCACATACGATCAGCTCTTTTAAATAGGTTTTGGGAATCGGATGCACATAATGCCCCGGGAAGATCAGATCAAACTCAGCTTCTCTGCCCTCCAGATGCTTCAACGCTTTTGCATAATGCTCCATCGTATCCGATTTGCAGGGCTCCGTGATCAGAGTCGGTGTGCTGACTACCGAATCGCCGGAAAACAGCAGACGGTTTTCAGAATCCAGCAGGCAGATCCCATCCTTCGTATGTCCGAAGGTCTCGATCACCTCCAGCTTACGTCCCCCCAGATCAAATACCTTTCCTTCCTCGATGGGATTCACACGATACTCATGAAGATAAGAAATCGTATCTGCTACAGACGCTTCTCCGTTATATTCTTCTCTATCCAGCTGTCTCTCGATAAAGGCGCGGCGTACCTCCTGACAGTTCTGCTCCTTTAAAACGCTGACCGCATTTTTATGTGCATAAACCTCATCAAACCAGACATTGCCGCCCGCATGGTCATAATGATGGTGGGAGTTTACTACCAGACAGGGCAGATCCGTCAGTTCCTTTACAACTGCATGTACATTTCCTGCACCAACGCCTGTATCCAGCAGCAGTGCCTGTGTTTTTCCGATGATCAGATACATCAGCGCAATGCCGAATTCATCAATCGCATATACTCCATCTGCTACCAGCTGAACTGTAAAACCGTTAATTTTCCGAATATTCATGTTATCCATTTTTATTTTCTCCTTTTATTATAACACTTTTTCTTTTTTCTGAAAATTTCGGAATTGATCTGTGCAAGTTATTTTCCATCCCGGCTTATGGGAATTTCCAATCCGTCATATGCCACAACGATCTGATATTCCGGCTTTGCATCCGTCATTATCCCTTGAAGCTTTTCATGAGGCGCCGTATGACACTGATTTATATGGGAAAGATATATTTTGGTATCCTGCCGGATCGTTTTATTTTTTTCAAATGTATCCAACAGCTCCAGAAAAGTATCCGCACATAAATGGGTATTCCATTCCTCCTGCAGCTTCAGATTTCCGAATGTACATTCTGAGATCCAAATGTCAAGATTCTGATTTTTCATGAAATCAAGGGTTTCTTCCTCATACAGTCCGGTATCCATTCCATACAGCATTTTTGTTCCGTCTTTTGCCTTCAGCACATAATTTGCACTGCGCTCTTTTGCCATATTCCCGCCGTGATTTCCACGAATCGGTGTAACCTCATACTCCCCTATGGAATAGGTCTCAAAATATTTCAGCTTGTGAAAGGCATAGATCCCCTTTTTTTCCATTCCCCGAAGAGTTCCTCCAAATGCGATCTCACTGTCACGCAAAAGCTCAATGAAGCGATAGCCCTCTTCCGAAAAATAGAAATGCACCGGTGTTGTCCGAAGATGCGTTGCCATGCTCATAAGGCCCAATGCCGTAAAATCAAAATGATCATCATGGGTATGTGTAATCAGAACATGCTCAATGTCACACATAGAACCATATTGAAGTGCCTGGGTAAAAATATCCGGTCCCATATCGATCATAATATTCCTGCCCAGTCGAAAGCAGGAACGCTTGCGGACATCCTTTCCGCCATGCTCACGGGCATAATTGCACATCGGGCAGTCACAGAAGGGACTCGGCACACCCTCCGCTGCTCCTGTTCCGTAAAAAATACCTGTGTCAGCCATAAATTCCTCCTTATAGAAATAGTTTTGTCTTTCCGTTACGGAATGCCTATTTGCATTTTCAGAATTTCATCTGTTTACACGTTCTGACGCCATTGACATAAATATCGTTTGCCAGCTCCGTAACCAAACGAAGATCCTGCCAGGTTTCACACTTTTTCCCCATAAAGGTAATATTGTCAAAGGTAATATCATGGACACGTACTTCTTCTGTTGGCGTCTGGTATCCGCGGATCAGCGAAACCGGAATATCGCCGTTTAATACCTGAATGTTGTCAAAATGAATATCATTGATCTCCCCTTTGGAAACCTGCTGTGTATACTTGCAAAGCAATACCTTGATATCAAACAGCTTCTGCTCCGCCTGCTCTACCCGGATATTTCTGTAATGAACGTCATGCACATGACCGCCATCCGCCTGATGGATAGAAATCGCTGCGCCGCCCATATTTCCTTCGTACTGACAGTGAATGATATCACAATCCTCAAATACGAGATCGTGGATCTCACTCTGGAGCCCGTAGCCTAATTCAATTGCATTGCCCGGCTCTGCATTCCAGAGCACATTATTATGGACATATACCTTCGTCACATCCCGAACAGTCGAAGTATCCGCAATCAGCCCATGCGCCTTAATACAGATACTGTCATCCGTCGAACGGATAAAGCAATTCTTTACCTCCACATCCTGGCTGCTCGTAATATCAATACCATCTCCTGTTACAATTCTGGACATGATATTCATATCATCAATGACAACATGATCACATGCCGCCGGAACCACATGCCAGGAGGGTCCGTCTACTGCCGTAAAGCCTTTTAAGAGGACATTGTTGCACCACTTGATATAGATAAAAAACCGATGGGCATTACTGTCCGGCAGATGCCAGCAGGCTCCATTGACGATTCCGTTTCCTACAATAGATATATTATCACAATGATCCGCATAAATACAACCGGATACCACGGCACCCTCTTCGATATAAACCGTGTCGTTCGGCTTTAAGGTCAGGACGCCAACATTGTATACTTTTCCTTTTTCAAAACAGATCGTCGTATTTTCCGGTTTCTCAATTCTACGGGAACAGAACACAAACAGTGCGTCATGCAGTCCGCCGTCTGTCTCCACCGTAAATTTCTTCGGCTCGTCGAGATGAATCTGAACAGTCTCCCCTGTTACCGAAGGAACGATTCCAAAGCTGGTCGGACGAATTGCCAGCTTCTCAAAGGGTGTATGAATCGAAATTTCCAGATCATAGGCTTCGTCATCTACTACAACAACATAATCAAAGGAGTCTGTATGATATACCACGCGCTCCGTTCCATTGCAGATAACACTGTATTTTGTTGATTTTTCCAGTTCCTCTACGGAATTCAAAATAAACCGCGGCTCCTCAATCGGATCCGGATTGTGATAATAAATTAAATCGTTTTCAAAATCCTTCATGTCTTTTTTCTCCTCGTATCAATTCCTACAGTCCATCAAATTTATCCCTTAACTGCACCGGCTACCATACCGCCGATAAAATAAGAGGAACACTTCAGATACAACAAAACCACCGGAATGGTCGCGATACACAGACCTGCACACAGTACACCATAATCCGTATTGTACATGGAATTAAAGTTCATCAGACCAAGCGGAAGCGTTTTTAAGGAATCCTTTTTAATTTCAATCAGTGCCCAATAGAATTCACTCCAGGTACCCTGGAAGTTAAAAATCATTACGGTAGCGATAACCGGTTTTAACAGCGGAAGCGTAATCCGAAACAGGTTCTGCAGCAGGGAGCAGCCGTCCAGCAGTGCTGCTTCATCCAGCTCTTTCGGCAGGCCTTTTACATAGTTAATCATAATAAAGGTTGCCGTCGGAAGCCCCAGCGTAACATACGGAAGCAGCAACGCAAGCCGCGTCCCGTTCAGTCCCCACGCTTTCAGCGTCGTAAAGTTGGGGATTGTGAGCATTTCAGATGTGATAAACAGTCCGGACAAAAACAGTATTTCAATGAATCCACTGCCCCACGGTCTTAATTTCCCGAGCGCAAAGGATGCGAGTATAATAACGATCAACTGCACTGCCAGCGTCATAATCGTAATAATAACACTGTTCATGAAAAAGCTTCCAATTTTACCAATTTTCCATGCAGAAACATAGTTTTCCGGTTTAAAGGTCGTAATGCCAAAAGGGTTCGTCAGAACATCCAGATTGGATTTTACGGATGTCAGAAACATAAACACCAGCGGATACAGCACAATCACTGCCAGAATCAGAAGAATGATCTGACTGAATATCCCTCCTATTGTGAGTTTCTTTTTTTCTTTCATTATTTTCACCCCTTCGCTTATTCGTAGTTATACCTGCGTCCAATCAGTCTGCTGATCAGCACCAGTGTCAGAATGATGATAAACAGCACAGTAGACATTGCCAGCGCCCTATAAAACTTGAAATCAACGAACGCCGTAGTATAAATCAGCTGTGCAACTACAGTCGTCGCCTTGCCGGGGCCACCGCCGGTCAGCATATAGAACAGAGCAAAGGATTTCATACCGCCGGAAATGGAAAGGATGACATTGGTTTCCGTCGTTCCCGCAGTAAGCGGAAGGAAAAAATTGAAGAACAGATCTTTTTTGGTCGCGCCGTCAACCGCTGCGGATTCCAGAACATCTTTGGAAATATTCATCATCGCAATATAGAATAAAACCATCGTAAAACCGATATACTGCCAAGTATTTACCGCAATAACCGTGCCGAGGGCAGTGCTCTTCTCCCCGATCCACGCATGTGTCAGATTGTCAAGACCAACCAGGCGCAGCAGCGTATTGACCAGACCAATATCCTTGTTCAGCATAAACTTCCACATAACCGCCACTACAGAAGCGGGGAGGACGACCGGGATATATAAAGCCACTTTATAAAACTGCTGCCACTTCGGAGTCATATAATATACTGCAAATGCAAGCAAAAAACCGAGGGTTGTCTGAATCAGTGTGGAAACCACTGCAAAAACCAGATTGACCTTGATCGCCGCCCAATATTCGTCATTATGAAACAGCTCAATATAGTTTTTCAATCCAACAAAACTAAGATCCGAACCGAATGCATTCCAATCCGTAAAGCTCCTGACCAGGCTCTTAAAAAACGGGAAAACAAGAAAGCATCCCAAAAATACAAAACCGGGAATCAGAAAAACATATCCCATGAGCTTTTGCCTTGTTTTATAATTCATTTTGCTCTTCATATCTTCACCCTTTCAAATAGGGCCGGCAGTCAACTTTCTGCCAGCCCTATTTCAGTCTGCCGCTATTTATTACTTACCGTTTTCTTCCAGTAATTTGACGTACGCATCTTCGATCTTCTGACCGAATTCTTCAGGAGTTTCGGAAGGATCGGAGAGAAATTCTGCTTCCAGATCACCAGTATCTGATCCGATATCGCCGGCATTGTAGTCATAGTTTTTTCTATAGCTCTCTGCGCTGGAGAAGATTTCTGCAAATTCGCTCTGGTTTGCATTGTCATAGGTGCAGTCCTTATTTGCCATTACAGACAGTGTCTCGTTACCGAATTTCTGCTGTACATCTTTGCTTGTGATATATTTTAAGAATCTTGCGGACTGTTCCGGATACTTGGTACCGGAGTAAACCATGAATCCGTCAACGCCAAAGTTGTGAAGCAGGGTAGGCGTGCCTTCGGGTGCAGGGAACGCCATAACGCCAATTTCGAAACCGGCTTCTGCGGAGTTCTTTTCAAGATCTGTCAGTTCATTGTTGTTTACGAACGCAAACAGACCTTTCTGCAAATAGAACTGACCGGTAGCATCTTCTCTCGTCATAGCAAGAGAATCCGCATCAATGTAACCTTTGTCAACCCAGTCTCTTAATCTTGCTCCTGCTTCAGCATATTCTTTGGCAACATCAGTATAGTGACCTGTCAAATAGTCATTGTTTTTGAGATATCCTGCATCGTACATGTAATGCAATGCAAAAGTCTCAACCAGGGATGCAATCTGAAAGCCGTGAGGATTACCAGGCGTCAGCAGAGGTGTTACTCCGGTCTTTGCAGCTTCGCCAAGCAATGTTTCAAACTCTTCCAATGTGGTGGGAACTTCCCAGCCGTTCTCCTCCATCATCGTCTTGTTATATGCAAGCACGGTACAGGTTGTTCTGAACGGTATGCAGAAGACCTGATCGTTAACAGTACCGGACTGTACAGCGGGTGCCAGCAGGGAGTCTCTCCATTCATTGTTATTCTCTTCCAAATAAGGAGTGAGATCGTATGTAGCGCCTACGGAATTGAACGAACCCATCTGGTTCGCCCAGCAGCATGCTACATCAGGAGCTTCGCCTGCAGCGAAGGCCGTTGTCAGAGTCTGTGTCAGAACGTCCCAGGTGATTTATCTGTGTCTCAACCTTGACATCCGGATTTGCCGCTTCGAAATCGGATATCATCTGTTTGAATTCCTCTTCGTACTCCGGCCAGTCATGCATGAAAGTGATGGTCACCTGTTCGCCGTCAGTAGTCGGAGCTGCTTCCGCCGTGGCATCATCCTCTTTTTCCGTCGTCACAGCGGTATCCGCAGGAGCTGTTGCTTCTGTAGAGCCGCAGCCCACAAGAGCGGATGCAGCAGTCATGACTGCCATCACAATCGCCAGTACCTTTTTGTTTTTCATACTATGTCCTCCTTTTTATTACCGACACAAGAACGAATCGTTTTTGTGTCTATCTGCTTTCTGCAGATCATTCACTTCATTTTCCCCTGATGTCTTTCCCTTCCTGTCAGTCGATATCCATTTGCTGAATGTAAGCCTGCTGCCGTTTCAGCATTTTCTTAAATGCATGATACACGCCATCTGCATTTTCTTTCAGGGTTCGTTTGGAATTCGTATGTGGATTGATGCTCGTGGCGTAATCCAGCTGGCTGATCCAGTCTGCCGGAATCGATTCACTTCCGGAAAGCGCACCGGCAATTCCACCGGCAACTGCCGCAACACAGTCTGTATCACGTCCCATATTTACGCCTGCAAGGATCGCTTCCTTCGTATTTCCATGAACCATCTTAAAAATAACAACGCCCTTTGTGACAACTTCATTCGCATAGCTGAACGGATACGGCATTCCAAATCCGTTATAAATGGAATCAAAATGCTGTCTCAGCTGAAAAATGTCACTGCAGCCTGCCGCTTTTTTCAATTGCTCGTCAATCTCTTTCACAACGACGTCGGGATCGCAGTGATCAAAAATTGCCCCGATCACAGAATCCACGGTTGCGCCGGGCTTCGTTCCCTCCGCTATTGCTACGCCAGTGACACATGCCCATTTCAGTCCGCGGCTGTTCGTTGTCTGATACAGCTGTCCGACCTGAAGGATATCCTCTTTTGCGCCTTCTACATTGCCTGCGTTGATCAGTCCGATCGGATGACACGCCCTTGCAAAGCTGTTGAGTCCGGCGTAATCACAATATCTGCCAAGATCAGTTGCCGGTATTCCGGTTTTTGCCATTTTCAGAAGAACCCCTTCAAACGGTTCGGATACCCAGCCTCCTGCATTCGGATTTGCATATTTATTCCAAGCAGCCCTGACATCTTCCGCTGTGACCCTTCCCTCTTTTTCCATAATCGCAGAAATCATCAGCTTCTGCCGTTCCACGCCGTCCTCTGTCGTTCCGGGTTCCCTGTCCCAGCCATTTCCGTAATGCTGGTACGGAAGATACCCGTCTACATAGCCATACTTCCTGTCAATTTCTTCATAAGTCATTCCCTCAACAGGAGCTCCCATCGCCGAACCGATATGACAGCCACAGATACAGCCGAAAAACTTATCCTGTAAAATTATACTCATATCGTCCCCTTTTTAGCTGTAATTTTTATGCAATTTGTTATGAATATGTATTACTTCTACTTAGTACGTTTGTCAATATGTTGTATCATCATTTATTTCTATATGGTTTACTGGTAAAATCGCATCGTATTCATATGCTACAAGCAAAAATACCGTCCAATCATCTTTTGACAATTGAACGGTACCGGTATTTCCTTATTCAGTTTTGTCCCTTTCCTTCCAGCTCAGCGCTGCAATTCCAAAGCTATCCTTTTTTCTCGTCAATTCTTCCTCGCTGTATTTTTCAATTGCGATCTCTGCAAGATACAGCACTCTGCAGCCCTCCTCCAGATGTCCCAGATACGAAGCCTCCGGCGTTGCCATGCAAATATGGATATGCGGTTCCCCGTCTATGATCAGTCCCTGCCCGGCTGCCACTTCAATCGGTCCTTCCACGGTATAAAAACCGTTGGTCGGATCATCCTCAGTCGTCTGGATCATGTGATACCGCGCCTTATCCAACGTTCCAATCATAGATACGACTGCTCCGTTCTTGATCCTGTGTTCGGTAATAGCCTGGTTCAGGCACTGCAGCATATCATCGCCTTTTCCCAGATGAAGCAAAATGACGTCTCCTGTTTTCCTGACATGAAATGTGTTCATTTTGTATTCTCCTGTTTTATGAATCCGTTCTTATGTTCTTTGTATCTGTTGTGTTTTCCGGCGTCTGTGTCCGGAGAACTTTCCGAAACAAAATAAAAAATGAGCTTCCGAGCATAATGCTGACGCTGATCCATGCAGAGGCTTCTGCAGCAGCAATCCCCATAAAGCTGTGCCTGCCAAGCCAATATCCAAAAATCAGTCTGCTGAAGACTTCCAGTCCACCGGAAAGCATCGGAATCCATGTATTTCCCATTCCCTGAATGCAGTTTCGAAATACCATCAGAAATCCCAGGAAAAAGACAAAAATCCCCACAATCAACAGATATTGTCCGCACAGCTCAAGTACCGGTGGATCTGTCACCATCAGCGACGCGATCCTTTTCCCGCCGAAAATCTCAACAGCGGACAGTGGAATATGAATCAGGATAGAAAGAAGCACTCCCGTCCGAACACCGTCTTTAATTCTGTCATATTTCTGCGCACCGTAATTCTGACCGACAAACGTCATAAATGTCATTCCCAGCGCATTGCTGAATTCTCCGATCACGCTGCGAATTTTGGTGGATGCCGCATAAGCCGCCACTGCAGACGCACCGAGATCGTTTACAAAAAACTGCAGGATCATTCCACCGACTGCCGTTACCATACTCATAATTCCGACCGGCAGCCCGGTTTTTAACATTCTGACTGTCAGCCGTGCATTTTTGCTCTTACTGCCGTCCAAAATACTGACAAATTTCAATTTTTTCAAACCTGCGGCACAGATCGCAAAGGAGAACACCTGAGACAACACCGTTGCCGCAGCCGCTCCCTGCACGCCCCACTTCAGTGTGAGTACAAATACGCAGTCCAGACCAATATTTGTCACAGAGGAAACGAGCAGCGCCCAAAATGGCGTAGACGAATCCCCCAGAGACTGCAAAACGCTCATAAACAGGTTGTTCAAAACTGTAATCACAAACCCCAGCAGGATCACTTTGATGTAATCCAGCGACTGCTCCAGAATTTCTCCGGGCGTATGCATCAGAATCAAGAAATCTCTGATCGCCAGAGATCCGACAATTGAGATCATCGCTCCCACAATCAGCGACAAAACGGATGCGACAAAAAATCCCCGGTTTACCAGATGATAATCCTTTTTCCCGTAGGCCTGTGAAATATGGATGCAAAATCCTCTTGTAAGCCCCATTGCAAATCCGAGCGTCAGCCAGACTACAATGGATGTCGCGCCGACTGCCGCCAGCGCCTGCGCTCCGATTCCCCGTCCGACAACGACGCTGTCCACAAAGCTGTAAAGCTGCTGAAACAGACCGCCAATTGCCAGTGGAATATAAAACAGAATGATATTTTTGGCAATACTGCCTTCTGTCATATCCCTTGCCTGTGTTTTCATAAGTTTACCCTGCAAAAGTTCTGCCCTTTCTTTTAATATCAACGATTGTTCAGGTTCATGTAAAGTTCAATGATTACCGGTCCTCCTCCCTGAACCAGAAATTTGATTGCTTAAAATAATTTTACTCTATTTTCGTCTTTTGTACAGAATAATTTGCTTTTAGATATCTGAAAAACGGCATATTAAAAGGATCAGCCCTTTGAATGCCAAGTGATCTGCTGAAAATAATGTCTGCCCTTTCATCAACAAGGAAGAAGAACAGCTCACCAAGAGTTCTTTGTCTCTGGTTCTTTTTGATTGCCCACTCATTTTTCTCCAAAATCCAACGGCTTTGCCGTCTCCATGCATTTTTCGCCTTATGCCGGTGCTTGCAAGCGCACACCGCCGCAAGGCTTTGTTTCTCATCTTAGTACAGCTTTGCACCTGCCGGGATTCTGTCATTTACCATCAGAAGGTTCAGTCCCTCATGACCGTCTTCCTCGTGTACTGCTGAGATCAGCATACCTTCGGAATCCATTCCCATCATCTTTCTCGACGGCAGGTTCACGATAGCGATTGCTGTCTTGCCAACCAGTTCTTCCGGCTCGTAATACTCGTGAATACCGCTTAAGATCACGCGATCCTTGCGTTCTCCGTCATCCAATGTGAACTTCAGAAGCTTCTTGGATTTCGGAACTGCTTCACAAGCCAGGATCTTTACTGCACGAAAATCTGATTTTGCAAAGGTATCAAAATCTACCTTTTCTTCAAAGATTGGCTCGATCTTCACGTTGGAGAAATCAACCTTCTCCGCCAGATCGGCTGCAGCAGCCTTTGCCGGTGCAGCCTGTGCTGCGTTATTTGCGGCATTTTTCGCTGCGCCCTGACTCTTCATGGTCGGGAACAGTAATACGTCTCTGATCGCAGGGGAATTGGTCAGCAGCATTACCATTCTGTCGATACCAAAACCGATACCGCCCGTAGGAGGCATACCGATCTCCAGCGCGTTCATAAAGTCTTCGTCCGTTGTATTTGCTTCTTCATCGCCCTGGGAAAGCAGTTCTTCCTGTGCCTTGAAACGTGCTCTCTGGTCGATAGGGTCGTTTAATTCGGAATAAGCGTTTGCCATTTCCCAGCCGTTCATAAACAGCTCGAAACGCTCTACATAATCCGGATTCTCCGGCTTTCTCTTGGTTAGAGGAGAAATTTCTACCGGATGATCCATAACGAAAGTAGGCTGAATCAGATGAGCTTCTGCATATTCTTCGAAGAACAGGCTCAGGATATCGCCCTTCTTATGGCGCTCTTCGAATTCAATGTGATGCTCTCTTGCAACCGCTTTTGCCTCTTCATCGGAATGGATTTCGTTGAAATCCACACCTGCATATTTCTTAACAGCATCCAGCATGGTGATGCGTTCAAAGGGCTTGCCCAGATCCAGAACATACTCGCCGTAGGGAATCTGTGTTGTGCCCAGAACCTCCTGCGCAACGTAACGGTACAGGTTCTCTGCCAGATCCATCATGCCGTGATAATCGGTAAATGCCTGATACAGCTCCATCAGAGTAAATTCCGGATTATGTCTGGTGTCAACACCTTCATTACGGAATACACGGCCGATTTCGTAAACGCGCTCCAGACCGCCTACGATCAGTCTCTTTAAATACAGCTCCAGGGAAATACGCAGCTTTACATCCTCATCCAACGCATTGTAATGCGTCTCGAAGGGTCTTGCAGCAGCGCCGCCGGCATTTGCAACCAGCATGGGAGTCTCTACTTCCATAAAGCCCTGTCCATCCAGATAACGACGGATGGCGCTGATAATTCTGGATCGTTTTACAAAAGTATCCTTAACATCCTGATTCATGATCAGGTCGACATAACGCTGACGATAACGCTGGTCGGTATTGGTCAGACCGTGGAACTTCTCAGGAAGTACCTGCAGGCTCTTGGTCAGCAGCTCCACTTCGGAAGCATGTACAGAAATTTCACCGGTTTTGGTTTTGAATACTTCACCCTTTACACCGATGATATCGCCTACGTCATATTTTTTAAAATCTGCATAGGGCTCTTCCCCGATGTTGTCGCGGGCTACATATACCTGAATGCTTCCCTTTAAATCCTGAACATTGCAGAAGGATGCCTTGCCCATCACACGCTTGAACATGATTCTGCCTGCGATGCTGACGGTCTTGCCCTCCAGCTCTTCAAAGCCTTCCACAATGTCCTTGCTGTGTGCAGTCACGTCATATTTTACATGACGGAACGGATCCTTTCCGGCTTCCTGCAGTGCAGCAAGCTTCTCTCTTCTTACCTTCAGGATCTGGTTCAGATCCTGCTGCTGATTTTTCTGATTATTCTGTGCGTCTGCCACCTTACTTACTCCTTTTCCAGCTGGTCAGATCGGACCTGTCCTTAGTTGGAACGTTCAATCTCCAGCACTTTGTACTTAATCACACCTGCCTGGGTTTCTACCTCTACAATATCTCCGATCTTTGCACCAATCAGCGCTTTGCCAACCGGAGATTCGTTGGAAATTTTACCCTTTAAGCTGTTTGCTTCTGTAGAGCCGACGATTTTGTAATCCAGCTCTTCATCGTATTCCAGATCCAGGATCTTAACCTGACAGCCGATGTTGATGCGGTCTAAGTCAACCTCATCTTCTACAACGACCTCTGCATTCTTCAGGATCTTTTCCAGCTCTTCGATTCTCGCCTCGATATCACGCTGTTCATCCTTTGCTGCATCATATTCGGCATTCTCGGAAAGGTCGCCCTGCTCTCTTGCTTCTTTAATCTTCTGTGCTACTTCCTGACGTTTGACAACCTTCAGGTCATGCAGCTCATCTTCATATTTCCGAAGTCCCTGATAGGTAAGGATATTCTTTTTTTCTTCCATTTTGCTTTTCCTTTTACCTCATGAAAAATCTCGGGCGCAGGGATATTTTCCCGCGCCCTTTCGTTTCTTTTAATCAAATCGCATTATACCGTGCTTTCAGGGCAGTGTCAAGGTAATTTCGGGCGGAGATATAGGAGATATCGGCTCTTTTTTCCCTGATTTGCCGCCTTTTTTCGACATCAGACGTCAAATCCACATACAGACTTCCAAATTCCGGATGTTCCTTCAAAATCCGGGCATTTGCCCGAAGCTCCACAAGAACGGTTTTCCGTCCATCCGTTTCTGGTATTCTATTCACAAAACAGACTGGCAGACCGCTCTCCTCATACAGCCAGTCTGAAAAATGCTCCCACGCCGCTTCCTTCTGCCCCACCAGATACAAACCGTTTAAATCCGCTGACACCAGTCGCAAAAAGTCCTCCTGCCAGAGACGAGACACGGGACGGATACCGTTTTCGCGTCCACGGCCCCATTGTCCCGCCGTTTCCTCTGCATCCGCAAGCAGCACCAGATTTTCCCGAAACGGCTGACCGCGCAAAATTTCTGCCGCCAGCGCTGCATCCGGCAACGGCGGCTGCCAATCCTCCCAGGCGGCTTCCAGCTCCGGCGTAAGCCAAAGCGCAGTCCCCTGCTCTTCCAAGGCGCTGCCAATCCGCTCCATCCACCAGCGCAGTCGCTTCGTGCCCTCGAGGCGGCATGGAAACAGATACAGGCTGACCCGATAGCCGCGCCACAAAAAACGTTCCAGTCTCGGCGTTTCCCAGCGAAGTGCGCGGCTGCCCAAACGGGAGGACAGCGCTTCCCCGGCACGCGGCTCCAGCATAAAATAAGCGATTTCTCTCATACGCCAGTTTATGCTTCCAGCAGCAGTTTCATTCCCTCCATCAGCTCTTCCATCGTTTCCATGCTATTGATCTGCCTGCGCAGCCCGGCCGCGTGGGGAAGGCCGGTCGTGTACCATGCCAGATGCTTGCGCATTTCGCGCACAGTGATATATTCACCTTTGTAGGTACAGGACAGCTGCGCATGCCGAACAATCATCTCGTACAGCTCCCGGCGGTTCGGGCGTGCCGGAATTTCGCGGTCTTCCAGCGCTGCCAGAATTTCCCGGAAAATCCACGGGTTGCCCTGTGCGCCACGTCCGACCATAATGCCGTCGCAGCCGGTCTGCTCAAACAGCCGCAGCGCGCTTGCCGCGTCCACGACATCCCCGTTGCCGATAACAGGAATTTTTACCGCCTGCTTTACCTGTGTGATGATGTCCCAATCCGCCGTTCCGGAATAATACTGCTCCCGCGTCCTGCCGTGCACCGCAACAGCCGCAGCGCCGGATTCCTGCGCGATCTTTGCCATTTCAACCGCATTGACATGCGCATCATCGAAGCCCTTGCGAATTTTTACCGTCAGGGGCTTTTGAATCGCTTTTGCCGTTTTTTCGATAATTTTCCCCGCCAACAGGGGATTTTTCATCAGGGCGCTGCCCTCGCCGTTGTTGACCACCTTCGGCACCGGACAGCCCATGTTCAGATCCATCACCGCAAACGGACGTTCTTCAATTCGCTTTGCCATCTCGCTGACGATATCCGGATCAGAACCGAACAGCTGCAGGGAAACCGGTCCCTCGTCCGGATGAATCTGCATCAGTTCCTCGGTATTTTTGTTATGATAAAGAATCGCCTTTGCGCTGATCATTTCCGAACAGACCATTCCTGCCCCCTGCTCATGGCAGAGCAAACGAAATGGCAGGTCGCTGACACCTGCCATTGGCGCTAAAATCACAGGATTTGCAAGGCTCACGTTTCCGATCGTAAGCTGTCTCATACTCCTCCTTTTTCGGAAGCACTTTTTACTTCCTGCGTTTTCCGACAGCAGAACACACCCTTCTGCTGCCCGGAACTTATTTTCCGCTGCAGTTTTTTTCGTACAGAATCCGCAGTCCATCCAGCGTCAGGGCGCTGTCGTAAATGTCGATGGTATCTGTTTCATCGGCAATAATCCGTCCCAGTCCGCCGGTTGCAACAACCTTCAGGTCTGTGATACCGGTTTCTTTTTTGACCTGATTGATGATATATTCGGTCTGACCGATCTGTCCGTAAACCAGACCTGCCTGCATACTGGAAATCGTTTCCCGCGCCAGAATGGAATCTGGCTTTTTGATTTCAACCTCCGGCAGGCGCGCCGTATCCTCCCACAGCGCCTTTGCAGAAATTCGAATGCCGGGTGCGGTGATGCCGACACCGAATCTTCCGTCCTCTGTAACGAGGTCGTAGGTCGTCGCCGTTCCAAAATCCAGAACCAGCACAGGACCGCCGTACTTTTCATAAGCGGCGACTACGTCCACAATTCTGTCCGGTCCGATTTCCTTGGGGTTCTCGGAAGTGATCTTGATGCCGGTTTTGATTCCGCTGCCGACGATCAGCGGTTCGGTATGCAGATAGCGCACAACCGCGCCGATCAGCGCATGCATGACCTTCGGCACAACGCTCGCAATGATTGCGCCCCCGACCTTCCGGCGGTCGATCTGATTGTTCTGCAGCATCGCCAGAATCTCCGTGCCGTATTCGTCCGAAGTACGCATCGTCCGGGATGTCATCCGAAACGTCGTAACCAGTTTTTTGGACTCGTATACACCAAATGTAATATTTGTATTTCCTACATCAATTACTAAAATCATTCTTTCCTCTCATTTCTGCGCACGCCATTTGCGCATGCCGCGGGTGAACAGGAACTTATTTTTCAATCTTCTTCCTCCAGAAGCGCAGACACATCCTCACCGAGAATAAAAACCCGATAATACAAAGTCAGAGATTCCAAAAGCTCCTGACGGTTTCTTTTGATTTCCGCAATCAGAAGTCCGCTCGAAATTTCATCATATAATAAATCATCGTCTGCCGCATTGGTTTCAAACGCGAGCGTTCCGTCCTCTTCAAATACGATCGTAAAAATTCCTCCCACTTCCCGGGTAAACAGCACGCAGATAATGTGCAGTTCATCCTGAACGGACTGCGGGATTTTGCTGAATCTGGGATTAAAATAATATTTCTGCTCGTAGGCGTTCGCCCCGCAGAGCACGATTTTTTCTCCCAATTTTCCTGTTTCAGACATATCCATATATTCCTCTCACTGATACTTCTCCGGCATAGACCGCTTCAACGGAACCGTCCTTTCTCTGGACAAGCAGCTCGCCGGTCTTCTCAATGCCGATTGCCGTTCCCTTCCATTCACCTTTGGGATCCAGCACCTCCACAACGCGTCCTTTATTGACAAGAAAGCTCTCGTAAAGCTCTTTTTGTCCGCTCAAATCCATTGTTTCCAGAAAGCTGTCATAGCAATCCAAAAAATGTCTCAACACGGACGCAAGAAGCACTTCCCGGTCCACATCGGCTCCCAATTCCAGTGCCAGAGAACCAGCTGTCTTTTTTACCTCTTCCGGAAATTCCTTCTGATTGACGTTGATTCCCGTCCCGATCACAAGGAAAAAGCTGCCGGCTGCAGACTGATACATCTCCGTCAAAATTCCGCAGATTTTCTTTCCGTTTATTACCACGTCGTTCGGCCATTTGATCTTCGCATCCAGATAAAGCTCCCGTACGCCCTGCGTTACGGCGATCGCCATCAGCAGTGTAATCATCGCCACATGAGACGCTTCCGCCTGTGGGCGCAGCAAAATGCTGAAATACAGATTTTCTCCGGGCGGGGAAATCCAGCTTCTTCCCCTTCTGCCGCGTCCTGCCGTCTGTTCCTCCGCAACTGCGCACTTTCCTTCTTCTGCGCCCTGCCGTGCCCAGTCTTTGACAATCAGATTCGTCGAATCCACCGTTTCAAAGCACTGAACCTTTTCCCAAAACCTACAGCCTGTAAGGAGGCTGTCCAGCTTCTTTTGATCCAACATGAACTCTTCTCCTTTTCAGCAACAAAACACTTTGCGTCTGTGCTATTGTCATACACCGAAGCAAACGCTGCTGTCCTTCCGTTATGCCTCTGTCGGATTTTTCCAGCCCAGCGTCGCTGCCATCACTGCCTTAATGGTGTGCATGCGGTTTTCTGCCTCGTCGAATACAACCGATGCGTCGGATTCAAAGACTTCATCCGTTACTTCCATCTCATAGATACCGAAGCGCTCTCCGATTTCTCTGCCGATCTGGGTGTTGCGGTCATGGTACGCAGGCAGGCAGTGCATGAAAATCGCATTCCCGGCATTCTGCATCACTTTGCGGTTTACCTGATAAGGCATCAGGTCTTCGATACGCTCCATCCATACCGCATCCGGCTCGCCCATCGAAACCCATACGTCGGTGCAGATGACGTCCGCATTCTTTGTTCCATTCTCTACGTCTTCGGTCAGCGTAATGCTGCCGCCGGTCTGCTTTGCAATTTCCTGACACTGCTCAACCAGAGCCTTGTCCGGGAAATAACGGGACGGAGCGCAGGCGGTAAAGTGCATGCCCATCTTCGCGCATACGACCATGTAGGAATTGCCCATGTTGTAGCGGGCGTCTCCCATATAAACCAGATTCACGCCTTTCAGCTTTCCAAGATGCTCGCGAATCGTCAAAAGGTCAGCCAGCATCTGGGTCGGATGGAACTCGTTGGTCAGACCGTTCCATACCGGAACGCCTGCATATTTTGCAAGCTCTTCTACGATTTCCTGTCCGTAACCGCGGTATTCAATTCCTTCAAACATCCGTCCCAGAACGCGTGCGGTGTCGCGGATGCTCTCTTTTTTGCCGATCTGGGAGCTGGACGGATCAAGGTAGGTACATCCCATGCCAAGATCGTGTGCAGCAACCTCAAAGGAGCTGCGGGTTCTCGTGCTGGTCTTTTCAAAAATCAGTGCAACATTTTTGCCCCGTAAGGTATCGACCGGAATGCCTGCTTTTTTGAGGCGTTTCAGCTCCGCTGCAAGGTCGATTAAATAATTGATTTCCTCCGGCGTATAATCCAGTAATTTCAAAAAATGACGTCCAGTCAGATCCATGATGTATCCTCCTCTTCATAAAATCCTGCGCTGCAGGATTTGTTTCCTGATAAAAAAGAATGTGCCTTGGCACATTCTCGCGCCGAGGCGCGGTTGCTTCGGCAAC
>ENA-ORNR01001525-ORNR01001525.1-human-gut-metagenome-genome-assembly--contig:-NODE-1525-length-20914-cov-6.554581_pt1 | contig 20914 bp, 25 predicted proteins | sample MGYA00242114_ERZ509020 | MGnify/ENA primary metagenome ERZ509020 (study PRJEB26280, sample SAMEA2338758) | human gut metagenome | biome: human gut; feature: human-associated habitat; material: faeces...
ATCACCCCACTCAGGGCAGCGCCTCCGCGTTTATCCAGCAGGTGCAGGAAGACTATATAGAGGCGCTGGATCAAAAGGAAAATTTCATCGACTACATCTCCCACCGCCCCGGCGTCCAGAAGGACGGCGAGCACGGGCTGTGGGATGCCAACGGTAAGGTAAAAAATCTCGCGCAGGCGGTACGGGAGGTGGCGGAGCACACCGGAAATGTGTGGACGCCGGTGATTGCGCTGCGCCGTGAGGACGCGGAGCGGCTTGGCTACGACAGCGCGGAAAACTGGCAGGCTCTGGTGAACGCCTCCATCTGCGATATCGCAAAGGCGTATAAGATCCGACCGGAAAACCTGCGTTGGTATGCTGCGTTCCACCAGAAGCCAAATCAGGTGCATATCCACATGATCATCTTCTCCGAAGATCCCAAGGAGGGCTACCTCACCAAAGAGGGTATCCGGGAAATGAAATCCGTCTTCGCCAGACGGATCTACCACGCGGATCGGATGCACATCTACCAGCAAAAGGATACCGCGCGGCAGGAGTTGCAGGCGCAGACCCGCAAGGCCATGGTGGAATGCATCGCACAGTTGGGCAGCGGAGCGGTCGAGAACCCGCGGCTGGAGCAGCTCACCGAGGAGTTAGCAGAGCGTCTGCTGACGATCAAGGGCCGAAAGGTCTACGGCTACCTGCCGCCAAGGGTCAAGGCCATCGTGGACACCATCGTGGAGGAGCTGGCGAAGGATGAGCGGGTGTCCGCCGCATACAAAACGTGGCAGACGCTCTATGAGCAGGTGTGTCTGGACTACGATCAACGACCGCCCAAGCGTCTGACGCTCTCCCAGCAAAAGGAGTTCCGGAGCGTCCGCAACATGGTCATTCAGGAAACACTGCAATGGATGGCTGAGCGGCAGAGGTGTGCGGATGCACAGAGAACTTCTGCCACATCGGTGGAATCCATTTCGCCTGAGAATTCCGCGGCGGCCAAGAATGCCAAAGTAGAATCCACAGCGCCAGCCGTTCCCGCGCAGCCCAAATCTGACCGTGCGGCGAGTACCGCACCGGAAGATTCCGGCTCCGCTGACGCTGCCGCCTCCAAAGACACCGCGCCGCCCGTGGGCGAAATGACTCCGACGCACTCACAGCCATCCGGTCAAGCATGGCAAACCGCACCGGCAGGATCAGAGTACCGTGCTCCCACGGTGGGCGAAACCGTCGTGCGGATGCTGCATCACATGAGCAGAATTTTTGAGGACAACAGCAAGCTCGATCAGATCCACCGCGGCTTGCAGATCGACCGCAAGCGCCGTCAGGAATTGCAGCGCAAGCGGCTGGCGATGGGACACAAGCCGGACGATCATGAGGAACAAACGTTCAGATAGCGCAAAGCAGAATTTTGAAAGGAAATATCATGAGCAAATATATTTATTTCACGCCGGAGGAAAAAGCGCAGGCACAAAACACAGACCTCGTCTCTCTGCTGCGCGCCCAGGGCGAACGGCCCGTGCGCTCCGGCCGGGAGTTCCGCACTCCCAACGATCCCAGCATCACCGTCCGGGGCAACAAGTGGTTCGATCACTCCAAGCGCGAGGGCGGCTATGCCGTCAGCTTCGCGCAACGCTATTACCGCCTCCCTTACCAGGAGGCGGTTTTGCTTTTGCTGGGCAGAAAAAACGGAAAATCGTATGAGCAGGCAAAGCCCGCAAAGGAGGCTCCGAAGCCCTTCGCGCTGCCGGAGCCTTACGGAACCATGAGGCGTATGTATGCCTACCTCATGCGTCAGCGCCACATCGACCGGGAGGTCATCTCCTATTTCGTACACGAAAAGCTGCTCTACGAGGACAAGCATCACAACTGCGTTTTCGTGGGGCTGGATGGCAGCGGCGAGGCGAAACACGCCCACATCCGCAGTACCAACAGCGAGGGCCGGGTGTTCCGTATGAACATTGAGAGCAGCGCCAGCGAGCACTGCTTTCATAAGGACGGCACGGACAAGTCCCTCTATGTGTTCGAGGCCCCCATCGATCTCCTGTCCCACATCACCCTCTACCCCTACGGATGGCAGGAGCACAGCTACGTCGCCTGCTGCGGGACATCCATCCAGCCGGTGCTGGAACGGCTGCGGCAGAATCCAAAGCTGGATACGGTGTACCTTTGCCTCGACAACGATGACGCGGGCAATGACGCCTGCGACCGCATGACGGATACGCTGGAGGACATGGGCTTGGAGGTACAGCGGCTCTGCCCTGTGCGCAAGGACTGGAACGACGATCTCCGGGCCAAATTCGAGAGAAAGGAGAACCTACCATGAACGGAGATACCTGGATCTTCCTCGCCCTCTGCGGCGCTCTGCTGGTGTTTTTGCTCATGGCATCCTTCCTCTCCAAGAGCTACTCCCTCAACAACATCAAGAGTAAGACGGTGGGCGACGGCCAGCACGGCACGGCGCGGTGGGCGACGCCCAAGGAGATCAGCAAGACCTATCACACCGTCCCCTTCCGTCCCCGCCGCTGGCGCAAGGGGAAGGAACTACCCACGGAGCAGGGGCTCATCCTCGGCAGCGTGGGCGGCGGAAAACGTAAAAGCAAGGCAGGAATTCTGCTGAAAACCTCCCGCAAGCTGCTGGAAAAGCTGCGCCGTCCTGTGGCGGGAAAGCAGAAACGGAAACCGAAGAAAAAATCAAAGGTGCTCTCAAAAATCAAAAAGATGATTGAGGAGCAGGGGGATATCCGGGCGCTGGTGGACAGCGACGACATCCACTGTCTGATGATCGGTGCCTCCGGCGTGGGCAAGACGGCTTTTTTCTTGTACCCCAATCTGGAATACGCCTGCGCCTGCGGCATGAGCTTTCTGGCGCTGGACACCAAAGGAGACTTGGCGAGGAATTACGGCGCCATCGCCTCCCGGTACTATGGCTACCGGGTATCCGTCATCGACCTGCGTAACCCAACCCGCTCAGATGGCTTCAACTTCCTGACGCTGATGAATCACTACATGGATCTGGCGAGAGCAGATCCGTCCAATTTGGCGGCGCGGGCCAAGGCGGAAAAATACGCCAAGATTCTTGCCAAGACCATCATCAGTCCGGACGGTGACGCCTCCCAATACGGTGATAACGCCTACTTCTATGACAGCGCCGAGGGATTGCTGACGGCCGTTGTGCTGCTGCTGGCGGAATTCGTGCCGCCAAAGGACGGAGAGCCGGAAAAGCGGCATATCGTGTCGGCCTTCAAGCTGGTGCAGGATCTGCTGGCAATGCCGAGCTCACGGGGCAGGAACGGCTTTCAACTGCTGGTGGACATTCTGCCGCCGGAGCATAAGGCACGGTGGCTGGCGGGTGCGGCGCTGACGGCGGCGGATCAGGCGATGGCCTCGGTCATGTCCACCGTCCTCTCCCGCCTGAACGCCTTCCTGGACACGGAATTGGAGCAGGTCATCTGCTACGACAGCCCCATCAACGCGGAGATGTTTGCCGCCGAGAAATGTGCCATTTTTCTCATTCTGCCGGAGGAAGACCCCGCCAAGAATTTCATCGCGGGCCTTATGATCCAGAACCTCTCCCGTGAGCTGTTCTCCGTGGCGGACGAGCATGACGGCAGGCTCAAGAACCGCGTGGTGCTGTTCTGCGATGAGCTGGGCACCATGCCGCCCTTCGACATCCTGCCCCTGTTCAGCGCGGGCCGCTCCCGCGGGCTGACGCTCGTGCCTATCATCCAGAGCCTTGCCCAACTGGAAAAGAACTATGGAAAAGAGGGCGCGGAAATTATATGTGACAACTGCCAGGACACTATCTTCGGCGGCTTCTCGCCCCAGAGCAAAACCGCCGAGGCCCTCTCCGCCGCCCTCGGCAGCAGGACGGTACTGTCCGGCTCCGTCAGTCAGGGCAAGGAGAGCAGCCAGTCCTTGCAGATGATGGAGCGCCCGCTCATGACGCCAGACGAATTGAAATCCATCCCCAAGGGAGAATTTGTGGTGATGAAAACGGGAACACATCCCATGCGGACGAGACTGCGCCTGTTTTTGGATTGGGGCATCACCTTCGATCCGGGCGGCTACCGGATGCCGGAGCGGGCGGCCAGAAAAATCGCCTATGTGAACCGCGACGAGTTGGCCCACAATATTCAGAACCGCCGCGAAAACAGCCCTTACAACACGGAGGATACCAAATGAGTAAATTCAATTTTATTTACGCCGAGGATCTGAGCCATCGGGAAAAGACGGTCTACATCTACCTCCGGGATCGCGCGGATGCCTCCGGCGTCTGCTGGCCGGGGATCAAGACCATCGCCGGTGAATTGGGGCTTTCGCCCCGCACCGTCCAGCGGGCACTGGCAGATCTGGAACGCAGGCAGCTCATTGAGAAGCGGCAGCGCCACCGCGCCAATGGCAGCCTTACCAGCAATCTGTATCGCCTGACAGCGGCAAAAAAGTCACAGTCTCCCACCAAGGGGGGACTGTGACCTTTTGCGAAAAATCTGTCTATAGGGTGGCGTCATCATGACGCATCCAGAAGAACCTACTCTACCGGAGGATACAGGACAGAGAAAGAACAAGAATATAAACAATCACGCCTTATTAGATAGCTTTGAACCAGTCCTTACCCTGACTGAGGATATCCATAACATCTTCGCTGCTGCTTATATCTTGAGACTCAATAGCGTCCAGAGCTTCCCAGCTGAGAAAACCAACCGGAGTTCCATTGATGACCAGCATGGTGGACCGCGCTGAATTGCCATCAGGGTGCAAGCGCAAGAGACTATCGAAGTATGCGCCACCTGCCATATACTGCATGAGCTCTTGAGGAGAATCTGCTGTCAAAACGGTGCCAATCGAATAAGCGGCCACGCCGATGTCACTTCGATTCATTCGCTCTTCAATGGATAAAAGTTCCACTTTGACAGCCGGGTTTCCACACTTGCCTTGTTCTTCGGCAATATATGCTTCAATGGTATCCTGATAGGCCGAAAGAGCGGATTCTTCGATAGATGTTTCGTAATCATTAATGGAACGGACCATCCAATACAATTGGTCGTCCTCTACATAAAAGATTCCATCGGGGAGTGCATCCCCGCCAGAGATGCGGACTAGGTTTTCCTGAAAACCAGCACTCAGGTTCAGTATGTGGTCATAGTCCCACTCGTCTTCAGGCGGTGTATCTACATACATTTCTAATGTCCAGATAGATTCACCAAAGGTCTCTTCTGAGGAATCCGTCTGGCAGGCAGCGGAATTTCGCAAATACTGAGCGAGTTCATCATTGGTGGGATTCTCCCGGTATATCGACCAACCTGGGTTTTTGATATCTTCACCATGAATGGAAGAGAGAAGTGTTTCCCAGGAAACTGGTTCCTCTTCATTGGAATTTGCAGAATCATCGCCCGGTTGCGGATATGTCGTTACATCAGGCGAGCAACCCGCCAAAGCAAAGCAGAGAAAGAGAGTCATTGCCAAAAGCCGTCTTTTCATTGTTTGAGTCCCCTTTCATAATTGATTTGATTTTGGTTATCTGTATTATCCTTATATACCGGAACAGGCTCACGAAATGCATTTGTTTCCAGCTCATCTGTTACGGGCATATGGTACCCTACAAATACGGTCTCACCAACTAATTGTGCACTCATGGGTAGTTCGGATTTTAAAATTTCATTCCCATAAATAGGAACATAACAATCTTTATACCGCTCATAATCCCACGAACATAAGCTTGACAACGATACATAGGTGTTTCCTGTAAAATACACATACTCATACAACGTGATTTCGTGAGAGTCCACGCCATTGAGCGTATCCGCGCGATGGAGGTCGGTAGACACCAACTGGTTGTTTTTATTGTAGCCAAACACAGACTCCGTTCCCAGTGCGTCAATTCAGAGTTTACGATGGAAAACAGGTATTGGTTAAGCATCCGCTGTCAACACGACCTGCCTTACCGCCTCAAAATCGTACACATGAATGCTCTCGTAGGGATGATAGCGAATCGTCAGGTAAACAGCCGCCTTGCTGGCTGGACGGAGTTCTGCTGAAACAATGCTTTCCAACAGGCTTTTCTCGGTGGGAAACTGCTCCACAGGCAGATACCGGGCCAGCGTGGCTGGATTTGCCAGCAAATCGTCCCAACTCTTTCCACCGTCATCTGTCCTCATCAGGACGCAGGCGTTCTCTTCGCTGCTTCCCAGAAGAATTCCCTCCTGCTCACTAAAGAAAAACAGTCCAGAAACTGTGCACGCAAGCGGACAGCCGACCTTGTCCCAGTTTTTTCCGCCGTTCGTGGTGTGGAAAAGCTGGCCCTCAGAAGCTGCCCAGCCATCAGACTCACTGCTGAAATGATATGCGCTGGTGTTTAGGGGTACGGAATCCATCTTAGGCACAGCAGCATCGCCCTTCAGCACACCTGCTGCCTCCAGAACATTCGCACAAGCCCAATGGCTCTCTGCCAAATCCGAAAATGGATTTTCGACAGTCAGCAGCTCCGTCACAGATTCATCCCGTCCGAGCATCCGGTTGATGGCTGTGACAGCTTCAGCGCGGGTGATTTGGCGTTCCGGGTGGAACAGCCCATCGGCACCGCCCTGTAACCAGCCCAAAATCTTCGTGCTGTATATGTACGTTTCGGCCCAGTATCCGGCAGGAACATCCGCAAACACAAATTCTTCCCCATACTGCCCCACAGGTGCCGCAAACTGACAGCGATGCAGCAGAACGGCGAACGCAGCCCTGCTGATCGGCGCATCCGGGCGGAAGGTTCCGTCCGCATAGCCGGTGAGAATACCGTAGCTGGCAAGATATGCAACCGCCTGGGTGCAGTCTTTTCCTGCTGTGTCTGAGAACGGGGCTCGGTAACTGTCGGCCTTATTGCCAGCGTCCAGCAGGGTGTATAGCATCTGTGCCAATTCGCCGCGTGTCAAGGGAGCATTAGGACGCGCAAGCCCACCATTCACTGGCAGGTATGCCAGATGCCTCACTGTTTGGAGCTTCGGCCATCCATCCGGCTGAGCCGGGGCCAAGCCTTTCCGCAAATTCTCCATGGAAAAGGCGGAGGATACCCGTCGAAAGGCATCCAGAAAATCTCCGCCGGTGGGAGTGCCCCCTCCTGGGACCTTCCATAGAAATACCTGGTTCTTTCCCATGGCAATGATCTGGTACGCCATATCATCGTAGTGTCCGGAGAAGAAATCAGACCGTGGGGAAACCACTACAACGGAGCCGATCTCTCCCCCGTACTTTTCACGGGAGGGAGCGTGATAAAAACTCACGCCGGTATCGGTTTCCTCGGCAATGACCTCGCCCTGACGAATGCCGGGAACCGTGACGGAAAATCCGAGCCGACTGCTTTGATACTGGAATAATGCAGGGGCGGCTGCTTGGGCCGGAATGCCCAGCAGCAGGCATATTGCCAGCAAAATTGAGATCCGTTTCATTTACAGCAATTCCTCCTTTAGAACTGTCGCACGCGGCAACCTTGTTCCCGCAGAATTATTTGGCCTTTAGTTAAATAGGTCAGCAGTATCCAGCGTTTCAGACGCCTCCATCAAATCCTCACTAAAGAAATCAGAGTACTTGATGGTCAGATCACCACTAATAAACTCGACATCTTTTACAGTCCGCACTCCATCAAACGCAAAGACATAAGGGGTATTTCCTGTGATGAATCTTGTTTCAGACTCTCCGTCTGCAAACACAATACGAGCTTCCGTAAATGCAACATCAATTCGCTTGTCATTGATGAAATCGAGAATGCTGTCAAAAGTATCTCCGAACACAACAGTCAAACTGTCAGTTGCGAGAACATGAACAGAAAATCCAGCAGCCAAGCCTCGCTCGGCATCCTTCCAGGCACTAACCTCAAAAGAGTTATCTGTCTTATCCACAATGAACACCTGCAATAATTGGTATTCATCTGTGCCAGGGTTCTTTGTGCCAGTTAAGAAAATGGCACTATCATTGATAGCTTCAGCAGAAAGAATTTCATATTTAGAAGTCTGACTTTCAAACCAGTTTGTTGCCTCCTGCAAAAGAGAGGCCGACCCATTGGCGGAATTCTGCGGGGCTTCTGTTGAGGCGCACCCCATAAGTCCACAAAACAATACCGCACACAAAAGAACCGCAATATATTTCTTTTTCATGAAAATCCTCCGTTTTTATTGAAATAGTGTTGACTACATAAATCGGTAGCCGCATTCCATCAGGGACTGTAAGAATGCCATAAAGAAAGCTTGGTTGGAAAAATTCATTTGCTTATAACCATCCTCGTAATGAAATGATGCAATTTGCATGTCGGAATTTAACCATACGACCGAAGCATCCGCTGCTTTTTGCATACGATGCACCTCCCAAATTTCAGTTCAGGAAAATGTGTAGATAAAGAGACTGCCAGAATCTCCAACGGCGGATATACACACCTGATTTTCATTGAGCCAGCCTAATCGCCACTCCTTATTCTTATCAAATCCACTGCGGTCAAAAACAGAGAACTGAGCTTTTTCAAAATTCATTACACCCAGAGTTTCAACTGCGAGAGTATCTTGATCCTGTGTAGGAATATAGTAGCAAATACTTGTGCCAGAGATATTGGGGAGCATTTTTGATCTTCCATCAAAAGAGAAACCAGCAATAGCAGAGGATTGATATCCGGTTTTCAGATCGAGTACCGCAACGCTTTGATCCGCGTTCACCAAAAGCGCATAGCGAGTACCTACATCTACGAGCCCGGCTGTTTTGCCATCTTGTGTTCTGATGGAAAGGTTATTTGCAGTCTCTGTTACACTCCCGGTTTTGACATCGCAACTCCAAGCAGAAAAACAGTTTTCTTTTTGCATCATTAGAATTACGGTAATATGTGCTTATTTTGATTACTCATTTGCCAGCAAGGACAATACTTCCTGTAGGGCTTCTTCTGATAGAACCGCGCTAACCCCGCTGATGCCAAAAATCTGTCCCGATTGCGAGTTCATATGGTATGATTGTCCATCTACGATAAAAACGAGATCAACAGGAAAACTTGCATCTTCAATGTCATATTTTTGTGTCTTAATTATCTGTGAAATACTTGTTGAAGCAGCTTCATCAAGTACCACCGTCTTAACTACATCTTGTCCGTCAGGTGTCATTTCACCAAGATATTTAACATAAACTGTGCCTTTTACCCAGTTTGTCTGATTCAAGCTATTGTCGGTAAGCCAGTCTGAAAGAAGAATTTTTATTTGTGGTATGCTGTCATACAAAGAAAGGTACTCATCGGCAATTTTGGCATTCCCAGAATCATATTGTACATCAGATGCCAATACCAAACGAAATGTATGCGTGGCCGTTGTGGCAATCGTATACCCTGGTTGAGCATAGGAAAAATCCATCGGGAATTGTCCATCAATACATTCAACCCAAAATAGAGAGCCCTTTAAATTCGTTCCGTTATCAGTTTCTTCCTCTCTCGCTGCAAGGCTATATACTTCGATATCACCATCATCGAAAATATCATAGCCGTATTTTCCAGCCCATTCGTCAGGTAATATCAGCGAAATTCCAAAATCACTAATATCAATGCTCTCTTGGCTTTTTTCAACATAGATTTTCTCAGCAAAGGCCAATGCGCCTACGCTAAAGCTGCAAACCATTAGAGCGATAACGGCAGCAATCGTTGCAAGCTGCCGGATACTTCTTCTCCGGTGTCCCCGTCTATAATTTGGTATCTGTTCAGCTTGCCGGATCAGTTTATCGTTCACATTTCCGATTCTGTCAGAAAACTGCTTTTCATTCATAGGTCAACACCCTCGCTTTCTAAATAGCTTCGCAACTTTTTCCGTATGTTGAACAGCATAGATTTAATTTTACTCTGGCTATACCCTGTGCATCTGCAAATCTCCTCAATCGAATCAAAATACCAGTATCGGCATAAAAAAATGTTGCGCTTTTCTTCCCCTATCTGACAAAGGAATGTGTCGATAAGCTGCTCGATGCGCCGATTTTCTGCTTCACTTTCAACATACTCCTTGCCAGAAACACAGTCACCAAGTTCTTCAAATGAACAAATCGCCTCTGGCTTTCGCTTTTCTGCGGAGAGGTATTCATACTTTTTCAGGGCAAGATTTCTGGTAATTCTACTTGCGAATACGGAAAACGGTGACGGCCTTTCTTTGGGAATGGCATTCCATAAGCCTAAATATGTATCGTTCACACATTCCTCGCTGTCCTCATGGTTTAGTAGGATATTGCTGGCAATGCGAAAAAAGAGCTTTCCGTATTTTGAGGAGGTTTCTGTAATGGCATCCTCGTTCCTCTCCCAATATAGCCCAATGATTTTTTCATCTTCCATAGGCGACCTCCATTGTGGTACCGCGGTCTAAAAGCGCTTTCACTATATAACTACGGATAACTCCGAATTGGTTGCAAATATTCTATCATGTCTCCGATTGATATTGCTCAAACTTGCAGGTTTAACTCGAAACATAATAAGCCATAAGACGGCGCTTCGCAACTTATAATAAAGTAGTGAGATAACCAGCGCTGCCTCCGTTTCTCGCAGGGTCTTCAGGAGAGCACGTTAGCGGCAAGCAAGGCAAGTGTATATTACACATATGATTGATGGTAACAAGCGTTTAAGATCTCGCGATGACACACAGTAAATAAAAAGACCGACGGAAGCTATTGGGTTGCATGATGGAAGCAGTATCAATTTTCAAAGTAAAAACGATGGCACCCTACAACTCATTTGCCAACCACCTTCCCAAATTTATGTACCCTCATTGGGTCTCCATCGAAAAAAAGGCTGTTTGAGTATCGTACCTTGATGCTGTGTCTATTGGATTGTAGCAGCACGTAACAAGGAAATAGGTGCCGTCATCCATGGCCGCCGTAAAATATAGTTCAAGCAAATAGCCGTTTTCTTTTTCCATCGAAACTGCGTAAGTATACTGCGAATCTTCAGGAAGGATGGTAATAATTAAAACAACTACGTTCAAAAAATGTAACAACAGAATATTGTTCAAAGCTGTTTATCCTGCTCCAGAAATTGCTTTGGAGAGATTACAATTTTATACGTATTTTTTCTTTATTTCATAAAGTAGCCGAATCTTTCAGACGCAGAAAAACTCCCGCTCCATTCAATGAATGGGGCGGGAGTTTTCTGCTGCAGCTATAACTAGATAATACAACTTGCCAGTAGTTGACTGATTTATAAGCTATATGTTTCTGTCAATTGGTAATATTAACAGCACCAGTAACTTTGACATTATCTACCGATCTAGCATACAGTGAATATACCGAAGCTGCTGTAGCGTCCAAGCCTCCCTCTCTACCAGAGGTGAGCATGACATATGCACCATTGCCAGTGCTGTGTGCATAAAGCCTAAATTCTAATCTCGCATAAGCCGGGGACCAGGTTCCCTGAAAACTCACCCTCGATTTCGCTGGCATCTCGAAATCATCTGTGATTTTATAGAACTTACCGTCCCCCGGTATGTTAATTTCCTCATACACGATTGCGCGAGGCATAACAGTTTCTTGCTCTTCATTTCTCGCAGTATCAGTCTCTGCCGCAAATGCGGGAACCGCCATAGCGGCACACATCGCCACGGAAAACAGCACTGCAATCATTTTTTGCATTTTCTTCATAAAAACGCTCCTTTTCAGTCTAAAGTGTAGTTGTTTGCTGTAATTAATTCATTGTATATACAGTCTCCACATAGTAGCTTTTAAACGGTATATGCCCTCATTGGGTCTCCATCGAAAAAACGGCCGTTTGAGTATCGTACCTTGATGCTGTGTCCATTGGATTATAGCAGCACGTAACAAGGAAATAGGTGCCGTCATCCATGGCCGCCGTAAAATACAGTTCAAGCAAATAGCCGTTTTCTTTTTCCATCGAAACAGCGTAAGTATACTGCGAATCTTCAGGAAGGATGAGTTCAGTGTAAGCGGAACAATTGTTTTTCTTTAAGGCAAATTCCACTAATTTATCAATACCAGGTTTTTCCTCAACATGTCCTACTTCAAAGAAGTTTTCCGTGTCACTGTGATTTTGCCAACTATAGAAGCCAGCGTCATAATGATGCTCCGTCCAAATTGCAGTATCAATAGCCATATTGAAATTGTCTGCATGGAATTTTGAAATATTTGCTTGTTCCTCTTCTATTGATGGAGTTTCAACCACATAATCAATCTGCTCGTCACTATGGTTGCTTTTTACTCCCAACCAGATTATAGCCGCAAGCAGTCCAACCAATAGAGCTGCTAATATTTTTGTACATTTCATTCCCAAAGTGCATCCTCCTTGCGGTCAATTCTTTGTGTATACATTCAGATTAAACGCAGCGCATAGCATCTCCCCTTTGTCCTGCCGGTTCCGACAAAACAAAGCGTTTTGATTTTCCCAAACAGGAACTCCATTAAAATACATTATACATTACAATTATTAAAACAGCTACCTCCAAAAAATATAACAGCAAGAATGCTGTTACATTTTTCGAAGGTAAGTGTTTATATATGAGAGTTCTTTCATGCGCAGGCTAAAGCTGCCGCACTGCTGCCTCTGCTCACCTGCCTACTGTTCGGTAAAGGAGATTTTTCATGCACTATTGCACTTCATTCAAGGAACAAGACAAAATCGAACATTTCAGATGCTGTTTGCGGCTGCGGAAAAAATTCAGTCGTATTTATTTTGCGGTAATATGGTTTATCCTTTTTCTGGTTGCAATAGCGTTTTTCTTATTAAGTCCAACTACAAAATGGTTTTCTAAAGAATTTGCCATTTTAGACGAAATCATTTCACTGATTATTGTCTGTTTTTGGACTTATCGATTCATGGTACCTTCTTTCGTAAAGTCTAAGAGACGGAACTGGTACAAAAAAATTTTGCCAGAACAAAGCGCATCGCTTTATGTGCAGATTTCTGCGTCCCATCTGGAATTTTGTAGTGCGACAGGAAAAAGCGTAATATTTAGCTATAAGCCACAAACAAAAAAAGGGGAACGAAATCTGCCTAAAAAGGATCAGACAATCGGAGAAATCATTGAAGCAAAAAATGGCATATATTTTGTGGGTTCAGACATCGAACTTGTTGATGTAGGTCCCGTCCTCTTTGTTGACAAGAATGACGTTCCCGCAGAGGATTACAGTAAACTCAGAGAGATGCTGAAAGGTATTTTTCTTGAGAAGTATTATGATTATAGCGCGGAATGAACGAATCATCCCTGCCGGGGTGTAAAACAGCCTCCCGGAAAACACGAGTTCACCGTGCTCCGGCCCTGTCAGAGCAATCAAGGCCAGCATTCTATTGTTTACATGGATAATAGTATGAAATATATCGAAAAATTGCTATAATAGTAATAATTCCGGTAAGGTCAAACCTTCTTTTGAACTTTCTTGATTAACCGTTCACTGGAAAAGTGTGTTCATTCTCCCTGGTGATTACTGTCATAACTGATGGAGAGGATTAGATATATGCTTATCTTTGCTACTATGATAAATGACATTGATGATCGTGCATTTATGCAAGAAGTATATCAGCAGAACGAGCGCCTGATGTATGCAATCGCATTAAAATATGCTTCCAACACACAGGATTGTGAAGATGTTGTTCATGATACGGTCGAAAGGCTTTGCAAAAACATTATCAAAATAAAAGGTCTTCCGAATTCTGCGCTTCGTGCATACGTGGTTTACGCGGTCAGAAATACGGCTATAAATTTTAGAAAACACCAAGCAACGATAAACCGCCATATTCAACAATTATCGGATGATGATTTAAGCAGTGAATACGATCAGCCTGAATCAATAATTGAGAGAATAGAAGACCTCCAAGAAAAAAGAACTCGCCTGACCAAAATGTGGACGCAGCTTACTGATGCCGAACAAGAATTGCTATACAGGAAATATGTTTTGGATCAAACAACAGAAGAACTCGCAGGAATTTTTCAGTGCAGCAGAGACAGTATCCGGATGCGTCTTTCACGCGCAAGGCGAAAATCTCTAAGGTTAATGAAAGGGGATGGTACGAATGACGAGACACGAACGACTGCTGGAAAACTATGAAGATGCATATTTTGCGCTGCTGATGGAAGATGTTGCACAAATGGAAGGCGCTCGGTTAGACCAACTCAACATGGAATTGCAGAATGATCCTCACGCTGCCGTTCCCGAAGGACTCACAAAAAGGTGTTTGAAAACAATAAATGCGCATTTTTCAAATATGCGCAGAAGCAGCAGCCTTAGAATTGTAAAAAAGGCAATTAACCTGGCAGCAGTATTGATCGCAATTTCAACTCTACTTTTTACATCTGCATTTGCAATTTCCGATGAATTTAGAACAGCCACTCTTAATTTGGTGATCACTGCAAATGAGAAGTACACACAATTGAAAATAAAGCAAGAGGATCCCCCTCAAGAATCCAGCAACACTGTGGTTGCAGATGACAATGAATTTTTTAAAAATATACGTTTGGCGTGGCTTCCTGAAGGATACGAATATTTATCAGGAGAATACGATTATCAGGCTATCTTTGCAAACGATGAAAATAACTGGATAGTCATTAACAGGTTTGATGGGACTTCTACTTACAATGTAGATACGGAGGGAGCCGAAATAGTAGAGGAAATCATGATAAATGGGAACTCTGGGTTGCGCATTGTAAAAAACGGCCAGACACATATTGCCCTCGCAAATACTGACAAGAATATTTTTATTGACATTTGTTCATCCGAGCACGTACCGGGTGAAGTAGTTGAAAAAATAGCCCAAAATATTTTTGTGATTGATTAGGTTTAAACCGCTCAAAAATTTTTTAATTTTTTTGAAAATTGTGTAAGAAATGGCGCGGCTCGTGCGTCTATATTGCGTTACACTTTTCCTGAATATTTGTTCTATATTACGAGAAAGCGATATTATCCATAAAAAGATTCGCAACTATTTGGAGGGAAAAAAGATGTCCAATCACAAAATGCAGTTTCCGTTTCATATTTCTAAAAGCTGGTTCTCTGTGTGCATATTCATTTTTCTCTTGACTGTTTGTGTGGGTTTAGCAATCCATGTCACCAGTGAAGAAGATGCGATATGTTCTGATTCTGATCATTCTGAATTGCCCATTGTTTCGAATGAAAATGTTTCAGAGAAATCAGGCTCAGATATAGAGTATGCGAAAAATTATGTGCCAACGGAAGAGGACGTTCTTGCAGCACGCCAACAAGCAACCGAAGGAATGTCTCAACAGCAAATAGAAAATCTGACCGAGGTGGTTAAGACTGCAAATTTGTGGTTGGAGCATAAATATATGAATGGAGATTTTTTTGAGCAACTGTCAGATCCCAATAATTTGTACTGGAATTACTTCCATCAGACCGGAGAGATTCAAATTGGCTGGGCAGTTGACGGTGGTCTCGATATGGATACTGTATGTGAACGAGAAAAGCTTTCCATAGAAGAATTTTATGCCAAGTATGGAACGCCCGTTGTTACAACGAATCTCTATGATGCAGATGGGTTCATTGGTCTGTTGTCAGAAATAAATTCATTCATTCAAAATGGAAATCTTAAATCCGAACTTCAGTATCTCATGGATCAGACGGAACAGGCAAAAGAAACCCATAGGATGGAAATTGTAAATGACATCTACAAAAAGCTACATGATCTGGATTATTTTTTGCTGCGATATGGTCCTAAAGATGTCGCTAAGTATGTCGAAGATGATTCTACGGTATCTAAATACTACGGCACACTGCCTTTCTATTAACCTTTCCTCGCAAAGAATTCCGACATGGTAATGCCCAACCCATCGCAGATCCGCTCAATCGTGTCGACAGATAATTGTCCGCCGCGGCGTTCGCTGTTTTTCAGGGTCGAATGAGATACATCGCATATCTGAGACAGCTTAAAAAACGTAAGACTCCGCTCATCTGCCAACTCTCTCACTATTGCAATCGTGTTCATCAAATCCCCGCCTTTCAGCATTTTAATTTTCAAAGTTTCTTACAGCACACGCCCAATGACCCGAAATCCTCGTTCCGGGCTGATGATCCTATCAGAATATTCTTTGTTATACGAAATCAGAACCGGCTGCATGTGGAGCCTTCCGTAGCTGTCCGTAAATGCGTCACGGTCACTCTCGTCAGGCTCCCGCTCCCCATAGGATTTCAAATAGCCCTCACCGTCATAGACGAACACACCGACCTGGCCTATCGAGAGCGTCTCGCACCGCTCCACCCAGACGATCTGCCCGTCATGGTAGACCGGCTCCATTATGGGGCATCCGATAAGTACGTTTATATTTCATCGTTAAAGGGGGATGCGGCTCAAATCGAGCCGCGTCCCCCTTTAGTTATAATGACCTTTACTAATTGAGCAATTAAAGAAAAAACAGGAATAATATTTGCCACATACTACATCATCAATGATATTGATTTACTAATAGTCAAAGCAGCGTCATTCTTTGCGTGGTGGTTAAACAGCAAGAAAAAGATGAGAATGACAAGAGATAAACTAAATGGAAATACACAAATTATATCCTTAGATCCGGAAAATGCAAATATTGTCCCCAAAAGTAAAGTAAATAGTATTATCTTTACAACTTTCATATGAGGAGAATCCACAAATGTAATTTCTAAGCTTTTCTGTTTTGGGGACCTTTTTATTACCCCCAAAATAACAGGAGTGAAAAAATTCTTTCCATATATTAATGGCACTATTTTGAAAGAATCTTTATTTACTAATCCATAGAATAATTTTCCAACATATCGTCCTGATGAGCTTTCAATCCATGTCAGGTACTTAAATTTTTCTTGAATCACTACAGTTCGCACGAGATATTCAAAAAAATCATCTACAGACTTATCGGAATTAAGTGGAAGATTTAATTTCATTATAACTCACCTAAAATTATTTATATAAATAGAGAGGAGAGCAGAGTACGCGGAAATTGTAGTCTTTAGTAATATATTATCACACCTCCAATTCTTGTGCAATGATATACGAATCAATCTCAGCCACTCAAAATAAGTGGCTGAGATTGATTTTTTCCGTATTAACCTTTCCTCGCAAAGAACTCCGACATGGTAATGCCCAACCCATCGCAGATCCGCTCAATCGTGTCGACAGATAATTGTCCGCCGCGGCGTTCGCTGTTTTTCAGGGTCGAATGAGATACATCGCATATCTGAGACAGCTTAAAAAACGTAAGACTCCGCTCATCTGCCAACTCTCTCACTATTGCAATCGTGTTCATCAAATCCCCGCCTTTCAGCATTTTAATTTTCAAAGTTTCTTACAGCACACGCCCAATGACCCGAAATCCTCGTTCCGGGCTGATGATCCTATCAGAATATTCTTTGTTATACGAAATCAGAACCGGCTGCATGTGGAGCCTTCCGTAGCTGTCCGTAAATGCGTCACGGTCACTCTCGTCAGGCTCCCGCTCCCCATAGGATTTCAAATAGCCCTCACCGTCATAGACGAACACACCGACCTGGCCTATCGAGAGCGTCTCGCACCGCTCCACCCAGACGATCTGCCCGTCATGGTAGACCGGCTCCATGCTGTTGCCGGATACTCTAACGCCAAAATCCGCTTCCGCCGGGACTGCGTTTTCCGGAAAGCTGACCATCTCAAAGTTGTCCTCATCCAAGAAACTGCCTGTACCGGCTGAGACTCTGAGATTGCTGACGGGCTTATCGATATAGCGGATCGTATTCATGGGCGTTGGCATGGGATTGTATTTACCGGTAGCAATCAGATCCTCTCGGTAAGCACGAACCTTTTCCGTACCCACTTCGTTGAGCAGAGGCGTGTGTTCTCCAGTAAAGGCAGCAAGGCCATCCTCAAGGTCCAGCGCATAGCAGATCGCCAGCAGTTGGTATGCATTGGGAACAGTCAGGCCATTTGTCCACTTCCCCAGCGCGGATTGGCTTACATCTACACCAAAGTCCTTCAATGTTGTGCAGAATTCTTTTTTACTCAGCTTTCGGTTTTTGAGCTCTTCCGAAAGCCTTGTACCAATTACATTGTTCCGCTTCTCAGTCTCAGCACTGTATCTCAAGCCGTTTTTTGAAGGAGTCGGAAACGGGATAACCGTTGTTTTCTGACTGTTCATAAAGAAACCCTCCGTCTTAGGATGATCCCATTATACACGGGGGCAGCTATTTTTGTCAATCGCAAATAGCTTATCACGCTACAAATGCGACATTGACATAGCTTTACGAGATTGCTATGATGGAGCCATAGCCAAGGGAACACCTTCCCTCCATGACAGCTAAGATGTGAGGAGGAACGCGGATGCCGATTTTATCTCGGAAAGATCTTGAACGGATATCCCGCAGAGTGCTGTTCCGCTATCTGACGCTGTCAGACCGCAAAATGGATCGCATCGACCCGGTCGACTTTGCGGAAAAGATCTGCGGACTTCATTTCGCGTTTGCGGATATGAGCGTAACGGGCGCGATCCTTGGGCTGACCTCCTATAGCGACGTCGATCTCACCATATCCGTTCCCCGTGGGAACGGGTCAGTCCAGGAATTTCATTTGAACGGCAATATCGCCTATGTGGATCAAAACCTCGCAAATGCGGGATCGGTGGGACGGTTGAATTTCACTCTGGTACATGAAGCCGCGCATCAGATCCTCGGTATGCTTTACCCGGAGGAATATAATCCAAGCGCGCAGCCGTTCATCTGCCGCCTTGCGGATGAACGCTGCACATACCCCATCACCGATTGGGTAGAATGGCAAACGAATGTGCTGACGGCGTATCTCCTACTCCCCCGTGAGCTGATCGACCGCTACATGGATGAGCTTGGCCTTGGCCGGCAGATCAAACTCCTGAACAAAGTATTTGCCCCCAAGGAATATGCGCTGTTTTCTGAAATGGCAAAGCGTTTGGGCGTCTCGAAAACAGCATTATCCATTCGTCTGGACAATCTTGGCATGATCGGCCGAAATGATTTTAGTGATCCGTATGCGCCCATCCATATTTATGCGGATGACTTTGACACAGCATAGGAGGTAGTTGTTATTATGGCAAAAATCAATTCCAAAGCGCTTGACCCGCAGCGGTATGCCTGCATCCAAGCCGAGCAGCGGGAGCTTGAGCAGCAGTACTCCACCCATATCACCATGGCACGGCTTTGCCCGTATTGTAAGCTGCGGCTTGAAACGCTCTGCAAAGGGGCCCACGGCGCGACATACCTAAAGTGCCCGCAATGCGGAGAGGCGGTTTTCTTCCCGCCTGTTGTATTCCGCATCGCATAACCGCGAATAATCGATCTGTCCCCAACAATTAAATACCAAGTATGAGCCTCGGAGCCGCTTGATGCGTGACCATCCCATGTGCCGCTTGATTTGTAACTATCGTTCCTTTTAGGAACATAGTTCTGTCAACGTGGCCAATGGTCAGACAAATCAAGCGGCTCTTTTTTTTGCGCATGCAGCTCCGGAAAAGGAGTTTGCAATGCGCTTTTTTCATATCCTCCCCCTTTTAGCGTGGGAGCCGTATATCGCTGAATACCCCTGATCTCCCGATTTTTTGAACCTCACCAAATTCAAAAAATCACAAAGGAGATCAGGAGTATGACTGAAAAGAATTATTTTCTCAACATTTACAACACCATGACCGGTGAATTTGAGCTCGTCCAGGTCACGAAGGAAGTCTTCCAGACCTACAGGCGGACGAAATGGCACATTGAAGACAGCACGGAACGCTTTTACAAGCACGAAACGCAGATGAGTTCTCTGATCGGCGGTGAAAATGACGGATACGAGCGGTTCCATGAATTTATTGATTATGACAACACCCCTGAAAATCAGGCAATTGAGGAAATGGTGCGCCAGTCCCTGCGTAATATTCTGGATCTGCTCCCGCCGAAGGATTATGAGCTGATATACGAACTCTACTTTAAAAACCGCTCCGAAAAGGAATACGCACAGATGCTTGGGATCTCTCAGCAGGCCATTCATATGCGGAAAAAGCGCATTCTGAAAAAAATTAAAAATAATTTGGATGAGCAGGGTTGTTAAGATGCCAGTTTTCTCCCGTATACATGCGAGAAGAAAAGAATCTTCTTGTGAACATCGAAAACTAGATATCCGGTGACGAATAACGTCAGTTGACGGTCCCCCGGCGAGGGGGAACAGCGATGCGGCGAATGCGCGAAGACCACCTGCATCGGAATTACTCCGATGTCAATGAACGGCCAATAAGGTGCAGAGCGAAACTCATTCAGCCAAAAGCGGGCATGGCAGCCTGTCTCGCAATGATCCCGTCAGCCTATAATGGTACATCCTGTCCAGCCACAGCCGCAAGCAATGGGGGCAGCTCGGAGAGATCCTCGGAGGGGTTAGATTCCCGATGGGCGCTGCCAGGTGCCGGTTCGTTCAACCGCCCAACGGTCCGGGAAGTAGTGTCGAATAGGACTGAGCAAAAGAACTTTAAAAAATATAATGAGGGCCGCTCCATATCCGGGTATAGCAATATGCTTCCAACCAAGACAGGAGCGGTCCTCTGTTTTTATTTCTGAGCTAAAAGATGTGTTTTCAAAAGTACGCTCTCTAAGGCTCTATGATCTTCATGTAACTGCCACCAACAGGGCTTAAGGAAGTGGAGAACTTTCTCCGCCCATAGGTAGTCATCCGGCTGCAGCGTTTCCGTTGCAGCGCCAAGCTGGAATGCCGCGTTGCGTCTCCGCACAGAGACATCAACGCTGGCCCGATCCAGATATAAGTTCAGAAAGCCGCAGACGATGGCGGCTTCTTCCGTTGTATAGAACATGTTTTCCCTCCCATTCCGCAAACAGGCATCATTGTAACACGGTGCCCTTGTTTTGAAAATGGGCTGTTTCCACAAGTTTCCTCTCAAAAGTTTGCCACAAACAGTTGTTCGATTTACGGTGGCATGATATACTGATAGACACTAAGGACGAGGAGGCGCGCTATGCAGCAGAGCGGACGGAC
>ENA-ORNR01001532-ORNR01001532.1-human-gut-metagenome-genome-assembly--contig:-NODE-1532-length-20851-cov-12.697827_pt1 | contig 20851 bp, 19 predicted proteins | sample MGYA00242114_ERZ509020 | MGnify/ENA primary metagenome ERZ509020 (study PRJEB26280, sample SAMEA2338758) | human gut metagenome | biome: human gut; feature: human-associated habitat; material: faeces...
TCGTGTTGTTGATCGTCATGTTGCAGCTGTCGCCGACGTTCCATGTGTCAGGAACCGTTTTTGTCTGACAAGCAAGGATAATGTCTGCCCAGCTATTCTCTCCAAAGTTCTCGCTGAGTCCGTTCTGCAAGCCAAGTTCCAGCGCAGAGAGCAGGAAAACCTTTGATTCAACTCCGCTTGTCCCTGCTGAAACTGATGTTCCGCTCGCATATGGAATCTTGGCTGTTTGCAGAGCATTCCGAAGGTTCGCACTGAGAAGATTGTAGAAATCTCCGTTCAGATAAGAAGCAATCTGACTTCCAGAATAGATGCTTGTGCTGCCGCTTCCATTCCAGACCTGTTGATTGTAGAGCTGCTTCAGCATCAGCCACGTTCCGTTGCAGCTGCTGTCATACAGGCTGCTTTGCTGCGGGACACCTTGGTTGACCACGATGAACTCAAACTCAGCTCCATCTATCGTGTCTTTGACGATGGTGCCGGCTGGAAGATTGTCAATCGTCGTTACGTCTGCAGCTTCCTTCTGCCAATACGGATAGAGCGTCACGCTGGCATCCTGCGTGTATTGGGCTCCAAGACTATAGGCTTTCGCTCCGCCGTCAGTCAGGCTCCACCCGGTCTGTACATAGCCATCACGCGTGAATGTAACCCCACGAAGCGTGATAGCCGTCCCCTCCGTTTTTGTCTGCGTCTGCGTGCTGCCGACACCGTTTGCTCCGGGTGCATATGTAACGGTATAGGTGGCAAGTACAGTGGCCGTTGCTTTGGCTGTCAACGCCAAATTCGAGCTAATACCGGAAACCGTGTACCTTTGAGCGGAGGACACCTTCACGTCAGAGGCGTTGTACCATCCATCAAACGTTACCTGATAGCCAGACTGTGAACTCAGCGTGCAGTCCACCCAGCAAGATGTTTGGGTGTTCCCGTTGTAATCGATAAACGGGATGCCCTGATACTGCCTGGATACGTTTGCAATGTAGTCCCCCGCTATCACGTCGACCGAATACTGATACCACTCGGCCGTCAGCTCAATATCTTCCGGCGTGGTGCCTAACGTCTGTCCTGGGCTAACAGACATTGTGTATCCGCTGGTAAGACCTACGGCGACCCAATTTGCGAAGGTATAGCCCGGCCGGCTCGGAATCGTTGTTGAGATTTGAACGTTTGTGTCTTCTCGCACGGTTTGCGAAGAAGGTGCGCCATATCCCCCGTTTGCGTTGTAGGAAATCGTGTGCGTCGGTACAGTGATCTCCTGCCAGACGCAGTAGAATACGCGGTCTACATATACCGTTGTTGTCTGCCCCGGCTGCCATTGGGCTGAGGTTGCACTGGCTGTGCCAGCATATCCGGCGAAGGTTTTTCCGGGCGGAGCGGAGAACGGACAATCCGGGATGGTGATGGTGGTGCCAAACGGGAACGTATTGCTCACGGATTGGCCGGTCCCATCATTGGCATAAATCGTGACTGTTTTATCCCCCTGCAATGTGGTAACAGGAGTTCCATTTCCTTCGATCTTCCCGCCATTTGCATCATAGAGCGTGCCAGTCAGATAATAACTCTTATTCGCTGTCAGTCCGGTAAACGTGACGGCATAATTATTCGACTTGTCAGAAGTCCTTTGACTTCTGGTCGATTCCCCGTCTGCATTCAGCACCCATTGCAGGTATGCAGCATCTGACGATGATCCGTCCGAAATGCTTTCGTAGTATTCCGCACTGATGGAGTTAGCAGTTGTTTCTAAGATTTTAATGCCCATCTCAATTCACCCTCCCATCAGTACGGCCATGCTCCGTCAGACTTTGTGATGACGATTCTCGCGTCATCCGTACCTCCAACTTCGACCCAGGAAATTTTGGCTGTTTGTGCTTGCGTTGGAGAGTTGTCCATTGTGCTGACCTCAATAGCAGCACTTATCCGGATTCTCAGCAGATCACCCTTCCGGCTCTTCAGAAACAGCGTATTCCTCGTTGTTGACAGCTCCATTATCTCGTTCCGCAGGTTTACAGTGTCAGAATATTTTCCGTCGGAGATCGTTCCAATCAAACTCGTCAGCGTACCGCTCTTGTAGTTGAACGGTGCCGTCTGGACCGTCGGGTACTGTGTGAAGTTCTGCAAGATCTGAGGCGTGTTGTTGTTGCTGATATCCCCACTGGACAGATTCTTTCCGAAGAAGAAAATCTTTTGCGGGTGGAAAACCCCGTTTGCGTCCTTCGTGCATGACAGAACAGACCAATTCCAAATACAGGTTGTGATTTGATTGCTGATAAGAGCAGCCGAGGACGCCGAGTCATTGATTCCGAACGCATAGTACGTATATGCCTCTGCGTTTTTGCTTCCACAGTCAATCACGACGTTGCCGTCCTCCGGACTTGTGTCAAAGACATGCGTAAGGGTCAGACTTCCGGCCAGATAGCGATAAATCGCAAATTTGGTAAACCCGGTGTTTCCAAATCCTCCGCCATTCAGATCTGTGTCAAAGTCTGCGAAGAACTGCCCCGAAACGTCCGTCGGGTGGTATCTCGGTTCTGCCAAGATGTTATTCCGCACTGTGCTGGTCAGCTCGTTTTTACTTACCAATACATAGTCACACGTCTGCGAGCCCTCCATCTGCAGAGAAGTGAGTGAATCAAATGAGAAATCGAGAGGAATTTCTGTTTTACTCACGAAGCCGGAAGACGTATATGCATTGGTGTTATCCACCCAAACAAAGCTTCCGCCGAACGCCAGTTTCACCATCGTTGGGTTGACTGACGAAGATGCCGGGATTGGGCTATCGCACGCAGTCCAGTTGATCCCGTCTTTGCTCTTACCTGCGCTTCCAGCGTAGACCGACAGGAACCAACCTTGTGCGAATATGATGTTTGGCCCAGAGTGCTCATTGCTGTAAACGTCCCATGTGATTCCGTCATAGCTGCACAACGTTATCCGTGTGTTGTTGTCGCCGACGATTACAAATCGATCACCGGAAAAACAAATATCATATAGAAATAAGACCGGTGAACTGACGGTATAGTGTGGCGTCAGTTCAACAACTGAAACGACTGTCCAATTCATTAAATCTTTTGAGTAAGCGATTGCTCCACCGTTTGGTGCAGTGGCCTGTGGTGCAATCACAACATATACGCCATTGCCATACACAATCTTTCGCCAACCATTGTCAGCCGCAGGCATTGCTGATACAATCTCCCAACTTTCCCCGGTTTCTGAAACTGCAACGACGATGCCGCCGTCATTCATTCCGAAAAGTCCAACGAATTGGTTTTTTGCAAAGAACAAGTCAATCGGCTGTGCATTCGCAACGGCCTCGCTATCTTTCCACGCTTTCACGTCGGTGGAAACAAAAGAGTGCGTTCCAAATGGGGACACATAGGACAGCGCAACAAATTTTCCACCACCAAAACATGCCGGTTCATAAGGCGTAAAGCTGCCATAGCCGCCCGAGTTCCAGTTAACTCCATCATCGCTGTAAGCACTTTGATTGTACGAAAAGGCAACATACAGACCGTTGCCATATAAGACTTTGCTACTGGCGAACTGCACACTAGATTCGTGCTGTTCCCACGTCAGATCATCCGCATCTGTCGAAACGACAATTTTATGTCCTTCGTTGAGATGCAAAACACTGAGAATCTGCGTGCTTGGGAGGCTCAACGATGCCAGCACGCCGTCGTGCGCATGGATTTGCATCGAAGCCGACGTTGAGTCAGTTCCATACACGTTTGCTGCGCCATATGGCATTAAAAGCAGATTTCCATTGCCATAACATCCAGCCCAGCAGGCATTTCCAAGCGGTATTGCATTCCAAGTCTCACCATCTGTGGAGGTGAAAATGTGGTTCTCCCCTGCGCAGCAAATGAACTGTGCGCCACTATAAAAGACATGCGCCCCATAAGATTCGCTGCTTCGCCCCAAGACATTCTTATAAACCGTCCAGTTCAAGCCGTCAGAGCTGACCATGACGTCCGAGCTATAGCCAACTGCGACGAAAAGCGTTCCGCCGAATGCTATATCGCTGGCGTGGATCATATTCTGAGTTGCAGAATGCCCCCACGACTCTCCATCATACGAATACACAACCGCGCCGTCTCCATGTTGTGGAATAGAAACATAGATTCCATTCCCAAGCACTGGCGCTGTATAGTCCCCGCTGAATACAGTGCTCCAGTTCTCCAGGTTCGAAGAAACGTCAACTGTCCACGCGTTCAGGTTGGACACAAAAAACTTACCGTCAACGAACGATACATCGGTAATCGCACCAATCTTCGTTTTCGCCGTCCACGTTGCTCCGTCGCTGCTGGTGGCAATATCACCCGCATAGGAGAAAGCGTAGAAAGTTTGGTTCGCATAGATCACGAAACCCCATGCCGAAGATACAGGCAGTGTAGCTGCAGTCCACGTTTTCCCGTCAGTCGAGTAAGCCGCAGAGTCTGAGTTATACTGCAGCGCCACATATTTGCCATTTCCGTAGGTGACAGACCGCCATTCCCCCGCGCTCGGCAGCTCTCCGTAAATTCTTGGATTCAGGTCCGGTGCGCTTACCTCAATACCGAGACTATCGTTCATAGGCTGGTTGACACTGATAGCAGTTTTTACAATTCCGCGATTGGAAGAAGCGAAGAACTTCCCATTCCCATAAAAAACAGAGTCAAACACCTCGTTGGAGTATCCGGTGTCCAGTTTCGTTGCCATCCAGTTCTTTGCGTCGTAGCTGTAGAATGCATAATTTTGTTGGGAGCCGTTATTGTACAAGACTATGAAGTAATCTCCGCCGTAGCAGACGGAGTAACTAGACACATAAAAGTGCTCTTCTATGCTAGGAAAGAAGTCCTGCGGCTTGACGTTGCTCCAATCAGTTCCGTTCGTGGACACAAAAAATTCAGTGTTCGGATATATGGAAACCATCAGGTATATTCCGTTTCCGTAGCATAGCGCATTTGATTGAAATCTCTCTTCAAAACTGTGTATTTTCGTCCACGTTTTCCCGTCTTCTGACGTAAAAATGCTTGTTACTTCATTCTGTGAAGTGTTCGAATTGTAAGTGGCAAGCATAAACTTCCCGTCACCAAAGGTGAGGCTATTTATACCAGCGCCACTGTCAATACCGACTGTGACCTCTTCCCACGTCACGCCATCACTGGATACGGCAATTTTATTGCTTCCGTCGATTGCAGCAAAAACATTATTGCCAAAACAGAGCTGTTCGAGTTCTACTGTAATGGTCAGTGTGTGTGCTGTCCACGTGATTCCGTCTTCCGACGTCGCAGAATATCCAGCTTTAATCGCGACATATTTTCCGCTGCCATAAGCAACTTCGCCCCACCCGAGGAGATCTTGGCCGTTGTTCTGCGGTGGGTTCGCTTCTGCCCAAGTTGTTCCGTCTTCGCTGTAGTAAATACGGCCGCTTGTTGCAACGAACTTGTCTCCGTAGCAGCCATATGTCAGACGCTGGTTAAGTATCTGTTCAAAGGTGAACCGTTCCGCCACTCCGTTTTCTTGGAGGATCATTCCATTGGCATTTCCAAGGCCACGCCACGCCGCGTCGAACGGAGTTTCAAGGTTCATCTGCTCGCCATCTTGTTTTTCCCACTTCACGCTGGTTCCTTCCGGAAGTCGGAGGTAACTGTCCGAAACTGTGTATGATCCGCTTGCCTCGCCAGGAATATTTGTGACAGACGGGAACGTCAGTTTGACGCCACTCCCCTTTCCGCTTTGACAAGCAGTGAGTGTGCCGTTCAGCAGCTCAGATTGATATTCAACAGCAAACTCAATCCAGCCCGTAGTGGTCTCAACACCGTTTTCCGTTTGCACAGAACATCTGACGGCATATGTGCTTCCAGTGAAGAATCCATCGTAAGAAAATTGAAGTTGCGAGACCCCATAGAGTTTTCCGGTATCTTTAAGGACGTCATACGACGTTGAATTCTTCAGTGCAACTTCCCAACGGACCCAGTTCAGAACGTCTCCTTCAGCCTGCGCGTAAACAGCATAGAACGTGAACATCCGATATGGGACCGGATTTGGAAGTGTGGAGATTGTGAGCGTCGGCGCAGTGCGCGTAATAAACGCGCTTGCGCTGGACTGCGAAACCGAGTTGCTGTCCGACCACCATTGCGTAATGATAAGCTTATAATCATTCCCGTTCGTGATGCCGGCGCTCAAAAGCTGGCTGGCCGAGATAACGTAGCTGAAGTATTGCACGTTCCCCGCATAGTCCACGCCGTAGAACGGACAACCATCTGTTATCTTTCCGGTTGAAAACCGCTGCGTCGAAGTCGGATTGTTGTCGTATATCACGATCTGGAATGCAGTCAACGGCGAATTGCCGTTGACTTGCCAGCTAACAGTGAGATTCCCGTTGGCATCGACAACACCGTTTCCGAGTGCGCCGGTCATGCTGGGATATACGTTGGTCGGCTGATAAAGCATGTTCTGTGTCCTCCGTTTCGTATTAGCTGAAGTTCCCAAGCCCGAGCGCGAGATCCGCAAAGCGCTTGACACTCATGTTGCTTGCCTGCTGTTCACTGATCGTCACGCTGCCGAACTGATACGTGTTTCCGTTGTGCTGAGTGCCAATGCTATGGTTGTCATAGGAAGCCGTGGAGACCGTTTCAGCCTCGTGTTTCGTACTCAGGCAACTCCGCAGCGCATCCATATTGCGGTCGAAGTTCGCGTCTCTGACAGGCGACAGGAGCCGTTTCTTGAGCAGTTCCGTCACATCAGGAGGTGTGACACCTTCGTCCTGCATGGTCGCCTTGATGCCGCCCATGCCGTGCAGGATGCCGCCCTGGTCATAAACCGTGTAGTGACGGCCGTACCGGTCTGTAATGGAAGTTGTACCATCCGCGTTTTTGACCCAGTAAGACTTATCTCCGCCGGTCATGGACGCGCCAGCCGGTTTATTGTTCAGGAAGTCAAGGCCGCTCGCGCTGGAGATCTTGTAGCGCTCTCCCTGCCCATCATCGGGCTCTGCGTAGACAACACCAGAATACCGTTGACCGCCGTTCGTGGTGTCACCCGTGGTATCACCGGTGGTCTGGTTGGGATTGACCGTATAGGAAACGCCGTCCTTATCCACAATGGTGACAGTTCCGTCGGGATTCTTTGTCCATGTTGAACCATCGCCGCCGGTCATGGTAGACCCTGCAGGCGCGTTGTTTACGAAGTCAATGCCCTTGTCACTACCAATTTCATACTTGCTTCCGTTGGAAGAAAGACCATACAGTTTCTTGGCCGTTTCCTTGACCGCATCGGAAAGCTCCGAAACATCAAATCCGAACTGTTTGAAAAGCTCTGCGTTTTCCTGAATAATCTTCTTGAGCTCCGGCGTGGCGTTCTTCCAGATATCCTGCAGGATTTCGCCGATTCCACGCGTCTTCTCTTTCAGAGATTTCAGGAAGTTGTTGTAGCTCTTTTCGAGCGCATCGTACTGCGCGTTTATAGCGTCCTTCTTGGCTTCCAGTTCGGCCAGCGCGGCTTCGTAGGCCATGTTTGCCTTGAAGTCTTCGAGATCCTTTTTGGCGTCATCCAACGCTTCTTGCGCACTGTCCACTTCCTTCTGGTCCGCCACCCACTCCCACTGACCGGTGCGAGCGTTGTACTGCCGGATGGTTCGCTCATTTTGTGCATTGGCAAGCTTGGCCTGTGCCTGCTGGACGGCGAGGATTTTTTCTTCGAGGTCCAACTGCTCGTCGCGGGTGTCTTTCTGCTGTTTGAGCGCATCAATCTGCGCGTCGATGGCATCCAGCTCATTTTGCCGCTGGTCAGAGAGGTCGGAGAGTTTGTCGGACATGACGTCCTGCAGTTCGCTCAAAAGCTCATCTGTACTTTTAAGCGTGCCATTGATTTTCTCTTGCCACTCCCACCATTCGGCAGAAAGCGCGTTGATATCCGCTTGACTGCCTCCGATGGACCGCAGATACTGTGCCTGCGCATGAAGCGCCTGCTGGATCTGCCGCATTTTGTCCTTCTGCGTGTCTTCGCTGGCATTCTGCTTTTCCAGCAAGGTCAGCTCGGACTTCAGAAGTTCGACTTTCTGTTTATGCGCTTCAAGGTTTGCATCGGAAGAGCTGCCTCCGCCGCCACCGGTCGAAGTCCCGGTATAGTCGGAGGTGTACTTTGAAAGCTCCTCCATCTGCTTTTTGTATTCTTCCTGCTGTTTTTTGTAATACTCGGAAGACTTGTTCAGCAGATATTGAGAAGACCACTGCGCGTAATCCTCTGCGTCCTTCTTCCAGTTCTTCCCCGTCTGCTGGTTGAACAGACGGCGCATATTGAACTCTTGATTCTCGGCTGACCACGTATTCGTTGTCAGCCCCGGAATCAAGCCGATCATCTGCTGAAGCTGCTGAGAAGTAATGATTGCAGAAGAACCAACCGCCTGAATCTGGGCAATCAGATTGTTATAGTTTGCGGTCGCAGCCGCATTTTGCAGTTCGAGCTCCTTCTTTGCAAGATCTGCGAGGGCGGTGTTGGTCGTGAGAGCCTTTTTCGCGTGCTCGGTCAATTTTCCGTTCGCGTCGAACAGAGACTTCGTGAGCTTTGCAGCAGCGGTGTTTTCGTTGTAGGTAGCGACCTCGACTTCTTCGAGAGAATCTGCAAGTTTGTCCGCGCCGTCCGCAGCACCGGTCTCCGCCGTTTTGAGTTTGAGCGTACCGTCTGTGGCGGTCTCCACTTCATTGCTCATCTCGCGGATATTCGGGTTTACCAGCCCGATGTGTTGCGCAAACCTCAGTGCTTCCGCCGCAGAGATTCCCAAGGCATTACCAATAGTGACGACAATCTCCGCAGGATTATCATATTCTTTGAGAGACACGAAAGCTGCAACCATCGATTCAAACGAATCAACGTAGTGCTGCTGCTCGACAGTCAGGTCTTTAAGACCCTTGAGATATTTGTATCTACCGTCGTCTGCATCAATGAAAGCCTGATATTGTTCTTTCATGGTCTGGCTCATCTGAGTGCCAGACGATTTCGCTTGGGAAATGTACTGTGTGACCTGGTCCATGCCGGTCGCCTGAGACTCGGCGAACTTGTCCGCGCTGACAGTCACTTCGTCGAAGGTTATTCCAATCTGACGAAGCGCCTTTTCCATTTCCTCATATGCTTTTGCTGTGTTGCCGGATTCAATAAGTTCAGCTATTTTCTTCTTCGACGTCTCGCTGATATAATCATCAAATGCAGAAATGTTGGCGCGAACGGCCTCTTCGACATTGTTATATTCAGTTGTGAGCGCTTTAAGCTGCTCTTGTGTCAGTTTGATCGAACGGACATTTGTGCCACCACTAGACAGATTTATGCGGCTTTCGCCCTTCTCATTTTGGGAAATATCTCCTGCATAAGAGATGGCTGTTGTAACGTCCGCAGAAAATGCCTTTTCAGCTGTTCTATTCGCCTCATTTTTCCGGAGTTCAAGAAGATATTCATACGCATCTATCGTTTGCTGAAGCTCTTCTTTTTCCTTCCGCCATTCCTCCCCTCGTTCTGCGTAAGGAGTCTGGTTGAGCTCATCGAGTTTTTCCTTTGCTTCCGCCAAATTGGCAGATGTTTCTTTTACCTGTTCCGATAAATCATGGAATGACTCAATTAGATTCTCGTACTTCTGAGACTCTGCATAATCATTGAGCGCCTTTATTCCCGCAACAACGACGCCAATAGCTACACCAATAGCTACAATCGTTCCAAGCGTGGGATTTGAAAATAATTTGACAGCACCGGACGCAAAAGCTCCTGACGTTTTCAAACTGTTCAGGGTTACAAGCAGCCCATCAAGTGCCACGCCGGCTTTTTGGAAAGCAATTATAGCTTTGTAGAGGGCTGTTATCGATACTGCCACGCCGGCTACCGTAGCCATGAACTTTCCGAATCCGCTGTCAAGCGCCTCGACGAGTTTAATCAGTCCGTCAAGGGCACCTTTTATCAAGTCGGTGTCCGTCATGTGGCTGATGAATTCCGTCCACTTGTTCTTGAGAATATTGGTCTTACTTTCCCAAGAATTCAGCATAATGCTGACTTCTTTGTCAGCGCTGCCGGCAGACTCCGCGACCTTATCCAGCATCGCGGCGTACATATCATAGTTCTTGATAAGCGCGTCGAGCTGATTGGTGCGGAGTTTGCCGCCAAGATCGGATTCAAGGCTTGCCAGCTCTGATTGGGTCAAGAGTCCGTCCTTGTACGCTTTGGAAAGGCTTGCGATTGCCTGCATGGGGTCTACGAGTTTTCCGGACGCCTGCGCGGCCTTCATCGCGTCTTCAGCATAAATCCAGAGGGCGTCGTTGAGGCTGTTGATTTCTTCCTTTGTCCAAGAAACGCCGTCTTCAATTTCCGTCTCGGTGTCACCGATGATGTTCAGAATCAGCGCACGGAGAGCCGTCGCAGCCTTTGTACCGGACTCCTGCGTGACTGCGGTGATCGTGCCGAGCGCCGCCATCAGTTCATCGATGGACATATTCGCCATCGATGCAACGTTCGCAACAATCGGGAAGCCTTCGGCCATCTTCTGAATGGACGTGGCGTAGTTGTTTTCAATTTCGTTAGCTTTGTCGAGAACATCGTTGAGTTCTTCAACATTGCCCTTCATCTGGTACGCCGCATCGGCCGAAAGAATGAACTGGTTCGCAATATCAGAGGTCACGTCGCCGACGAGCTGCGTCTTCGTTGCCAGCTCTGCCATGTCTTCTGACATTTCTTTATAGCCAGCCTTTGCGAATGTGCCGACAGATTCCAGATAGTCGGTGACAGCAACGCCGTACTTGGATGCAGCCTCATACGCTGTATTGCCCAGTTTCTCCATTTCGGCGGCAGTGTTGCCAGTAACCTTCTGGATAGCCGTCATTTCCGTATCGACCTGTTTCATCGTATCGATAGCTTCAGTAAACGACCGCTTTACCTTTGCAACAGCCGCATTTACGACCTGCCAGACGGTGATTTTACCGACAATGTGGCTGAACGTGTCACCAAGGACATTGGTGGAGTTTGTGAGCTTATCCGTCTCGTTGCGGGTCTGCGCGTAGTTTGCACGAAGGTTTTTCAGCGAACCAGAAGCATCCTTTACGCCAGCGACAAATTCCTTATCGCTGATAGCACCGCTTTTCCAGCTGCTATACAGGTTTTCGAGTGCAGCACTCGCCTGTTTTGCGTCGGATTCTATTTCAGAGAATGTACCGGTTGGATATTTCTCTGCTGCGGATTTCATCTGCAAGCCGAGGTCTGCAAAGCCTTTGCGGAGTGTATCGACCTTGGATGCAGCGTTTTCAGTTTCTTTTGCCTGTTCTTTCGCAGCCTTCTCAGCCTTTTCAGCGGCTTTCTGCGCCGCTTTTGCCATCGCATCGTAGTTGGTAGTTGCCTTTGTCTGAACCGTCGTGTACTGCTGCGTTTCTTCGTCCAGAGTCCGAATAATCTCAGTAGTCCGGCCAAGCCCTTCGTTGACGGTTTCAATCGTTCTGGTCGGTGCGCCATCTGCTGCGCCAGCCCAAACCTTTGTAAACTTTCCGCTCAGACCATCGACATTCTGCGTAATAGCCTGCACAGAGGTATTGAATCGATTGATTGCTTCCAGTCCGGAGGAATCAACAGTGAGTTTCAGTTTCTGATCCTTCAGGCCGTTTACATCCTTCACCAGCGAATCAAGCTGCGTGCGGATAACCTCTACCTGAAGTTGAACCTTTTCAAAATCTGCCATTCAATCTTCCTCCTTTCACTTGGGGTCGAATCCGTCTCTTTTGAGCTGATACCGGAGAGCGTCAGAGAACATACCCTCACGCATTACCATGCTCTGCGCTTCTTTGTGGAACGGACGCGCCTGCTTCGTTTTGTAGATCGTCGACTTTTTCCACTGATATCCCTTGCCGCTTTCTACAACCGGCGCAATCAAACGTCCGGTATCATCGTCACGGCTCATGTTCTGGACTTCCAACATCATGGTCTCAGGGTCATACTTCGACTCCATAACGTTCCAGTCCTGAAGGCCACCACTCTTCCCTACCTCGTCGCGGCGTATGTACGGAAGATAATCTCCGCGCTCGTAGACGTCGTAGACTTCTGTCTGAACGGCTTCAACAATGGCCGCTTTCACGCTGTCCGTCACAGGACCTTCTATTGCTCTGTGGATGGATTGGTCGAGCGCGGCATTGAATTTAATCACAAAATCTTCAATCGACATATCTGCCTCCTGAATGCGAAAAATGCGCAAGCCTACCAACATCTCGCTTGCACTGAATATTGATCGGTTTGCGCATTTCCCGGAGGGGATTTCTCCCCTCCGAGTAGCAGGTTATTTAGGTCGAAGTGACCTCGACCTCGCAGGTGTCCTTGAACGTGGACTCGCCTGCGGTATAGCTGACCTCAACCGTGAAGTCACCGGCAGTAGCGCCGGCGGTAATCAGACCAGTGTTTGCACCAACGGTCGTACCGTCGGGAGCGCCAGTCGCGGTATAGGTGAAGGTATTCGCGTCGCCCTTGACCAGTTCGCCATTCTTCATGGCGATACGGGGCTGCATCTGATAGGTGGTGGACGCCTTGAGGGAAATGCCGCCGATGTTGGCAACAACGCCCTCGATCTCTTCCTCACCAGAAGCGCACGGCTGGTAGATGTAGTACGCAAGGTCACTGCCCGCGCCGGCGCATTCGTCGCAGCCATCGGTGATGACGTCCGGGTCATAAGCGATAGCCTGACCAGACAGAGACGTGGTGTCGTTGTTGGTCTGGTCGCCGGTAATGCCGCCGTTTGCGCCAAACTTCAGGGACGGGATGATGATGTACAGCGTGCCAACACGAGTGCCCTCGTTCTGAGAGGAACCAGCAGACGTGGAGAAGACCGCCACAGTCGCAATGAAGTGAACGACCTTCGGGTCCATAGCCGTGGTGATGGTGGCAATCTGCGCAGTGGCCTTGTTGACGAAGTAGAAGACCTTGTAAGTCTTACCCGTAGTCGCGGTGAAACCGGAAACTGCGCCGTCAGTCGGGTTGATGTCATAGGCAACACCACCGGTTGCGACCGGGGACGCAGCGCCGACTTCCTGGACATAGCAGAAGATCTTGGAGAAGCCCTTCTGCGCGACCGGCGTGCCTTCCTTGAGATCGATGGACAGTGAAGCAGTTGTAGCCGTGATAGTCTGGCACACCATGACCGGCGCGTTGTGCTGCAGCATTGCGCCCATCTGCGCTGCCTTCGCCCAGAGGTTGAAGTCGGCAGCAGTGAACTCGACGTTGACAGAAGCGTCGGAAGGAAGCGTGGTTGCGATAGCGTTGCCAAGGCCAGCGCGGATTTCGCCGATGGTGACGCTCGGCGTCACGTTACCGGTCTGGAACTTGTTGGAGAAGTAAAGAATCTGGCCGGTAGTCTTGTCCGTACAGATTGCTTCGCCGATGCCCTTCGCGTAAAGGCGGGAGTCAGTAAAACGAATCATTCTTTTGTCACTCCTTTGTGTGTTTCAAAAAGATGTTTGTGTGTTATGTGGTCTTGTTTCCTGCATTCTGGACAGCCCGCATACCAGCTCCTCCAGCGAACGTTGACATATCAATCAATCCGCCGCAGTAGTCGATCTCACGGTCATACAGAGGGCTCGGGTACGGGTTTCCATGCTTCCATTTCCCGCCCTGCGACTCTGCAAAACTGCATGTGATATACCCAACGAGCCGCTGCACTGCATCACGTCTGCACATCAGCTTCAAGATCGGCCAGTTTTCCATTTCCGACTCGTCTGCGCCGGAGACCGTCGCGATTGTCGCTTTCAGTGCTTTCACGTCGTAGATCAGTTTGGGCGCATTCATCTCCGCAAGGTCTCGTTCCGCCTGCACCAACTCAGGGTTGGCATTCTCAGATACCAGATCAATGCCGTTCTGAGCTGCCAAAATTGGCCGCAGACGCTGAAACTGCATAGGGGTGATTCTTTTGACTTCCCTGCCTGCGAAGACAAGCACGCTTTTCAGACGCATTGGGTCTTTCTCATTCGGTTCAAGCTCCACAAGCTCCATCCGTTTTTCGGCCGTTAAGCCTTCCCCTGCTTGCAGCGCAAGCAGAAGAAACAGGATGCTCTTGTAGAAAAGCCCGCTTCCGGGCTGTCCGTTTGCTGCCGCGTCAAGCTCCATCTGGTAGTACGCCTGCAAAAGAGGCTTAGACAGCAGCGCCACAGGGAGACTCTGCTGCATAAACTCGATGGCTGGCCTTGCCATGGTGAATTCGTTGATTTCCTTGACGCAGATTGGATATAGGGTCAAGCCTTCGGTCTCGATTGGTTCAAATCGCCGAACAGCCTTTGCCATCTTTGGAGAAAGGTCTTGCATTTTTTATTCCTCGCCTTTCTGGTTGCCGTATGAAAACGAAAAAGAGCCGCAAACGCAGTTTTTCTGCGTTCACAGCTCCACTAGCTCTTCCTCGCCGCCACTTCGGCGCGGGTCAAATATTGTTCTGTGCTATTCCTCTGGCAAATCCATCTCCGAGTCGCACCACTCAACGCTCATGTGTGGCATACGACCGACGTGGTTGCCATAGTCGAAGATACTCTTGCTGCCGTTATCGGCATGAGCATACCGGTCGAAGTCGATAACGCCGATGCCGGTAATGTTTACGCCGTGCAGGGCCTCGATGATGCACTGCTCGATGTTATACGCTCTGGAATAGGCATCAGTCCGCGTGGTATTCTCCATGTTGACATTCACAAGGACCTCAAACTGCAGGCCGAGGACCGTATGGAAATTATCTTTTGCAATCGTGCGGCCCATGTAGAGTTTCAGTATCGTATCCGCCTCTGTATCGCTCTGACCCCAGACTCTCTGCGGATAGATGCGATATCCTTTCGGGTGCCGTTCTTTCTCTTCCTGCGTGTTGAGCACGGGATTGTCCCCATCAAACAGCATGGACAGCTTTTCAGCCGGCGTAGGCAGCGGATTCGCCAACGGCCTAGCGCCATCGTGCCACAGATACTTCATCAGCCGCACGCGGGCGCGGTCGTTGTCATCAACCGGCATGTACCCCGGCAGAGGAAGGTCCATCAGATACTTTAAAATCTTGATGGGGATTTCCTCTGTGCCACGAAGCCTGTTGAAACCCGGACTGACGCGGCTATAGGGATAAGTGTCCGAGTTCACCGATACCGCCATATCAAGCTCCCTCCGGCTGTTTCTTCCGGCTTTCCATGTAGTCAGCGAATGCCTTCTGCGCGTCCTTCAGCTCGTTCAGCGCGCCGCTGACAGCCTCTGGCGTGGTCTGCTGCTGCAGCGCCATGATGATGCGTGTGACCGGCTCGTTCATGACCTGCGTGAGGCCGTAGATTTCGGTATTCAGCCGCTTTTCGAGGTCGCGCATATCTGCAACCACGTCAAATGCCTTATCCCGAACCTCTCCGTCGTAGCGCTTCAGGCGCTCAATCTGGTTCATGATGTGGCTCGCGGCAAAGCGGTCGAAATCCGGAGTTGACATAATCCAAGGATTCTTCTCTGACTCGAATGCCTCGCCCAAGTAGAGCTTCGCATATGCCGCCATGAGCACACGACTCTTGATTGCCGTGTTTTCTTTATAGAGCGGCGGCATCGGCATACTGTCCAGTCCGCTATCAATCTTCAGCTCCACGCGGTCAAAGCAAAGATCCGCCGCCTCTTTGACGAGCTGCATCTTCTCAAGCAGCGGAACATAGTCCGGCATCTGCATGAGTTTTTCCTTCGTAATAACGATCTTTTCCATACCTTCACGACTCCTTTCGGTTGTATGGCTCAGTTTATTGTATGCTAGGTTTTAATCTTGCAGTGGGCTTCTCCGTCGGAAACCTCCCACTTTTTTGTCCTTGCGCACAAATATTGATGTGCGCACCAATCATGTCGTTCGCCTTTTTCTGTAAGATACCGGCAATGCAGACTCACGTCGCCGTTTTTACGGTAGGCGTATTCGCAGTAATGTGCGCCCATGTTTTCTTCTCATCCTTCCGTGATATCCGCTCTGTAAGAGTAACGGTAAAACTTCACAGTGACGTCTTTTTTCAGGACGTACTCGTAGTTTATAAAGCTTTTCTGTTCAGCGACTTTGTTCCCGTTTAAATACACAGAGCAGTTTGCTTTGTCTGCATTCGATATGATGATGCTGATTTTGGCCCCAGAAGGCAGCACTACACTTTCAGAAAACAAGTATTGGTTGTTGTAGTTCACCCACATATAATACGTAGAGCCGCCATTCCAGCCGTCTACGACTGTAAGAATCACTTCTTTTGGCGCGAATGCGATCTCATATGTGGTCCCCTCGACCTGCGTCCACCCCCCCCGATATGGAATATAGTTCCATCTACGAGGTTGGTCCCGCCGGTGATGTCATAGCTCGTACCGGCGATTATGGTTTTATGGCTCATGTTGCCTCCTAGTTCGCGCTTTGTTTTTCATTCTGTGACGTATGTGTTGTAAACATCTATAGCAATTGCACCGTCTCCCCATGGGTTTGCCGTCTGAATAGAGTCATAAAGCGTAACGGTCACGTCTGAATTTACTGTGTAATCGTACCAAAGCACGCTGCTGCTAGAGTCGGCTTTACGGACGTTGTTTATAAAAACTGATCCGGTATGATTGTATTCTCCGCCGTACTTCAACTGAATGACTTCGCCTTTTTCCACTGTCAGGGTTTTCGGCGCAGAGTACAGGGTGCCGTTATACTTTACCCGATTGGTATTGTAGCCCGAACCGCCGTTAACGATCGTTACCGTCACGTACTCGGTTTTCTTCAGTACGATATCGACGGCTGTCCCATCAATCAACGTTTTGCCTTGTTCAATTGAATATACCGTTCCACCAATGAGGGCTTTACCCCCCCCACTTGGTAATTAGTACCATTCACAAGTGCATTTGCCATCATGCCACCTCAGTGAAATACTGGCCGATCAGCTCGTGCGGGAGATACTGCAGGGTGATCTTGTCGCCGGCCGTTGCGCCGGTGCGCTCGCAGAGGTAGAGTTTGCTGTCTTCCGGGTCGGTATAGTACAGGCCGTAGGTGTACTCCATGCCTCTGGACGCCGGGATCGGGTCTTCCCGCGTGCCGGCGTGCTGCTCATCGATGACGGTGAAGAGCGCAGGAGTCTTATCCGGCTCCCAGCCGGTTTGAGTGGTGTGGCCCTGGCCTTTGTTGACGCGGTACAGCTTGTCCACGCCGTCGGTCGCGAAGACGAGCCGGTCGCCGGGCTTGACCACCATATCGGGGGCCCAGCGGGCGTAGAGTTCCTTCGCCTGCAGCGCGTCTGCGTCATCCAGATATGCAGACGCCTTCACGATGAATGGGCGCAGGGCCCGTGCGCGTTCGGTGTATGTAGTAGCCATTATTCTGCCTCCCCCATCAAGATTTTTGCCGCCTGTTCGGCGTCCGCTGCCTGCTCGCGGGCAAGCTCAAGTTCGGTCTTTTTGCCCATCTTCGCCGTCACGGTCCCGTCTCGATTATCGGTAATAGGGCCTGCGACAGCGTAGTCGGCGTTGTCCCATTCCTGCACCTGCTCCTCGGTCGCGCCGGTGGGGTTGCCGTCGGTGTCGTAGACGGGGACGGTATCGCGCTGGATGATGGACCAGCTCAGTCCGTCCACAAACAGCTGCGCGGCGGCAGCGTGGGTCATGGTCAGCGTGACGGCCTTGCTCTCGCGCCCGCCCCAGTCCCGGTCGGTGACTTTCCCGGCGATCGACGCCGGATATTCGGTGTTATTTGTCTTAAAATAAATCATGTTGTCATCCCTTTCTTTTCAGTATGACTGTGCAAACTATATAAGACGCTGCCATTGGCCACCCTATGTAGCTTGCTCCCGTTGAATATTTGGCGTTTATCGTCAGCTTCCCGTTTACAGTCGCGTTTTCTGTTATTTTATAATTGAGAAGTTCATATCCCGAGCTCATAGCATTGGTGTACGCTCTGTTAAACCTAATCGAATTTTCTATGGATGTTTTTACGGCTATGAAACGTGAAGATTGTTGTCCGAAAACAAAGTATTCAGCAAGATCGTATTTCGTCCAGTCAAACGCAGCATTTTCGAGCGTCATCACTTCCTTGCTGATCGACGTCGGGTTCATCTCAACAACAACCGTGTCGTTCACTTCGCGGGTAGCCATGATACTGTAGACTGTGCCGTCGATCATGACTTTACCCCCCCCCAACTTGGTAATTCGTACCATTTAAAAGTGCAACGTGTGCCATGCTGATTCCTCCTTTATGCTGGCTCGAAAGATAAAACCTTCACATACGCGCTTAAATCGCCCAAGCACGGATTTATCATGTTGAAATTAGGTCTATAGGTTCCTTCTTTTGTCGCTTGTATAGTAAAAATCATTGATTTGTTGTCACTCGCCTCATGATAATCAGTGACACCATCGCCAGTAATGGTATTGCAGTTTCCTGTGACCTGTAATTGCAAAATGCCAGGCGTCATCTGGATTGTCATCGAGTTTCTACTTAGATACACGTATTGCGCTTTCGAACCAAATGATACGCTCCCCTCCGTGCTCGGGTAAGTGAGCGTAGGCATTTGAATGTCTTTAGTGCTGTCGTATTGACTAAGCACGTAACGCCACGACATATCAATCGTGTACGATCCTTTTGAGAACAGGATGTCATACCTGGTCCCGTTTACAAGTGTGCGACCCCCCCCCGATTTGGAATATAGTTCCATCTACGAGGTTGGTCCCGCCGGTCACGTCGTAGCTCGTACCGGCGATTATGGTTTTATGGCTCATGTTTTTGCCTCCAAGACGATGGTGTATATGCTACCCTCAACAAGTAAATTTGCAGATGGGAGCGCTGGGAGCACCGCTTTTCCGTTTTGTGAAAAATTGAACATTGATGTTACACTTGGGCTATCTGCAGATGAGACACCGCTGTAATGTCCGCCGGAAACTATTCCATTCATTTTCTGATAATTTTTCTCATACACAATTAAGACCGTCACTCCGGTCATATTGTAATATCCGGCAGTTGCGTACAGCGCTTGCACGACTTCATATTTGTCGTAATCCAAGCGTGCATCATTAACCGTGAAGCTGCCATTTACAGTAGACGGCAGTTTGCCAGTAACAACAATGGTCTTCTCCACTTCCTTGGTCGTCATGATCGAGTAGGCCGTTCCATCAATGAGAGCTTTACCCCCCCCACTTGGTAATTCGTGCCATTTACAAGTGCATTTGCCATAATTTCACCTCATGTTGCATCCGATTTCGGAATAGCGATATAGTAGTAGGTAGAGCCATTGTAACTGTCATTAAAATACGCGGCACTTGAAGCTGAATTTGCTTTTAACGTTACCGACTTTCCATCCCACACGACCGTTCCCAATCTATCAAAAGACGTATTTCCACTACGTTGTCCGGTTAAGCCTGTTTCTCCATTTATCAGTTCAATCTCAGATTCAAGATACCCAGAACTGATCCAATGAATTTTAAAAAGGGCTAGTTCAAAGTCAAAAGCAAATGTTCGGCTTAAATTTCCATTTCCTTTATAAGACCCGATAACTGCGCCTTTGTCACCGCTTCCTCCGCCTATTGTATATATGGTTCCGTTGACTAAAGTCTTACCGCTCATTACATATATCCTCCACAATCACTCATATTGCCAAGCAATGGTTCCGTTGATGGAAGGCGTCGTCTCTGCTGAGAACAGTGCCTCGCCACGGGCCATGTAGGTCGTATAGTTGCTATCCGCAATATTTACTGCATTATTACGATTAAGCGCCGTATTGATATTGCTAGTCGTTGCTGCGCCCACATCGGCCGCAGAAAGTGACACCACGCCGGTCTTATTGTTGACACTGGTTACAGGGGCAGATTTAATATAATCCACACCTTCTTCAGCGATTTCCCATGCGGTTGGAACGCCACTGGAATCTACAGATTTTACCTTAATAAGGTCTCCGACCGCCGCGCCGGACGAGATGAGCGTGTCTTGCTTCTTTGCAAGAGCTGTGTTGAGGTCGCTTTCCGTCTGGAATTTCGCATCGTTGTCGAGGTCAGAAGACTTTCCGCTGAATGCGACCGTCTTCAAATCCGAGAACCATTTTGCGATTTTTCCAAAGAGGACGGAAAGCTTGTCGCCGGAAGCGACGTTTTCGCGTACCGCCGCCTGTTCGAAAGTCGCAGTCGTCTCGGAAGAATCGCCAGTCTTCTTGAGGTAATCAGTGGTAACAAAGTCTTCCGTGGCGAGTTTCTTCGAGCCGTTGTCCATGCCGGTGCCGCTGGTAGATCCGACGTAGACGTCGCCGGCATACCATGCGTTGCCGTTCCAGTCCATCGTATGGGCGTTGGAGCGGTTCGAATTGGAAGTTCCATTGCCCACGATATGCTGATAAGTACCACGTCCGGAAGGCTCATTCCCAGACGGGTCCTGAACGTTGTACTCACCCTCTACATGCTGAGAGCGATTTGCTGCGACAGTTCCGGTCCCTTCGGCGTGTGCGGCCTGTCCGGAAGCCTCCGTGGAGGAACCTTCTGCATGAGAACAATCGCCAGAAGCCTTTGTGCCGCTGTTCTGCGCATGGGAAGCGCTGCCGGACGCGACTGCTCCGTTACCTTCTGCATGAGCACTGGCTGCGGATGCAGACGTACCGGAGCCAAACGCCGTCGCGTTTGCACCGGAAGCAGCTGCTGCACCCGCTTGCTTCAGCGCGCCAGCTCCGGCCCCGTTCTCAAGGTTCGTCGCAGTGGAGCGCTCTTCCACGTCTTTCTTGCGAGGAATCGATAAGTCCTCATTGTATTTCGTAAGGTTTCTCATGTGATTTCCTCCTACATGTTAATTAGAAACACCATGCCGCTGCGATGCCGTCCACCTCGGACGCGACGCTCCAGTCTGCTTCACCGCTCCACCCAGTTCTGTCAAAGCAGGTGGTGCTGTTGAGTCTCGGCGAGCGCAAATACCACG
>ENA-ORNR01001533-ORNR01001533.1-human-gut-metagenome-genome-assembly--contig:-NODE-1533-length-20801-cov-2.701918_pt1 | contig 20801 bp, 28 predicted proteins | sample MGYA00242114_ERZ509020 | MGnify/ENA primary metagenome ERZ509020 (study PRJEB26280, sample SAMEA2338758) | human gut metagenome | biome: human gut; feature: human-associated habitat; material: faeces...
GTGAATACGTTTTGGTCGAGTCCTTTGTACATGCGTTGCAGCATCGGGTCGTAGGTGGGCTCGGCGCCGGCCTCGACGCGGGCAAACTCCTCGATGCGTACAATGCCGTCGACGCCCATGTTCTGGGTGATTTCAACGGCATTGGTGCTCCAGGGGGTTATCATTTCTTTGCGGGGGCCTACGAAAGGACCGGCGAGGGTACGCGCTTTCAGAGGGGTGGCGCCATGCAGCAGCCAGCCGAGGCGTTCGTTGTCCGATGTCGAGAGTTCGCGGGCCGACTGTACCAGGTAGATGGTGTCTTTGCCCTTCTTGAAGAAAGTGATCATGACCTATTATCGATTGGATATGCCGCAAAGGTAGCTAAAATTTGCGGAATATCCTTGTAGCTGTCTGTTTTTCTTGAATTTTGGAGGGGTAAGATTTCCGCTCCGACAATTTTGCGGAAATAAATTCATGTGTTAGTCTATAATGGAGTTATATTGGTTGTTCCCATATTGGATATGTCGTGGAAAATTATTAACTTTGCATAGTCAAACCAATAAACCACAATAGATTATGGAAGATGTAGTAGGTGCGGCCTGTATATGCTTTTTCGTATTGAATTTCCTCATGTTCATGGATGTCTGGAGTACGGGTTGGGAATGGAGAGGTATTATTACCATAGGAATCATTGATTTCTTTTTCGTTTTGCTTGTTTGCCTCGGGTTGTATTTAATCTCAGTTTTGTAAGGTCATATTCCCATCCACCAAGAAGTCGATTGTGTATCATTTCGACCATTTCCGACATACGCAGGTTATATTCCTTGTTGAAACGGACTCTGGCAGCATCATAGATGTTTAATTTCTCACATTCTTCAACAGCTGATGCAGCTTTATGCAGTTCAAATTTGAAATCTCTTGCTACCATTATGAGCCCATCAAAGCAACTTCGGTCTTTTTGATTGAAGAACATTTCGGTTAGCAAAGCTAAGTTCTCCATATTAAATATTGGATTAGTAATCCATTCATCCATCTTTATGGAATTTCGTGTAAGAAGATACTCTAATGGCATTGTATTTATGTTTACTCTGACTGTATTCGCTACGCTGATGAACCGTTCTATTGACGAATAGATTCTTGATACAGCAATCTCAAAACGTGCACCTCGTCTATGCAGGAGCTCCTTTCGCGCGAAATACCATGCGGCGGAAATTACACTTACACACAATGTGGCGGCAGTGGGCCAATTTGCGATAGTAGATAAATACATATCTTGGTGTAGTATTTCAAAGTGGTTAAAAATTTGCGGAATATCCTTGTAGCTGTCTGTATTTCTTGAATTTTGGAGGGGTAAGATTTCCGCTCCGACAATTTTGCGGAAACTATTTAGATGTTAGTCTCGCTTAGCATAGATATATAGATAGCCATGATATTTGTCAGACTGACTTTCAAATGACATCTTCTGTTGGTGCATATATTCATCTGTTTTATCATACACTATATATTTTGTCTGGGTATGTTCTCCAGTCTTACGAATGAGGATTGTTTCTATTACATCCCAATCGTAGCGTCTGTTGGGGTTGTCAGGTTCGTCAGAATCTCCACAGGCAACCATGAGGATTGACATTACTCCGAGGGGCAATATTTGTTTTAGTTTTTTCATATTATGTCTGATTTCTTTAAGTTGCAGTTATGACAAAGGAGTTGAAGATTTCTAAAGGTGGTAGCTCCACCCTTAGAAATTGGAATTATATGGTCAAATTCCAAATTCTCATTGGAGCCACAAATACAGCAACAGCCGCCATCTCGATTCCAAACTGCACTAGCTACATCTTTGGGGATAGACATTCTGTTACCTCCTTTGGTGGCAACGACGTTGAAAATTCTGCCTTCAGCGATAAGCTCATCAAGTGTTTCACGCTCTATCATTTTCTTTCTTTCCTTAGCGTACACTGCATCTTTGATTGATTGTCGTTCAAGAGCCTCAATTATCTCTGCTTTCTGTTGAAGATCATAGCGCTTAATTCGGCAAATTTCTTCGCCGAATCCAATCATTTTGTTTTTGTTAAATTCAAATATGCCCGACTCAGGAGCCTTGATAATTGTTGGGAAAGCAAACATTCGAGAAGTATTATCTCTAATAAGAGTAATGAGAGGTGTGTCCTTATTTACCCAATTATGATTGCCTTTGGTTGTGTCAAACTCACGACGGAATGAGATAGTACCAGTCCCTTCGTTATTGAATATTCTTACATAATCATCATCTTCTCTTAGATCGTACAAAATTGGGCCAAATGGAGTATTCCCATATAGTATTCGGCGGACCTCAACATCCTCTCCATTTTCAACCTTGTTGCGAAGGTCAGTGAACATTTGTCTAAAATGGTCGGCTCGATCCTGTTCACGTTTTAGGTCTGTGCGGAGCTTAGTGATAATTTCAACCATACTTAGTATTTCTCCGTCTCTGTCATTATCTCGAGATTTGTGGCGTCCGAAGATAGAATTGAGCAATCCCATTATTTCGAGAGTTTAGATTCCAGTTGCTTGATTCGCTCTATAAGAGTAGCGATTGATTCGTTCTTGGCATTGATTGTATCTTGGAGTGTAGCAATGGTGTCGACGAGTTTGTTGATACGCTCCAGCTCTTTGTTTTGCGAGATAAACATTTCTCCTGAATCTCGAAGAAACCAGTCAGATGAGATTTCTGGGAATGCTACCAATGTATTACGAATGACCTTAGATGAAGGCTCTGTCCCTTTTTGGAACATTGAACCGATTACAGATTGGGTAACTCCAATTTTGATAGCAAATTGCCTGTCGGACAATTTGTATGTAGAGATTATATCTCTGATTTTAGAATTTAGAGATGTCATTTCGTGAACGCATATACGTTAATAATCGTTAAATTGACAAAAATAAACGTATATACGTTTGTTTGTAAACGTAAATGCGATTACCTTTGCAGCATCAATCAATCAATACCACAAAGGTAACGATTTTGATTGAGATAACAGCGACTTGACCAAAATAAAACGACAAGCTATGACAGCGAAAATCAATGGCAAAGAAATCAGCGCTCCCATTTGGGGAGGCCATCGTCCGGCTCTCTTGGCACCGTGGAGCGAGATTAAGAAGCTCGGCTTCAAGAAGCGCGACCGCTCCTTCGGCTTCATTGAGGGTGAAAACGGCAAGCATATCCAAGCACTCTACTTCTTTGCCACAAAGCATTGTTGCTCCCTATCTGATGAGCAGCTGAGCGAATGCCGCTACGAGTGGTATGTGACCACTGAAACTCTTGACGAAATCTCGGACTAATCAAAATCAGCATATATGGAAACTCATGTAGAAAAAATCAATGCAATCCTTGACGCTATCAGTCAGGACATCGCAGAACGAGAAAAGGTGGCCGACAAGGCTATGCACGTCCTCGAAAAGATGAAACCCTCTGACGTGGAGTATAAGGAAGCCAATCTCCAGTTCAGTGCCAATTCATTTGTTGCCGCCTATCTCAGACACATCAAGGACACTGTAAAGAATAAGGACTATCAGAGCCTCAAACGGCTTGAACAGTGCATCCGCTTCCACCACTACCAGCAGCATACCAAAGGCTCACTTGACGACCACCGTGACATATCTCTCGGCCAAGCCACAGTAGCCGTCATCCTCGGGGCATATGTAGAGCGCTTTTTCAAATAACCCTCGCAAAGTCAAACCAATAAAACCAAATCACAATGGAATTAACAACCTCCAACCAGTACAAGGCCCTTAACGAGGCTTCTTACAATAGTCTCGCCGCCTACGCATCCACAATCCCTGCGACCGTAACCCTGCACCCCGGATTCCTCACAATCGTAATCTCCGAGGACGCTACTAAGGAAGTCGGCGAGTTCATCGATGAAAACGGCCTCGATTTCCGCATCAGTCAGATTGAGGTTGATGATGACAACCTCCGCGACGTGATTGACAGCGAGACCACCGACGCCAATACCCTCCGCAAAATCATCTACCAGTTGCTTGAAGAGAAGCGAGCAATGGCCGAGACTCACCAAAGCGTCCTCGATGACATCACCAAGCAGCGAGACTCCGCCAAAGAAAACCGCGACTTGTACCAGAAGTGGTATCACGAGACCGCCGGAAAGGCCGATAGGGTCAAGAGCCAAGTCAAGGCGATTGCAGTGCTGGTAAACTCAATCTTCCCTGAAGATTAACCTCCGCCAAGTCAAACCAACCAATAACGGCGCTCAAGAGTGAGCAATGCCGAGGGCCAAGAGAGGCCCGGCCCCGAAAGGGGTTGCAAAAGGGGGTGTAGATAATCTCAACTGGATAGAGGCTCGCAAACTAAACGAGTGGTTGCAGGTTCGAGTCCTGCCGCTCCCACCACCAAAGAAGAGTACCTTGACGTATTGGAATTTCCGCTGAGACTGCCCGGAACAACCTGACGAAAGTCCGCCGGAGAAGTCAGCGATGAGTAGTGGCCGATAAAGAAGCCGCCGAGTATGCCGAGAGGCGAAAGGCACTTTGAGACGGGTCGGTGCTACGGTAAGAAAGAACCATCCGAGCTTATGCCGAACAATGACGGATGGCGGGTTGAGTCGTGTCCGCCCGTGGCAAATGGACCGGTAATAACGTCAATACAATTTGAGAACCAAAGCGAGGATGGCAATCGCAATGGAAATCCCGGATATGAAGTTGGCTATTAGAGATTGAGTGCGAGCCTTACGAGCGTCAGCCGATGAGGAATCACATATTTTTTGAAGAGTCTTAACCTGCTCTTCCAGAACGGCCACTTGGCGAGCAGCTGATATATCAGCGGTGTAGCGTGCTTCACGCTCTCGCTCACTACGCTGCTTCTCATTAATAAAGTCAAGTATCAGATGCTTTTCAATCGCACCATAATCTTTAATTCCATGTCGGCTTCTACATTCTTTCATGATTTCACTTGCTGTCGTTTCATCACAGCTTAAATGGGCTATGATGTCCTCCACCTCCCATTTTTCAGGTGGTGGAGACCCGGTTCTTGAATTTCTCATATTGTTATTTTTTGTTTGGCACCACAAAGATAACAAAATCAGGTGATTTATCACCCAAGAACGGTATAGCTCAGTCAGTAGAGCGTCAGGAATTATTCTTGAAGGTCGTCGGAGCAAAGCCGACTACCGTTCCCAATTTCTAAACATCAAAAGAATGACATTAACCCAACTAAAATCTGTGCTTAACTGCACACGTACATCTGCCCTCAACTTACTGCGCAAACTGAGGGATAAGAGCATGGTTACTTTCTCAATAGAAAAGACGAGACCGATGCGGATATCAATTACTCAAAAAGGCCGGGCTTTTCTTTCTTCAATTCCTCATACTCATGGAAAAGGAAATCCACGTATTTGTCAACCTCGGAATTTAGAGATGCTAACTCTATGTTCGCTGGAGCAGCATCAAAGAGCCAGTCACGGCAAAATGTAGATTCCTCGTCCTCGCCTGAATCGTCTACGGGAAATCCGATGATGTCCATAGCACAGTCAGCGCAATGTTCGCCGAGATAGTCAATGGCTTGAAAGGAGATTTTCAGTTTGTCGAGGTCTTCATGCAGTTTGCATGATTCAAGGTATGAGCGTATAAGCTGCCTGACAACTTCACGCTTAGAGTTAAATCTAACCATATTCGTAATTTTTAGTTTCCAGTTACAAAATTACGAAATTCCCCGGAAAAGCGAGAGCGGCCGAATCGAATTGGCTCGGGGAAACAACTTTTAATCCCAAAAACAAATATGGAGAATACAATAAGAATCGCCAGCGGAGGCGTTGCGGAAGAGTTCCGCAATTTGAATGTAGGTGAGGCCATCGCATTTCCGATGGACATCTACAATCCGAATACCGTCCGGAACACGCCAAGTGCCTCCATGCTTAACGAGCGTGTAAAGATGGGCAAGAAGTGGATAACCAGTACCGACATGGAAGACAAGTGCGTCTATGTTGCAAGAGTCAAGTAGCCTATGGGAAGAGGTCAAATTAACGCTGTAGATCCCGCGGCAATATTATTGGAGAATATTCTCACAATAATGTCTGACTTTACTTTTGGCAAGAAGGATGCCATGCACATTGTCGGCGGAGAGAAGAAGCTCACAGACCTTATCGCTGCCGGCGAGATAGAGGCCACTAAGCCATGCGAGACGCAGAACGGCAAATGGTTCTGTAACGCTGCCCAGGTTTTGAGGCATTGTCGGAATACCAGAAAGAAAAAAAGATAACAATATATTAGCCCGAGAGGGTCGCTGTTATAAATTCCATTACAGTGTGATGCCTTTGAAAACGCCCGTGAGGGTTTACAGCATCGATCAATCAATCCCGATGGCCGGACGGGTTATTTCGGCTAATCTGGAACGGTACAACCAAGTGGCAAGGTGACGCGGCAGACCATTGCCGCGATGCGGTAACGCTTCGCAGGTTCGACTCCTGTCCGTTCCTCCACCCAATTAGAATAGTATCATTAACGCCGGACGGTCTGTGAAGATAGTCCGGTTTTCTCACGGGAGAATTGCACACGGCAAGTGCTACCAACAGAGGTTGGTGTCGGTAAATATGGGTATGGGCATCGCACAGGGCAACGGGACGCATATCTGAATAGCCGACAAGTTGGTTCGAGTCCAACTCTCCCGACCACATCATCAATACACATCATCAATATGGATAAACCGACATTCACAAAGCGTGTCAGCGGTGGAACTCGCGTCTACTACATCGACACCCACAAGGACAGCAAAGGCTCTCCTTATATAGTAATCTCGGAGGTGCCGACAGATCGCACGAAAGGCCCCCAAAGGAGACAACGTATTTTCCTGCACACCGAACACCTCGACGAGTTTCAGGATGCACTCAACGCCGCGATAGACAACATCAAAAATGACATTGAAAGATGATCCGCTTGTTTTACTCGGCTGGAGCTGCCCGTATTGTGGAAATTCAACTAAACTCGTTGACGACTCACAAATCTACGGACGCTCCTATGGAACCAAGTGCTACATCTGTGAGCCGTGCGGCGCATGGGTCGGGTGTCACAAGAACTCGGACAAAGCACTCGGACGGATTGCCAACAAGGAACTACGACAACTGAAGCATCAGGCCCATGAGGCTTTTGACCCTCTCTGGAAAGAGGGCTATTTGCCACGGACGGCAGCTTATGAGGTTTTGTCAACCGCGTTCCAATTACCCAAGGAGCAAACTCACATCGGAATGTTCGATGAGGAGTTGTGCCGCAAAGTAATCAGATTGTCAAACATAATTCTTAAATACGTCAGACAAAATGGCTAAACAAATTGAAGCAGGCAAATTTCTCGTCATCGAATGTACCGCCGGTGAACTGATGGATGCCGTCGGCTCCGACATCTGCATCTGCGACTGGTGCGATCGTCCCTGCCTCCCTTCGGACAAAGGTTGCTATATCGCCGTCCTCAATCATTGGTACTGTAAGAAGTGCTATGAAGAGTGGGTGGCCCGTGCCGAATGGTATCCCGAAGATGCCGATGTGGAGCGTAGGAATTTCAACTTCTACGCCCCTCGCCTGGGGGTCAAATGTCAGTAAATGTTAAGGTGTAAAATCTTGATAAAATGGTGTTTAATCTGTTTGCACCTCTCGTCAATCTGCCTTAACTTTACAGGTGAAATGAAATATAAGTCAAACCAATAAAACCCATTCAAAATGGAAGAAACAACTCCCAAACTCGTCTCCTACATGAGCGAGAGTATTAACGAAATCAGCGCAGCTCTCTCTGCCTTTCAGGGCAGTGTCGAGCAGCCCAAACTCGAAAAAGAGGTCAAGGTCAAGACCAAGACCGGCGGTTCCTACTCATTCAAGTACGCAGACCTCTGCGCGTGTGTGAAAGCCGCCACCCCGGCTCTTAAAGCCAACGGTCTCTCCGTCTGCCAGCTCATCAGCGAGGGCAAGCTCGTAACCATCCTCTCGCACAAGAGCGGCCAGTGGTTCAAGAGCGAACTGATGCTCCCCAATCAGACAACCGACTATCAGGCTTATGGCTCCGCCATTACATACCTGAAGCGTTACTCTTACTGCGCTATCCTCGGCATCGTGGCCGACACCGACGATGATGCCAACCTCGCCTGCGGCAATCAGGCTGAGTTCAAGGACCAAGGTCAGCGACCTCAGCATCCAGCCGCCACGTTCACCGGCGCCCAACTCAAAGAGGCTCTTGAGGAACTTGGCCGATGTACCACGGCAGAGCATATCAACGCTCTGTGGCAGAAGTGGAGCAAAGCAGTTCCGGCCCTCTGCACCAAAGGCACCGAGTTCTATCAGGCAGTAAGCGCGAAATCCCACTCAATTCAAAATCCTGCCAAATGAGCGTAGAACTGATTAAAAGCCCGGTGGAGTTCAATGAGGAGCTCCACCGGTATGCCCTCGGCGATAAGCGACTGATGGGCATCACCGGACTCATTCATTCGGTCCTTGAATTGGGCGTCTATCCCGATGCAAGCGACTTTGTAAAGAATACTGCTATCCCCAGGGCCGGCCAGTATGGTTCATCCGTCCACAAAGCCATTGAGCTGTATGATGACCTCGGCATCAAGGAAACCACATACCCCAACACCTTCGGCGATGAAGATTGGGACGTGAGTCGTGAACTTGAAAGTTACATCCGTCACCGTCAGGGTTTCATTCCTCTTGCCAACGAGTACACAGTCAGCGACAATTTCCAATACGCCTCTCAGATAGACAACGTATGGATCCGCGAGAGCACCGGCGGCATTTGGTTGGCCGACACCAAGACCAACAACCTCAACTACTATCCGCTTGACGGCTATGGTCTGCCTAACTATTTCGCCAATCACGAGGACGGTCTGAAAGAATATCTCTCATGGCAGCTCTCCGTGTATGCTGTGTTGTTCGAGAGACAGAACCCCGGATTGAAAGTTGAAGGCCTGTGCGCCAACTGGCTCCGCAAGGGTGAGGCGGCTTTCTGGATTATCGAGCGCAAACCCGACGATCTCGTTCTTGAACTGCTGAAAGCAGTGTGGTATGAGTCCTTTGACGGCTCAATCGTCTATGAGCATCCCGACCGCAAACTCCTGCATCCTCAACTCGGACAGCGGCCCACAAGCGATGCTGAAAGCATCATGCCGGAAGATATGATTGCCTATGTGACCAAGCTGCTCAAGCAGAAACAGCACATAGACTCCGAACTCGACCGAGTGAAACCATTGATGAGAGAAGCGATGGAGAAGCGAGGTCTCAGAAGTTGGGACAGTGGCCTATTCAAGACAACCCTCGGAGCGGCCTCAATGCGACGGACATTCGATACAAAGAGTTTCGAGAAAGACCATCCCGACTTGGCCGCCCAATATTTCACCCAAAAGGCCGTCAGCGGCTCATTCTCAATAAAACTTAAAGATAACAGCGATGATTAAATTACAAATTTCGGGAGGTGCAATCATATATTCAATCTCCCAAGTGCAGGAGATACCCTCCAGAAACGGCGGCGATCCGTTCAGAAAGCGTGAGCTGATACTCGATGACTCATGGTCCGACCGCGACGGCGTTGTGCATCCCAATTATGTACTGGTAGAGTTCACCGGCGACAAGATGGGGCTTCTCGACAACTTTCAGCCGGGCCAGCGTGTCAATGTCGATGCCTGCGTCAACGGCCGAGAGTACAATGGCCGAGTGTTCACGTCTATCAAGGGACTTGGCATCACTCCTTATCAGGAACAGCCTCAGCAAGGTTTCGGCCAACAGCCTCAGCAAGGATATGCGCCCCAGTCTGCGCCCGCGCCCGGCTTTGGCACTTATCCTCAACAGCCCTCTTATCCTCAGCAGGGCTACGCTCAACAGCCGAGTTACCCTCAGCAACCTGCATATCCGCAACATCCGTCATATCCTCAACCAGCCGCCCCGCAAGCGGCACCGTTCCCAGGTCAGTATCCTCCCGGCTCACCTCAGGATCTCGGCGTAGGAGGCTTACCATTCAAGAACAATGCCTGAAGCAACTCTCACCAAGTGTAACGGAGAGGTGAGCATGGATAAGTCATTCGAATACCTTTGCTCACTTCTCCAGAACGGAACCTACTCGGTAAAGATAGTCCGTAAGACACAGCCGAGGACGGTCAGCCAAAATGCGCTGATGTGGATGTGGTTCAAATGCATGGAAGAAGCGACCGGCACGCCTAAAGAGGACTTTCACGACTATTACAAGGCAAAATACCTTGGGCGAGATATAGCCGTCAGAGGCCGATGGGTTCATGTGATAGGCAGCACTACCGACCTGAATACGCTCCAGATGACTGACTATCTCAACAAGATACAAGCGGATGCCGCCACGGAGTTCGGGATAAACCTCCCATTGCCTGCGGACAGGCATTACCAAGACTTCATTAACGAATATAGAAACCGATAAATCGGGCGGCACCAAATGCCGTCCGATATTTTTCACCTCAAAACTACAACAATGGAATTTAACGACATAATATTGAGTAAATTTAGTGAAAAGCTCGACCGTATAGAGCAACTTGCGAAGTTGGCCGCTAAAACCGTGCTGACAATTGATGATGTGGCAGACCTCACAGGGTTAAGCAAAAGCCACCTCTATAACCTGACTTGCCGCAACGAAATCCCCTATTACCGGCCCCGTGGCAAGCAAATCTACTTCGACCGTGCCGAGGTTGAGGCATGGATGAAGCAGAACCGCGTCAACACACGCGAGGAAGCCGAAAGCAACTCAGCGGCGTATTGCGCCGGGAAAGAATACAAAACCTCCAAATAATAATTGAACAATGAATTTGAAAATCAAGAAAGCCAAACTTACCAAGGGCGGCAGTGTTGAGGCGACTTACATCGACCAGGACGGCAACGAGATTACCATTAAAGGCAATCACCGCGCCCATGTGGACCTGCGCAGTCGCCTTCAGGAGTTGGTGCCATTCTTCACGGAACTGACCGAGCAAAAGGAGGCAGACCACATCGATTGGGATGCTCCACACAGCGAGGCAAACAACGAACTGCTCAAACAGATTTCCGTGACAGCCGTCAGCAAGGGCGGAGATGACTCTGCTCCTTTCATCGTGATGACCGGCAAACGCATCCTCCTGACGCGAAAAGTCCTCAACTTATGCTCTCCCGGCGTTGACCTCGGCGACGAGTCTTTAGTCCACGGCGACGAGTTCGACATGGCCGTGCAGGCATTTCTCTACGAGGTCGAGCAATATATCCTCGACCGTAAGTATGACACCGACGGAGTGCTTGACTTCAACCAGGACGACACATCCGGCAATACGGAAGACCCATTCGGCGAGGCTGGAGCCACAGTCGATGTAGCTATTCCCGAAGAGATACCTGCATAAAGCATGAACCCAATATACGTTACCGAGACTCCCGGCACTTTCAGACTCTCCTTCGACTACAATCCTCGGCTTATAGAAATCATCAAGCGCATACCGAGCCGTCCCCGATGGGATAACGGCGACCGGGTTTGGATTGTAACCAAGGAGAGTCCGTTCTATCCGCCGGGCTTTGACGCTCGGTGGTATGTTGAAAGTTTTGCAGCATGGGCCGTAAAGTATCGCTACTGCCTGTCAGTTCAGAGGCGTAAGGAGGCGAGTGATACAATCTTCGAGATACCTCCGATGAAGCCGTTCAGTGGCGAGCATTATATGCTTCTGAATCCTTATGAGTACCAGTTGGAAGGTGTCCGCTATGCCTTGGACCATCAGCGTTGCATCTTTGGCGACCAGCCCGGACTTGGCAAAACACTCCAAGCAATCTGCACGGTTGTCAAGGCGCACAATGAGGCATCCAAATATGGCGACACCTTCCCGGTACTTGTTATCTGCCCTGCGGCTCTTAAAGTCAATTGGCAACGCGAGTTCAAGAAATTCGCCGGCATTGACGCTATCATCCTCGATGACCATAACAAATCAGACTGGCACCGCTTCTATGAGTTGAAACGTCCCGACGGAGAGTCTATCTGCCCGGTATTCATCACCAACTATGAGAGCCTGAAAAAGTTCTTTGTAACGAAAGTGACGGCCACCAAGCGTATTAGTCTCCGTTCCATTCATTTTGACGAGCGTATCAATCTCTTTAAGTGCGTCATCATTGACGAGAGCCACAAGTGCAAGTGTAGCAAGACCCAGCAGGCTAAATATGTCGAGAGTATCTGCAAGGGTAAGAAATGGATATTTGAGTTGACGGGTACCCCGGTAGTCAACAACAATACCGACCTCGTTCAGCAGCTCAAAATCCTTGACCGTCTTGAGGACTTCGGCGGCTACAAGCAATTTATGGCCCGGTTTTGCGACGGCCCCAAACAATCCTCCAATCTGAGAGAATTGAATTATCGTCTGTGGATGTGTTGCTTTTTCAGGCGTGAAAAGCAGAAGGTTTTGACGCAGCTTCCCGACAAGACGCGCCAGTACATCACCTGCGACATCACGAACCGCAAGGAGTACACCGATGCAGAGAAGAACCTACTCGGCTATCTTAGGCAGTACAAGAACGCCTCTGATGACAAGCTGATGAGAGCCATGCGCGGTCAGGTGATGGTGCAAATCGGCATCCTCAAACAGATAGCAGCTCACGGCAAAATCAAGGCCGTGTCTGACTTTATCCACGACATCATAGACGGGGGAGAGAAGTTGATCATGTTCGCTTTCCTGAAGGATGTTGTGGCGGCTCTCAAACAAGAGTTCCCCGATGCCGTATGTGTGACCGGAAGCGAGAACACCACTCAGAAGCAAGCCGCCGTTGACAAGTTCCAGAACGACCCCGAATGCAAGCTCATTATCCTCAACTATCGCTCCGGTGGTACGGGACTGACTCTAACAGCCGCCAGCCGTGTAGGCTTTATCGAGTTCCCTTGGACTTACAGCGACTGTGAGCAAGCCGAGGACCGCGCCCACCGTAACGGTCAGAAAAATGCGGTCAACTGCTATTATTTCCTTGGCGACAAGACCATTGACGAGAAGATGTATAAAATCATTCAGACCAAGAAGGACATCGCCAACGGAGTGACCGGCACTACCACTCAGATAGAGGAGGATATTGTTAACATCACCATGAACCTGTTCCGAGATGAGTTATGAAACGAGCGTTCCGACATAAAATAATCGGCGAGAAAATCTACATCCTCAAAAACGGTATCGGATTGTTCGGGCCGCAGCTTGAGAGTATCGCCGTATTTGACAATCGGGATGGCAACTTAGAACGGGTCAAGCAGATTGTAAAACAGTTGAACGAGTGCGACCGGCACACAGAACACCCCAAACCATGACAGAAAAAGAAATCTTAGAAGCTGAGAAGGACTATTCGGAAGCCAAAATACAGCACACTTGCGTCTGCTGGTTCCGCATGACATTCCCCAAGGTAGGCCGTCTGCTTTTCTCTGTTCCTAATGGAGGATGGCGTGGCGGCCGTGCCGGGGCAACTATGGTCTATGAGGGTCAGGTCAAAGGAGTGGCCGACCTTATTCTCTTATTCCCATCGGGCGGCAAGGCGAGTCTCTGCATTGAGATGAAAGTTCCCAAGCGTAAAGGTTCCCGCGCCGGCACCCAGTCCGACGATCAGAAATCGTGGCAAGAATTAGTAGAGCGAAACGGCAGCGTATATGTCGTTTGCCACGGTATAATAGAGTTCATAACCGCCGTGTGCCGATACCTCCGGGTATCGCCTGCGCCATATATTGAAGAGGCTCTAAACAAGTACCCACTTTACCGATGACATACATTGAGTTGCTAAATAATTTTTGGGATTCTACGAGGTTCAATCCATGCTCAAGCAATGAGGCCGCGATGTACTTCTACTTGCTACATCAGTGCAACATTCGGCGCTGGATTAACCCATTTGAATTAAAGACGAGGGATTTGGAGTTGACCCTTGGGATTTCTCGTACAACGATTGCGGCACTCAGAAATAAGCTCAAACAACGTGGGTTCATCGACTTTGCAAAAGGACTCGGAAGCGGTAAGGCTATATATAGGATGGCTGGAGTTAAAATCACAGATTCTACGCTCAATGAAAAAATTTGTGTTCAGTCAGTGGACACAATGGTTAACACAACACTTGACACAACGGTTGACACAACACTTAACACAACGGTTAACACAAATGCGAAATCCACCTTATATATAGAAGAAAGAAGACATAAGACTAAAGACAATAGTGTTGCTGTCGCAACACGTGGCGCACCTCAACGCATCGAACCCGAAAGTCTTTTTGCGGAGGAAGAGAAAAAAGCGGCCAAGAAGCGCAAGTCATCTCCGAAACCCAAAACGCCGGAACCACCGCCGCCGACTTTCGAGGAGGTCAAGGCGTATTTTCTCTCACAAGGAGCCGACGAGCTGCTTGATGACTGGGAGCATGAAGCTGAAATCTTCTACAACCATTTCACTTCTTTGGGGTGGCACACAAGTTCTGGCGCAAAGGTCTCCCGATGGGATAGCAGAGCCAATCTTTGGATAATCGAGCATAAGAAGAAACCAAAAACAGATACACAAACATCAGATGAAACTGGAAAAACTGATAAATTTTCAGAACGTCGAGGCTCTGAGTCAGGTGCTAAATCGAGAAAAGGTTTTAAGGGGACGTTTTAGCCTTGAAATCCCGGTCAAAGATGCGGCTAATGGTATTTACGCCGCGATGAAAGCCGAGGTAGAGTATCGCGGCGGCTCCTTTACCCTTGATGATGACACACGAGCGCATATCCTTGCCGCCGCACAATGGATTATAAATCCAGATGCGCCCCCCGGGCTTATGCTATGCGGCCTCTACGGGAATGGTAAGACTACACTCGCAAAGGCAATCTCTGCACTCATAGGCTTTTTGACTGAACGCGAAAAAGGTTGCTCAAGCCGTCAAACGATGAGATTGATAACCGCAAAGAACATCTGTCGGCTGTGTGCCGCCAGCGAGAAGTTCAAAGAGCAGTATGATGACTATAACAGCCTGTTCAATGAGCCGATGATGATAATTGATGACCTCGGAGAGGAACCTCGGGAAGTCATGGTGTATGGTATGATACACACGCCAATCATCGACATCATCTCAGAGCGCTACGCCAAACAGCGTATGACCATTGTTACCACCAATCTTGAGACAGATGACTTGAAAGAGAAGTACGGTCCGCGAATTTACGACCGCTTTCAGGAAATGTTAACCCCGATAGTTTTTGAAAATGAATCCTACCGCCCCAGACGGAGAAAAGATAGTAATCCATTGGAACACTAAGGATGAAGAGTCGATAAAGCTAATCCGCGCCCGATTCAATATCCCCAAGTACACAACGCTGAACGGTTTCACCCCTGCGATACTGCCGGTACATGACTTGGCAATGTTTGAGGAAACCGCCCGGCGCGGATACTTCAATTACCGGCGAGTGGAATGGGCATTCAACGGCACCTCTTACTCATGGTAAAAAATGGTGTAAAAATGGTGGCTATTCTGTTTGCAAAATCCGTTCACGGTGACTAACTTTACAGTACAATCAACTAAAAGTCAAACCAATAAAACCAAATCACAATGGAAGTGAAATCCTTAAAACTCGCATCGGTGCATCCGTCACCGATGAACCCTCGCAAAACATTCGACGAGGTGGCGTTGAAGGAGTTGTCGGAGAATATCCGTCAGCAGGGACTTCTCCAGCCTATCACGGTGCGCCCGGTAGCAGACAACAGCGAGTACGAGATTGTCTGCGGAGAGCGCCGCTATCGTGCTTACCGCATCCTCTTTGAGGAAACGGAACTCAATAACGAGTTGCCATTCAATCCCTGGGACGAGATAATGGCCATCGTGAAAGAGATGTCCGATGAGGAGGCCTTCGACGCGATGATCACCGAGAACCTGCAACGTCAGGATGTTGACCCGATGGAGGAAGCCTTTGCTTTCGGTCAACTCCAAAAGAAAGGCGCCTCAATCCAAGACATCGCGCTTCGCTTCGGCAAGAGCATCCGCTTCGTTCAGGACCGCATCAAACTCAACGCTCTTATACCTGAGTTGATGAAAGCCTTGAAAGAGGAAAAGATGCCCATCAGCGCGGCCATGATAATCTGCAAAGTGACCGACGAACATCAGCGCGCCTACTACAAGCAGTACAACGACAGTTATCAGGGTTTCACAACGGCAACCGCTTCGGGGTTTGTCAAGGGACTGTTCCTCAACATCATCGATGCAGTGTGGAAAGGTGATGCCGAGTTTGCCGGAGGTTGCGGCACCTCATGCAGTGAGTGTCCGTTCAACACCTGCAATCACGGCTGTCTGTTCTACGAAATGAAAGCTACCGACGGACAGTGTACTTGCGAAGAGAAATTCATCACCAAGACAGTTGCCTACATCGCTGACTATCTGCGAAGCAAAGATGACGTTCTGGTCAAGGCCGGACAGCCTCTTGAAAAGGGCAAAGCCGTCATCGCCATAGGTGACGATTCCTATGCACCCGGCAGTATCAAGAAACTCAAAGCGGCCATACGCGACAAAGTTAAGGAACTCGGCTATGAGATAGTTGACCCATCGAGCCAGTTCAAGAGCCGATGCTGGTATGACATCGATGATGAGCGCACACAGGCATTCCTGGAAAGTGGCGAGTGCTACTGCGTCATTCAGCTGGGGAACTACAACTACATCCGCATAGAACAGCAGGCGTGGTACCTCAAAAAAGACGATCAGACCACCAATGTTGACAGCAACGGACTCCCTCTCAAAGTTCAGGAACTTATCAGCAAGTACAAGTCTGAGAAAACCTCACTCCCTTCCGCCCTTGTTTCACAAGGCTGTAAGGCCTTAGGCGAGCATGGCCACATCAAAGACCTGAAGGGCCTTGACAATTCCGAGTTCGTTCTTGCCTACTCCATGATGGTTAAGAACAATCGGGAGTTGTGCAACGTGCTTGGCCTCGGTGATTATCCGAGTGCCGAGGAAATCACAAACTATGTCTCCGGCCATTTGGAGATGGCTCCATTCATTCTCCGAGCATGGATGAAACACGCGCTATGCTCCGGCGCCCCCATTCTAACTCTTGATGAAGTCAAGCACTTGGCCAAGCCTCACATTGACCGACTCGGTGAGATTTGGTGTCCTGACGAGTATCAAGGTGCCCGCGAAAAGGTCAATGAGAAATTCAGCAAGAGCGAGAAAAAAATCGCATCACAACTGAAGGCGCTGGGGTACACTCTCGACGGAAAGAAAATCGAAACCGAAGCACCTGCCGCCGAGACCACTACGGCCAAGCGTCCAATTTCCATAGAGAAGCAATTCAAGGAGATGAAGAAGAAACATCCCGATGCTCTTCTCATCTTCCGCGTCAATGACTACTACGAGTTGTTCAACGAGGATGCGGAAAAAGCCGCTGGGTTACTCCAGATAACCATTACCAAGCGTGGCAAGAAGATGGTCGCCGGGTTCCCTCATCATGCACTCGACGCCTATGTGCGAAAACTAACGAAAGCAGGTGTCAGAGTGGCAGTCTGCGAACAGCTTGAAGCCCCCAAGAAGTGAGGTAACGAATCAATCACATCATCAATCCAAACGTGGCACCGCTCATCTTCTGAGTGGTGCCACCTGTTTTACTATGGAGTATCAGGAATTTCTCAAATCAAAAATAAAAATCTCTGAGGATTACGGCTTCAAGGTTGACATGAGCGAGATAAACCCGAAACTCAAACCTCACAACAAGCTGATGGTAAAATGGCTTGTTGAAGGTGGTAAGAGAGCCTGTTTCGCATCTTTCGGCCTACACAAGACCGTCACTCAGCTGGAGGCCGTGCGGCTTACTCTCGCAAAGGTCGGGCATGGCTCCGGCTTGATTGTCTGCCCTCTGTCTGTCAGACAAGAGTTCGTTGAAGACTCCAAGAACATTCTCGGATGGGTTATCCCCCCTAAATTCATACGCCGCCCCGAAGATATGGACGGTGACGGCATCTACCTCACCAATTACGAAAGTATCCGCGACGGCAAGTTAGACCCCGAATTGTTCGTGGCCGCCAGTCTTGACGAGGCATCGGTTCTGAGAGGTCTCGGCGGCTCAAAGACATTCCGAGAATTTATGCGACTGTTCACCGGCGACGGCGGCCCCATGCAGGTGCGCCGTCAGGCAGAGCGCATCAAGTTCCGTTATGTGGCAACGGCCACACCCTCACCAAACGACTACATAGAGCTGCTTGCCTATGCTGACTTCCTCGGCATCATGGATGTGTCGCAGGCCAAAACACGATTCTTTAAGCGCGACTCCACGCACGCAGACAACCTAACCCTCCACCCTCACAAGGAAGAGGAGTTCTGGCTATGGGTGTCCTCATGGGCCTTATTCGTTAGTAAACCCTCGGACATTACCGGCGATGAAGCCGATGACGAGGGCTATATCTTGCCGGAACTTGACTTACGTTGGCACGAGATACCGACGGACTACTCTAAGCCGAGTGTTGACAAATACGGCAATCCGGTGCTTTTCGCTACCGAAGCTATGGGTCTGCAACAGTCAGCAAAGGAAAAGAGAGAGAGTCTGCCGGACCGTATAGCCAAGATGATGGAACTGAGAGCCGAGGATCCCGACGCGCACCGCATCATCTGGCACGACCTTGAAAGTGAACGCCACGCTATCGAGAAAGCCATTCCGACAATCAAATCTATCTACGGTTCCCAGGACTATGAGAAGCGAGAGCGCAACATTCTCGACTTCTCCTATGGCCGTATTCAGGAGTTGGCAGCAAAGCCCGTCATCGCCGGTTCTGGCTGCAACTTTCAGCGTCATTGCTCATGGGCCATATACCTCGGCATTGGCTACAAGTTCAATGACTTTATCCAATCAATCCACCGCTTGCAACGATTCCTTCAGACGAAAGTCGTAAGGGTTGACCTCATCTATACCGAGGCAGAGCGGGGAGTCCGCAAGGCTCTTGAAACCAAGTGGCAGAACCATAACAAACTCGTACACAACATGACAGAAATCATAAAGAAATACGGACTCTCCCACAAAGAGATGGCGGCGCACCTCGCCCGTAAAATGGGAGTTGATCGTGTGGAGGTTGTTGGTGACGGCTACCGCATTGCCAACAACGACAACGTTCTGGAATTGCAGAACACCGAACTCTATCCGGACAATTCCGTTGGCCTCATCGTAACCTCTATTCCGTTTGCGACACAATACGAGTATTCGCCCAATTATGCCGATTTCGGACACTCAGAGAGTAACGAGGGGTTTTTCAAGCAGATGGATTACCTCACGCCAAATCTTTACCGAGTGCTCCAGCCGGGCCGTATGGCCATTATCCATGTCAAAGACCGCATCGTGCCAATGGGTCTTAGCGGAATGGGATGCCAAACGGTTTATCCCTTCCACTGCGACTGCATTGCTCATTACACAAAACATGGTTTTGCCTACATGGGTATGAAAACCATAGTTACCGATGTTGTCCGGGAGAACAATCAGACCTATCGCCTCGGCTGGACCGAGCAGTGCAAGGATGGCACCAAAATGGGTGTCGGTATGCCCGAGTATCTGCTCATCTTCCGTAAGCCTGCCACAGATCGCACCAATGCCTATGCCGACATTCCTGTTGTCAAGGAGAAAAAGTGGTGGAACGAGCAGACCCGCTCATGGGATAATCCCGACGGTTACAGCCGCGCCCGCTGGCAGATGGATGCACACGGTTATACTCGTTCATCCGGCGACCGACTCATGACGCCCGAAGAGATAGCCAAGATGGATCACAAAGCAATCTTCCGTTTCTTCAAAAAATATTCACTCAACGAGGTCTGGAATTATGACTATGTGGTGAAGGTCGCTGAAGAACTGGAGTTGCACGGTAAACTCCCTACGGGATTTATGTTACTCCAGCCCGGAAGTTGGACTGATAATGTGTGGTCGGACATAGCGCGTATGCGCACCCTCAACACCACTCAGTCGGTCAAAGGTAAGGAGCAACACTTATGCCCCCTGCAATTCGACATCGTGAACCGAGTGATTGACCAGATGAGCAATCCCGGCGATATTGTTCTTGACCCTTTCGGTGGTCTGATGACCGTTCCCTACTGCGCGCTCAACAAGGGGCGCAGAGGCTGGGGCATAGAACTTTCGCCGACATACTTCCTTGATGGCGCTCAATATTGCGCACAGGCCGCCACGAAAAAGGAAGCACCGTCACTGTTCGACTTTCTCGATGATGAACCCCAAGAAGAGGAAGATGACCTACCTGATCAACTGAAACAATAATGAATAAACATGGAAAATAACAAATCACCTCCCGGCAATATCAGAGAACGGGCCATGAGCCCAAACCAGTCATTCACTAACCCCGATCTTTACCAATGGCAATACCTCTGAAAAAATTCGCCGAACAATGCGAAGAGGTAGCAATCGCCAAAGGCAAGATTACACCGTTGTCCTCTCCCTCAGTATCCTTACATGACATCTCCAGAGAATGGAGATCGTTACATAAGGCTACGGCTTTCAAGAGCCTCAATCTTCCGGATTGGAGCGAAAAGGAAGAGGGAGCGGCCGAGGTGATAATTGCCGCGTTGACCTATCTTCAGCGCATTGGTTGCAAGGATATAGAAAAACTGCTCCGTGAAACTTTGGAGCACCATCGTCGGCAAACATTGTAGGTTCTGTCAATGACTATTCGTGATGAAGTTTTGTGATGTAGAAAGTAATAGCTATGGCTGAAATAACAATATTAGCAATCAGCCTCTTGGATTTCAACAAGGGGCAACTCAAAGGACTCCCGAAGAATCCCCGGTTCTTTCGGGATTATCGCTATGAGGCGATGAAAAAGAGCATCAAGGAATCGCCAGAGATGCTTGAACTGCGTGAACTTATCGTATTTCCCTATTCC
>ENA-ORNR01001538-ORNR01001538.1-human-gut-metagenome-genome-assembly--contig:-NODE-1538-length-20788-cov-3.353398_pt1 | contig 20788 bp, 23 predicted proteins | sample MGYA00242114_ERZ509020 | MGnify/ENA primary metagenome ERZ509020 (study PRJEB26280, sample SAMEA2338758) | human gut metagenome | biome: human gut; feature: human-associated habitat; material: faeces...
CAAAGTTTGTATAATCATTATCTTGATCATTGACAAGGAGCATAGGAACGGCATTAGGGTATTGCGTATGTAATTCGGCGAATAATATTCTCCAATTTACATACCCATATTGAAAATCATATAACTGATCTATTTGCTCATTACTTAAACTTTCTTCAGATGTAATATCGAAAAATACAAATGAAGAAGGATCTAAAAAATCATCTAACGCATCAACCCTTTTTTGCAAATCTCCTATTTTGTCGTTTTTGCTTTTTCGTCCACGAGTAATCTCAATCAATAATCGAAAATTAGGATTAGCAAATATCTCTTTAGGAATGTTTTTCAAGGCACGATATTCTGCATCTCCTGTTTTAATTTGCAATGTATATTTCATAGATCAAACTAATTAGGGAATGACTTTATTATACCGAGTTTATATGCACGATATAAAATAGCTTTTTCCGTTACTTGAAAAAGATTGCTTAACTGTTTGGGTGTATTTTTCCCAGATTTAATAGCATCTTCAAATGATTCTTTTGGAATTAACAATTCAGCTGCAAAATCATTTGCTGCATACTCGATACCTAAACTATCTTCGTTAGCATCACGGAATAATACTGTATCTTGGTGCTTGCCTTCCAAATCTGCTTTATGCAATGAATAATGCCCAAATTCATGTGCAAGCGTAAATCTTTGGCGAAGAGGCGACTGTAAACTATTTACAACTATAACAAATTTATCTCCCACCTTTTCTATATATCCAGATATGTCATCGCACAAAGGCTCAATTTTTAATTCGACATCTGATAATGATTTTACATAGGAAAATATATCAAATGTGGAATTTTTGACATATTCTGGTTTATTTCTGATAATATCTGCAGCAACCTCTTGTGAAGAATTTTTCACGATTGAGGTTGAATTTTGTTTAGTCATTCGCCGTCCCATCGTTATCTGTTGTTTCAAAACGTATTGATGTATCTTCTAATTTTTTTATTCTTTTACCCAATTCTTCAAGATCGTGAGATATATCGGATAAACCGCTACTAATCTTATCATCAATAATGCCTCCAATTGTAGCGTCTACCTCTTTGTCGACTCTCATCAACTCCAACCATTTAGTTTTAAGATGAGAATTAATAATTGTTTCTATTTTTTTATCAACGTTCAATCCAAACACTAATACAACAATCCCAATTACTGCCACTAAAATAGTAAGCAGCCATGAAAAAAAGTTATATGTATGATTCGTATATTCTTGTGGAGATAAAACTAACCCATCACGTTTTAATGACGTAAGTAATTCCATTGAGTTATTACTTAATGAATCAACTTTCAATAATTCTTCAGAATTAACAACCCACGGATATTTTTCTCCATTAACTATATAAACTTCATATCCACAAGCATGAAAAAGAAAGAATGCTATTGGAATTAATACTAAAATAATTGTTGGTAACCACGTGCAAAATCTTTTCATAAGCAATAAAACCATCTTTATATACAAATATACAGAATTCTATCTAATAAAGAATATGAATTAACTAATATTTGTCACCAAGTTATACTCCCATAAGTCATTTCCTGCCACCTCGCGCCTCTTCCCGCCAGAAGGGGCGCATTTGGTGTTATGAACTGAAAAAGGCTTTATCTTGCCGGCGGATTTTCACCATTCATTCGATTTATTCATTTAATTATCTGCATTATGGCAAGAGAACAGGAAAAGCTATCGAAGGACGTGCTGGCCGTCCTCGACAAAAAGACGAACGATCTGCGTCTGGTCAGCGAGATGAACGAGCAGACGGGAGAGTTCAACACCGTGAGCACGGCTCCTGGTGACCGGCGTAGAGCCCTTTCGTTCGACAGCCGAACGGTTTTGGGAACCTTTTTCGAAAATCTTCGCAACCAATACGGACGCCCGTCCGACCTGGGCTGAAGTTTCTTTCGGATCGGAATCGAAAAACTCGACCGTATCCTCGATTCCATCATCCAAGTCCGCGAAGGCAAGGATCAGGACGGCTCCCTGGCCAAAGAGGTCTCCGACTACGAACTCAACAACGAGGGGCGTATCGCCAAGTTCGCCGACCGCTATAAGTTCGAGGAGCGGGAGCTCCCGTGGGATCAGATTCAGGCGTTGGGCCTGAACAAAGAAATCCTGCTGGAGAATCAAAGCATGGGCGACATCCTCAAGGGACGTATCCCCAACAAACTGGTACCGCTAAAACACAAGGTGGACGGCCGCTGGGTCGATTTGGGCCTCGGCACGATTTCGCCGATCCGCGACGATGCGGGCAATGTCCAACTCCGTATCTTCACACGTCTGGACGAGCCGCAGTACAAAATATCGCCGTATAAGGAGCTTTTCACAGACAAGGAGATCGAGCGTCTTGAAACCGACGGGCATCTGGGTTCCACCAAGAAAATGAAAGATTTTACCTCGGGCCGCGAGTGCGAGTGTTATGTCAGCGTCCATGAGGCGACGAACCGCCTGACGACGCTTCCGGTCGATGCGCTGACGCTCCCCACCCGAATCTACGGCAAAGAGATCGGCGACGACATCGAGGCGCTGCGCTCCGGCAAGGAGATCTTCGTCGAAGACATCCACCTCAAGGACGGTCGGGTCATCTCGGGCCATGCACGCGTGGACGCCAACCGCGGAGACGTGGTGTTCCGCAACGACAATAATCCGCATCTGCGCATCCACGATACGGTTTTCGGAGTCAAGATAAGTGCAGACATCCAAGCGAAGCTGGCCAACCACGAGGTCGTCTTCATCCCCGGCATGAAAGTCAGCGGCAAGACGATCAGCACCGACCTTCGTTACAGCGACACGGGCCGGCCTCTGTTCGGCAACAACGCCCGCAATTACCGTTCGCGTCTGGGCGAGGAGAATCCGCGTCCGCGCCAGCGCGTCCGCCGGCGTCTTCCGTCGCTTCCCGGCGCACAACCCAAAGGCATGAAAATCGGTTAGCCATTATGAAACGACACGTAGAAGAGAAAGAGTTGCCGTACTTCGCGGCAACTCTTACCGCTTATTTGCGCGAAAGCCATCCCGAACTGCTCCCCGACAAACACTTCATCGCCGAGCGGAGCGACCATGCGGCGCAGACCTATGAACGTGCCGTTCGCAACGGCAACAGCGTCTACGAGGCTCTGGAACTCTCGAACGCCGTTCTGTACCAAGACCTGCGTTTTTCGAAATACGATGCGATCTTCGAGGTCGTGTCGGAATGGTTCCCGGAGGTCGCAGCCCGGCAGCGCACCGCTTTCTGCCTGAAACTGCTTCCCGTCTGCGAAGAGGCGTTCGAGATGTACGACCTGACCGACGACTTCGAAAGCAGCCCGTCCTATAAAAATCTTCTATTGGAACTTACCGGACTCATCCAAACTCACATCGAACTGCATGGCATACAATAAAAGGAAACATCTGGAGGCGAACATCGCCGCCCTGCGTATCGCTTTCGCTCCATCGACGGTACTTACCCCGCAGCAGCGAGATGCCCTGGCTGCGTACAGCGGCTTCGGAGCGTTGAAATGCGTCTTACAGCCGGCCGCTGCGGACGACGACCTCACGCAATGAAAGACCGACCGGGAACTCTTTCCACAGGTGAGGGAACTGCACGAACTGCTGCGCCATTATGCCGGCAGCGAACAGCGGTATAAAGACTTCGTGCAGAGCATGCGCAATTCTACGCTGACGGCATTCTACACACCGCCGGCCATCGTGCGTACGCTCGCCGAGACGCTCCGGAATGCAGGAGTCGTTCCCCGCAGGCTGCTCGATCCCAGCGCCGGGGCCGGGATTTTCCCGTCGTCGTTCCGGGAAGCCGCCGACGGCGAAATCGAAATCCTCTCCTTCGAGAAAGACCTGCTGACCGGACAAGTGCTCTCCGCACTGGCCCGGGAACGAGAGCAGGTCGTCATCGACGGTTTCCAGACCATCGAAACGGCCTATGACGATTATTTCGACGTAGTAACGTCCAATATTCCCTTCGGTGATACCCGGATTTTCGACGCTGCCTTTCGGAAGAGCGACGACCCGGTTCGAGGACAAGCGCTCAAGGCCGTTCACAACTATTTCTTCATCAAGGGTCTGGATACGCTCCGCGAAGGCGGTATTCTGGCGTTCGTCACCTCGGCGGGCGTCATGGACGCTCCCGGCAACGAACCTGTCCGCCGCTATCTGATGGAGCATGCGCGGCTGGTTTCGGCCGTGCGGCTGCCGAACAACCTCTTTACGGAGTATGCCGGCACGGAAGTGGCCAGCGATCTTGTCGTCCTACAGAAACAGAGCGAAAAGCGGAAGCTTACCCCCGACGAGCAACGCTTCGTCAGTTCGTCCGAGATCGGCAACGGAATTTACCTGAACGACTACCACCGGGATTTCAAGCACGCGATCCATACGACGTTTTCGCATGAAAAAGGTCTCTATGGACAATCCGCTCTCGTCCTGCACTACGACGGAGGCCCGGAACGGATCGCCGAGCGGCTGCGCGGAATCCTCGCAAATGATTTCACAGCCCGCCTCGACACCGAACGATATACGCAATATCTCCGTCCGCTCCATATCCCGCAGGCGCAAACCGTGCCGCCGACCGCCCGGAGGCAAAATCGGGTCGCGGCTCCGCAGCCCATGCTGACACCGGAGCAGGCATCCGTTGCACCGACTCCGGAAATATCGGCTCCGGCCGCATCGCTTTTCGGCAGCGCTGCCGCCGTTCCGATCGCCCGCCGTCCGCTGGGACAGCGGCGGGCCGGGCGCAGAACGGATACGACCGGCATGTCCGATCTCTTCACGCAGGGAAATCTGTTCGCACAACCGGCGGAGGCCGCGGAGGCCACGGATGCCCCGGCAGCAATCGCTGCGCTGGTTTCGGAGAATAAAGATCCGCGGCCCTTTACCGGCACGATGCTTCCGCACTACAAAGAGCGGTCGTTGGTTCTGTTCGAAGGGCAAGTCGGGCGTCTGGGCGGCCTGACACGACAGGGCTGCACGTTCCATCCCGAAGAGCTGGGAACCTTGTCCCGATACCGGGCCGAACGCTATATCCCGCTGCGGGATACCTACCAGCTGCTCTGCCGGCTCGAAATGCAGAACGAGATCGAATACAAGGGCCTGCGGCGCAAACTCAACGGATGTTACGAGAACTTCACGGCTCTGTTGGGCGATCTGAACAAGAAGGAGAATGTCGCCTTCATCCTGAACGATCCCGGCGGGCGGGAGGTGCTGGGGCTCGAACGTTTCGTCGAAGGCCGAAAACAGCTCTCCGACATCCTCCGACGCCCCGTATCGTTCGACTCTAACGAGATCAAACAGGTCGATACGGCGACCGAAGCGCTGGCCGCCTCGCTCAACAAGTTCGGACGGGTGGAGTTTCCCTATATGGAGTCGCTCGCATCGCGTTCCCGGCAAGAGCTGATCGACGAGCTGGGCGATCGCATTTTCTACAATCCGATGGTTAAGGGGTATGAAATCCGCGAACGGCTCGCGGCTGGGAATGTCGTCGCCAAAGCCGAATGAATCGAAAATTACCTCAAGGAGAATCCCGATGACGATACCAGCCGCCGCTCGCTCGCACTGCTTCGTGAGGCCGCACCCAAACGCATCGAGTTCGAGGAGCTGGATTTCAACCTCGGCGAGCGATGGATACCGACCGATATTTACGAAGGCTTCTGCGGGCATTTCTTTCAGGCTCCCGTATCGGTAAGCTATTCGTCGAAGATGGATGCCTTCGGCATCGAGAACCACGGGTACAGCCCTCTGATCTCCCAGAAATACGTCGTCAAAGGGGACTTCGAGGTCTACGACGGTATGGATCTGCTGCATCATGCCATGCTCAACACGCTGCCCAACATCAACAAGGACGGCGGCAAGGACGAACACGGCAAGACCATCCGGATTCCCGACTTCGAGGCCCGGCAGAAGGCCGACACGCTCATCACCGAAATCCGGCAAGCGTTCGTCGAATGGCTGCATGCGCAGCCCGACGATTTCAAGGAGCGGCTGACCGATCTCTACAACCGCAAATTCAACTGTTATGTCCGTCCACGCTACGACGGCAGCCACCAGCAGTTTCCGGGGCTCGACCTGCGGGGGCTGGGCATCGAAGACCTGTATCCCAGCCAAAAGGATGCGATCTGGATGATCAAGCAGAACGGCGGCGGCATCTGCGACCACGAGGTCGGTACGGGCAAGACGCTCATCATGTGCGTCGCAGCGTATGAGATGCACCGTCTGGGACTGGCCCGCAAGCCGATGATCATCGGTATCAAAGCCAACATCCACGAGATCGCCCGAACCTTCCGCACGGCCTATCCCAATGCCCGTCTGCTCTATCCAGGCAAGGAGGATTTCACGCCGGAAAACCGCCTGCGGATCTTCAGCGACATCAAGAACAACAACTGGGACTGCATCATCCTTACGCACGAACAGTTCGGCAAGATACCCCAGTCGGCTGAGGTGCAGCAACGGATTCTCCGGCAGGAGATGGACGACATAGATGAAAATCTGGCGTCCTACGAAAAGCAGGGCGGACATGTGGACGGCTGGATTCTGCGCGGTCTGGAAAAACGCAAGGAGAATCTGGATGCCAAGCTCCACGAGTTGCAGGAGACAATCGACGCGCAAAAGGACGATACGGTGGATTTTCAGCAGATGGGAATAGACCATCTGTTCGTCGATGAATCGCACAACTTCAAGAATCTGATGTTCAACACCCGCCACAGCCGTGTGTCGGGACTGGGAAATACCGACGGCAGTAAGAAGGCCATGAATTTGCTGTACGCCATCCGCACCATTCAGCAGCGCACGGGGCGCGATCTCGGCGCGACGTTCCTTTCGGGAACGACCATTGCCAACTCCCTGACGGAGCTGTATCTGCTGTTCAAGTATCTGCGTCCCAAAGAGCTGGAGCGGCAGGACATTCCCTGCTTCGATGCGTGGGCCGCGGTATTCGCGCAGAAAACATCGGAGTTCGAGTTTTCGGTGACCAACGAAGTGATCTCCAAAGAGCGTTTCCGCTATTTCATCAAGGTTCCGGAGCTGGCCATGTTCTACAACGAGATTACCGACTACCGCACGGCCGCAGACGTGGGAATAGACCGTCCCGAGCTGGACGAGGAGTTATGCCAGATACCTATGACCGACGATCAGCAGGCGTTTTTGGACAAACTGGTGCTCTTCGCCAAGACGGGCGATCCCGAACATATCGGACGCACCGACCTGAGCGACGGAGAGGTCAAAGCCCTGATGCTATTGGTGACGATGTACTCCAACAAGCTCTCGCTCGACATGCGGCTGATAAGTCCCGCGTATGCGGATTCACCGGGCAACAAGGCCAGCCGCAGTGCCGCCAACATCGCAGAATACTACCGGCGATACGAAGATCAGAAAGGCACGCAGATGGTCTTTTGCGATCTCTCGACCTATAAACCCGGCATTTGGAACGTATATTCGGAGATCAAACGCAAACTGGTCGAAGACCACGGTATTCCGGCGCAGGAGATCCGCTTCGTACAGGAAGCCGCGAGCGACAAGGTGCGGCAGGCGATGTTCGACGCCATGAACGAAGGGAAAATCCGGGTGCTTTTCGGCTCGACGCAGAAACTCGGAACGGGAGTCAATGCCCAGAAACGAATCGCCTGCATGCACCACCTCGACATTCCGTGGCGGCCGATGGATCTGGAACAGCGCAACGGCCGCGGCGCACGGAAAGGCAACATAGTCGCCAAGGAGTATGCCGGCAATAAAGTCAAAGCCTATGTCTATGCCGTTCTGCGCACGCTCGATGCCTATAAGTTGAATCTGCTGCACAACAAGCAGCAGTTCATCGACCAGCTCAAGCGCAACCGGTTAGGTGCGCGGCGGCTGGACGAGGGGGCCATCAGCGAGGATTCGGGGATGAACTTCGCGGAATGGATGGCAGTGGTATCGGGAAATACCGACCTGCTGCAAAAGGCCAAGCTCGAAGGCAGGATCGCGGCGCTGGAGAGCGAGCAGACGATCTTCATGCGTACCCGACATGAGGCGCAGAGCCAACTGCAGCGCTACACGGCGGAGATCGGACGACGGGATGCGATGCTCGAACGTCTGAAACGCGACTGGGACTATATCAACGAGGTGGCGCCGCTGGACGCCAAAGGCAAGCGGGCCAATCCCCTGCGGATCGACGGCGTGGAATCCGCGGATATTGTCGCTCACGGCAAACGCCTCGTGGAAATCGACCGCACGGTAAATACCGGCGACGATTACCAGAAAATCGGCACGCTGTTCGATTTCCGCATTCTCGTCCGCACCGAGCGGATGCAGAAAGACGGGCTGGCGCTTACAGTCAATAAATTCATGGTCGAAGGGTTGGACGGCATCAAGTACACGTTCAACAACGGGCATCTGGCTGCGGAGCCGAAAACAGCGGCGACGAACTTTATCCGGGCGCTCGACACGATACCGTCACTGATGGCGACCTACGAGAAAGAGAAAAAGCAATTCACCCGCGACATTCCGACCTTCGAGCAACAGATCGCAGCCGTATGGCCCAAAGAGGAGGAGCTGAAGCGGCTCAAGGCCGAGGCAGAGTCGCTGACTCGGAAGATTCAGCTCGACATCGCACAGAAGCAGCAGGAGATGCAGGCGAAAACAGCTGATAACGGCAATGAGCTGAAGATCGAAAATGCGGAGATTGTGGACGAGGCCGCCAGACCGTCGAAGGCAGAGCTGCTTTCTGCGGCATCCGGGAGCCAAGAAGAACCGCCGGAAGAACGGGAGCACGTCGTGCCTCCGCCCGAATCGGACTTTATTCGCAATCATATTCTTCTCGTGCGGTCCGCGACGAACATGAAGGCCAAAGGGCCGAAGTTATAAAAAAGCGAGGCTGTCTAAAATTTGTTAGGCAGCCTCGTTGAATTTGATTGGTTATTCCCGATCAATCGTAATCGCCGTATCCGGCACTGCCTGTTCCATTGTCTGATAGAAAATACGCTTACTCTCCTGCATGTCTTTCAGATTGATGAAATCCAGTACATTGTAATATTGTTTGCCATCCTGATCCTCGACGGGACAGAGTTTCCCGCGACGTTTGTATTTCTCGACGAAATCCGGATCGAGTCGGATGAGCTGGCAGACTTCCTCCTGCGTCATCGAAAGAGAAATACGGCGCTCCCGGCAGACATGCTGCAATACGAGGAGCATGTTCGAGGCTTTCATGTGGCTGCGAACGAGCAGAGCGAATTTGCTTCGCTCAATAAGAATCATCTTTTTCATGACTTCTTTACTTTATTAGTTGATGTGGTATTGGGTTCATTCCGGAGGGCTTCGAGAACGCGCGATCTGCTGTAATAGATTTTGCCGCCGTGCTTGACATAAGGGATCGTGCCGTCGCTTCGACGACGGGAGAGGGTACGGTCGGACATCCGGGTAAGCATACGGACTGCCGGAGTGTCGATCAGGTCATCGGGTAAAGGTCGAGAATTGTTTTGGATGAGTAGTTCGAGACGATTGAATCGTCGCAATACCAGACGTAACAAACGCAGAGTCGGATTACCTTTCAATGGCTTCATTGCAATGATCGTTGGTTAGACGATGCAATGATAGGAAACATTCCGATAGTAATAATTTAGTTAAAACAGGCAACTAAATAATCAACCCGCTCGTAGCACAAAAAAGCATATCCAACTCGGATATGCTTAAATAGTACTTAATGCTTTTCTATTCGTTAATTTGCTTATGTAGAATATTTTAACTATCTTTGTCGTGAGTTCTTGGATATATTGTATAAGGGTGCAACAAAATGTAAGACTTCCGTCACCAATTCGTAACCCTTGCTCTTTTCAATAAAAATACCGTTCTGATTTACAGAACGGTATCTCAAAAACAGTCAGCCCTCACGCGAGGTTCCCTTTTTTACGGTGCATTTCTTTTGCCCTGAAATGTTCCTTGTGATGAATATTTTACTAAATTTGCGGTTGGGATTGAGAATTTTATTACGCTAATACACTTGCACTATGCCTCTGGAAAAACTAAATGCGGCACTGATCGGTGCTATACAAAATAGTACCCCGGAATACACCAATGCGGCGACCGTTCTGACAGACAAGCTCAATATCGGCCGCGAGGCGGCTTACCGCCGGCTGCGCGGCGAAGTGCCTTTCACCTTCGGGGAGGCGGGCGTACTTTCGGCGCAGATGAATTTTTCGCTCGACCGCACGGTCGGAGCCTTGGATTTCGGGAATGTGCTTTTCCGGCTGAGTTTCAGTGATTACCATACGGCGCTCGAAGATTACACGGGGGTTATCGACCAGGATACCCTTTTCTACCGCGAGGTTTCCTCCGACGTCGATGCCGAACAGGCCATCGCCGGAAATTCGTTTCCGCGGATGCTTTACATGCGTTATCCGAAACCGACCAATTTCAAACTTTTCAAATGGCTCTACCAGCAGGGGCTCATCGACTGTTCGGGGGCTAAATTCGAGGATATGAAAGTGCCGGAGGTGCTTTTGCAGAGCTACCGCGACCTAGTGCACGAAGCGCAGCTGATGCCTGCCACGACCCTGATATTCGACGGCAGTTGTACCAAACGCTGGGTCAACGCCATCTGCGCATTCCGCAACATGCATCTGATTAGGGACGAAAGCGTCGAAGTGCTGAAAGCCGAGTTGTTGCAAATGCTCGACGACCTGGAAGAGATTTGTGTTTCCGGGCAGTTCCGCAGCGGGCGGCCTGTGTCAGGAGTTGTGCGACCTTATTTTCAAAATTTTCTTTGCTTCCTCTGCGTGGAGAAGGACGCTGTCCCGGCAGGTCATACCCGGTTCTTGCAGCTCATAGAGTTTGCACTCTTTCGTGCATCCCTTACTGCCTTTTCGGGTCTGTTCATTACACGTTATAAACCGTGCCGAGAGGATCCGTGTCAGTGTTTCATTGTCCATCATGCCACCAGATACAGCCAAAGGAATTTAATCAGTGCGGCCGGCACAAAGAAAATCAATGCTGCCCACAGTGCCACAGCCGCCAAAACCATCAGAACACCCAGTGTTTTCACAAATCCGTCCATTGCTTTTTCTCCTTTTAAGTTCAATTCTTGCCCAAGCTGCAAGGTCTTTCCAGTTTTCAGATTCCCGGTGACATGGAGTATCGCGGGCGCGTTTATCAACTGCTTCTGCAAGTTTTTCAACGCACAAGTCAGGCAACTCCTCAATGTGTGATTCAAAAAACATAGCCATGACATCCAACGGGGCACCCGCAGCAGCAATAGCCAAAACTTCTGCGTCATTTTTCTTGTCTCCGTGCGTTTGGAGCTTGCCCCACATCACTTCGCTGCCTCCTGGATGATCCAGACCCGGTGCGTTCCATAGCCTTGCCAGCTCAGTGCATCTTCGTGGCTTCCAGAAACGGCTATGTCCAAGTGTTTTCCCTGGATTCCCGCTCCTTTGTCCTGAACGATCCGCACTCCTACATCCTCGATATAGAGGACAGTCCCAAACGGGAACACGTCCGGGTCTGCCGCCACCGTCACATCAGCTTCCACGGGGGCACCGCTGGCTGTGATTCCGGTTCCTGTGCCGCAGATATGCTCCCGCTTTTCGGTGCAATATGCTGTGCAGAGGAAGTCTCCTGCATCCTCTACCAGCAGCTTTCCGTCCAGCCGATCCCGCGCTTTCAGCGAATCCCGCAGGGTATCTGCATACCCCGCAATTTCTTTCGACACGCCCTCCCAGTCCTCATACCGGGACTTGTAGATGTCTCGCTGGCATTCCAGATCATTGATCCGGTGGTAAAGCGTAGTCGTCTGTACACCAGCGATCAGTACTACCACCAGAGCGATTTTTCCTACATCAATTTTCACAGCCCTTTCATCCTTTCTTTTCTCGTCTTGCGCGGACGGCCAGCATCGAACTGGCTCACCTGTTCATGGGGGATAGTCAGAAGCAGGATCATCCTCTATGCGTCCGCATATCAGACCCGCCCGGCAAGAGAGCGCCGGACGGGGCGGCCACGGCAATGGCCTACCGCTTTTGTTCCTGGGCGGATTGAACAGGGCATTTCTACGCTCATGCTGCGGCGCACCCATTCCCGTCAAATCCATGCGGGTGCGTCTTTCGCGGAAATGGCAGCCCGGTCTTTCACCGGGCTTGAACGGAAAGGAGGACGCTGCTGTACAGCACCATTCCGCTATGCCGGGCAACCGGTTTCAAAGTTTCCCGGCTTTCATGGAAAACAACCAAGGCGCAGACGGGGTCTGACCCCATTCGCAGCACTTCCGCCTATAAGAAGTGCTCTGCGCCATATAAAAAGCAGCCCCGCTTCTGCGGTGCAGGGCTGCTTATCTTACGCTAGAAGGGCTGCTTATCTTACGCTAGAGAAGAACTATGCTTTGTATCGGCAGCATTGTTTCTCTCGTAGTGCTTGCACTCCACGTTGTAACCACTGCAAGGTGCGCACCGGGCTGCGGTTATCTTGAATGTGTGCTTGCACTGTTCTTCAGTACCCTTTTGTTTTCCCTTGTGCAGGGATGCTCTGGTATGTGTACTTCTTGCCAAGCTCTTGATCTTCCTCGCTTTATATAAATAGGTGTTTCGGCCCAAAGGCTTTGGGTTTCGACGCTTGTCCTGCACCGCTTCCCAGCGCACCGGTGGATTGAAGTTTTTCCGCAATTTCATCCAGATTTTGAAACTGCTGAAGTCGCTTTCCCATGTTCCGAATGTTTCATCCATCCACTTGAACATTTCTTTTACGGCTTCTGGCAATTCAAATTTTCCATCACATAGGGGTCCCGGCACTTCCTCAACATCCGGCATGGTTGGTGGCAGTTCTATTCGCTCACCATTCGGAAGATCATAGTAGGCAGTGCCTCTGCTCACTCTTCTACCTCCATGATGTGCGTTGCGATCATGTCAGCCATGTGCAGGCACAGGGCTTCCGGGCAGCGGTCGTATACTTTGCTGAGCGTTCCCCAGTCCTGCTCTCCGCTATATGCTCCCATGTGCCATCTGATTGCCAGGGCTTCCGTGTCGGTCAAGAAAATCCAGTCTTTGATAATGCCGACGGATGCTTCACCGTGTCCCATCAAGTGACTATCTTCATAACGGTAACTGCCATCCGGCTTTTTGATGTACTGCCCAGCCTTGCAAACGTCATGGAGTAACGCGGCGGTCAAGACTGCGCCCTTATTGCATTTTGCAAACTGCGGCATCTTGTCGCACAATTCCAGGGCAGCTCTTGCCACATTGAGAGAATGCAGCACCAGACCGCCGGGGACATTCAGGTGATGCTTCGCGCTGGCCGGGGAATTGTAAAAGTCCAGTTCTTCCAGCACCCGCATCAGTGCCATACCGCCGCGCCTACCCTCAATAGCCCGTACCAAAAGGCTGTTGAACTGGTCTTTCAGCGAGCTTCTTGTTGCTTCATCCATAGGTCGTTCCCACCTCTCAATCCCAGTCCCGGACTTCATTGTTCCAGTCATAAGCCTTTTTGACCAAAGTGTCCAGCAACACCGGCACTGCCCATGCAACGGCAATGAGATCTGGGTTGTAATTGATTTTGAACAGCCAGCAGACACCCCAGATCAGGGTTGAAAAAATGCCATACAGCACGCCGAACACCAGCAGGCTTTCTCCCAGGTGCAGCGCATCGCGGCGGAAGCGCCGCCAGTTGAATGTCTTGTTGAAGTTGTTGATTGTTCTGTGAAGTTTTTCAAGAATCATTTTTTCTTTCCCTCCATGTGAAACAGACTTGTTTGACTTGTGTGCTCAGAAAATCGTTCTTCTTCCAACTGGAAATAGAACGGATCAATTTCAAATCCGATAAAGCCAAGCCCTGCCTCATATGCTGCTATGCGGCTGCTTCCGCTTCCGAGGTGGGTGTCAAGGATCTTCTGCCCTGGCTCTGCATAGTTTTTGAAAATCCAGTCATAAAGAGCAACCGGCTTCTGCGTTGGGTGGATTCGCTTTTCGTTCAAGCTCTTGTTTCCCTGCATGGTGTCGCCTTCTGTGATGCTTTTTCCCTGCATCATGCCGGACCACATATACCGGAACATTCTCACTGAGGAAAACAAATTTGTCGCCGCAATCTCGCAATCTGAAAAGCTAGAATTTCCATTGCACTTATCCCACACGATCCGTCCAGTAGCAAACTGGTAGTCAAAATAATTACAGCCCCATACAATATAGCGGCGGCACACTCGAAGCAGCTCCCTGAAATACTCCGGTTCTGGTTTACTCCAAGCAGGAGAAACGGGGTAGTCACGATGTACGCCTATTTTGCTGACTTTTGATCCGTAAAATCCTCTGCGTTCCGGGCCAGAGAAATACGGTGGATCCACAACCGCCAAATCAAAATAATTATCCGGGAACAGTTCCATTGCCGGCAGGCAGTCCATGTTATAGCAATGGTTCAGCTTAAACACTTCTCCCATGCCTTACTCCGCCGGGCAATCCGCCCGATACCTGAACCGCTGCTTTGCGTTGTATAATCGCTGCTGCCCAAGCTCTGCACTATATCCTGCGCGACCATTGGCATCCATCTTTCCAGTGTCACCGCGCTTCAGTTCCTTATAGATGGTGGAATAGTTGAAGCTCATCGCCCTGGCGATTCCGGCAACACTCTGTCCGGCATTGTACCGGGCTTCCAGCACCTTGCGGTCATCCTGCGTCATGTGTTTTGCCATTCCTGTTCCCTCGCTTTCCTGAAAAATGCGCAAAAAAATAACGCAAGAGAATCCGCTAAGATTTCTCTTGCGTTTTCTCTTGCGTTTATTTTACAAATTCAGCAAATTATTTTACTTTTTTCGAAACACTTTCCTTCCCAGCAAAAACGCCCTGCCGGGCTCCGGGCGTGCAACATTACCGCCGGGCAGCCGCACCGGCTGCGCCCTGCACAAAAAATGTGCGGCAGGCTGTTGCTCTTTGCCTGCAAATCGTGTATACTTGGGGCAGAAAGCTGCATAAGAGAAATCGAGGGATGAATATGACACTTCGCGGGATCATCACGCTGGTAATATTGGCTGTGCTGTTTGCGCTGGCTGTGGTCTGGATCTCCAGACAGGGCGGCTGGAAGGGTGAGGGCTGCAACGGCAACTGTGCCTCCTGCCACAGCCATTGCGAGGACCCGGACGCCAAAAAGAAATAACCCAAAACAGGGCTGCTGCACGAAACACGGTGCAGCAGCCCTAGTTTATGTTTGTACGCCAAAAACGTCTGCGGACATTTCCGGGACACTTTTCACGGTTGTTTGCTCAGAACGCACCGCGCTGGGCGGCGTAGACCGCGATGGTGCTCAAAAGATCCTGTAATGCCTTCTGGTAGGTGGTGCGGCCGATGTGCAGCTGTTCTAAGATCTCGTCCTCCGGGCGCTGCTCAAAAAAGCGCATCCGCAGCAGGTCTGCCCGCATGGGGTCGTGCACCTGATAGTAGTCGATGCCCTCATCAATGGCGCTTTGCCAGCGGCGGTTTTCCGGCGTGCGCGCCCAGTGGCGCTCGCCGTACTTGCGCAGGGCGTTCCGGGTCAGGTCGCGCTGTTCCGGTGTCACTGGCGCTTCCCCCTTTTGGGCAGTTCCAGCGTTGCACTGCGCGAAAACCGGTTCTCGGCATCGAAAAAGCAGGCGTCCCGCTCGGCCATCGTCAGGCCAAGCATGGTGGAAAGCCGCTCGGCTTCGTCCAGCTTGAACTGAGTCTCACCCAGCAGCTTGTGCCGCAGGGTGTTGCTGCTGATGTGCAGCACACTGGCCACATATTGCAGCTTGTAGCCGCTGTCTTGGATGTAGGTGTAGATCAGGTTCGTGTTTGCCATGGCTTCTCTCCTTTTTTGTAGTTCACCGCGTTTTCAACAATCATTGGTTGTATTATACTCCGTTGTTGATTTGCTGTCAACCTATAATTTCCAAAACGCTCCGTATTTGTTGATTTTCAGGAAATTTTCTGTTATACTCAAAGCAGAAAACCGCGTTCCACACCACAACCCATAGTTTTCAGGAGAACTGTCATGTCCGATCTATCTACCCGTGTCCGGCTGCGCCGGGAGCAGCTGGGTCTTTCGCAGCAGGAGCTTGCCCGACGCATGGGCTACCGCTCCCGTTCCTCCATCACCAAGCTGGAAAAAGGCATCAACGATCTGCCCCAGTCCAAGGTGGAGGAGCTGGCGCAGGCGCTGGAGACCACTCCCGCCGCCCTGCTGGGGCTGGACGCGCCCTGCGCCTGCCCCCTGGGCTTTGAGCCGCTGCCTGCCATGGTGCAGGTGCCGCTGATCGGCTCCATTGCCTGCGGCACCCCCATCACCGCCGAGCAGAACATTGAATGCTATATCGGGGTGCCCGCCGCGTGGCACGCAGATTTTGCCCTGACCTGCCACGGCAGCAGCATGGCTCCCACCACTGTAAGCGAGGCGAAGGCCGCCTCGATATAGTCGATGAAACAGAGCCCGACGATTCCCACGGGAACCATCGAGATGATGATCTTGACGATATACCGCTGATCGTCGTTGTAGGGTTTGGAGAACAGCCCCGTGAAGAGGTGCTTGATAGTCCCCCACAGCACTACGATGGTGCTGAGGACGGTGGCTACGTGGAGCGAGAGGTCGAACGTGACGTTGTTCTCCATCTCTATGCCGAGCAGTTCCTTCGCTATCTGGAGGTGTCCGCTGCTCGATACGGGCAGAAACTCGGTGAGGCCCTGAACCGCACCGAGAAGAATGGCGTCGATTATTGACATGGTTTTGTATGGGGTTTATTCATTTGTGGCTGTCGGTAGGGTAGGAAGGCGGTATGCGATGTTCGTATTCGCTTGTTGTGCACGCGCTGTTGCGGAGCGTCGGGTACGTGGTACAGCTGCATGTCCGCATGGCGCAGCGCGTAGCGCGGGGTCAGAAACGCTTGATCAGGGCGTATATCTCGAATGCGAAGCCTCCCACCACGAGTATCGGGGCGAGTGTGATCCTGCGCCACGAGAACATGGCGTAGTTGAACTGGTCGGGCGAGTCGCTGCCGCCGCCGCACATGAGGACCATACCTATTATTATGACGATGAAACCCGCCAGTAGCAGGATGTAGTTTTTCATCGTGACCGGCATTTCGGCGTCGTGCTTGTCGGTTGCGGCATTGAATCTTGCGCGCAGCTTCTCTAACAGATGTTTCATGTTGCTATTTCGATATGTCGTTGTCATGCGTATGGTCTGAGGCGCACACTGTCGCGGAGTCGTGTCTGCGTCGTGCGTCCACCAAGCGGCTGCAATTTGCAAAGGTAATCATTATCGGCGAAATACGCAAACGCTGTTCCGCTTTCGTAATGGAGCGGAATGGCGGCGGCGGAGAGTAGCGCATGGGGCGTTTTCCGGCTGCGGCGGCCGGATATATGTCCGGCAGGGCCTCGGAAGAGCCTTTTGGGTTTCGATACGATTCCGAAGCAAAATGTGCGAATATAATCCATATTTGGAAATGTAACATATTGATTAGAAAAGCAGAACATTAAGATCGCGGGTCGGGGAATGGTTACAAAGATTTTATTTTTATGTTAAAAAGTTGTGTTTTATTTGCTAAAGTTGAATTTTTATGATTGAATTATTTTTTATATTGGGAAATAATATATAATTTTGAGCGTAATGAAAGCAGTCTTCCTGCATTTTTTATTATTAACCCTAACTTAATCTCTATGAGAAAAATTCTTTACTACGGTTGTCTTTCTCTGCTCTGGGGTGTCATGGTAATTCCCCCCCCCTATGCGCAAGGCGCTGAAAAAGAGAGAGTAAAAGAGAGTAAGAAGCATGTTGAAGAGGTAGAAGTAGTCCAGCAGCAGAAGAAGCGCGTCAACATACGCGTGCTGGATGCGAGCAACGACATGCCGCTGGCGGGTGCCACCATCATGATCAAAGGTACCACCACGGGTGTCATGACCGATCCCGACGGTACGTTCTCGGGTCTTTCGGTCAAGGAGACCGACGTTCTGGAGGTCTCATACGTAGGTTACGTTGCGCAAGAGATCGCTGTCAAGGGCAAGACCGATCTGGAAGTCAAGCTGGCAGTCGATGCGGGTGTGATCGAGGATGTCGTGGTTACAGGTTTCACGACACAGAAAAAAGAGTCTATCGTAGCCTCGATCGAGGCTGTTAACCCCAAAGAGCTGAAGGTGCCCTCGAGCAACTTCACGACATCTTTGGCCGGACGAATCCCCGGCCTTATTTCTTATCAGCGCAGCGGTGAGCCCGGACGCGACAATGCCGAGTTCTTCATCCGCGGTGTCACCACATTCGGATATGCCCAGAGCCCGCTGATCCTGCTCGACGGCTTCGAGGTCACGGCCGACGATCTGGCCGACGTGGAGCCCGACAACATCGAGAACTTCTCGATTCTGAAGGATGCGACGGCGGCCGCCCTCTACGGTTCGAAGGGTGCGAATGGTGTGATCGCCGTGACGACCAAGCAGGGACGCGAGGGCAAGCTCTCGGTGTCGTTCCGTCACGAGTCGAAGATCTCGATGCCGACGCAGCTGCCGCAGATGGTCGACGGTGTGACCTACATGCGCATGTACAACGAGGCGCAGTACAACGACAACCCGGTCATCTCGCCCCGTTATACGGCCCAGAAGATCCAGAATACGATCTCGGGCATCAACCCCATGATCTATCCCAACATCGACTGGTACAACGAGATGTTCAAGAAGATGACCTACAACCAGCACTATACGCTCAATGCCAACGGTGGCGGTAAGGTCGCTCGTTACTACATGGCGGTGACCTACGACAAGGATACGGGTATCCTGAAGGAGAACCGCACCAACAACTTCAAGAACAACATCGACATCGACCGTTTCAACCTCATGGCCAAGGTGAACATCAACTTGACACGCACCACGCGCATGGAGGTAAACATGAACTCGGTGTTCGAGAACTATACGGGACCGGTCGAGGATGCCACCACCATCTTCAACAACGTGATGAACGGTAACCCCGTGGAGTTCCCCATGGTGTATGAGCCGGACGAGGAGTTCGCGGGCGTGAAGCACATACTGTTCGGTATCGACCCGTCGGGTTCGATGACCAACCCGTACGCCCAGATGGTCAAGGGTTACAAGGACGGCTTTACGAATACGATCATCTCGCAGTTCACGCTGGAGCAGGATCTCGATTTCGTGACGCGCGGCCTTATGTTCCGCGGCAAGGCGTCGATAGCCACCTACGGCTCGTATGAGAGCAAGCGTTCGTATGATCCCTACCTCTACGCGCTGGAGAGCTACGACGAGCTGAACAACACCTATACTCTGGCCCGCGTACACGAGGGTACGGAGACTCTGGGTGATCCCGAGACGTCGCGTACGGCCACCAGCAAGACATACTACGAGGTCGGCCTGCACTACAACCGCAACTTCAATGACAAGCATGATGTCGGAGCGGTGCTGATCTACACGCAGGAGGAGGACAAGAACACGAGCGGCGGCGCCACGATACAGGCAACGCTGCCGGCGCGTAATCAGGGTGTGCGCGGACGTGTTACATACGCTTACGACGGCCGTTACATGATGGAGGCGTCGCTTACGTACAACGGCTCGGAGAAGTTCGACCGTTCGAAGCGTTGGGGTCTCTTCCCCGCCATCGGTGTCGGTTACATGATCTCGGGCGAGAAGTTCTGGGAGCCGCTGCGTGAGGTGCTGCCCACATTCAAACTCAAGTACTCGTGGGGCCGCGTGGGTAACGACGAGATTGCCAGCGCCACCGACCGATTCTTCTTCCTGTCGGATATCGCCTTCGGCGGTGCGGGCTATCGCTGGGGCAAGACCTTCACCAACGCCTACAACGGTTTCTCGATCAACCGCTACGCCAACCCCAATATCCAGTGGGAGATCTCGGAGAAGCAGAACGTAGGTCTGGAGATGAACCTGTTGCACTTCGCCGACATTCAGGTCGAGTACTTCACCGAGTATCGTTCGCGCATCTACATGGAGCGTCAGAACCTGCCGCCCTCGATGGGTATGAGCGCCAACGTGTACGGTAACCTCGGCGAGGTCAAGTCGAACGGTATCGACGCCTCGATCGACATCAAGCACAGCTTCAACAAGGATCTCTACGTTACGGGCCGTTTCAACTTCACGTATGCACACGGTGAGCTGGTAGTGGCCTCGGAGCCCGAGTACAAGTATCCGTGGCGTACGAAGGTGGGCCATCCCGTGAATCAGGCCTTCGGATATGTAGCCGAGCGTCTGTTCATCGATGCCGACGACGTGGCCAACTCGCCCACGCAGAGCTGGGGTACGACGCAGGCCGGAGATATCAAGTACAAGGATATCAACAACGACGGTCAGATTACCGACGACGATCAGGTGCCTCTGGGTTACCCGACCACGCCCGAGATCAACTACGGTTTCGGTCTGTCGATCGGATGGAAGGGCTTCGACCTGTCGGCCTTCTTCCAAGGTCAGGATCGCGTTTCGTTCTTCATCAACGCCGCGTCGATCTCGCCCTTCGTAGGCTACAAGAACGCCATGCAGATCATCGCCGACGACCACTGGAGCCCCGACAACCCGGTATCGGATACGTTCTGGCCCCGTCTGTCGGCCAGCAGCAACGCCAACAATACGCAGCAGTCGACGTGGTGGATACGCAATGGCGCCATCCTTCGTATGAAGACTCTGGAGTTCGGTTACTCGCTGAGCGACCGCATCCTCAAGAAGACGCCGTTGAATACGTGCCGAATCTACTTCTCGGGTCTTAACCTCTTCAAGTTCTCGAAATTCGACCTGTGGGATCCCGAAATGGGAACCAACGGTTTGGGTTATCCGTTGCAGAATATGAACGTGGAGTTGAGCCGTTTCCAACTGGGCGAACTGAGCGAGG
>ENA-ORNR01001541-ORNR01001541.1-human-gut-metagenome-genome-assembly--contig:-NODE-1541-length-20765-cov-4.852052_pt1 | contig 20765 bp, 19 predicted proteins | sample MGYA00242114_ERZ509020 | MGnify/ENA primary metagenome ERZ509020 (study PRJEB26280, sample SAMEA2338758) | human gut metagenome | biome: human gut; feature: human-associated habitat; material: faeces...
ATAACCAAGAAAAAAGCCATTAAGCAGGGCGCAATGCAGGAACTGCTGACCGGCAAACGCCGCCTACCAGGATTCTCTGGAGAGTGGGAAACAAGGACATTACACGAAATATCCAACGAAATGGTTGATGGTCCGTTTGGAAGCAATTTGAAAACAGAGCATTATACAACGGAGCGACAAGTCCGTATTATCCAGCTCAGTAACATTGGCGAAGCTGGTTGGAATAATGCGAATGTCAAATATACCACTTTTAGCCATGCTGCTGAATTACAGCGCTGTATTGTCCAACCCGGCTCTATTCTGATTGCCAAAATGATGCCCGCAGGAAGAGCAATTATCTGCCCAGATAATGAAAAAAGTTATATTTTAGGATCTGATGTTGTAAAAGTTGTCCCTAATAGCAGTGTTGATAGCAGATATCTTGTTTATGCAACAAAATCTCGATTTTACTTAGATCAAATTGCAGATGACACTCAAGGAAGCACTCGTGCCAGAACAAGTGTAAGCAAATTAAGAAAAACAGCCATTCTTTTTCCGGAAAAAGATGAGCAAATAGCTATTGCCGACATTCTGTCCGAAATGGATATGGAAATTGCTGCGCTTGAAGGAAAGATTGCCAAATACCGTCAGATCAAACAAGGTATGATGCAGCAGCTTCTGACGGGTAAGATTAGGCTGGTATAAAGGAGAGAAATAATATGAAATTGTGTTTGATTAGAAACGAAATTGCAGATCTTAATGCAGAACCTGTGCTTAAGAATTATTCATTATCTCAGTTAAAGCGAGTAACTGATATCTTGATCATTGACGATGATCCATTTACCTATGAGGACGCACTGAAAAAGAATGAATTCATGATTGATTACAAGTCTGATATTCAATCGCTCAAGGAAGTTGAAGCCTATAGCGTCATTCTTTGCGATATTATGGGTGTTGGTAAATTCCTCCAAAGTCAGTACGAAGGAGCATATCTCGTTCAGCAGATTAAGGGAAAATACCCACACAAAACGGTAATTATTTACTCAGGCAATCAGTTCAGTACTGCATATCAAGAATTCCTCAACTATGCGGATCACACCATGCAGAAAGGTGCCACGCTGGAAAAATGGAATTCTTTGCTAACTCAAATTATCAGGGACGAAGCTGACCCTGTAAAGCAGTGGGCTAAAACACGGAGTGCTCTTTTAGATGCGGGATTATCAATTGTTGAAGTGGCTAAACTAGAAGATAAATATGTTCGAGCGATTAAGAACTCAAGTTACGAATCGTTGTCAAAATTGGCGGAGGATGCCGGCACTTCGTATAGACATATTATTACAGAGTTACTTTCCTCTACTATTGCAAAGTTGCTGAAGGGTTGATGTTATGAAACTGGTACCACAACTTAATTCTACTGGTGAAATTGAAGACGGAAGCTATATCCGAGCCTTGGATTTTTGCCAACGAAATTGTAATAAAGGACGATGTAAAACCTTTTATAATAGTATCATGTCTGCCCCATTGAGTTCTGGATTTCTTACCTGTCCATATGGCATGTCGGTGTATGTATCTGCTCTTGAGAAACAGATATATTGCAGTATGCGTGAGCGAGAAACATATAACAAGAAGCTATCTAAAAATATAGCAGATGCAAGAAAACTGTATAACCCTGTTCTTCCCGCAGAACAGCTTTATACTTTAATTCAGGCATCACAAACAATCACTGTGGGGAAGAAGAAGCTTGATGAAAAACAAGCAGTAGTGGACAGTATTTCCCATGAAGTGAAAAAACTGAACGGGCAAATCAAAGAGCACAGCGACCTTGCAATTAGTCTGCTAAAGGCCGACGATGATGTAACTCCGTCACCCGAAAACGTGGCAAAGGTCTACGAAGAGCTACGTTCAATTTTTCTGAGTAGTAGCATGATTGCTAGTCGGTATACTCTTTTTGACTATGAGAAGAATCCTGATGTATTAAAAGGCACGATAGTTGAAACGAGTATTCACAAAACATTCTATAAGTTGGCAAAGATTTTCCGCAACTACCGAAAGAGAAATATACCCATTATCCTGAGTGGAAGCACGTTTCGATATATTGATGCTTATGATTCGTTTGACTTAATCCCGTTACTGCTAATTGAGAATGCAGTTAAATATTCGTATTACAGCTCTGATGTCCAAATTACTTTTAGTGAGTCTTCTTCAAGTGAAGTAGATGTATCGATTGAATCATATAGTCCTTACTGTTCAAAAGAAGATTTGACAAGAATTTTTGAGAAAGGATTCAGGGGTAAAAATGCGAGCAAAGTCGCAGACGGTAATGGGATTGGACTCTTTTTTGTCAAGAAAATTTGCGATATCCACAACATAGGAATTACGGTAGAGTCTGATAATTCGAGAATCACGCCTATTAATAGTGTTGCATATGCGCCCTTTAGGATTATGCTTCATTTCACAAAAACCTACAATGTAGATCACACATAGAAAAGCGAGGTGCTTTTATGCCCAATATTGGTGACAGCGAGCGCAAAACTCAAAACCGTGTGGTCAAGTTCTTTCGGGACAAGCTGCACTATACATATCTGGGGAACCTGCATGACATTGAAAACCGTAACATCATGCAGGAGCGGCTGCACGCCTGGCTATTGAAACAGGGCTACTCCGAAAAGCTTGCAGCCAATGCCGTCGATACGTTGGTGAAGACCTCCACCAATCTGCAGCAGGGTTTGTACCATGCCAACAAAGAGGTCTACAGCCTGCTGAAATACGGAGCCAAGGTCAAGGAGTCCGTGGAGCAGTCCCCTAAGACTGTGTATTTTATTGACTTTGAAGATGTCAGTAAAAATGACTTCTATATTGCGGAAGAAGTCACTATTGTCAGCAACAACACCAAGCGTCCGGATGTTGTTGTCTATGTGAATGGTATTGCACTTGCGGTGATCGAACTGAAAAAGAGTAGTGTGTCCGTGTCCAACGGCATCCGGCAGAATCTGACCAACCAGAAATCGAATTTCATCGAAGATTTCTTTACTACCATTCAGTTCTGTATGGCCGGTAACGACAGTGAGGGCTTGCGCTATGGTACGCTGCTTACCCCGGAGAAGCACTATCTGGAATGGAAAGACGATGGCTTTACCGAGCATCAGACAGAACGCGATATTGTGGATATCGAGGTTGAGGAATACTGCGAGGGGATTCCTGGCAAGCTGGAAAAACAGCTTTTTGCTCTTTTTTACAAAAAGCGTTTCCTTGATCTGATCCACAACTTTGTAATCTTCGATAAGGGCATCAAAAAGGTCTGCCGCTATAATCAGTACTATGCCATCAAGCGGGCGCAGCATCGTTTGACGGACAAGAAGAGCGGCGGCATCGTTTGGCATACCCAGGGCAGCGGCAAGAGTCTGACAATGGTGTGGTTCTCCAAGTGGATTTTGGAGAATAATCCCAATGCGCGTGTATTGGTTGTTACCGACCGCGAGGAATTGGATGAGCAAATCGAAAAGAATTACAAGGGTGTGGATGAGAATATCGTCCGCACTAAGAGTGGAAAAGATCTGCTTGAACGCCTGAACGTTTTCGATGACCGTCTTCTGTGCTCTCTGGTACATAAATTCGGAAAGCGCGGCAGCGACAGCTCAGAAACAGATTATGAAAAATACATCGAAGATTTGAAAAACGCATTGCCCAAGGATTTTTCCGCAAAGGGTGATATTGTGGTGTTTGTGGATGAGTGCCACCGCACTCAGTCCGGCAAGCTCCACGCGGCCATGAAGACGATCCTTCCCAATGCCATCTTTATCGGTTTCACGGGCACGCCGCTTTTGAAGAAGGACAAAGAGACCAGTCTGGAAACCTTCGGCGGATATATCCATACCTACAAGTTCAACGAAGGTGTTCGAGACGGCGTTGTGCTGGATCTGCGGTACGAGGCCAGAGATGTGCCGCAGGGCATGACCTCTCAGGATAGAATCGACGCATGGTTTGAGGCAAAAACCGTTGGGCTGACCCCCAGAGCAAAAGCAAAACTCAAAGCTTATTGGGGTAACCTGCAAAAGATTTTCTCCTCTCGCTCCCGCTTGGAGCAAATCGCCAATGATATCATCTTTGATTTTGCCACCAAGGCACGACTGATGGATGGAAACGGAAATGCTATCCTTGTGGCCGGTTCTGTGTATTCAGCATGCCGATACTATGAAATTTTCCAAAGCAAAGGTTTCCGGAAATGTGCGATTATTTCTTCTTATACGCCGCAAGCCGGTGATTTAAGAACGGATACTGTCAGCGACGAGGAAGAAACCGAAACATTTGAAAAATACAGCACTTATCTGAAAATGATCGGCGTTGACCCGTCGGAGGACAAGACGCAGATTGCCAAAAAAGTAGAAGCTTTTGAAGCGGAAGCAAAACGCAAGTTTGTGGACGAACCTGCAAACATGAAACTGCTGATCGTAGTTGACAAGCTGCTTACCGGTTTCGATGCTCCCAGCTGTACCTACCTCTACATCGATAAGGCGATGCATGACCACGGCCTGTTCCAGGCGATCTGCCGAGTCAATCGTCTGGATGGCGAGAGCAAAGACTTTGGCTATATTGTAGATTACAAGGAACTATTCGGAGACTTGGCGGATGCCATGAACAAGTATACCGCCGGTGCCTTTGAAAGCTATGATGCAGAGGATGTCGATGGGCTTTTGAAAGATAGAGCTACAGAAGCGAAAAAGTATTTCGTTGATACCCTGGAGGAATTGGATGAGCTTTGCGAGGGCGTCGAATTGCCCAGAAAAGAGCTCGACTATATCCACTATTTCTGCGGTGAAAGTGGTCGCGACGAAAATCAGGACGAAGCCTTTGCCCGCATTCGTGAGAAGTTGTACAAGCTCGTTGGACGCTTGATTCGCGCTTTTGCGGAGTTAAAGCCTCGTATGACGGATTTAGGGTATACCCTTTCCGAGCAAAGCGCATTGGACGACAGGGTTGCGTTCTATGTGAACATGCGTGACACGATTGGTAGGGCCAGCGGCGATTTTATTGATCTGAAAGCCTACGAACCGGGTATGCGGTATCTGATTGACAACTACATCTCAGCCAGCGAGTCGCAAAAGATCGGCAGCATGGATGACTTTACCCTGCTTGATTTCATCATCTCGCAGGAAAATAAGCTGAAGAGCGAGCAAAAAGGCGAGCAGGAGAGTGCGGCAGAAACCATTGAGAACAACATCCGCAAAAAGGTTGTTGAGCGAATGGTCATCAACCCTGCTTATTACGCAAAAATGTCTGAAATCCTGGAGCAGTTGATACTTGACCGCCGCCGCGGAGTGATTGCCTACGGGCAGTTGCTGGACACATACATGGAACTGGCGAAAAATGTTGCAAAGCCCGAGGAGAATACAAAGTACCCTGAGAGTATTCGTTCCAATGGCGCACTGCGGGCGCTCTATGATAATTGCGGAGAAGATGAGGCGACTGCCTTGAAGCTGCACAAATCCATTGTCAAGGCGCGGCTCGATGGTTTCCGAAATAATCCGGTTAAGGCAAATAAAATTAAGCGAGCGCTCTATCAACTTTTGAATGACGATAGCGAAGTGGAGCGAATTTATCAAATTGTTGTGGAACAAGAGGAGTACTGATGCAAATAGTTATTTTCAATATTCCTGTGGAAGTTATCAGAAAAAATATTAAAAATTTGCATCTCTCTGTGCTTCCGCCGGACGGCAGGGTTCGTGTATCGGCACCCACGCAACTGACGGATGAAGCAATTACGATGTTCGTTCGGACAAAACTCGGCTGGATCAAAAAACAACAGGAGAAGTTTCAACTGCAGCCGCGTCAAAGCGAGCGGCAGTACGTGTCCGGGGAAACATTATATGTTTGGGGTAAGCAGTACTTTCTTCAAGTGGAATACAGCTACAAAGGGAATGCTCTCACACTTTCGGGTGACAAGGCTATTCTGACGGTTAGAAAAGAAAGCAGTCCAAAGCAGAGAGAAAGCTTCGTAAATGAATGGTACCGCAACCTCTTGAAACAGGAAGTGGCGAAATATCTTCCCAAGTGGGAGAAAACTACGGGGCTTTACTGTAGCAGTTGGCAAAGCAAATATATGACCACCAAATGGGGCACCTGCAACACAAACACACAAAAAATTTGGCTAAATCTTCAGTTGGCGAAGAAGCCGATAGAGAGTCTTGAATATGTAATCCTGCACGAGCTGGCACATCTGAAAGTCAAAAGTCATGGTCCGGAGTTTGTCGCTATTTTAAACCAGTATATGCCGCAATGGCAGGAGCGAAAGAAGCTGTTGAACGAAAGTAAGTTGGATTATATGGATTCTGACTTCAAGAAAGATTTGAACAACAAAAGCGGCCTATCATCGAAAGTAAATCCGCGTTTTGATGAGAGAATTGCGTGAAAGCGGGAAGGTTTTCTGCGAAGGAACAACAAGCGCCGCAAGGTGGTTTGCGTCCAAATAATCCAAAATACTAACGAATCTTGGAACTGACTTGGGACCAACTTTGAACTAACTTGCGACCTAATCAGCAAAGTATGTGCTAACGATTAAAGCGGACGGCGGATCTCATAAATCCGGGAGCAAGCAGGCAGAGTGGGACGCGAAAAAGAACTCTATTCTTGATAAGTGCGCTATTCCTCTGCTGCGCCTCCGTACAGACGGCAGCGGGGAAAAAGAGAAAATCAGAAATGCGCTAAAGAGGGAATGACTATGCCGAGAATTGTCAAGAACGCAATCAGATGCAAAAACTGCGGAGATATCATCGAAAGCAAAACTGTCCATGATTTTAAGTTTTGCAGTTGCGGCTCCTGCGCCGTGGACGGCGGTCACGATTACCTTCGCAGATGCGGAAACCTTGGAGATTGGGAAGAACTGTCCGAAGTGGAAAAGGTGGAAGACAACGGCGCATTGACTTGATCCTGGGTGATTAGGAATTGGGGTGATAGGATGTCTCTTAAAATTCAGCTTTTTGAAAACCAACGCATTCGCACGGCGTGGGACGAGGAAAAGGAAGAATGGTATTTTTCCATTGTCGATGTGGTTGGCGTACTGACGGACAGCGTTGATCCCACGGCGTATTGGCGCAAACTTAAACAACGGTTGAAGGCCGGTGCCATCACCATCCCGACCCGTAACATCCACTCGAGAGACGAGATCATCTGCAAGGAAGACGTCCTCAACTGCATCCGTATGGCAATGGCTCTGGAGACTGTGGAGCTGGACGAACATTTTGGCGCATAAAAGCCAAAGTAGAGATATGGAACGATACCTTTCCGCAAAATGAAAAAACGGAAGAAACAAACGGAAAGAGATTATAAGGAGGAACCCCTGCTCTATGAAAGAGATTATTGCAACAAAATCAGCCCCCGCAGCCATCGGCCCGTATTCACAGGGAATCGGTGCCGGTAATCTGGTCATCACATCCGGGCAGCTGCCCGTAGACCCCGCGACTGGTAGCTTCGCTCCTGGGGGTGTCGCAGAGCAGACCCATCAGTCCCCGGCCAATGTTCAGGCTGTTTTGGCGCAAGCGGGACTTACGATGGAAAATGTCATCAAGACCACCGTTTTTCTCAGCGATATGAACAACTTCTCGGCCATGAACGAGGTGTACGCCACTTTCTTTCCTCAGAATCCTCCGGCGCGCAGCGCTGTTGAGGTCGCGAGATTGCCGAAGAACGCTCTGGTGGAGATTGAGGCAATTGCCTGCAGATAGGAGGTCCTGCTCATGAAACAGATCACACAATTCCCGCGCATTCCCTTCGCTGTGCTGCCTACGCCGCTTTACAAGCTGGAGGCGATTAGCCGGGAGTATGGAAAGAACATTTACATCAAGCGAGACGACATGATCGGTGTGGCGCTCGGTGGAAACAAGGTGCGCAAGCTGGAATTCCTGCTGGCGGATGCACAGGCGAACGGCGCCGATGTGGTGCTCACCGCAGGAGGTCCGCAGTCGAACCATGCCATGCTCACTGCCGCGTGTGCCGCGAAGCTCGGTATGAAATCAATCCTCGTCCTGAAAAAACGGGGCGAGCTGACTGGCGGTAACCAGATTCTTGACCGCATCTATGGCGCAGATGTCCGCTTTGTGGACACCGACACCTATGACGATGTGTACGCCGAGATGGAGCGGATCATGGACGAGCTGCGCAAGGCCGGGCATACGCCCTATTTCATCCCCGTGGGCGGATCGGTGCCGCTGGGCTCGCTCGGTTATGTCAACTGCGCAAAGGAAATTGCAGAGCAGGCGCGGGCTCTGGGCGTCAAGTTTGACAGCATTGTCAGCGCCACCGGTTCCGGCGGAACCTATGCCGGCCTGACCTACGGCGCAAAGCTGTTCCTGCCGGGAACGCGCTCTGTCGGCGTGGGCGTCTGCGACGACCCGTTTGCTGACATTGCGTATGACCTGATGGGAGGTCTGAAGGAGCTGCTCGAGAGCGATGTTCCGGTGCAGCGTGAGGATATTCACATCAAATTCCACATCGGCCCCGGTTATGCCATTGCAAGTCCGGAGGGCTCTGCTGCCGTCCGCAAGCTGGCGCGCAAGGAGGGCATTCTGGTCGATCCTGTCTACACCGGAAAGGCGCTGGCGGGCTTCTTCCAGCTGATTGAGGACGGCTACTTTGACGGCGAGGAGAATCTTCTCTTTGTTCACACCGGCGGAGCCGGCGCGCTGTTTGCTGTTGACATGCTGCCGGAATAAGCACACGGCTGCCTGAACGCGTCTATCTCAGAATATCAAAAAATGCCCCTCCGGCGATGAAACACTGCCGGAGGGGTTGCTACGCGCGTCCCTTTGCTTTGAAAGCGCTCGAGAAAAATCATACTATTTCTTAATCAAACGGTTAAAATATCCACTTTCTTCCGGCGACACTTGAAATGATTTCATTACTGAGAAATCTTGAGGTTGAGCAGCGATCCCAAGAATGGGCAGCGGAGCATTGCTTTAAGCTCAACAGGGATGACCCGAGAAAAATGCTGGAGCTTCATCATAAACAACAGCATAAGGATGGTGGCGAGAATACCGTAGAGAATTTGATCACACTGTGTAATGTATGTCATGATGCTATCCATCGGCAGAAGGGATAAATTTATTGGTCCTTGAGTTTATATCACCCTTAAAGCATTGTATTGAAGCTACAAGGAATGTTGTAGTTAACCTGGGAGAGCAAGTCACAAGTAAAGCGACCTGCAATCGTAATGCGGTATCCAAAAAGTTAATATCCCGGGAATCCAGCAAAATCAAGGACTTTCGGTTCCAAGGGGGATCACTGGGCAAATCTGCATAATCCAAATAACAAGGCATATCGAGCTGACGCCGACAATCGTGCCAATCAGATGAACTTGGATCGCAGATCTCACCAGAGAATTCACACTGCAAACCGTAGAAACAAAGTATATTGGATGCCCAAGTGGGCGCCTGACTAGTCTTGGATAAAATCATTGGTCCGTAATGATTTCGAAATCATCAAGTTATGCTGATGTTTTTTCGGTGAGTGCGGCGAGTTGCAATCAATGGCATCATGCCCCTGAAAAACTCAAATAAGCGAAACTTGTTATGCGGATACCGCGTCGTGCGCAAACAGGAAGTGATCCGCCACGGCCTTGCGCTCACGAATTTTGTGATGGAAAAACAGCCAGAAAGGGCAAAATAATGATGAATATTCTTGACCCGAATGCGGTCTTTCCGAATGAATACAAGACCTCTTGCTTCATCAAGAACGTCGTCACTGCGCCGAATATCACGGTCGGTGACTACACCTATTATGACGATGCGGTCGATCCGACGGGGTTTGAGCGGAACAATGTGCTGTTCAACTACCCGGAGTTCGGCGATCATCTTGTGATCGGCAAGTTCTGTCAAATCGCATCTGGAACGAAATTCATCATGGGCCCGGCGAACCACCGCATCAGCAGCGCCACGACGTATCCATTCAACGTCTTCGGCGGCGCGTGGACGGAAAATACCCCACCGCACATGGCGCAGCTTCCGCGCAAGGGCAACACGGTCATCGGAAACGACGTGTGGATCGGGCGTGAAAGCATCATCATGCCCGGCGTGAAGATCGGAGACGGCGCAATCATCGCCGTCTATTCCGTGGTGGTGAAGGATGTTCCGGCGTACACTGTTTACGGCGGGAACCCGGCGAGATTCATCAAGGAGCGCTTTGACGCGGAGCTGAAAGATCTGCTGCTGCACTATCAGTGGTGGAATTTGGAGCCGGAAAAGCTGGTGGAGATCCTGCCGGTGCTCTGCGATCCGGATTTGGAAAAACTCCGGCGCTTTCTGCGGGAGCAGCTTACAGATTGACAAAACGGAGGACGGCTGCCCGTCCTCCGTCAATTTCTCTGCGCCTACCGTGTCCAGAGCATCTGAATCTCCGCTTCGTTCGTATCCTCGTCGATGCCTTCCGACTGTACGACGAATTGCTCATGCCGGTAAAACGCAAGCGCCCGCTCGTTTTTCTGATAGACGCTCAGCGTCAAGCACGGTTTGCGCGGCTTCGCATACTCCAGCAGTGCTTTGCCAATGCCCTTGGAACGCGCAGCTTTTGCAACGAAAATCCCCTCAATGTGGTTCTCCGTCAGACCGATGAAGCCGTCGATTTGCCCGGTGTTCTCGTTCTCGTGGACATAGAGCTCCGCCTGCGGGAGCAGATCATGCACCATTTCGAAATGCTCCGTCCAAAAGCTTGCCGCAATAAACGCATGGGCGTCCAGATTGCCGTGCAGCCAGATCTGCATGACCGCGTCCAAATTCTGAGTTTCAAATTTTCGTAATCAGGATTGGTATGACGATGAGGACGAGGCGTGGGACGAATGGGAGAATAATTGAATGGGTCGCTACTGTGACAAAAGTCCGTACTGTCTAGGGTGTATCTGAAAAGTCAAAAATAGCGAAGCGTACAAGAAAAAGACACAAATAAGTGGTAAGACAAAGGCAGAAAGAAGTGACAAGCATGAAAGCCCGTCGTTATGAACTTACCGATAAGGAATGGGAGCTGGTCCGGCCGCTTATCCAGATCTCGCATACCGGTCGTCCGCAGAAGGATATTCGCGCACATCTCAATGGCATCCTGTGGCTTGCACGCAGTGGTGCGCGCTGGAGCGATCTTCCGGCGAGATTCGGTCCGCATCAAACTGTGTACAGCTGCTTCTGCCGTTGGAGGGACGATGGAACCCTGAAAAAGATCTTCGAGCTCTGCGCGGCCTCGAGCACTGGCGCGGAGCTGAGCATGGATTCAACGCCGATCAAAGCATCCGTGCAGGCAGGTCGTGGAATAAGAAAGCGAGCAAAAGTCAGACATCAAGCAGCATCGGCAAAACACGCGGAGGTCTGAACACGAAAATCCATGCCATCGTCGGAACAGACCTGCGACCTGTGGCTTTTTTGCTGTCTGCCGGAAATGTTGATGATTGCACGGAGGCAGTTTCTCTGCTGAAGCTGCTTCCAGACCTGAAGGACTGCGATATTCTTGCCGATAAAGCCTATGGCACAAAAGAGATTCGAACTTATCTGCACGACCAGTCCGCCCGCTATATGATCCCGCCGAAAGTGAACACAAAGCAGCCGTGGCCGTTTGATAAAGAGACGTATAAGAGGCGGAATGTGATAGAACGTTTCTTTAATCGCCTCAAGGAATTTCGCCGTGCCGAGACACGCTATGACAAGCGGGATGACTCCTTCCTCGCTTTTGTTATGGTCGCCGCGATCTGCGTCGCTTTCGGCATTTTGCACATCTAAGCGCTGTTTCCAGATACACCCTAGCCGACACATAAAACAAAAGAGCGCTATCTCCCCTTTTTCACAGGAAGATAGTGCTCTTTAATTTTAATAAAGATAACACGCAAACGTTACAGGCACCCCGTCATATATGGCGGAATGCAGAGGATACCGTCGCGCTCGATGAGATTTTTGGGGTGAATGATATAGCAGCCGCCGATTCGGTCCTCATACTTCTCACGGAAGCGCAGAAGTGAGTCTGTGGTATATCGCACGCCGGACTTCACCTCGATAGGATAAATCTTGTACTTCGTTTTGCTGTTGTTAATAGCAGACACTTCTGCACATAAATCTTGACGGGACCGACAAAGTGCTCGGTTCTCAAGTCCGAGCGTCTCAAGCTGCATTTATACCCTCTGAACATATTTTTCCGATCCTCGAAGGACAATACTCGGAGACAACACAAAGCGGATGATGTCTTCATTGTGGTATGCAGGAGCGCACACCTGATCCAAAAGAATCTCTGCTGCTTTTTCCCCCATAGCCTTCATCGGCTGCGTCACAACGCTGAGATTCGGCAAAGTATGGATGTTGACCAAATCATCAAAGGAAATAATTGCCATATCTTCTGGAACCCGTATCCCTTTCTCCCAAATGGCACTGACTACCCCTTTCATCATTACAGAATTGGCAACAAATATTGCTGTTGGCGGATCGTCCATCCTGAAAAAATCCATAGCTGCGTTGTAACCGCCGCTGACCGTGAATTCTCCGGATCGAATATATGTCTCCTTCACATCTAAGCCTTCAATCAGCATTGCTTTCTTATAGCCAGTCAATCGGTCACGACCGGTCAGAGACGTTTCTGTGCCGGAGATCGTGGCGATCTTCGTGTGTCCTTCCTTGATCAACGTGGTTACAGCGCTGACTGCTCCCTGCACATTGTCCAGAAATACACCGTTAAAATGCGAATATTTAATATCTCGATCAACCAGCACAATGGGGATTTTCATCTTTTCCAGCAAGCCAATATATTGAAAGCCCAGAGCCGTCATATCCATTACAGGGGTCAGAATGATTCCATTAAGCGGGAGTCCCTGAAAGATGTCAATGGCCTGAAGACTGCGCTCCTGCTTCTCCTGTTGATCATAGACAATCACATCATAGCCTCGCCTCTCAAGAACATCCGTAATGCTCTCGAGCAGGATAATATTAAATTCATTTTTCAAATCCGCCGTTGCAACACCGATCAGGTTTGACTGTTTCTTGCGTTCGCTATCTGTGGCAACAGCATAGCCCAGTTCACGGCAGGCCTTGATCACAAGATCCATCGTATCCTCTTTGATATACCCCTTACCAGACAATGCCCTTGATACTGTAGCTAAAGAAACATTGGCCTTCTTTGCAACGTCGCGCATAGTTGGCTTCATCCCTAGAACCTTCTTTCGTCTAATTTTCGGCGAGGTTCGCGTGATTGTCGTAAATCAGTGCATGTCAATGACCTTCAAAACCACAGGAAGCAGGCGCTTCATATTCTCCAAAACAGCAGGCTGATAGTCATCTTCCGGCATATGAAGCAGATCCTGATCGTTGACGGTCAGCTCCACACAGTTGATACCCTTCTCATAGAACGGAACATGATCGCTTCCGGGAGGGGGTGGATTCTTGTAAATCTTTGTTGCAAATGTGGTGTCATTGTCCAGATATTCGATCAGTTCACGCTCGAATTTTTCATAACCGCACCACAATTCCATAACATCGCCGCGGCCAGCTCCATCAACATTGATCAAATAATCAATCTGTTCCGGGTCAACGGTTTTAGCATAAGCTTTCGCCCCTTCCAGACGGCATTCTTCTCCATCCATAAGGATAAAATCGATGTCCTTGCGCAGAGGCTTTTTAGATAGAATCTTTGCGATTTCCGTAATAATCACCGCGCCCGATCCATTGTCAAACGCACCCTTGGTGTTATACATGGTGTCATAATGAGCGCAAATAATGATTTTTCCCGCCTGAGGTTTTTCAGCCTTCAGCGGCAAGACCAGATCACAGCCACGCATGTCGGCTTTTGTATATGTTCTGGCTTCCCCTTCTACCGTAACTTTTATATTTTTCTCCAGCAGTTCTTTGATCCTACGGTTGTTGCACTCATCCACAATGAAATGTGGCAGCTCGCTGTTGCCTTCCACAAGTGTCTGCGAAATCAGCCGTCCAGAAGGCCTTCCGGAAATATATGCTACGATTTTGTTGTTGTCATAGACCGCATAGCGATCCCAGTAGTACATATTCCAAACAATGTTGTAGCCGATATACTTGAGTTCGCCTTTGAACCGGCCGTTTCCGCTGCCCAAAAACAGATAGGTCTGCAATTCGGTTTCTTCCGGGCTTGTCATTTTCAGCCATGAGGGTTCGTTGGATCCCCAGCCTTCAAACGTGAATTCAAACTTGTATGCGTCAGGCGAGATCTTTTTAAATTCTTGGAACAGCAGTTCCTCAGCTTTTTCTTTTTCCGGTGTACCAACTGATTTGATTCCGCAATCAATAAGTTCTTTCCATAAATGTTCCATATAATGCCTCCATATGTTGTTTCATCTCATTGAAAACGTATAAATGGACTACCAATACTTTTATTTTTCTTTTGCTTCGCTCTCTTGCTTCAAAGCTTGCATAGCCGACTTAATTTTAGCCCGGTTAGCCATAACGATACGCAGTTGGTCAGCGAGAACAGCAATAATGACGACCAGGCCGCGAATAACCTCCATCACATAGGAATCCACATCCAGTAGACTCAGGCCATTACTCAGCACGCCCAAGACAATCGAGCCAAGGACGGTTCCTAGAACAGTGCCGGATCCGCCTGACATAGCCGCTCCGCCAATGACAGCCGCTGCCACAGCATCCAGCTCGAAGCCCTCACCAATGGTAGGCATACCTGCTCCAATTCTTGCGGCTTGGATAACTGCTGCAATGCTGGCAATAAAGCCGCTTAGAATATACACCGCAATTTTAATTCTGGGAACTCTGATGCCGGCCAGCTTCGCTGCACTTTCATTTCCGCCGATTGCATAGATATGTCGGCCGAAGACTGTTTTTCTCAGAATAAAAGAGGCTATCAGTGCAACAGCCACAAAGATGATCGTGGGGATGGGAACTATGCCTACATAGCCTTGGCCAAGCGTTTTAAAGGCTGCAGGCAAGCCGTAAACCGGATATGCGCCGGTATAGATGAAGCCCAGGCCGCGTATGATGGTCATGGTGCCCATCGTGGTAATAAAGGCAGGCATATTTAGCAGAGCAATTAGCACGCCATTGACGATTCCGGTTATAATTCCTACGCTCAGGCCCATGATAATGGCGACAGGAATACTCAGGTTCATATCTCTCATTGCACTAGCAGTAATGATTCCTCCCGCCGCAATTACAGCGCTCACAGAAAGATCGATGCCTCCAGTCACAATAACCAGTGTCATTCCGATCGCCAGCAGAGAAACGACAGATACTTGTCGGGTAATATTCAGCATATTTTCTCCGCTCAAAAAAATCGGACTGGAAAATGCAAAAATGACCACCAGAGCAAGTAGCGCAACAAGGACGCCAAATTCGCGGAAGCTCGTCATTTTTTTGAATACATTTGTTTTCTCATTCATTGCTTTTCATCTCCCATAGCGTAGTACAGCATTTTCTCCCTATCGAACTCATCATGCTCCATGATCTTTACAATGCGCCCATTTGCAATGATTGCAACGCGGTCACTGACCTCCAGTATCTCATCCATATCAGAAGACGCAATAATTACCGCCGCGTCTCCCTTTATGATATTGGAGATCAACTCATAAATCTCGGCTCTTGCACCAACGTCAATGCCGACAGTGGGCTCATCCATCAAGAATATTTTGGATCTTCTGGCCAGACACCGTGCCAGAATAACTTTTTGCTGATTTCCTCCGGATAGAACATTGACTGATGTCTGTATGCTGGGAGTCGCAACATGCATGGTGCTGACATATTTACATACATCTTCTCTTTCTTTACGTCCAGATATCATGGGGCCAACCGTATATTTATCCTCATTTCCAAGAGAGAAATTTTGTTCCACACTCATGGGCATGACCAGCCCGAGTCTTCTGCGATCTTCCGGAGCATAAACAATACCTCGGCTCATGCGGGTTTTATGATTCGTTTTACTGATGTCTTCGCCAAACAGTTCCATGCTCCCGGTCAGCAGCGGGTCAAGACCCGCAATCGCTCTAAGCGTTTCTGTCTTTCCTGCACCATTCAGGCCGTAAAGACCCAGCACTTCTTTTTTATGCAGATTCAGGTTGATAAATTTGATGATATTGGCTGTGGAAATTTGGGACACTCGGAGAACTTCCTCGCCTAAGGCTTCCGATGTTCTTCGCTTTGTTTTTAATTTTTTCCCCACCATGTGCGCGATAATCTCTTCGCTGCTGCTCCCTGCAGAAGACACCGTATCAATAAAATGTCCGTCACGCAGCACAGTGATTCTATCGCATATTTCCAGAACCTCATCAATGTAGTGCGAAATGTAGATTATGGAAACGCCCATATCACGGAACTTCCGAATGACCTTGAATAGTTTATTTGCTTCGTTCATGGTCAGGGTTGCTGTGGGCTCATCCATTAATATTACCTTTGGCTTTGTTGAAACAATACGCGCCAGATTTGTCATCTGCTGATCGGCAAGGCTCAATTCCCCCATCCGCATTTTGGGGTCAATATGCGTCAGAGCAAGCGTTTCAAGCAACTCTCTGGTTTTTCTGTTCAGTTCTTTATCATTGACCAAAATGCCCTTACGTGGGAGATTGTACAGCCAGATATTCTCTGCCACAGTCATATCGGGAACAACATTGATTTCTTGGTGCATTACCTGAATGCCGGCTCGCTGTGCATCCAATGGCTGCTTGATGCACGCATCTTTTCCGTCGATCAAAATCGTTCCGCCGTCTGCCTGATACACGCCGCACAGGATCTTTATCAAGGTTGACTTTCCCGCACCGTTTTCGCCGACAAGTCCATGTACCTCCCCCCGGGAAATGTTGAAAGACACATCATCCAAAGCGAGAACACCCGGGAACGCTTTCCTGATTGATTTAAATTCCAACACTCTTTCTTTGCAATTCACAGAAAATCACCTCTTATCGCCATATAAGAATAATACCCTTGAATGAAACTGAGCAGAAATATTTCTGCTCAGTTTCATCCTTAACTCACTTGAGATAGTTATCCACGTTTTCAGCGGTAATCAAGCCCACATCAACTTCAATGAAAGATTCCACTTCTTCGCCTCTGAGGATCTTCGCCATAACCTCCATGGCTGCCTTTCCCATGCTGGTCGGTTCCTGAGAGAAGCTGGCCTTATAGTTGCTGCCGGCTTTGATCTCTTGCAACGCCTCTTCAAAAGCGCCGAAGCCAATAATAATCGTTTTCATACCCTTGGCCTGTACCGCCTGCAAAGCACCCAGACCCATTGCATCGTTCGTACAGTAGATGGCGTCCAGATCCGGGTATTTCTGTAAAATATTTTCTGCGACCTGCATGCCCTTTTCGCGATCGGAGTCACCGCTCTGAATGCTGACGATTTCAATGTCGGGATATTTTTCGGCAATCGTGTTGGTAAATCCATCGGTTCTGGCGATCAGCGATGTAATAGTCGGGTTGTCAATAACAGCAACGGTTCCCTTGCCACCCAGCTGTTCCGCAATAAAATCTGCAGACTTCTCTCCGCCCATGTAATTGTTGGACTCAAGGTGACTATTCACCGTTCCGCCACCGGTTACCGCAATATCCAGTGTGACAATGGGAATGCCTGCGTCATTGACCATCTGTACCTCGTCGCCCGCTGCCTCAGAGTCAATCGGGACGATAATGATTCCGTCTACCTTTCTGGTTATATAGTTTTCCAGCTGCTTTGTCTGTTCGGTCAGATCGCTATTGGCATCCTGCGTGATCAGTTCGATCCCCAGTTCATCTGCCTTTTCCTTCATGCCTGTTTCAATGTCTACATAGAACTCGAAGCTCCTGCTCCAGTTGGAGAAACCAACAAGCAGCTTCTCCGTATCTGCTTTTTTCGCTTCCGTTTCAGCTGCGGTCTTTCCCGGCTGCGCGCTGCATGCGCTCAAAACCAGCAATGCTAACGCGAAGGTCAATGCTGTAATCCATTTTTTCATGTTACATTCTCCGTTTCTTTTATTGTTTATTTTCAACCTGCCTCATTTGCAGACTGAATCTATGAGATTCTGGATAGGCAAAGCATTCAACCCAAGGTCATAAAGTGTCGACTTCTTTGGGATGCCCCTTTCATCCCAGCCCATCATGTCATAGTAGAACGCAACACACGCGTGAAACGATTCTCGGTCCAGCTTGTTTCCTGCCAAATTTCCAGCGTCAATTTCCCGCTCGAAAAACCGATCCGGCAGAGTATCGCATTCAGGACCAATACCTTCCCGAATATTATACAGTCTCGAAATATTGTTTTTCATTTCACCCAGACGCATGATCTCATGGGAAGAAACCTCAAAACCGGTGATTGCTGCAAAGAGATCCGCCATCTTTTCCAGACTGTAAATGCGGGTGGGGGCCGTTGCAAACACACACAATCCCAACGCATCCACGGCAGACCAGAGTGTATTGAGCGCCTTATAATTCCGCACCTTGTCAAGGCCCAAATACTCCATTGGAATACGTTCTTGAATGCCAATCGTACGGCTTAGGTCAAGGGTGTGCGACCAGCCAACCTTTACATCGAAATCCCAGTCATGTTCACAAATATCGTATCGCGGGCCGCATGCTGCTGTAGCATATCCGAGAGCCAGATTGGTTTGAGAGCGGCACTCTGTCGCAGTCAGCTCATTCTTCTTAACCGTCATCGCACAAGTTTCCGCTCCGCTGCCGACGATTTTAGCTGCCCGCCACGCACCTTCCGCAAGTGTGTCGCCCAAGCCTTGACGATATGCAATTCGTTCAATCAAATGATCGAGGTCGACTTGGCTGCTAAACGTCATATTCAAATCGCCAGGATCCAAAAGCCCCTTCTGCACGCATTCCTGCGCGAAAGAAATTGTAAACCCAAGGGAGTTGGGATCCATGCCCAACTCATTGCACCGTGTGTTGGCATCGATGATTTTGGCGACACTGCTATTCCCAATATTTGGGCCTAGTGCACCAATCGCTTCCTGGTGCAGCCCTCCCGATCCAGCATTCTCAGGATTCGTTGCATAGCATTTTATACAGTTGTTGGGGCAGGACGGGCAGTTGCTTTCCTTCTGGTAATAAGGAGCAAATTTTTCTGGTGCAAAATCGTCTGTGTAGTCGCAAAAAGATGTTTGGAAATTATTTACGCACAATGCTGCATCGATCCCATGGGTGTGGATCCAAACTCCAAACCCTGGCCGGTCATGCTGCCACATGGACAAGACATTTTTTTTCATAGCCTCAGCATACCATTCGCCAATTTGTCTGATGCGGTTTGGATCTGCAGCCGGCGGCAATTGACCGCCTACCAAAACTACAGCCTTTATCTTTTTTGATCCCATTATAGCGCCGATCCCCACTCGAGACGCCTGATGGCACCGGTCACAGACTACATTGGCAAAACGAACTCTGTTTTCACCGGCCGGCCCAATAATGGCCGTATGAGCGCCCGGATATCGCTGTTGAATGGCCTCGTCACACTGGCTGACAGTTTTCCCCCATAACGCCGAGGCATCTTCCAGTCTTGGCTTCCCATCTTCGATGACCAGAATCACCGGGTGAACACTCGTTCCATAGATCACCAAGCCATCAAATCCCGATTTCTTAAGTGCTGCAGCAAAAGGCCCTTCACAGCGCGCCTCTGCAAAGCCATCGGTGACCGGAGACTTTCCGCAGATTACAAAACGGGCAAGTCCGGGAGCATCATAGCCGCTGAGAATGCCTGGGAAAAACATCAACCGGTTTTGAGGATCAAATGCATCTAAACCAGGTGCTGTGTCTTGCAAAAGTGTTGCCGCCGCAAGAATAGAACCACCTGTAAATCGACGATAGAACGTGTCTGGCGGCGTGTCGTATTGAATGGATGTTTCAGTTAGGTTGACTTTTAAAATCTTTCCATGATACCCAAATCTCATAAAACGGCCTCTCTTCAATGATGTCGATCTGTGTAACGCGTTCCACATTTTTGATTTTTTTGGTGAATATAACAAAAAACGCTTGTCTATTTGCAATTTAATATTGCCATATGCACATCCAACTGTCAATGCATTTAAAAAAACATGAGTGTTGTTTCATATAAAATGAAACAACACTCATGTTATACTGTGTTCGCCTTTGCGATCCTACAGAGGAGAAACCGTTCTGTCTTCTTTAAAAATCAGATGTATTCGGAATCGATGGAAAGGATGTCCGTCCGGACGTACAGCTTTGCGCTTTCAAATTCGATATGCACCTTCTGATATCACGCCAAGGGCGGCTACAAGAGCTGTTGGAGGTGAGCGGGCTGTCTGTCCGGGATGGTCGAGGAAAATTTTCATTTTCTTTCCCGGCGCTTTTTCAGCTCGCGGCGGAGCTTCAGCTTCTTATCTGAATAGGCGGTTTACGACTAAGATTATAAATCCCTTAATTCAGGCATAATAGTAAGGGATTTATCGCACAACCCATTGACTATTCCCTTATTTTATTCTAATATTTAAGGGAAACAGAATGGAGGTAAGGGAATGAGAACCTTCAATTACTCTGCAATCAGGCAACAAAAGTGGGACTCGGACGTTCTTGGTCTGATTGCGGCCATATACAAGGAAGCCGGGAAGCAGGAACTGTATTTGAAGCAGCGCCCGGAGGAACTCGAAAAGCTCGTGGAGATTGCCAAGATACAGAGCACCGAGGCATCGAACGCCATTGAGGGCATTGTCACCACGAGTACCCGAATCCGGCAGCTCGTCGAGGAGAAAACCACGCCGAGGAACCGGGATGAGCAGGAGATCGCCGGTTACCGCGATGTGCTGAGTATCATTCATGAGAGCTTTGACGCGATACCAATCACGCAGAACTACATCCTGCAGCTTC
>ENA-ORNR01001559-ORNR01001559.1-human-gut-metagenome-genome-assembly--contig:-NODE-1559-length-20626-cov-3.158378_pt1 | contig 20626 bp, 9 predicted proteins | sample MGYA00242114_ERZ509020 | MGnify/ENA primary metagenome ERZ509020 (study PRJEB26280, sample SAMEA2338758) | human gut metagenome | biome: human gut; feature: human-associated habitat; material: faeces...
ATAAGCAAAGAGGCGAGCGAAGTATGAAGACGAGAGTTACAGAACTTTTAGGAGTGGAGAAACCGATTATTCAGGGCGGTATGGCATGGGTTGCAGATGCTAATCTGGCAGCCCACGTCAGCAAAGCCGGTGGAATGGGATTTATTGGAGCAGCTAATGCGCCGGCAGAATGGGTTAAAGAACAGATACATATTGCAAGAAAGATAACAGATAAGCCAGTTGGTGTTAATATTATGCTTTTAAGTGATTATGCAGATGAGATAGCACAGCTTGTTATTGATGAGCATATAGAAGCAGTAACAACAGGTGCAGGCAATCCAAGCAAATATATGAAGGCCTGGAAGGAAGCTGGAATAAGGGTTATTCCTGTTGTGGCATCAGTTGCACTTGCAAGAATGATGGAACGTGCCGGAGCAGAGGATATGGGCGATGAGGTGGAACGCAAAGGACTTGGCACACCTGCCACCAGAGCTGACATTATTGAAAAGCTGGTTAAAGACGGTTTTGTGAAACGGGAGAAAAAGCAGATGCTTCCCACCGAGGACGGGATGAAGCTCATTACTGTTCTGCCGGATATGGTAAAATCCCCGAAGCTTACAGCAGATTGGGAGAATACGCTGACTTTGGTTGAAAAAGGCGAATACACCATGCAGGAGTTCATGGATGGCATTGAAGATATGGTGCGGGAGCTGGTGCAAACCTACCACAGTATCAGTGACGATCAGAAGTCTTTATTTGGAACGATGCAGGAAGTGCTTGGAAAATGCCCGAAATGCGGCAGCGATGTAGTAAAAGGAAAATTCGGTGCGTACTGCAAACAGAAATGCGGTATGAATGTAGGCAGGGCAATGGGAGCAACGCTTTCCGATACACAGATGAAAAGTCTGCTGGAGGGGAAAAAGACCCTTGTGAGAGGATTGAAAGGAAAAAAGGGAAGCTACGATGCGTATCTGATTCCAGAAGGAATTGAAGATTATTCTTACATCAAAGACGGAAAGGAAATCAAAGGTTCGCAGTACAAATTCAAGATGGAATTTCCACAGAGAAAAAGCAAGTGAAAAGGAGACAGAAAAATGAATACAGAAATGAAAAAGACCGTTGTTTACAGCACCGGAGATAAAATTTTAAACATTATGAAAGAGCAGGATATGGATATTCCAGAACTTTCTTTGCGGTGCGGTGTCAGGGAAGATGTATTGATGGATATTCTGGCAGGTATCCGGGAAGCAGATATAAGTACGCTCTGCAAAATTGCAGACGGACTGGAGATTTGTGTACGGGAGCTTTGTCCCGATGAAGAAAATTATGCGGTTCCGGTGGAAAAAGATACCCTTGCAAAGCTCATTGTGATCAGCGAGCTGAAGGAGATGGAATTAGCAGAGCTGATTGGCACAATTCTGGAAAACGGTATCGAAGAACACGGTTTTTATGAATAAGGCGGCGGGGGTTATCCCCTCCGTCATTTTGGAGGAATGCTTATGGTAACAAAATATCAGATGATTTCCTGTCTGGCGGAGGATACCGCAAAAGAGATAGCGAAAAACGGGCAGGAGTGGACAAGGTATCTGACTACCGCTGCAAGGCTTTATAAATATCCGTTCAATGAGCAGATACTGATTTTTGCACAAAGACCGGATGCGACAGCCTGTGCGTCCATTGAAATATGGAATGAGAAGATGAATTGCTGGGTAAACCGTGGAGCAAAGGGAATTGCCCTGCTGGATACGGAAAATTCCTATACAAGATTGAAATATGTTTTCGATGTGTCCGACGTACATAAGGCAAGGCGGATAGGACGTGATCCGAATTTGTGGGAGTTGCGTGAGGAGCATAAAGAAACAGTCCTGGCACAGCTTGAAAAGACATACGGGGAAACGGATAAAAACAGCTCCTTTGAACAGCGGATAATGGAAATATCCAATCGGATTGCTTTGGATTATTATGAAGAACTTCTGCCGGAAATCGAATATGTGAAAGAGGGCAGCTTTTTAGAGGAACTGGACGAGTTAAATGTAGGTGTCAGGCTTCGTGATACGCTTTCTTCCAGTATTGCTTACACCATACTGTCACGATGCGGTGCAGATATGGAACTGTGGAAAGACGAGCTGGGATTTGAATATATCAGCGACTTTAATACGATGAAAACTCTGTCTGTTGTTGGTACAGCCACCACAGATATGTGCAAGCCGCTTTTAATGGAGATAGGCAGAACCATAGGAGCGTATGACCGCCAGATTGCCCGCAGGAAGGCACAGGAAAAAGCTAATGCAGGACGCACACAAACTTCTTTGGAAAATACGGAGAAAGTGCTTGCAAATGAAGCAGATACAGACTATAATGCTTTAAAGCGTGAAAGCGAAAAGGAGCTACAAAACAATCAGGAGATAGAAATACAGAGCAAAAAGGAGGATGCGGCACATGAAACTGACATACGAAAAGAACGGGGATTATCTGATTCCGAACCTGACAGCGAACGAGGAACCGGAGGGAACGCTGACGAAGTACGGTATGATGCGGAAGAACTTCTTACAGGAACACCGGAAAGGGATTTATCAGGGCATGATACTGGCGGGCGAGCTGAAAGCACACTGTCTGGAGATACAGGAGCAGGCAGAGCAGAGAATGGAAGCCCTGAGCGAACAGATGGCGAAAGCAGAGGGAGTGAACGAGGAACTGAAAGCAGCCGATCAGATGAAGTGGGCAGCGAAGATGAACAACATCAGACATTCAGCGGAGGAGATCGTGCTGACGGAACTGATTTACAGTTAGAAAATGACATACAGGAAGAAGAAATACCAGAACCGGATAGTGGAGAACATTCATTATCCGGTTCTTTTTTTCCGAAGCTGTCTGAAACAGAGCAGGGGGAGGACTTACAGCGTGGTATTTTATGCAGTGATGAGTTCCTGAAGCATAAAAGACCGGAAATAGCTGGGTATTTTCAGATAGAGCAGGATGCAAAGATTCAGGCGGATTATCTGAGAAATTCGTTCCGCATGGAAGAATACACCGAGTTCAATATCGGGGAAATGCGGGGCGGCTACCGTGCCGATGAGGACGGTATTACCTTATGGAAAGGCAATTATCTGACCCGTGAAGCGGAAAGCAGGCTGTCATGGGAGGAAGCACGTTTTCTTGTCAATTCCTATATGGAGGACGGAGTATATCTTCTTCCAGGAGAAACCGCAGAGCGGATTGAAACAGCGGGAATGTACCAGCAGCTTGACTTATTTTCCATGTTTACGGAGCAGGCTGGCAATCTTGCCATGAAACAGGCGGAAACAGTGACACCGATACGGTCAGAAACAAAGATACCGCCGGAGCAGATAGCGGATATTCTGCGGAGCGGCGGAGGCAGGGATAACAGCAGAAAGCGTATCTACACCAAATATCAGCAGGGAAAGACACCGGAGGAGATGGCTGCTTTCTTACAGAAAGAGTATGGAACAACCGGAAAGGGCTTTGAATTTGACGGAAAGCAGATAGCGGTATGGTTCAATGAGGATGGGATGCGTGTCGGATATGGCACATCGACAGAGCGTCCGGTGCTTCAGATGAACTGGCAGGAGGTGGAAGCAAAAATCCGCTCACAGGTAGTAAACGGTACCTATATGGGAGCAAATGAAGCTTATCTGACTGACGAAGCAGAACGTGACCGGATTGCAGGACATCTGTTTTTCTTTTTCCGGGATGGTATGGAAGAAATTCCAGAGGAACTTGAATTAAAGGCAGGCAATTATCCGGATGCCCACGCACATATGGTAGAGCTTCTTTCTACCAAAGAGGGAGTTGAGATGGTAGCTTCCCATATGGACCATGCACTTCATCAGCTTGAAACCGGAGAGAAAAAGCTACGTTTCCGTTCAGTTATGCCAAAAGAGGAGCTGCGGGAGGAACTTGACAATCTGCTGATAGAAAAACAAATCTTTCCAACCGCAGACCATGTGGAAATAAAAAGAGAAGATTTTATCACACAGGATGAGATAGATAATCGGCTTGGAAGAGGAAGTGGTTTTTCGCATGGCTCTTTCCGCATCTATGATTATTTCAAAGAGGGGCATGACAGTAAAGAGGCAGAAACATTTCTGAAAAAGGAATATGGAATAGGTGGCAGCTCTCATGCACTTGCCGGAGCAGACCATAGCTGGCAAGACCACAACTTTAAAGGGATTGAATTAAAAAAGGGAAATATCTGCGAACCTTATGCGAAAGTGCTGCTGTCTTGGAAAGTAGTCGAAAAGCGTATCCGAAAGCTGGTAGCGGAAGATAAGTATTTATCTCCGGCAGGGAAAGAAGCCTATGCCCGGTACAAAGAGGAAGAAGCACAGAAAGCGCTGGAAAAAGCACAGGCGGTAATAGAACGGAAAACGAAGGTTGCCTGTAAAGAAGCCATTGAACGGACGATTTCGGAAAAATTTGACGGGTATCGTCTGCCGAAAGATACACCGGATGCAGTAATCCTAAAATATGGTAGCGAGCGTGTCAGCTATGTACTTGCCAATACTGTCATGCACCTGACGCATGATGGCAGATTTGCTCCCGACAATAAGGCATGGGCAAAAGAAATAGAACCGTATGCCAAGCATGAGAACCGTGATTTGATTGTTTCTTCCCACCCGGCAGTCTTAAACGGATTTATCAATCAGACAAGACGGTATATGGAGCAGGAGCTTGCAGCAAAGCAGATTACCATTGACGGACAGTTATGTATGAAAGTAGATGAATGGGAAGCTGACGGAGCTGCATTTTTAATGGGCAATTCTGTGGAAGATAAGAATTTCTTTTATGCGTCGGTCAATGGAAACTATCATTACGAGTATGATTATATGCCGGACAGAGAAGAGGTAGAGGATGACTACATAAATAGTGTTGCAATGGAAGATATAGACCGACACGAAGCGGAGGTATTTTCACGCATTGAAGGAACGGAAGATGTAGCGGAAACAGAATCACGATTCTCAGTTGAGGAAACCAGTGATGCCATTGAGCCGGGACAGGACACTTCTGGACACGATGTCCAAAAGTCGGAGGCGGAATCTGCCATAGAAAAGCCTGTGAAGCAGCCTGCACCAAAGATTGATAAATCCAATGCGGTCAATTTCCACATTACAGACGATGCGTTAGGAGCAGGCAGTGCGAAAGAGAAATTCCGACGAAATATAGAAGCAATCCGTACTCTGGAAAAGGTGGAGAGCGAGAACCGTATCGCCACACTGGAGGAACAGCAGATTTTATCACAGTATGTTGGCTGGGGTGGGCTTGCCGATGCTTTTGATGAAAGCAAATCTGCATGGGCGGGAGAATACCAGCAGTTAAAGGAATTGTTATCGCCGCAGGAGTACGCTTCTGCAAGGGAAAGCACCTTAAATGCCCACTATACCAGTCCTGCCATTATCCGCAGTATTTATGATACCTTAGACCGTATGGGATTTGAAAAGGGGAATGTATTAGAGCCTGCAATGGGTATCGGAAATTTCTTCGGAATGCTGCCGGAGAAGATGCAGGAAAGCCGACTTTATGGTGTGGAGCTGGATGGTATTACGGGCAGGATTGCAAGGCAGCTCTATCCGAAAGCAGATATTAAAATATCCGGTTTTGAAAAAACAGACTATCCGAATGATTTTTTTGATGTAGCAGTCGGCAACGTGCCATTCGGACAGTATAAGGTAGCGGATAAACAATATGATAAAAATAATTTCCTGATTCATGATTATTTCTTTGCAAAGACATTAGATAAAGTCCGTCCCGGCGGTGTGGTTGCTTTTGTTACCAGTAAGGGAACAATGGATAAAAAAAGTCCGGAGGTCAGAAAGTATCTGGCTCAGCGAGCGGAGCTTATGGGGGCGGTCAGACTTCCGAATACAGCATTTAAGGAAAATGCAGGGACAGAAGTCACTTCGGATATTTTGTTTTTTAAGAAGCGTGACCGTGTGATGGACATAGAACCGGATTGGGTACATTTATCAGAAGATGCAAACGGTATCGCCATGAATACCTACTTTGCGGAACACCCGGAAATGATTATTGGGAAGATGGAAATGGTCAGCGGTCCCTATGGCATGGAAAGCACCTGCCAACCGGATGCCACAAGACCGTTTGCAGAGCAGTTAATGGATGCGGTCAGCCGGATTGACGGGGAAATCGAAGCAGTGGAGACGGACGAGCTTGCGGATGAGCTGGCAGATGCCACCATTCCGGCAGACCCGGACGTAAAGAATTACAGCTACACACTGGTGGAAGATAAGGTATATTACCGTGAAAATTCCATTATGAAGCCTGTGGATATGTCAGAATCCATGCAGGAACGTATAAAAGGCATGGTCGGAATCCGAAATTGTACGCAGGAGCTTATCAATTTGCAGTTGGAAGAATATCCGGATACTGTGATTAAGGAAAAGCAGAAAGAATTGAATACCCTTTATGATACGTTCAGCAGAAAATACGGTTTAATCAATTCCCAGACCAACAAAAGAGCCTTTAATCAGGACAGCAGCTATTGTCTGTTATGTTCTCTTGAAAAATTGGACGATGAAGGCAATTTCAAAGGCAAAGCGGATATGTTCACGAAACGTACCATTAAGAAAGCGGAAGTGGTTACAAGCGTAGATACAGCAACGGAAGCTCTGGCAGTATCCTTATCAGAAAAAGCAAAGGTTGACCTTTCTTATATGGCAGAACTGACCGGAAAAGAGATTGATGCAATCAAAGAAGAACTGGCGGGCATTATTTTCCAGAATCCGGTCACAGACAGGTGGGAAACAGCGGACGAGTATTTAAGTGGCAATGTCCGGGACAAGCTGCAAACAGCGAAGATTTATGCCGAAAACCACCCAGAATACAACATAAATGTGCGGGCACTTACGCAGGTGCAGCCCACAGAACTGGATGCCAGCGAGATTGAGGTGCGTATCGGTGCCACATGGGTTGAACCGAAATATATTGAAGATTTCATGCGTGATGTTTTTGAAACACCGCAGCATCTCTTCAACCGGAATACAATGGGGATTCAGTATTCCGATGTGACAGGGCAGTGGAATGTAAAAGGAAAAAGTGCGGATTACGGAAACAGTCTTGTAAATATGACTTATGGTACAAACCGGAGAAATGCTTATCAGATTTTAGAGGATTCTCTGAATTTAAAGGACAGCCGGGTGTACGATACCGTGATAGAGGACGGAAAGGAAACGAGAGTCCTGAATAAAAAGGAAACCATGATTGCCAGCCAGAAACAGGAGGCAGTCCGGGAAGCTTTTAAGAACTGGGTATTTGAAGATCAGGAACGTAGACAGGACTTGGTGGCGAAATATAACAAGCTCTTTAATTCTACCAGACCAAGAGAATATGACGGTTCCCATTTGAAATTCCCTGGCATGACACCGGACATCGACCTTAGACCACACCAGTTAAATGCGGTGGCACACCAGCTTTACGGGGATAATACCCTGCTTGCCCATTGTGTGGGAGCAGGAAAGACCTTTGAAATGATTGCTGCAGCAATGGAAAGCAAGCGGTTAGGGTTATGCCAAAAGAGCCTGTTCGTTGTTCCCAATCATTTGACGGAACAGTGGGCGAGTGACTTTTTGCGGTTATATCCCGGAGCAAATATTTTAGCGGCAACAAAGAAAGATTTTGAGCCAGCCAACCGGAAGAAATTCTGTTCCAGGATTGCCACCGGAGATTACGATGCTGTCATTATCGGGCATAGCCAGTTTGAAAAAATCCCGTTGTCGCAGGAAAGACAGATAGGCATTATCGAAAGACAGATTGATGAGATTGAGCTTGCCATAGAGCAGGCGAAAGCAGATAACGGGGAGCGTTACACCATTAAGCAGATGGAAAAGTCCAGAAAATCCCTTATGACAAGATTGGAAAAACTCAACGATACTTCCCGGAAAGATAATGTGGTAACCTTTGAGCAGTTGGGCGTGGACAGGCTGTTTGTAGATGAAAGTCACAATTATAAGAACCTTTTTCTATACACGAAAATGCGGAATGTAGCAGGTATCGCACAGACCGAAGCACAGAAATCTTCTGATATGTTCGCCAAATGCCAGTACCTTGATGAACTGACAGGTGGAAAGGGCATTACGTTTGCTACGGGTACACCGATCAGCAATAGTATGACGGAACTTTACACCAATATGCGGTATCTTCAATATGGTACGCTTCAGAAGATGGGCTTGGGACACTTTGACAGTTGGGCGGCTTCTTTCGGAGAAACACAGACAGCCATAGAGCTTGCACCGGAGGGGACAGGATACCGGGCAAAAACGAGGTTTGCGAAGTTCTTCAATCTGCCGGAACTGATTGTACTTTTTAAGGAAAGTGCGGATATTCAGACACCGGATATGTTAAAGCTGCCTGTGCCGGAAGCAGAGTATGAGAATGTGGTGTTAAAACCCAGCGAATATCAGAAAGAGATGGTAACATCGCTGGCAGACCGGGCGGAGGCAGTGCGTAACAGACTGGTAGAGCCGCATCAGGATAATATGCTCAAGATTACCAACGATGGAAGAAAACTGGCACTCGACCAGCGTCTGATCAACGATATGCTTCCCGACGAGGAACATTCCAAAGCAAAAACCTGTGTGGATAAGGCATTTGAGATTTGGGAAGATACCAAAGGGGAGAAATCAGCACAGCTTATTTTCTGTGATTTATCGACACCGAAAGGAGATGGTACATTTAATGTCTATGAGGATATAAGAAATAAACTGATGGAAAAAGGTGTTCCCGCAGAAGAAATCGCCTTTATACATCAGGCAAATACGGAGCTTAGGAAAGCGGAGCTGTTCAGTAAGGTAAGAAGCGGACAGGTTCGTTTTTTATTGGGTTCTACTGCAAAAATGGGAGCCGGGACAAACGTGCAGGACAGATTGATTGCGCTGCACCACCTCGATGTACCGTGGCGTCCGTCTGATATTGAACAGCAGGAGGGGCGTATTTTGCGGCAGGGCAACAGGAATCCAAAGGTTAAGATTTTCCGGTATGTGACAGAGGGAACATTTGACAGCTACTCATGGCAGCTTATCGAGAATAAGCAGAAATTTATCGGTCAGATTATGACAAGCAAATCTCCGGTGCGAAGCTGTGAGGATGTGGATGAAGCGGCACTTTCCTATGCAGAGGTTAAGGCTCTGGCAACGGGGAATCCCTACATAAAAGAAAAGATGGATTTGGATATTCAGGTCAGCAAGCTGAAACTGATGAAAGCCAACCACACCAGTCAGAAATACCGTCTGGAGGACAACATTGCAAAGCATTACCCACAGCAGATAACTATTCTGAAGGAGCGGATCAGCGGCTTGCAGGCAGATATTCAGACTGCAAAAGCCAATCTCCCGGCAGACAAGGAACTTTTCTCTATGAAGGTCGGAAACAAGCTCTACACCGATAAAAAAGAAGCCGGAACCGCACTTGTGGAGATGTGCAAAGAAATCAAGAGTGTCAATGCTCCGGCAGTCATTGGAGAATATGCAGGCTTTAAAATGGCGGTGTCCTTTGATTCCTTTAACCATAAATTCGTTATGAACATCAAAGGACAGCTCAGTCATAATCTGGAGATTGGTGTTGACCCGCTGGGTAACATTTCCCGTATCAACCATGCGTTGGAAGCCATGACAAAGGAACTGGCAGAAGCATCCACAAAGCTGGAGAATGTGGAGCGTCAGCTTGAAACAGCGAAGGTAGAGGTTACAAAGCCATTTGCACAGGAAGCAGAGCTTTCAGAGAAGTTAGACCGCCTTTCTGCCTTAAATGCCCTGCTCAATATGGACGAAAAGGGAGATGACGGAATAGGTATGGAAGATGATAAATCGGAACTGGGTACTGAGCAGGTGGCAGATACCAGAAAACCGTATCCCATAGAAAATACCCGACATAATTATGCTGTGGAGAATGGAAATCCGCAGGGAATGAGGCTCACAGCAGCGATGGCGGATAAGCCGGCACAGAGGGTATCCTTGAAAGAAAAGCTTGAGACTATGAAAGTAAAGGCTGCGGGGAATAATATAGAAAATTCCGTGCAAAGAGATAAGGGGAAGGAGGAGTATTTGTAATTATTATATTTCTTTTTATGCAAATATGAAATATAATATTAGTTCAAGGGAAATATAGTGATAGAGCGATTTGGAAAAAGCTAAAGAGAAATGGAGACAACGTAATACATAAAAATGGAAATTGAATTTGTCAGACACTGTCTGACAAATTCGGAAAGGATATATTATGAATGATTTAGAGCAGACAAATATGCTTCAGCCATTGGTGGATGAGATTGAAACAGCAGTTTCAAATGCCAAAAAAGAGATAGCTGAAAAAGTAAACAGTGTAATTACAGAGACGTATTGGAAAATCGGAAAATATATTGTTGAGTTTGAGCAGGATGGAAATGTTAAAGCAGCATACGGTTCAAAATTATTAACAACACTCTCGCATCAATTAACTTTGCGATTGGGACGAGGATACAGCCGCCCAAACCTCAACAATATGCGGAAGTTTTATCTTTGTTATGAGAATTGTCAGACGGTGTCTGACAAATTGACATGGTCGCATATTTGTGAGCTGATAAAGATTGATGATGAATTAGAAAGAAGTTTTTACGAAAAAGAATGTTATAAGGAAAAGTGGGATGTAAGAACACTCAGGCGACAGATGGATTCCGCTTTGTTTCTTAGATTAGCTACAAGCAGAGATAAAGAGGGAATTCTGGCACTTGCCAGAGAGGGAATTACTTATGACAAGCCAGAGGATGTTATCAAGGATACTTACACATTAGAGTTTTTGGGACTTCCGGAGAAAGAGCGTTATAGTGAGGAAGACTTGGAGCAGAAAATAATAGATAATCTCCAAAAATTCTTGTTGGAATTAGGAAAAGGATTTACCTTTGTGGGCAGGCAGTATCCCTTAACTGTAAACAATATTCATTACCATGTGGACTTGGTATTTTACCACAGAATTTTGAAATGCTTTGTGCTGATTGATTTAAAGAAAAATTCCGTCCAGCATATAGACATCGGTCAGATGAATATGTATATGGGGTATTTCGCAAAAGAAGAAAATATGGCAGATGATAACCCACCGATTGGCATTATCCTGAGTCATAACAAAGATGAACTGCTTGTAGAATATGCAACTTACGGTATGGACAGCAATTTATTTGTTTCAAAATATGAATTGTATCTGCCAAATCGCAATGAACTCCAAAAATTAGTGAACAATATTTTAGAGAAGGATACAGAAAAGAAAGAAGAGTAATAAAAAAGCAATCTAAAAAAGATGCAAATTGAATAGGCATATCGAAAAAGACAATCAGAGATGGTTGTCTTTTTTGCGTGGAAAAAAGAAAGGACAATCGAATTATGGAAGATAAAAATACCGTTTACATGAGTGAAAAGCAAAAAGTCAAAGAGATTACGGATAAGCTGGAAGCTGGTTTGAAAGAGCTTTTTGAGAGTGAAAAATATAAAAGCTATCTCAGTACCATGTCAAAATTTCATAATTACAGTTTTAATAATACGCTGCTGATTGCCATGCAGAAGCCGGAAGCTACGCTGGTGGCAGGTTATCAGGCGTGGCAGAAGAACTTTGAGCGGCACGTCAATAAAGGAGAAAAGGCAATCCGTATTCTTGCACCAGCTCCTTATAAAATCAAAGAGGAACGTGATAAGTTAGACCCTGTAACGGGAGAAATGATGTTTGATGAAAACGGTATGCCGCAGAAAGAGGAAACAGAGGTTACCATTCCTGCCTTTCGTGCGGTATCTGTTTTTGATGTATCGCAGACGGATGGCAAGCCTATTCCGGAACTGGAAGTGAATGAGCTGTTATCTACGGTGGAGGGATATGAGGATTTTGTCCAGGCGCTTATGAATATTTCTCCTGTTCCGATTGCATTTGAAGATATTCCCGGCGATTCCAAAGGGTATTTCAGTACAGCAGAAAAACGGATTGCTGTTCAGGAAAATATGAGCGAAAGCCAGACTTTGAAAACAATGGTGCATGAGGTGGCTCATTCCAGGCTGCATGATAAAGAAGTTAATCAGAGCATGGATATTCCGGTAAAGGACAGGAATACAAAGGAAGTGGAAGCGGAGAGTGTGGCTTTTACAGTGTGCCAGCATTTCGGTATAGATACATCCGATTATTCCTTTGGATATATCGCAGGCTGGAGCAGCGGCAGGAATATGAAAGAGCTGAAATCTTCCCTTGATACAATCCGAAAGACAGCTTCAGAACTGATTACAGGCATTGAGGGGGCAATGCAGGAGCTTCAGCTTAACCGGGAGATGGAGCAGGAACATGGAAAGGAAAGCATTCTGCTGGTACATAACGAGGATTTTTCAGAATACAATCTTGTCAGTGTCCGTGGAATGGACAGTGCAGAACTTATATCCGCTCTTTCTACCATGAATGAAGAGGATAAATCGAATATATCATCTTATCTTGAAAGCAAAGGAGCATGGACTACCGAACTTGCTGACGAGCAGACGGAAGAAGCGGAGGAATATCATATTGATGTCCGCTATAACATGGATACAGACGAGCTTATTGATGTAAAGGAAAGAATGGAACACCCCATTGATACCAATTTATCTGTCATGGGGCAGGCAGAACAACTTATCAATCAGTTGGAAGCAGAAAAAAATATTTTCACGTCTGAGGAGCGAAATCTGATTGTAAATTATGCCTATAAACTTGATGATATGAATAAAACAAGGGAACTTGCAGAGAAACTGGCATATAGGGAGCAGTATGCCCAACAGGATGTGGCATTGACCATAATTGATGCAAAGGCGGAGATTGATGCCCTGCCTGATCCGATGATTGGTTTGTCGGAAATGAGGGAATATGGCTATCAATGGAATGAAATGCTGCCATTAACACAAGAGAAAGCATTGGAATTATTTGAACATGATTTGCCTGTATATTTGCTTCATACTGACGGTGCGGAATCATTGGCAGAAAGCAGGGAGCGTATAGAAGAGCATGAAGGTATCTTTGGGGTTGAAAAGGAAACATGGAATAAAGCATTGAAACAGCAGACTAAGATTACACTTATCTTAATGGACGAACAGGAGCGAGAATATACATACCCGTATCCAGTTGTGGCTGTCGATATAGAAGAAATGGGTGGGGATAGAACTGCGGTATTCAAGACCTCAGAGCCTATTTCAGATACTGATGTGGCAGAAATTCATAATGCTTTTTATGGAACTGATTTGGAATTTGAAATAGAAAAAGAATTAGGTATCACATGGGTGGAATCTATTAACTATGAGGACGGATCTGTTATTACACCTGAAATGGCAAGAAAAGAGCAGCTCCTATATGCTAGTACTGATAAATATGGAATTTATCAATTAAAGCCTAATCCGGAATTAGATTCCTTACGTTTTGAGGGGACGGAATCCTTAAAGCGTATGGGCATTACAAAAGATAATTTTGATGCAATTAAACCAGAGAATTATACACTTTTATATGTGGGCGAATTATCTGAACTGCAAAAAGAGACGCAGGGGGCAACTTTAGAGGCAATCTTTGAAAAATTCAACCTTGACCACCCAGAAGATTTCAGAGGACATTCGCTATCTGTCAGCGATATAGTGGTGCTTCATCAGAACGGACAGAATACGGCTCATTTTGTGGATTCTTTTGGATATACGGAAATACCGGATTTTTTACGGGAGCAGACACCGGAAAAGGAAGAAATGCAGGACACTTCTGGACACAATGTCCAAAAGACAGAACCGGAAATAGATGGAGATGAAATCATTGATCTTGGCGATGAAACAGAACAGGTGCTTGCGGAAATGAAAAAAACTTTGGAAAGTGAACAGGAAACAGAACTGGCATTTTCTATTGCAGACCGTTTTATCAGCATTCAGGAAGTGGATGGCGGTTATGATTATTCCATTATGGGAGCTGATTATAAGGAGATTGACGGAGGAATTTATGATAATCCTGATGTGACGATAAGGGAAGCCTTGCATGATATTTTAGAGGATTTGAAGTCACAGCCGGATTACAATGGTGCAAAAGGAAATATCCAAAGAGAAGATGAACTGATACCGATGGATTATGATGGACTGATGGAAAAAGCAGAGGAAGCAAATCGTATTATTCCGGAGAGTACACCAAGCAGTGTGGTGGCAGATTTTAAGGCAAAGACCGGGGAATTATTCCACGATATTAGTGAAATGAATCCGGAAGAAATCGAGGAAACTGTGAAATGCCATGTGCAGGCGAAGATTGAAGAGTATGATATTAATGCAACAATCGTGGATGTTGCTGTAACAGGAAGCAGATGCAGGGGATTAGAGCATGAAGGTTCTGACCTTGATGTGGTGGTGGAACTTTCCACAGCGGAACGGGAGGACGATTTATTTAATGCCTTTAATGAGGATGGACTTCATATCGGAGAAGTAAAAGTTGACATCAATCCAATTACAGCCCAACGCACAGGTACGCTGGAATCCTATCTGCCACAGGTGGAAGAATATTTGGAGGGCGTCAGACAGGTAAGAGAGCAGGAAAAGGAGAGCGCAGAAGTAACTTTAACTGTTTCGGAATGTGGAGAATTTCATAATCTTGGTGAGTGTTATGAGAATATTCCTACGGTGGATGAAGCTATAGCAATCTGGAAGCAGATACCTTCAGAGCGGATGAATGGTATTCCGGCAATCGGAATCAATATCCTAGGGAGAGGGGCGGAACCCTTCGAGGATTACGAGATTGATGTTTTATCTGGAAAGAGGATTGACCTTGGGGTTTTGGACTATGTTCCTGATATTAAAAACAATCCGCAGGCAATGGAAGTCATTACGGAACTGGTGGCTAAATTGCCCGATATGGAGATAGATGGCGTGATGAGTGAAGAAATGGAAGCAAGAGTGTGGGAACTGCGTATGCCGGACTTGCCACAGGAGGAACAGCTTGCAGTAGAACTTGACCGACTTTCCTACGATTATGATACTGTACTGTATCACGATAGTACAAGAAATATGACCGAGAATGTATCAGAGCTTGCAGAATCCATAAAACAGGGCGATACCGGACATTTAACAACGTGGCTTGCAGACATTATTTCGGAGGGAGCTGTACCAGAGGAAATAAAACGAGCAACGGAGCTTCTGGAAAAACTGACAGAGTATAAGCCGCTTGCCAAGATTGAGGAGGCAGAAGAACAGAATTATAATATGATTGATAATGTGCTGAATAATGGTGTTGGGGAGAAAGCCCAAAGGGAAAAAAATAAGAGAATGGAGGAGAAGCCTACGGTAAGGCTTTCCTTAAAATCCCGTCTTGCGGAGAAAAAATCACAGGTAGAAGGGCAATCGAAAGAACATGATGTTCAAGAAAATGAAAAGAAAAGTCAGAGGGAGATGTAAGTGATGAATAAGAGATTTACCGTAGAAGAGAGTAATTTAATCAGTATTTTTATGGAAGAAGGTATAGATTCAGATGTGGGAGGCAGAAAAAATGTCATAAATGGTATCAATAAGACACTGAAACATCTGGAGGATGATGAGATGGTTGAATTGTCATTATGTGTCCTTGTAAAATTAAAGGAATTGACGGATCATGAATTTATGAAGATGGAGTTTGTAGCGGCAGAGTAACATCAAACGTAAGGCAGAACATGGCTTTTGGTGGCTGTGTTCTGTCTTTTTGAATAAGAACTTGACTGATAAATATTACGGGTGTAATATTTATAACGAAAGGAATTAAATTTTTTTACCCTAAAATCTTACACTTGTAATATATAAGCGTAGTACATTGATACGAATAAGAAATGGAGGTAACGATGAAGGAAAAACATAGAACCAAAAGAATACAAAGATATAGAAAAATGTTAGGCATTATAGTGTTGATATTAACAATTACTTTGATTGGAGTAGTTGTGAGTGCAACAGTATTATATAAAAGAAAAAATTCGTGTAAAACACCAGATACTATCTTAGTAGAGTATATGATGCATATTCCAAAACAAGAATACGAAGAAATGTATGCAATGATTGATTTGGAGTCATCTGGATATATCAGTAAGGAAGATTTTCTGAAGAGAAATTCCACTATTTATGAGGGAATTGAAATGCAAAACATGTCGATAAAAAATGTCGAGTATGTGGAGGAAGATAAAAAAGTAACATATTTGACTTCGTTTGATACAGTGGCAGGAACTATCAGCTTTGAGAATGAGGCATTTTTTATAAATGGAGAAGAAGGATATAAATTGGTTTGGGATGATTCCATGATTTTTCCTAATCTGACTTCTGCAGATAAAGTAAGAGTTTCCACTACACAGGCAGAGCGAGGAGAAATTCTGGATAGGAACGGACGTGTCCTTGCAGGAAAAGGTACAGCATCTTCAGTTGGAATTGTTCCGGGCAAGTTGGAAAACAGAGAGGAAGCAATCGCACAGATTGCAGGACTATTGGAAATCACAACGGAAGCGATAGAAAAGAACCTGTCTGCAAAGTGGGTAAAGGATGATTCTTTTGTACCTATTAAAACGATTCCAAGAGTGGAAGAAATTGAGTTAATGTCTATCAGTCCAGAGGAAGAAGTTTTAAAGGAGAAAGAAAGGCATGATAAGTTGCTGGAGATTCCCGGAGTGATGATATCTGATGTTGAAGTGCGTGAATACCCATTAGGGGAAGCCGCTGCGCATTTGGTCGGGTATGTTCAAAGCGTTACTGCGGAAGATTTAGAGGAACATGCAGGAGAAGGTTATACAGCCAATAGTGTAATCGGCAGAAGCGGAATGGAGGGCTTGTTCGAGAAAGAACTGAAAGGCCAGAACGGTTGCAGGATTTACATTGTAAATTCGGAAGATAAAGAGAAGGAGGAACTGGCTTGTATCCTGGTACAGCATGGGCAGGACATCCGGCTTACGATAGATACTGATTTGCAGGTTTCCTTGTACGAACAGTTTAAGGAAGATAAAAGCTGCTCGGTAGCCATAAATCATTATACCGGAGAGGTATTGGCTTTGGTCAGCACACCGGCCTATGACAATAACGATTTTATTATGGGATTATCGAGTGAGCAGTGGACTGTACTTAACGAGGACGAGAATAAGCCAATGTATAATCGGTTCCGGCAAGTGTGGTGTCCGGGATCTACCTTCAAACCAATTATAGCTGCGATTGGTTTACAATCAGGAGCAATCGATCCAATGGAAGATTACGGGAACGTAGGATTAAGTTGGCAAAAAGATGCATCGTGGGGTTCATATCATGTAACAACGCTTCATGCGTATGAACCAGTCATTTTAGAGAATGCCTTGATTTATTCTGATAATATTTATTTCGCAAAAGCAGCATTAAAGATTGGATCGGATGAGTTGGAGAATTCTTTGATACGGCTTGGTTTCAATGAGGAACTACCATTTGAGATTAAGATGGCAGAATCTCAGTATTCCAATACAGAAGGCATTGAAACTGAAATACAGTTAGCTGACAGCGGTTACGGACAAGGACAGATTTTAGTGAACCCGTTGCATATGGCATGTATTTATTCTGCTTTCTGTAATGAGGGAAATGTAATAAAGCCTTATTTGGTATATCAGAATGAAGCGGAAGTTGAGTATTGGATTCCGGGTGCCTTTTCTAACGAGACAGCAAGTCGTGTATTGGAAGGAACAAAGAAGGTTGTGAATGATTCTAATGGAACTGGATATGCAGCCCATCGAGATGACATTCTTTTAGCAGGAAAAACAGGTACGGCAGAAATAAAGGCATCGAAGGATGATACTTCGGGTACAGAATTAGGATGGTTTGCAATTTTTACAGCAGAAGATACGGAATGTCCTATATTGATTATCAGTATGGTAGAAGATGTGAAAGGAAGAGGAGGAAGCGGATATGTTGTTAAGAAAGACAGTCTGGTTCTGGAAGAGTGGTTTAGCAGTCATTAGTTTTGTACTGATGTTTAGTATTTCGGGGTGTAGCGATACACCACCGGAAGAAGATACAGTTTCGGAAACAGTAATTGATGTTCAGGACGTTTCAGAAGAAGAACAGGAGAATGAAGAAGAAATTATAAACATCTGCATAGATCTTTATGACAAGGCAGCAGAGGAAAATAAGTTAGATGATTTGGAAATAATTCGGAGTATTGTAAATCGTCTTGGAGAAAACGAGTATCCTGCTGTTGACAGCAGAAATCAAGTGAATATGACGGAAGCGGAGCAGGTACTGGAATTTTGTGAAAAGGTGGATGCACAGGAAGAAGCAGATATAACGATTCTTGAAGTCGGCTATTTGGGCGGATTTGTAAAATACGATTTGCACACAAAAGACGGAAATGTAGATGTGGTCAGAAGCTATTATGGATACGAAAATGGAGAAATACAGAAAGAAGTTACTGGGAGGTATCAAGCAGAGTATTGGAATTATACAGAAGAAGGTTACCTGATGTTTTCTGGTGTCTGGTTTTCAGAAGAATTATACGTTCTTACATTGAGTGGAGCAGAGGAGCATACCGCATTACGAGTACAGCCATTGGATGAAACATATAGGGAACTGAGTCGGAAATATCTTCTTCCAATCAGCTTTGAACAGAATAATATGTTTATTGTGGATTGGAGTGAAGAAGATTTTGGGGATTTGAATTTCTATGATATGTATGACATTCTCTATCCAAAAGTAAATGGTCAGTATGTTCCCTATATTGCAGATGACAACCTGGCAGTAAGTGCAGTTTATCGGATTCCAAAAGAGGAATTTGAAAGCGTTATTATGAAATATTTCAATATTGATAGTGAAACGCTGCAATCCAAAACTGTCTATGATTCGGAGGATTCGACCTATGAATACAAACCGAGAGGCTTCGAAGAAGTAGAGTATCCGGAATACCCATATTCAGAAGTAATCGGGTATACGGAGAACAGTGATGGAACAATTACACTTACTGCTAATGTGGTATTTCCATATTCGGGAAATTCCAAAGTATATGCCCACGAGGTTGTGGTTCGTCCTTTGGAGGATGGCGGGGTACAATATGTATCCAATCGAATTATACCCTCCGAGGATAATTCTGAGGAAACATGGCATACGCCACGGTTGACGTTAGAAGAATGGGAAGAATTATACGGAGGCGAATAATGGAAGATGTGAAATGGCTGCTTAGAAGATGTGGTCTTCCGATTTTGCTGCTGTTGATTTTCGTAATAGCCGGAGTGGTCTGTTGGGGAGAACTGCATACAGAAAAGCAAAAGGTGGCAGAAGAAGTATGGGAGCCACCTGTAGAAATCGAAAATAGCGAAGCAGAAACAGAAGAAGCCGAGAATGCGGAAACTTCCACAGAGTCAGCATATTGGTTTATTCCGCAAGCCAGTGATGATCTCCTTACAGAAGAGGAGAAGGAGCAACTGCAGAGTACGGTTTTGTCAGCAGCAGAATCGGTCAGAGAAATCTATAAGGATATTGTAATTGCAGATGCACTAAGCTACTCTTCCGGTATTAGCGAATTTACCAAAGAGCAGAGGAAAGCTGTGGTGGAGCAATTGGGCAGAAACGGTCTGGTAAGTGTTGAAGAAGATACTGCTATGCAAAATCATGAAGCAATCGAAGCATTTTATGCAGATTACCTGGATGGACAAGACTCGATGGTTACGGTATTTGAAGTACAGAGAGATGGGCTGATTGGAGCAGTTACCTTTATCTATCGGAAAGGTGAGTTGCAGACCTATTACATAGGAATTCGGTGGAGAGAAGGTGGTATGCCAGAAATACAGGGAACTTCGGTAAGTAATGTGGCTGAGATTAAACTGACCGAAAAAGGATATTTTATCTACGCATATGAATATGTGATTGCACATGCAAGTTTGAGACAGTATTGGAGAATAGAACCGCTACCAGAAGACTGCCAGGAATTAACGGAGAAATACATATCAGGACTAAGTTATGTGAATTACAATCTGCTCGTTACCGATTGGGATAGCAGCAATGTGGAGGACATTCTGATGCCTTGTATGTATGAAGATGTTTATAGGATTTCTACGGGGGAAAATCTGAAAACTGAGGGTTGGAAGATTCCGGCAGAGGAATATGAAAGGATAATGACTACTTATTTTCCGGTATCGGTAGAACAGTTGAGAGAGCATTGTGGATATGATGAGGGCAGCAATAGCTATGAATATGAGATGATTTATGCCAGTCCATACCCACCTTTCGGAGAAGTAGTTGACTATACCCAAAATGCGGATGGAACGATTACACTTATCGTGGATGGAGTATGGCCGGATTATAATTCTGATCTCGCTTTTCGGAATACGGTTGTGGTCCAGCCATTTGAAGACGGAACTTTCAGGTATCTTTCCAATTCTATAGAACAAATAGAGTTGGAACTGCCGCCAATAGCAAAAGCACATTAAATTTGCTTTGAAAGAAAGGATGATATTATGGCATTAAAGAAAAAAAGCATTTTGCTGATTATGGCATTTCTGATTGGATGCTTCGTATGTGCCTGTGGAAAAGAAGATAGTATTGTGGATGAATCTCTTGTGAAAGATACGGAAGATGTATCTTCCACGGAGGAGATAAAAAGTGCCGAGGAAGAGGCTGCAGAACAATGGGAAAAGGGCTACGACCTTCCGTTAGATGAACAGGAAAGGGAAGAAGCT
>ENA-ORNR01001572-ORNR01001572.1-human-gut-metagenome-genome-assembly--contig:-NODE-1572-length-20494-cov-3.624101_pt1 | contig 20494 bp, 17 predicted proteins | sample MGYA00242114_ERZ509020 | MGnify/ENA primary metagenome ERZ509020 (study PRJEB26280, sample SAMEA2338758) | human gut metagenome | biome: human gut; feature: human-associated habitat; material: faeces...
ACCGGTTTTACCCGGGCGCAAGGCGATGTGGTCATTACGATGGATGCCGATTTGCAAGACAGTCCCGATGAAATTCCGGAACTTTACCGAATGATTACCGTCGAGGGGTACGATATGGTTTCGGGGTGGAAAAAGAAACGTTACGACCCTTTGTCCAAAACGCTTCCGACAAAACTGTTCAATGCGACGGCACGCATGATTACAGGCATTCATTTGCATGATTTCAATTGCGGCTTGAAAGCCTATCGCAATGAAGTCGTGAAACATATCGAGGTCTATGGCGATATGCACCGGGATATACCATTCTTGGTAAAAAGTGCCGGCTTTTCCCGTATCGGGGAGAAAGTCGTGCATCATCAGGCCCGCAAGTACGGGAAGACGAAATTCGGTATGAGCCGCTTTATAAACGGTTATCTCGACCTGATGACTTTGTGGTTCTTTTCCAAATTTTCGGAAAAACCCATGCATTTTTTCGGCTTGTTGGGCAGCCTCATGTTTGTTATCGGCTTTTTTGCGGCAGTTGCCGTCGGTGCTTATAAGCTTTATGCCTTATGGCATGATATGCCTTATCGCCTGGTAACCGACTCGCCTTACTTTTTTATCGCCCTTACCATGATGATATTGGGCACACTGCTTTTCCTGTCGGGCTTTTTGGGAGAACTTATTTCCCGCAATGCTCCGGGACGTAACCATTATAATATAGAAAAAGATATAGATGATCGATTGGCGTAAATATCGTATATTGAAGCGTAGGATTGCCGGCAGGATGAGGGCTTTCGGCGTGCTTTTCACGTGTATGTTGCCTATGCTTTTTTCTGTTGCCTGCAATACCGAGGCTTGTCTCGAAAGTAAAACCAGCATATTCAGTGCGGCTTTTTACGCATACGGCGATTCGGCGGCAAAAGTGGTTATAGATTCGGTGTCGGTTTACGGGGTGGGGCAGTTCAAAGATTCGCTTCTTGTCGATACGTCCAATATATCTTCGTTTCGGGCTACTTTGCGTAGCGACCGTGATACGACGCAATATGTCATACGTTATGACCAGTATAACCTCAATCCCCGGTATAAAAGAGATACGCTCACATTCGTGTATCATACCTATATCGAGTTTGAGTCGGCCGAATGCGGAGCTATGTATAATTATGTCATCGATGATTTTCGGTATACGACGTGGCAAATCGTCGATGCCGAGTTGATGACTTCCGAGGTAGATAATCAAGATGTCGAAAACGTTCGTCTCTATTATTATGTGGTCGAGTAATCGTTTCTTGAGTATATTGTGTGCTGTGGTGATGTTGCTATTGTCGGGAATATCATTATCGGCGGCTGAAAAGCAAAAAAGCAAGCGTCTTGAAGACGGTTCACTTTATCGTTATCCGTTGTTGGACGGGCTGATTGTCGGTGTTGACCTTTTTCAGCCGGTCGTTTCGCTGTTCGGGCAGCAGTATGCCAATTATCAGGTATCTCTCGAAGTGAGTTTCCATAATCGGTTTTTCCCGATTTGGGAAACGGGCATCGGGTGGGCCGACAATACGCCTGATGATGGGAATTTTACTTATAAAGTATCGCCGACGTTATACAACCGTTTGGGGGTACTTTATAATTTCAATTATAATTCCACAGCTCCGGGGTATATCTATATGGGGTTGTTGTATGGATTCTCGGTCTTTTCTTATGATATTACCGATATAGACCTCAGTTCGGGGTATTGGGGAACCAATAATAAGGCTGCCATTTACGATTGCCATTCGCGGGCTCAATGGTTGGAGCCGCTTGCTGGTATCCGGGTAAATCTGTACAAGGGGCTTAAAATGGGTTTTTCGGTGCGATATAAAGTCTTGCTCAAAGCCAAGAACGATGAGACGACCCGTCCGTGGATAATTCCCGGTATGGGAAAACGCAGCGGAGGTTTTGATTTTACCTATTCGCTTTACTATCAGATTCCTGTTAAGACGAAGAAACGTAATGTAATTGCAGGGGATTAGTTTTCTCTTTTTGCGATGTATGTGTATTATTACAGTCTACGGCAAGCCTTTCGAACATTCGGAAAGACTTGCCGTTTCTTTTTGTTGGGAAGTTATATTAGAATTTCTGATCCATTCGATTCCCGTTGGAGAAGAGTGTCGATTGGGCGTTTTTGATGACGAGTTTGTGGGTTGTACTTTTAGCGGTCGGCTTTTCCGTCAGATAGGCTTGTGCTTTTTTCCTGGCGATAAAGATGCGGCTTTTTACCGTACCGAGGGGGATATTCATCTTGTCGGCAATCTCTTGGTATTTATATCCCGATACATACATGCGAAAAGGAATACTGTATTCTTTGTTTAATATGTCTATGGCATGTTCGATGTCCTGCATGGTGCAACGGGAGTCGGCCGACTCGGTGGTTCCGTACATAAGATCGTTCGGGGCAGTTTCGTATTCTTTGTCGCTTCTTGATATGCGGACTTGGTCGGCACTCCTGCATTGGTTGATGAAAAGGTTTCTCATGATTGTATATAGCCAGCCTCCGAGATTGGTCGAATCGGTAAATTTTTCGAAATTGCAAAGGGCTTTTAAAAAGACCGATTGTGTTAAATCAGAAGCATCATCTTCGTTCTTGGTTAAGTAAAAAGCTGATTGCCATAAAGGTTTTTGATTTGCGACTAAATAGTCTGCCATTTCTTTCTTTGTCATAATTGTAAATTTTAATCGTTATAAAATAAGTAATATCGAGATGAATGCTTTTTTACTATATTGTTTTTTGGGCTATTTTGATATATTCGGTATGTAATGGAATAATATTTTTTAGTGCTTTTAATTCTTAAAACCGAATGTTTCTATTTGCAGAATAAAGATTTTTTGTTTATTTTGTCAGAAAAATATAGTAAGTGCATTTATTTTGTGCGATTGTTTTGATTGATGTTGTAGCAAAGATATAAATATAATCAATATATTTACTATATTTCATATATAAAATAACTATATTTAACTATATTATGGAAACAAAAGAAATTATACTCCAATTAATCACGGATGTAGGACTGAATGCAAAACAGTTTGCCGAGAGCATAGGGGCTACGCCTACCCAAATATATGATTTACAATCGGGAAAAATAAAGAAGATTACCGATAGAATGGCCGATAAAATACTTTCTCGATATAATAGGTATAGCCGGTTGTGGTTACTTACCGGTGAAGGACCCAAGTATAGGGATTTGCCATACCATGAGGTTTCGAATTTAATATCGGAAAGTGTTATAAGCAGAACCGAAAATGAAATGAAGCTTCTGTCTCCGGCGCTGGATTCGATGTCTGTCGGCTGGTTGCCCGACAATGGGATTATAGAGCGGATAAAGAATGTCATAATAAACAAGGGGCTGACCGAAGAAGAGTTTGCTCATGCAATAAATGTTCCCGAAAGTGCCTTGAAGGAGGTGTTTTTGCGGGGTATACAATCCGACATTATCGTGCTGGTATCTATTATCAAAACTTATAAAGACATATCGGCAAAATGGTTGTTGACGGGTCTCGGTGATATGGGTGATTATAAAGTTCCAGTGTTGCCAAAAGAGATTTATTATGAAAAGAATGTAGATGTATATGATTATGTGAAAAAAAATGCAAAAAATATTCGGTATTCATCTGTTATAAAACAATTTTCAAAATATAATCTCGTGTATGAGGTGTCGGGCGACTGGATGCTGCCCGATTTTAAACCGGGCGATATGCTGGCGCTTGTCGAAGTGCCCGAAAATGCACCTATTATGAACGGTAGTCCTTATGTTATAGATACAATGAGTACAGGATTGATCTTCCGGTTGATTTATCAGCAGGAAGACGGATTGCTTTGCCGTTCTTTCAATGATGATCGATTTGCACCTTTTTCGATTGCCCGAGACGATATATATAATATATACAGAGTAATCGGCATGTTGCGAACAAACGTGTGATGTATCCCCAAAATACAGATGTGTGTGGAGGGTCGAATCTGTCAGATATTTTTGCGGCAGGAAATTTGGCGGTTATGCCGTGAAGTTGTTATCTTTGTCGGGAGATCTGTTTGGGGAAGGGTATGACCGACCATACGAATTTGCTCTGGCTTGCGAAAACGAAGTATACATTGAATATTTATCAAAAAAGAAAATCCATGAAACAAATTTTTCTGTTTGTCTCTTTGCTTTTGTGCTTGAATGTAACGGCCAAAGAGAAATTTCCCGACGGAACACCTATTCCTGATTGGTTTTATAAGAATACTCCCGTTGATATTGCCAAACTGGGCAAAGTTTACCGCATCACCGATTATGGGGTTGCTGCTAATGATAGCAATCTGCTTCAAACCGAAGCTATTCAGTCTGTTATCGATAAAGCGGCGGCCGACGGCGGTGGTGTAATCGTTGTTCCCCAAGGCACTTTCCTTAGCGGTTCTCTTTTCTTCAAGCCCGGTACCCATTTGCATATCGAGGAGGGAGGAGTCCTCAAAGGCAGCGACGATATCAGTAATTTTGCTATTGTAAATACCCGCATTGAGGGACAATCGCTGAAATATTTTGCCGCTTTGGTAAATGCCGATGGTGTAAATGGCTTTACCATATCGGGAAAAGGTACTATAAACGGTAACGGTTTGCGTTATTGGAAATCGTTCTGGTTGCGTCGTAAAGTGATACCCAAATGCACCAATATGGATGAGTTGCGTCCTCGTCTTGTATATATTTCTAATTGTAAGGATGTGCAACTGGAAGGGGTGCGTCTTATGAATTCACCTTTCTGGACGACGCATCTTTATAAATGCGAGAATGTGAAATTGCTCAATCTCTATATATATGCGCCTTCGGCACCTGTAAAAGCTCCCAGTTCCGATGCAATCGATATCGATGTTTGTACCAATGTTTTGGTGAAAGGGTGTTACCTCTCTGTAAACGATGATGCTATTGCTCTTAAAGGGGGCAAAGGTCCTTGGGCCGACAAAGACGAGAATAACGGAGGAAATTACAACATCATTGTCGAAGATTGCGTGTATGGTTATTGTCATAGCGCTCTTACTTGCGGTAGTGAGTCGATTCATGACCGCAATATCATTTTGCGCCGTATTAAAATATCGAATGCTTCGCGTCTGTTGTGGTTGAAGATGCGTCCCGATACTCCGCAAAAATATGAATATATTCTCGTTGAAGATATCGAAGGCGATGCCCGTAGTTTCTTGTATGTAAAACCCTGGCGTCAATTTTTCGATCTTCAAGGCCGGGAAGATACCCCTTATTCTTATTCCAACAACATAACGATGCGTAATATCAAGTTGAAGTGTAACGTCTTTTTCGATGTAAATCGTTCCGATGATTATTTCTTGTCGGATTTTACGTTTGAAAATCTCGATATTACGGCCGCTAAGGACGGAGTGCTGAAAGCCGATTTGATCGACGGGCTTAAAATCAAGAATGTTACGATCAATGGCGAGAAAATGTCCAATCGTAAAAAGTAAAGATCTCTTTTATTAGTGAGATAGATGCTCTGCATTATGATGCGGAGCATCTTTTTTTATAGTATATGTGATGAGGAAAAAAGAGTTTAAAGCAATGCGTGGATAGTTGGGATTATTTGAAAAGAATTATTGTTTTGAAAATAGGGTGATGCACAGCGAACAAAAAGCCAAACCGATACCCACGATTGTTACTCCGCTCCAACCAGCCATACTCCATGCGCTTCCCGATAGGAATGTTCCCAAAGAGCCTCCGATGAAATAGTTTGTCATGAAAATCGTGTTGATCCGGTTCGATGCTTTGGGATTGATGGAAAAGACGACGGTCTGATTGCTTAGTTGTATGCACTGCATACCGATATCGAGAATAAGTATGGTTATAATGATGGCCGTGTATGTGTTTCCCCAAAGATAAGCTATAATCCATGCCGAGAGCATGAGAGCTGCGCCTAAAAGATTGAAGTTGTGTACGCCGATGCGGGAAACAAGACGGCCTACAACCGATGCAGACATTGCCCCGGCGACGCCGCATAATCCCAGCAATCCTACGACATCGCTGCCTGCGTAGAACGGGGCTTGTTCCATTTTAAACGTAAGAGAAGCCCATAATGCAAGGAACGAGCCGAATGCAAAGGCTGCCCGTAGGGCACAAATACGCAGAAGTTTGTATTCGCGTATAAGGGCGAATAAGGAATGCATCAATCTCTTGTACGAGCCGGTATAATTGTTTTCGGTGTAAGGCATGATACGCCATACGATGAGCGTACATAATGACATGACAATGGCAGCGATAACGTACATCGAACGCCAGCCCAGCCATTCTCCTACCAGCCCGCTTATTACGCGCGAAGCGAGAATGCCGGTAAGTAACCCCGAAACGATAAGGCCCACGTTGGCGCCTTTTTTCTCCGGTCGGGAGTATTGGGCGGCAATGGGAATGAATATTTGCGGCATGACCGAACAGACTCCTACGGCAAACGACGCGGCCATTACCGCGTGGAAATTGTTCGACAGTGCAATACATAGCAAGGCTATTGTCAGTATGGAGAAACTGTATGAGACGATTTTCTTGCGGTCGAATTTATCGCCCGAGGGTATGATGAAAAATAATCCGCAGGCATACCCTACTTGTGTAATCATGGCAATAAGGCTTGCTCTCCATTCATCGATGCCGAGGTCATTTCCCATCAGAGAGAGGAGCGGTTGGCAATAATAGATATTTGCTACCGAGACGGCAGCCATACAGGCCATAATGAAAAGCAATGAGGCGGGAACTCCTTCGTCGTCTTTCAGTTGCAGATGCTTTCTCATCGATTTGATTTAAGAGTATAAAAAGAAAAAACCTTACAATCGAAATTGTAAGGTTTTGTAGCGAAGCCGGGAATCGAACCCGGGTCTCATCCGTGAGAGGGATACGTGCTAGGCCACTACACTACATCGCCATCTTTTAAGACGCCACAAAAGTAGCTATTTTATGTATTCGCAAAAAGAATTTTACATATTTTAATATGTCTAATTTTTCATTGCCTCGTAGTTTGTATTTATTCGGCAGGGAGATTAAATAGCCGACAGGCGTTTTTGTAGGTAATCGTTTCTATTTCGAGGGTTTCCATGTGTAATTCGTTAGCGATAAATTCTGCCGTGTGCCGGACGAATGCCGGTTCATTCCTTTTTCCCCTATAAGGTACTGGTGCAAGGTAGGGGGCGTCGGTTTCGAGCAAGAGGCGGTCGAGAGGAATTGCCGAAAGAGTCTCTCGTAGAGAGCTTTTTTTGAAAGTAACGATACCGTTGATGCCGATGTAGAAATCGCCCGATTCGAAAATTCTCGAAAGCTCTTCCGACGAGCCGCTGAAACTATGGAATACGCCTCGCACATCGAGATGCGATAACTTGTGCAAGACCGGCAGTATGGAGTCGAGTGCTTCCCGGCAATGTATGATGACGGGTAGTGAGCGTTGGGCGGCGTATCGGATTTGCATTTCGAATGCATCGATTTGCTCCTTTTGATAGCTCTTGTCCCAGTAAAGATCTATGCCTATCTCTCCAACGGCCTGATATGAATTTGTGTCGAGTATTTCGAAAATGTGATCGAGGTCTTTCCGATAGTTTTCGGTTACGGAGGTCGGGTGCAATCCCATTGCGGCCGAGCACATGTCGGGGTAGGCATTGAGCGTATGCTGTAACGCATCGATGGTGTCGAGGTCGACATTGGGTAACATCAGTCGGGTAACGCCGTTTTCCAATGCCCGATGTACGACATCGTCGCGGTCGTTGTCGAATTCGGGCAGATAAATATGTGTATGGGTGTCGAAAAGCATATCGGGCTATACGTTACGTTCCATCAGTCTGGCGGCTAGTTCCCGTAATTGTACCGTTCGTGCGGCGTCGACTGTCAGAGAGTTGAGTTGTTGTAAGCACAGAGAGTAATAACTTTCTATTTTTTCGAGGCAGAGACGGTCGATGCCCAGCCGGTTGTAAAGAGCTGTTACGGCGGCTATTTTTTCGGCTGGCTCGTAATCTGTGCTCGAAATCCATTTTGTCAGTTCGTCGTGATCTTTCCCCTCGGATAATCGCAAGGCGTTGATGAGCATATATGTTTTTTTGTTGTTGAGAATGTCTCCGCCGATATTTTTTCCGAAAATCTCGGGGTCGCCGTAGACGTCGAGGTAATCGTCTCGCAGCTGGAATGCCAAGCCGATGTTTTCTCCGAATTTATAAATTTTGTCTGCGTCGTTTTTACTGGCTCCGGCGATAAGCGCCCCTATTTTTAAAGCTCCTCCCAGAAGCACGGCTGTTTTCAGGCGTATCATGTCGAGATATTCTTCTTCCTTTACATCGTTCCGGGATTCAAATTCCATATCGTATTGTTGTCCTTCGCATATTTCAAGAGAGGTTTTCAGGAAAACGTCGCATACGGCTTTCCGGGATTTCTCCGGCGTTTTCATCATATGCATGAAAGCGATGATCTGCATGGCATCACCCGATAAAATGGCGGTGTTTTCATTCCATTTGACGTGTACGGTAGGTTTTCCCCGGCGTATGTCGGCTTTGTCCATGACGTCGTCGTGCAACAACGTGAAATTGTGGAAAATTTCGATACCGGTAGCGGCATCGAGGGCATTGCGGTAGTCTCCGTCGAAAAGTTCGCAGGCCAGTAGGGTCAGGACGGGACGTATGCGTTTCCCGCCCAATGACAATTCATAACGTATGGGGTTATATAGCTCTGCCGGTTCTTGTGGGTATGCGATGGATTCGATGGATTTTTGTACGATAGCGATAAATTCCTCAGGTGTGTGCATGACAAATATAGTGAATAAAATGATGGAAAAACGGTTTCCCAAAAGTACGTTTTTCTTTTGTATTTGCCGGCAAAAGTCAGAGAAAAAAGAATCATTAAAAATGATTCCTGCTATACTTCGATGCACTTTTTCCCGTTATACAAAAAGATTATGTATCTTTGAACGCGTTATGAGAGTACGACCCTTTATTCGTTATCTAAGGGCTTTTGCCGTTGGTGTCGCACTTTTGCCGCTTTGTTGCATGCAGGCGCAAGAAGGCAAAAGTTCTTTCGATGTACTCAATCTGCCGGTTTCTTCGCATATCAACGCTTTGGGGGGCAATAATATTTCTATTGTGGAAGAAGACATCACTGTCATGTATCACAATCCGGCGTTGATGGGCCAGGAAATGAGTATGCAGATGGCGGCCAATTATATGCGGTATGTGGCGGGAATCAATTTGGGCGGCGTATCGTATGCTCAAGCTGCCCGCAAACACGGTACTTGGGCGTTGGGGTTACAGTTTGCCGGATACGGTACGATGAAACAAACCGATGCTACGGGAGTCATTACGGGTTCTTTCAGCCCGAAAGATATTTTATTGAGCGGTCTCTACGCCCATGATATTACCTCCTCCCTTCGTGGAGGCATACAAGCCAAGCTGCTCTATTCATCGTATGAGAGTTACACGGCGTTGGCGATGTTTTTCGACTTGGGTATCAATTATTATCATGTAGAGAAAGAACTGTCTCTTTCGTTGGTTGTCAAAAATCTCGGAGGTCAGCTGAAAAAATATGATACCGAGAATATTGCGATGCCCTGGGATATTCAACTTGGATTTTCAAAAACACTGCATAATGTGCCGTTCCGGTTCTCGATTACGGCTCAACATCTTACCCGTTGGCATCTGCCGTTTGAGAAGGTGAACGATGCAGGAGAACTGGAAGTAAAAGATAATTTTGCGTCTAATTTGTTTCGGCATTTGGTATTCGGTGTCGATTATATACCCAGTCGGAATTTTTATTTGGCGGTAGGATATGATTATAAGCGGAAAAGTGATATGACAACGGCCGGTCGTCGTATTTTATCGGGCTTTACGGCAGGGGCGGGTGTCAGGGTGAAAATGTTCGGTATCGGGGTTTCGATGGCCCAACATCATGCCAACGGATTTACTTTCATGACGAATATTACAGCCGATATCTCTCAATTCCTTAGATAATATATAATAGATAAAAGCTATGCAACCTCGTAAGATAGTCATTGCGATCGACGGTTACGCTTCGTGCGGAAAAAGTACGATGGCCAAAGAGTTGGCACGGAAAATAGGATATGTGTATATCGATAGCGGAGCCATGTATCGGGCGGTAACTCTTTATTGTATCGAACAGGGCCTTTTCGACGGAGGCGTTTTGCAGGTCGATGTTTTGTATCAACGGATCGATGATATAGACATTTCGTTTACTTTGAATCCCGATACCGGCCGGCCGGAAACATTGTTGAATGGCCGGAATGTAGAACGGGAAATTCGTAATATGGCGGTGTCGGATAAGGTAAGTTATGTAGCAGCAGTCGGTTTTGTCAGGAGTAAATTGGTTGCCTTGCAACAAGCATTGGGAAAAGAAAAAGGTATTGTTATGGACGGCAGAGACATCGGAACTGTCGTATTTCCCGATGCTGAGCTTAAAATTTTTCTTACAGCGTCGCCCGAAGTGCGGGCGCGGAGACGGGTCGATGAGCTTCGGGCAAAAGGTCAGGAAGTATCGTTCGATGAGGTGTTGCACAATGTGAAAGAGCGGGATCGTATTGATGAAACTCGCTCTGTCGATCCTTTGCGCAGAGCCGACGATGCCATTTTGCTCGATAATTCTTACATGACATTGGTGCAACAAGACGCATGGCTTATGCAACAATATCGTCGGGCGGCCGGTCTTGAAAAAGAAGAGTGATATGACACGAATAGAGATAGACGAAAATTCGGGTTTTTGTTTTGGCGTTGTCAATGCCATACGTAAGGCCGAAGAAGAGCTGGCGAAGACGGGGCGTCTTTACTGTCTCGGAGACATTGTGCATAACAATAGCGAAGTTGTCCGGTTACAGGAAAAGGGGCTTGTTACGATCGATCACGAAACGTTTGCCCGGTTGCATGATGTGAAAGTACTTTTACGGGCGCACGGTGAGCCGCCCGAGACCTATCGTATAGCACGGGAGAACCGTATAGAAATCATCGATGCCACATGTCCGGTGGTTTTGCAGTTGCAGCGTAAGATCAAACAATCGTATGAGCAGAGCGATCCTGAAAAAGAACAGTTTGAGCCGGGCGGTCTGGCCCAGCTTCTGCGGCAGAAAATGCCCGAAGAGCTGCGGGCCGGGCAGAGCCTCTGCGGCCCTCACCGGGAAGATCTGGACCTTCTTCTGGATGGTCAGCCTACAAAAGTGTATGCGAGTCAGGGACAGCAGCGGAGCGTCGTGCTCAGCCTGAAAATGGCCGAAGCCGCCGCAGCTGCCTCCATCACGGGCGAACACCCGGTGATGCTGCTGGACGACGTGCTCAGCGAGCTGGACGATGGCCGCAAGCAGTATCTGCTCACCCGAATGCGAGAAAAGCAGACCTTCGTGACCAGCTGCGACGACACCGCTTTCCTCAAAACGGACGGCGAGGTCTACCGGATGAACGGCGGCGTGCTGACGAAAGTGTGATGCAATGTATGTACACCTTGGCCGCGATTATGTCCTGAACGACCGGGACATCATCGGCATCTTCAATCTGGAAACGACGACCATCTCACCCCGGGGGCGGGAGTTTCTGAACTATGCCCAGAAGAATGGGGCGGTGGTGAGCCTGTCCGATGAGCTGCCCCAGAGCTATGTGCTGGCAGATTCCCCGGTGGATACGATCTATCTCTCGGAGCTGTCGCCGGCTGCGCTCAAACGGCGCACGGAGATGAAACTGGAATAAGCCAACCAGCGATTGATCGCTTTTACAAATAGTAACGAAAAAACGAAACAAAACAAAAGGGAGAAAGGAAATGGCAGAGGAAATCATTACCAGTACCAACGCAGAAACTGCGACGGACCATGAATACAACGCCAGCGAGATCCAGGTCCTGAAAGGCCTGGAGGCAGTGCGCAAGCGCCCCGGTATGTATATCGGCTCCACCGGCGAGCGGGGCCTGCACCATCTGGTGTACGAGATCGTGGACAACGCCATCGACGAGGCTCTGGCCGGTTACTGCGACCACATCGAGGTCAAGATCCTGAAGGGCGACATCATTCAGGTCACGGACAATGGCCGCGGCATCCCCGTGGACATCCAGGCTGATACTGGTCTGCCTGCCGTCACCGTCGTCTATACCATCCTCCACGCCGGCGGCAAGTTCGGCGGCGAGAACTCCGGCTACAAGGTGGCCGGCGGCCTGCACGGCGTCGGCGCGTCCGTCGTCAACGCCTGCTCGGAGTGGCTGACCGTCAACGTCCGCCGCGACGGCCGCGAGTACGAGCAGACCTTCCGCCGCGGCGACCCGGACGGCCCGCTGAAGTGCATCGGCACCGTGGACCCCAGTGTCACCGGCACCCGTGTCACCTTCAAGCCCGACCCGGAGATGTTCAAGGACACCACCGTCTACAATTTTGAAACGCTGGAAAAGCGCCTGCGGGAAGAGAGCTTCCTGAACGCCGGTGTCAAGATCACCCTGACCGACGAGCGCGAGCTTTACACCCCCGTACTCGAGGACGGCAAGGAGGGCGAGCCCACCTACCGCACCGAGGTCATGTGCTACGAGGGCGGCATCAAGAGCTTCGTCACCTATCTGGGCGAGAAGCGCGACCTCGAGGTGCTCCACCCCAACGTCATCTACCTCAAGGGTCAGACCGACCGGGGCATGGCTGAGATCGCCTTGCAGTATAATTCCAGCTACAATGAGCTGCTGCTGAGCTTCGCCAACAACGTCAACACCCCCGACGGCGGCACCCACGAAGAGGGCTTCCGCAGCAGCCTGACCCGCGTCTTCAACGATTATGGCCGCAGCCACGGTCTGTTGAAGGACAAGGACGAGAACCTTTCCGGCGCTGACGTCCGTGAGGGCCTCATCTGCGTTATCTCCGTCAAGCTGCAGGAGGCCGAGTTTGAGGGCCAGACCAAGGCAAAGCTGGGCAATACGGAAATTCGCACCCTCGTCTCCAACATGGTCTACTCCAAGCTGATGGAGTTCTTTGAGGAGAACCCCGGCGTGGCAAAGGCCATTTTTGAAAAGGCTACGCAGGCCGCCCGCGCCCGCGCCGCCGCCAAAAAGGCCCGCGAACTGGTGCGCCGCAAGAGCGCGCTGGAGACCAGCCGGATGCCCGGCAAGCTGGCAGACTGCCGCGAAAAAGACCCCAGCCGCACCGAAATCTTCATCGTCGAGGGCGATTCTGCAGGCGGTTCCGCAAAAATGGGCCGTGATTCTGCCATTCAGGCCATCCTGCCGCTGTGGGGCAAGATGCTGAACGTGGAAAAGGCACGCGCCGATAAAATTTACGGCAACGACAAGCTGATGCCGGTGGTGCTGGCGCTGGGCTGCGGCATCGGTGACGAGTTCGATATCTCCAAGCTGCGGTACGACAAGGTGTTCATCATGGCCGATGCGGACGTGGACGGCTCCCACATCTGCACCCTGATGCTGACCTTCTTCTTCCGCTATATGCGCCCCCTCATCGAGCAGGGGCATGTGTATGTGGCACAGCCGCCCCTGTTCAAGGTGCAGAAGGGCAACACCATCAAGTACGCCTACAACGACGCGGAAATGGCCATCCTCTCGCAGGAGATGCCCGGCGCAAAGGTGAACCGCTACAAGGGCCTTGGTGAGATGAACCCCGAGCAGCTGTGGGAGACCACCATGAACCCGGACAACCGGGTCATCGTGCAGATCACCATTGAGGATGCCGAAAAGGCTGACGAAGCTTTTACCATCCTGATGGGCGATCAGGTGGAGCCCCGCCGCCGCTTTATCGAGACCAACGCCCAGTACGCAAAGCTCGACGTGTAATTGGAGGAAACAATGGAAGAAGATTATGTGATGATACCGGGCAGCGGAACCAAAAAGATCATCCGCGACGTCAAAAAGGAGATCGAAACGGCCTTCCTGGATTATTCCATGTCGGTCATCGTGTCCCGCGCCCTGCCCGATGTGCGGGACGGCTTGAAGCCCGTCCACCGCCGCATTCTGTACACCATGCATGAGCGCGGCAACGACCCCAGCCATCCCTACCGCAAATCCGCCGATACCGTTGGTGCTGTGCTGGGTTCCTACCATCCCCACGGCGACGCCTCTGTCTACGACGCTATGGTCCGTCTGGCCCAGGATTTCAGCCTGCGTTACCCGCTGGTCGATGGCCAAGGTAACTTCGGTTCTGTGGACGGTGACCCCCCGGCTGCTTACCGTTATACTGAGGCCCGCATGTCCAAAATGGCCTGCGAGATGCTGACGGATATTGACAAGGATACCATCGATTGGGACCCCAACTTTGATGAGACCAAAAAGGAACCCCACGTCCTGCCCAGCCGCTTTCCGAACCTGTTGGTCAACGGCAGCCAGGGCATCGCGGTCGGCATGGCTACCAATATTCCGCCCCATAACCTGCGCGAGATCGTCAACGGTATGGTCGCCCTCATCGATGACCCGGAAATCGACCTGGCGGGCCTGATGGAGTACGTTAAAGGCCCCGATTTCCCCACTGGCGGCATCATCATGGGCCGCTCCGGCATCCGTGCCGCTTACGCCACCGGCCGCGGAAAAATAACGCTGCGCGGCCGAGCCGAAATCATCGAAAAGAAAAACGGCCGCTACGAGATCCTCATCAACGAGATCCCGTACATGGTCAACAAGACCCGCCTGATCGAATCCATCGCGGACCTCGTGAAGGATAAGCGCATCGAGGGCATCAGCGACCTGAACGATGAATCTTCCAGCCGTACCGGCATGAAGATCGTCATCGAGATCAAGAAGGATGCCAACCCCCAGGTCGTGCTGAACCAGCTGTACCGTTACACCCAGCTGCAGGACACCGTAGGTGTCATCATGCTGGCGTTGGATGACGGCGTGCCCAAGATCATGAGCCTGAAAACCATGATGGAACGCTATATTGAGTTCCAAATGCAGGTTATCCGCCGCCGCACCGCCTTTGATTTGAAGAAGGCCAAGGAGCGCGAGCATATCCTGGAAGGCCTGCACAAGGCCGTCGACATCGTCGATGAAATCATCGCTACCATCCGCGCCTGCAAGGGCGGCTTTGCCGAGGCCCGTCAGGCTGTGATGGATAACTTCGGCTTTGACGAACTGCAGGCGGATGCCATCGTCAAGCTGCAGTTGGGCCGTCTGGCTGGCCTGGAAATCCTCAAGATCGAGCAGGAATTGGGTGAACTGCGCACCGCCATCGCCGATTATGAGGACATCCTTGCCAACGACGAGCACGTGAAGAACATCGTCAAAACCGACCTGACCACCCTGGCCGACAAGTACGGCGACGAGCGCCGCACCTCCATCGAGGCTGTCTCCGGCGAGGTCGACATCGAGGACCTGATCCCCGAGGAGACCTGCGTCTTCACGCTGACCCACGAGGGTTATATCAAGCGCACCACGCTGGACACCTACCAGGCACAGAACCGCGGCGGCCGCGGCGTGCAGGGCATGACCCAAAAGGACGACGACTTTACTGAGGAACTTTTTGTCGGTTCTACGCATGATTATATGCTGTTCATGACCGACCAGGGCCGCGTCTACCGCCTGAAGGGTTACCAGGTACCAGAGGGCAGCCGCACTGCCAAGGGCACCCACATCGTCAACCTGCTGCAATTGCAGGAGGGCGAAAAAGTCACCCTGATGCTGCAGCAGGCCGCCGATGTGGACGAGGACAACACCTACGCCACGATGGTCACTAAGATGGGCCTCATTAAGCGCACGCCGCTGTCCCAGTTCCGTAACATTCGCAAAGCGGGTCTGATCGCCATTGCCCTGAACGAGGGCGACAGCCTGGTCTGGAGCCACCTGACCAAGGGCAACGATGAGATCATCGTTGCCACCCACGATGGTGCCGCCATCCACTTTACCGAGAGCGGCGCCCGCGCTATGGGCCGTACCGGCCACGGTGTGCGCGTCATCAAGCTGCGAGAGGGAGACTATGTCATTGGAGCCGGTGTATGCCGCCCGGGTGCCAGCGTGCTGACCATTACCGAGGAAGGCAAGGGACGCCGCAGCCGCATTGATGATTACCGCATCACCAACCGCGGTGGTTTGGGTATCCGCAACTACAACAACGGCGGCGTGGCCGGCATCAAGATCGTGGACGATACAGACGACCTGATTTTGATCAGCCAGAACGGAATCCTCATCCGCATCCATGCAGCTGACATCAACACTCAGAGCCGCTACGGCAGCGGTGTGCGTGTCATGCGCCTGGCTGAGGGCGACAAGGTAGCCGTTGTGGCCCGCGTGGACCGTGATAACGAGGCCGAGACCGCCCAGATCGACAACGAGGGCGAAACCGACCCGACCCCCGAGGAACTGGCCGCCATCGAAGCCGAAGAACTCGCCCAGGAAGCCGCCGAGGAGAGCGCACCGAGCGACGAGGAATAAACGAGGGTTATGTTACTTTCTTTGAAAAGAAAGTAACCAAAGAAACTTTCAATAGAATCACAAAAAAGGACGATGCAGAGGTGAAATCTGCATCGTCCTTTTTATATTTCTGTAAAAGTTTGCAACCCGTTCACGTGATATATGATTAAAGTTTCTTTGCCTACTTTCTTTTCCAAAGAAAGTAGGTTAGTCGTGGCGGATGGCCTCCAGGGCACTGATTTTCACGGCTTTGTTGGCAGGCAGGATGCCGGAGACAAGGCCAATCAAAGTCGCAAACACCAGGGCACCCAGCATCAGCCAGGGTGGGATGATGGAGATGGTCGAACTGGATGCCCCATACCCGCCCATGATGCCGGACAGGTCTATGTACTGGCCAAAGGACGCCATGATCGTGGTCAGGTTGTTCAAAATAAAACTGACCAGCAGGCTGATAAGCACGCCCAGCACGCCGCCAATAAACCCAATGCAGGAACTTTCCATCAGGAACATTGTGCGGATGTTATTGATCTCACAGCCAAGGACCTTCATAACGCCAATTTCCCGGGTGCGCTCGTAAATCGCCATCGTCATGGTATTGATGATGTTGATGGCCGCCACCAGCAGGGAAACAGCCGCTACACCGCCAAAAATCATCTGGCTGCGGAAGACTTGCTTTTGCATGTCCTCCCGCTGCTGGTTCGAGGACCAGGTGCTCTGAAAGCCCAGGTCATGGATGGCTTCTTCCACATCGCCCACATTTTTCAGGTCGTCGACCTTGACGTAAACCTGATCGTAGGAAGAATTGGTGTCCTTGATCTTGGCCATCTTGTTGTAGGCAGCCTCGATCACTTTCAGGTTCTGCATGCTCATGATAATGCCGCTTTGGGTCCACCAACCCTTGGAGACATCCTGCTGCAACTTGCCCACCACTTCCAATTCCCAGGTCTGGGTATTGGGGTTGGTGTTGTCGCCGTTGGTGATGGTCAAGGTCATTTTGTCCTTGTCGACGTCCACAAATGGCGGCAACTCGTTGCCGTTGGCATCGGTCTGGCCCTGCCAGCGGTAACGCTTGGGGCTGTTATCGCTGCGGCGGCTGTCGTAAAAATTGTAGCCGGTGTACTCACAGACCAGGACCGGAATTTTTTTGGATTGCGCATTGATGACGGTCGTGTCCAGCCACCGGCCGGATTCCAGCGCAAAGCCCATCGGCTCCAGAGCCACAGGATCCAGCGCCGTAATGTTGCCAATGTCCGATACATACCTGCCATTGCGCCCGGCTGAGATCGTGCCCTGCAAATTGTAAGGGTTGGTAAACGGGGTGGCCGCCAGCACGTTGTTCAGCTCACGGATCTGAGTCAGCGCGGCATCGTCCAGCTTGATTGCTTTGCCGTCACTGCCGACAGAAATGCCGCCACCGTAAATTTGGATCTGGGTCAGGTCGCCCCAACTCTGGATCATCTCGTCATTGGCCTGGTTCTGGGCAATTCCCAGGGAAATCATCAGCACAACCATGCAGGTGCCAATCACGACACCCACCAGCGTCAGCGCGGTACGGCCTTTGCGGCGTAAAAGATTTCGCGCCGAAAGACTGATCTCATCAGATATCTTCATCGCTGTCCTCATCCAAAGCAGCCAGGGCCTTGGCCTTCTTGCGTTTGCGCAGCACCACGACCACGATAACAGCCACCACAACGCCCACGCAGACTACGATCAGCACCCAGCCCCAAACCGGCATGCCGGTCTGCTGGGGTTCGTCCATATTGGAATCGGGATCCGGCATGTAATCATCGTAGTTCATTTCTTCCGCTGTAGCGGTAAAATCTTTGCTAATGGTGCGCGGGTTGCCGCTGGCATCCTCGTAGTTCAGGGTAATAACGCCGGAGATGTTGCCGGCGGCGTCGGGGGTAATGTCAAAGTCGACGCTGCCCTCGGTGCCGGCATTCAGGTTGCCCAGGTACTGGTAGTTTTCCGCCCAGGTTGGTGCCAGTCAGGCGGGCTTCCAGGTTGCCGATGGCGTTTTTGCCTTTGTTGACGTAGCTCAGGGTCACGCTGCCGGTCTCGCCCACCATGATGGATTCGGAGCTTAACTGCAGCTGGCCTACCTCAAAGCGGTCGGGCTGGCTGATAGGCACCGAGATAGCGGTGGTGGAACTGACTGCCTTGCCGGAGATAGCGCCGGTGCCGGTCATGTTCACGGTAATGTCGGCCACTGTGCCGGTAAAACCGGCGGCAGGCAGCACCGAGAAGGTGATATTCTGCATCGACTTGGCCGCCATGCTGCCCACATAGTTGGACAGGCTGCCTCCGCCCAGCGAGATATTCTCCGGCAGGGTCAGCGAAACAATGACGTCGTTCAGTGCCTCGTTGCCGTCGGTGGCGTACAGGCCCAGCGAGAGGGTAAAGGCGGTGCCCGCCGTTACGGCGTCACCATAATTGGAGGTGCGGACGATGAGGTTCGGTGTGGTGGCCTGGTCTTTGTCCACGCACTGGCCCAGCGTTACGCTGAACTGCTGCAGCGGCTTGCTGGTATCCAGATAGCTGAGGTTGATGGGCAGGGTATTGCCGCCGCCGTTGTAGATGACATCGCGGAACAACAGCACATAACTGTAATAATTGTACTGGGGGTCCTTGCGGGTCTGGTCAGGGTCGTCGTTGCTTTCAAACAGCTGACCAATTTCGCCGGTGCCGGTGTAAGTAAAGATGGAAGAATTGATGCGGGCCACAATGTCTTCGGCCTTTACGGCATACCGGGCCGAGGAATGGTCCACCACCTGCAGCACGATGTTGACCTGATCGCCCACGTTTAGCGTGGTGATCTCGCCGCCTGCGGGGGTGGTCACGGTGTAGCCGGTGACATAAACGCCCTGGTTGTCTGTGGTCACGGTCGAAGTATTGCCGCCGTTGTTGATGCCGGAATCAGGGTTACTGTCGTCCGCCCAGACAGACAGGCAGAGCGCTGCCGCCAGCGTAAGTACCATCAACAGGGAAAATAAGCGTTTCAAGGTAAAACCTCCATATATCAGTTACTTTTTTCTTTTGCCGCGTCGCCTCCGATGGACATATCGCCCTGCAGGTCGGCAAACAGTCCTTCGCGGTTGCGGGTTTTGGTATCCTCGTCCTGCACCACGTTGGAGCAGACTTTACCGTCCAAAATGGTCACGACCCGGTCCGCACATTCGGCCAGTTCCGGCTCGTGGGTGACCATGACGAAAGTGACCTGCTGGTTCTTGGTCAGCTCCAGCATGCGGTATAATACCTGCTTACTGGTTTTGGAGTCCAGATTGCCGGTAGGTTCATCAGCAAAAATGACTTTGGGATTGCTGACAAAGGCACGGGCGATGCCCACACGCTGCTGCTGGCCGCCGCTCATCTCAGTGGGCAGGTGGTTGGCGCGGCCAAGCAGGCCCATGCTTTTCAGTTCCTTGCGGGCCAGCTTTAGGCGGGTCTTTTTGTCGATACCCTTAAACATTAACGGTAATGCGACATTTTCTGCGGCGGTCATCGTGGGCAGCAGGTTGTAGCTCTGGAAGATGAACCCCAGATGCTGCTGCCGGAACTGCGCCAATTCGGTTTCGTTCATGGCGCTGATCTCGTGTTTGCCAATGAAAACTTTGCCGCGGGTAGGCTTTTCCAACCCGGCCAGCTGGTTCAGCAGGGTAGACTTACCGCTGCCGGATTGGCCGACGATGCAGCAAAATTCGCCTTTTTCGATCGCAAGGTCTACGTCATTCAGCGCTACAACGCGCTCTTTTCCAACAGCGTAGACTTTGCGCAGTTTTTCGGTTCGTATGATGGGTGCCAAAGATTCGCCCCCTTTTCGTAAGATGTGTCTATTTTACCATAAAACGTAAAAAATAGGAAGATAGCGAGATGTAAAAATTTGAAATATGGACCCGTTTCTTATATAATAATAGGAAAAAGAGGGGAGAGTGTTACCGTGGAGACTATCATCCGTCCTATTGCTCATATAAAAAGTGACTTTACCGATAAATTTGGCATCCCGCGGCAAAGCGGCCTGGTGCCGGAGCTGACCGCCCGCATCGTGTTTGAACCGGAATATCGCGACCCCAACGCGCTGGTGGGGTTGGAAGGCTACAGCCATCTGTGGCTGATCTGGCAGTTCTCGACGGTGGCGGCCGAGTATGCCGCAGGCAAAAGCTGGCGGCCCACCGTGCGCC